>Ga0182012_10007511_pt1 | contig 10880 bp, 6 predicted proteins | sample 612S2SmetaG_FD_120486 | JGI IMG/M metagenome (GOLD analysis project Ga0182012, IMG submission 120486) | Permafrost microbial communities from Stordalen Mire, Sweden - 612S2S metaG | ecosystem: Environmental > Terrestrial > Soil > Wetlands > Permafrost | place: Sweden: Stordalen | collected...
ATGTAGCATTCTCCTTACCTTAGCTATTGCCGGTGCAACAGCACCGCCGTACTATCAAAGTCTCCCGTTAACTTGACATGCAGCCCGCTCTCCATTAAGTAAGCCCCACTCACTTGACTCATCACTGTGCCGTCCCACAGTTCAGCCTGGTAGACGGCCTTCGGATCGAGCCCCTCTAAACAGAGCGTCGGAGGTTTCGTATCGTACTGCTGCGAGTGACGAAAGGCAAAGACCACAGCCTCTTTGCCGTCTTTCGAAACATACTCATTGGCTGTCGTATCATTCGTCCTCGGAGACAGCAGGCGATATAGGCTCCCGAACTGCACCGTCTCTCGGATACGCTTATAAAGAGTCACCATCTGCGTTGCCAGCTTTGTATCCGCCTCGCTAAACTTATTCAAGTTTGAGCCAATCCCCAACGCTCCCTGCATCGCCACCAGGAACCGATAACGCAGGGGCGTGCTCCTCCCATTCGAATTCGGCACATCCGTCACCCAAGCCGACATGAACTTAGCCGCGTAAGCCTGCGAAAACCCTTCTTGAATCTTCAACCGGTCGAACGCCTCTGTATTGTCCGAGGTCCACACTTCATCTACATACTTCAACACTCCGAGGTCAATCCTCCCGCCGCCTCCCGAACATGATTCAATCTCCAGTTTCGGATGCTTCTTGCGCAGTCTGTCCATAATCTCGTAATAGTTCCACACATACTTCACCCAAAGTTCGCGCTGCTCGCCGGAGCTCACCTCTGGCCATCCAGGCTCGGCGAAGATCCGGTTCATGTCCCACTTGAAGTAGCGGAATTGGTAGGTGGTCGCCAGCTTGTCTAAAACGTCGAAGATGTATTCCTTGACATCGTCCCGCGCCATGTTTAGCACCAGCTGATTGCGTAGCTCACTGCGCGGCCGCCCTGGAAAGTTCATCACCCAGTCCGGATGCGCCCGATAGAGATCGCTGTCCGGATTCACCATTTCGGGCTCAACCCACAGCCCGAAGTCCATGCCTAATCCGTTCACTGTCTTGATCAAGCCCGCCAGGCCATTGGGAAACTTCTGCGGATTCACCACCCAATCGCCTAAACCGGCGTGATCGGTGTTGCGCTTGCCGAACCAGCCATCGTCCATCACGAACAATTCCACACCCAGCTTCGCCGCCTTCTGCGCCAGTGCGGTTTGTCCTGCTTCGTCTACCTTGAACTCAGTCGCCTCCCATGAGTTATACAGCACCGGCCTCACTCGTGCCGCCGAGCCATGCGGCTCAATGTCAGTGAGCTCCAATCCATGCAGCAAGCGTGATGCCTCGCCAAAGCCATGTGCCGCATATCCGCCATAGAAAGCCGGCGTCTCCAGTTGCTCGCCCGGCTTCAACGGATATTGAAAATCGAAGGTGTTGAACCCGCCCGTGACACGCACCTGCTTATATGGTGTCTGCTCCACTGAGATGCGCCAGTTTCCACTCCAAGCCAGCGCCCCGAACCAAACGCCGCCATGATTCTCGCTCGCCTCGCCTCGATCGATGGCAAACCAGGGATTGAAGTTGTGCCCCGTGTGACCTAGCCGGCTCTCCAGCACCTTCATGCCTTCATGAATGGGTTCGCGGTTGATCTGTGTCTCCGCCGCCCAACGCCCACTCAGGTAAGTGAGCCGGTAGCCGTCTCCCGGCGGCAGATACCAGGTCGCCGATTGTGCGCTCTCCAATGTGATCGCCTGCGTGCTCTTGTTTCGTATCACCGCCCGCCTGCTGATTACGCCTGCCTCAGGGAATACGCGATACTGCAGCTCCGCCTCAATGTCGTCTCTGATGTCCTTGAGAGTGATCAAAAGTCTGTCGCCATCGATCTTCTGCGATTGGAAATGCAGCACCAAATCCCTGTTCCCATCCGCTCGCGTGATCTTCACCGCTGTCTCGTAGAACCGCTTGCCGCCCCAGCCTGCGAACTCTTCGTTTTCGAGCATCTCGTGCGGATCAAACGACGAGATGTCTTCCGGCGTTTTCGCCGCTGGAATATCGGCCACGCGCCACAAAGGGCCGCCCCAATAAAGGTGCTGTAGGAGCCCTTCGGGCGACACACCCATGGCGTAGGAACTGACGCGCGTATTGAGCAGCCAAACCCTCCGGCTCTCGTCATATTGAATGCTCTGTGCGGAGGCAACCGCCGCCGCGATCATGAATAGTGCAACTGGGCGCATGATCCCGATTGTACTCAGGGCTGCTGTCTAATCGCCAAAACCCGGTCCGCCGCGACGTTTTCGAGCGTCTGTTTCGCACCGCCCGGCCAGGTAATCTCGATGCGGTCGACCTTCATCGCCGATCCCAACCCAAAGTGCAACCGCAGATCGTTCTGGGAGAGATAGCTCCCCCCGCTCCGCACTTCGTCCCATTGAGCATGTTCGCCAGTTAGCACTTTCACCCGCGCCCCAATTGCGCTGCGATTCGCCTTAGTTCCTTGCAGTTTCAGAATCAACCAATGTCCAGCGGCCTTCTGCGACTGTTTGAAGAGCGACGGCGCTTCGTTCTGATTGTTAATAACCACGTCCAGCGTTCCGTCGTTATCAATATCGCCAAAAGCCGCACCGCGCGCTGAATGTAATTCGTTAAACGCCGGACCCGCATCCCTCGTCACATCTCTGAACTTGCCATTCCCTAAGTTCTGATAGAGAATAGCCCGGTCTTTATAGTGAATGTCGATATGCAGTTTCTCCACCTCTGGAAACACGTGCCCGTTCACCAGCAGCAAATCCTTCCAACCAGCGTTGTTGAAATCGAAGAAGCCGGTTCCCCAACCCACATAGCGTGTGTTCTGCCCCAAACCCGCATCCAGTGTTACATCGTCGAAGTTGCCGCCTCCCAGGTTGTGATAAAGCGTCTCAAATTCATCCGAGAAGTTCGTACGAAAAATGCTGGGATGCCCCTCGTTGATGTAATCTCCTTCCGCCAATCCCATGCCCGACATCGCTTTGCCGTTCTGATCGAATGCCACGCCGCGCAGCACCGCCTCTTCTTCAAACTTGCCATGCCCTTCGTTGATATAGAGCAGCGAAGGCGTCTGATCGCAAGCCACGTAGATATCCGGCAGGCCGTCTTCGTTGAAATCGCCCGTCAACACACTGAGTGAGTAATGGCCGAAGGGCGCAGCGATACCCGAAGCCTCCGAGATATCGCTGAAGGTTCCGTCTCCATTATTCCGATACAGGAGGTTGCGGTCAAACGGCAATCCGCGCGGACCGCAATTCACAGCGATTCCGCGATAGAAACAGTATGGATTAGCGCCGGGCTGCGGCGTCGTCGCCGGATCGAACTTCAAGTAATTGGAAATGAACAAATCAAGATTGCCATCGTTGTCAATATCGATGAAGGCGCAACCGGTGTTGTATCTGGTCCGCTCTTGCGTCAGGTGCGCCTTTTGAGTGACATTTTCAAAGCGTTGCCCTCCTACGTTCCGGTAGAGATGATTTTCGCCCCAATAGGTCACGAAGAGATCGGTATAGCCGTCGTTATCATAATCTCCCGCGCAGACACCTTGCGCCCAGCCACTGGATTCCAACCCCAGTTTTTGAGTTACATCGCGGAAACGGCCGTGCCCCTCGTTGTGATACATGCGGTTTGTTCCACCTTTGCCGGAGAGCACAAAGAGGTCGAGCAGACCGTCATTGTCGTAGTCGATAAAAGCGATGCCGCTGCCGGTCGTTTCAATGATGTATTGCTTGCTGACGCTGCCTCCGTTGGGAAACACGTCGGTCAGTCCAGCTTTTCTTGCCACATTCTGAAAATCGGCAACGTAAAGCGCCGCTGCCAGCCAGAGTCGGATCATCACTGGGCTGGCGGCTTTTCTCCGAGCTTCTTGAGAAAGTCACTGAACTCACCCTCCGGCGGCTTCTGCAGCTTGTCGAGAATCGCTTTTTCGGCTTTTGCTTTCTCCATTTGACCGGCGTCACGATAGGCGGTGAGAAGCGCATAATGGGCTGTCTCATTCGCGGGTTGTAACTCAACGGCTTTGCCAAGCAAGCTCAACGCTCGATCATAGTGCTTATCCTGCGTCTCCATCTTGCCCAAAGCAATGAGCACTTGCACAAATTGGGGAGCGAGTGCCAGTGCCTTCTCGAAATGAGCTTTAGCATCGGTCTTCTGGCCCTCGACTTGCGAGATCTGCCCCAGTTGGAACTCGCAGGCGCCATCCTCGGGATTGAGTTTTGACTCGTCCTGGAATGCCGCGGACGCTTTCGCCAGCGAGTCGGCACTGTGCCCAGCGAGCAAAATGGCCCGCCCTAGCCGGAAGTGTAAGTCAGGCGCCTGCGGATTCATCTCAATGGCTTTGCGGTATTCCGCCACCGCTTCGTCATAACGGCTCTGCACTTCAAAGATTTCCGCCGATAGTTCATGCACGCGGTACGACGCCGGCGTCCGCTGGAACATGGCGAGCGTGGCATCGTTGAAGGCTTTCATGTGCAGTTTGGCTTTGAGGTAGAGTACGTCGGCGTTATTGGGCCAGCGCACCGCCATTTCATCTAGCAAGCCGAACGCCTTCGTCTCCTCGCCTGCGGCGCTGTAGCACTTCACAGCCGCCAAGCCTGCCAGCGCCTCAGTGGAAGACAACTGCGAGAGCCGCGGCAGAGCAGCACCGCAGTTTCCCGTGGCAGCCTGCGATAGAGCTAGAAAGAGTCCCGCCTGTTCGTCACTGGGATCTTTAGCTGCCTCGGCCAATTTGGCTAACGCCACTGAGTAGCGCCCGCTGTTGAAGGCCCTGATCCCCTCTTGTGTCAAATTGCTCTCTCCGAGAAGAAACGAGAGTGCGAGAAAGCTAGTGGCCAGCATCATCCAACATCAAATCCGTGTTGCCGAAACGGTGGTGCGCCTTTCCCTCGTAATAGCGAAAACTCAGCAACGGCGGTGGACCCGGCGCAATCGTCGGCTTCGGCGCAACGCGGTCGTCTGGCTTCTCGGCCAGCGTCGCGCAACGGCCCGAGTCGGCCACTTGTTGCTGCATTACCGAGCTAGTCGATAAAAAACCAGTCCACAAAAAAGCTACTTTGAGAATCGCTGTCATCTTCCGTTCAATTCCTGTAAGGCGCGTTTCGCCGTGACGCTATCCGGTCTTCTCTCTAACAATTGCTGCATCAGTTGACGTGCGCGGTCAAGCTGGCCTTGCTGCGCGTAAATCCGGCCTAGATTCAGATAAATCATTTCATCCTGCGGCGCTACGCTAATGCCATATTCAAACGCCGCCACTGCGTCATTCGTCTTGCCTTGCTGAATATATAGTACGCCTAGATTGTTAATCGCGCCGGCATAGTCGCGCTTCAACGCGATCGCTTGTTCGAAATATTTCTTGGCCTCGTCCGGCTGCCCCTGCTTTGCCAGTGCCAGACCCACTCCGTTCGCCGCTTCCGCTTGTTGCGGATTCAGCTCCAGCGCACGCCGGTAAAAGTCTTCAGCGCGCTTTTGCTCGTCCAATTTGTCGGCTAACTGGCCGGCGTTGAGCAACGTGTAGACCATGTCGGGCTTCAACTCGAGCGCCTTGTCGTAGCTCGCTCGCGCCTCTTTGAAATCTTTGCGCGAATCGGCTACATCGCCGAGTCCAGCCCATGCCTCCGCGTTCTGGCCGTTCACCGCTAACGCGGCACGAAAGGCCTTCTCCGCATCGTCCATGCGGTTTGCCTGCAAATGAATTTGACCAACCAGCACCAGCACCCGCGCATTTTCAGGCGTGCGCCGCAACACTTGCCGCAAATAAGGCAAGGCTTGTTCGTAATAGCCCGACCATAAGTAAGCCGCGCCAAATTTGAAGAAATCGCGATGCGGATCGCCCGCATAAAATCCGGCAAACGGTAACGGGAGCCCCGGCTTTGCCAGATCCGTTTTCACCTGCTCGGCACTTGGCTCTTGGGCGTATACCTTAATCACGTCGCCGTCTTTATTAAGCAGCATGGAAAACGGCGTCACCAAAGAAGTGCGCCAATCAAACAAATAGCGCCGGAAGATTTCGTACTGCTCACTCTTCTCGCCCAAAACAAACAGCCCGGGACCGCGCTGCGTTTCGGGCAGGGGAACCGGTTCCATGAGCCAGCTATCTTCCAGCCGCAAACTGTTGTCGGCTTTGACGGGGATTTCCGCCAGCGCGCCGAGCGCACGAAACGGTATGCTCGCGACTCTCACATCGCCCTCTGTGACGGTGTGCGTCCGCCCGGCAAGCAAATCACGAAGTTGCTGCACCGCCCCCGACGGCCACGTGATCCTCACTTGCTTCGCGGTCTGCGCGTTTCCCAGCCCGAAGATCAGCCGCTTGCTGTGCTGCGAAAGAAATCCCGAACCCGCGCTCAACCATTTCGTTTGGCCATCCACTTCAATCCTCGCGCCAATGGCATCGCGATTGGATTTCGTGCCGCGCAACTCAAAAGCAATAGCCTGTCTACCCGCTGCGCAATCGTTCTGCAAGACCCGCACCTGCGGCCCCAGGCGGCTTTTCAAAATCAAATCGGGACAGCCATCGCCATCAAAATCCGTTATCGCAAATGCGCGTGAATCCTCTGCAAAATCAATCCCGCTCACGCCGGAAAAATCAAAATACCGATCGCCGCGCTTGACATGCAGTACATTCGGCTCGCGGCCATTCCAACTGTATTCTTCGCGAATAAATTGATTAATGGCGTTCCAGCCGTTTTCATACGCCGCCGACGGCTGTGCCGTAACCGGCGACTTCGCCACCACCTGCCGCCAGAAAAAACCGTTGAGATCTTTCTTCGATTCGTTGGTCAACATGCCGCAGGTCACGAAAATTTCCGCGTGGCCATCGTTATCAAAGTCGCAGCCGTCCGCGCCCCACGCCCAGCGTCCAAAGGCAACCTGCTGCTGCATGGTTACGTCTTCAAACTTGCCATCGCCAAGATTTCGAAAAAGCGAGTTACCCATGGTGTGCCGGTGATATGCTTCCGGCGCCCCGTGCGCTGGAGTGAAGTGCGCGTCTTGAATCGTCCGTTGACCAGCATCCGTCCACATGTTGGCCACGTAAAGATCGGCACGCCCGTCGCCATCATAGTCAAACCAAGCCGCACTCATGCCTGGCCCGATATCTTCCACGCCCGCTTCGGCGGCTTCATCGCGAAAATGTCCAGCGCGATTGACATACAAATTCTTGCGGCCGAAATCGTTGGCGACGTATAAATCGGGCCAACCGTCTTCGTTGTAATCACACCAGGCCGGCGCAAAGCTGAAGCGATTGTTGTTTTCGTTCATGCCGGTTTCAGCGGTGCAGTCCTCAAAATAGCCGCTGCCATCGGCGTTCAGCCTGTTGCGCAAAAGGAAATTGGGCGGGCCATTTTGCGCGTCATGATAGGGCGACGCGTAGGTATATTGTGCTTCGCTTTGAAAATAGACATAGCAGCACAGGTAGAGATCCAGTTTGCCGTCGCGGTCAAAATCGGCCGCCGCCATTCCTGTGAAACCGCCTTGCGGCAAAGTGGCGAATTGGAAGGCGTCCTTGCGCAGCCGAAAGCGTGCGCCTTCGTTCAAAAGTAAAATCGGCCCGCTGCCGCGCAGCACAACTAAATCCTGCTTGCCCGTATTGCGCAAGTCTAGAAACAAGGCCGCTGACGTGTCGTCCAGAATATCCGCGCCCCACGCTGCCGTGATATCGGCCAGCGTTCCATCGGCGCGACACTTGAACAGCCGGTTTGGCAAGCCGCCGGGCTGGCAGACATAAATTTCGTCGCTGCCGTCATTATCGATATCGCCCACCGCGATTCCATTGCTGCCGTACAGATCAATGCCGCTGGCTGGATCAAGACGCGCTCGCCAGTACGGCACGCCGCGACACAGCTGCTCTGCAAACGCCGGAACGTTTTGAAATACCGCAGCGGTCACGTCGCGAAAAAACGGCTTTGCGGCGGAGGTTACGAACTCTTCGATGGGCGATAACTTCATTCCCTCAGCCCGCCACAGCCCGACTCGATAAAAAAGCTTGTTATCTTTTTCGCTCGCCACTTCAAAGCGCACCAGGTTGCCGGGCAAAGGAAAAAACTCCGCGCGCCGCACGTGGCCAATCGATTCCACCCATTTCGCCCAACTGAGTGGCGAGCCCGAGAAAATCGCTTCGCTGACATCCGGCGCCAGCTGTTTATAAGAGGTCGCTCCGATGGCCGCGTTGGCGAGTTCGCCGGATTGCAGGGCTGCGTGCAAGGCGGTTTTCAACTCAATCGCCGCCTTTTCGCCGCTGAACTCATCGTTGCCCGGCGCAATGAATTTCTTCAGTTTCAAATACGGCGGTTCCAGATGCTTCGGCTCTTCCGCAAAGGCAGGCGCGGATTTGAGGCGGGTCAGAGCCGCGGTGGATATCAGAAATTCGCGCCGGTTCACTCCTCTACTGCTCCGTGATCTTGAGCGTTTGATCGGCCATTGTCTTGCCAATCTTCTGCAGCGTCCCGCTTGGCCAGCGGATTTCAATACTCTCGACGTACTCGGCTTTTCCCAATCCAAAATGCAATGTAAATGAGTTGCTCGAATAATAACTGCCGCCGCTCATCACTTCATCAAGCATCTTGCGCCCGCCGCACGAAACTGTGGCGCGCGCACCAATCGCACTGCGGTTCGATTTTGTCCCCGTGAGAGTGAGATTCAGGAAATGGCCATGCGGTCCGTCGTTCTTCAGCAGGCTGGGCAGCGCGTTCATATTCGAAATTACGATCTCCTGCCGCCCATCACCGTACAAATCGCCCACCGCCAAACCACGCGCCGGCCGTGGCACTTGAAAAGCCGGACCAGCCTCATTCGTCACATCCTTGAATTTGCCGTTTCCCAAGTTGCGGTAAAGTACAGTCGGCTGCAAGTATGTATCGCCAAGTTGCTTGCCTTCCACTTCCGGATAGACATGGCCGTTGGCAACAATCAAATCGCGCCAGCCGTCATCATCCACATCCACAAACGCCACGCCCCAACCCAGATATTGTCGCGCTTTCAGGCCGCTTTCGCGCGACACATCGGTGAAGAACTTGCCATCGTCGTTATGAAATAGCGAAGTTAAATCACCGGAAAAATTGGTTTTGGCAATATCCAGTCTGCCGTCGCCATCGTAGTCGGCCACGGCCACCCCCATGCCCGCCTGCAAAGCGCCATCGAAATTGAATGCCACGCCGGCTTCCGCGCCACGTTCTTCAAACGTGCCGTTGTGCAGGTTATGGAAATACAAACTAGGCGTCATGTCGCAGGCTATATAAATGTCGGGCCAGCCGTCGTTGTCGAAATCGGCGGCCACAACACCCAGACTATAGCGTCCGCCTGGTTTCAAAAAGCCCGCCGCTTCGCTCACGTCGCTGAAGGTGCCGTCGTGATTGTTGTGATAAAGAATATTGTGCGCTTTGGGCAAACCGCGCGGCCCACACATAACGGGGATGGATTTCCATTCGCAGAAAGCGCTTTGCCCGGGGCGTGGCGTTTTATCCAGATCCAGATCGACGTAATTCGCGACTACGATATCCAGATACCCATCACGGTCATAATCCACGAACGTGCAGCCTGAGCCATAACGAATGCCGGTGGTGGGGAGGTGCGCCTTGGCGGTGACATCTTCAAACGTGCCGTCGCCACGATTCCGGTAAAGCATGTTATGCCCGTAGTAAGTGACGAGCAAATCGGGATGACCGTCGTTATCAAAGTCGCCCACGCAGACGCCTTGCCCCCAGCCAGTCCCACTCAGGCCCGCTGACCCGGCGACATCATGAAAATGCCCATTGCCATCGTTATGGTAAAGTTGCGAGGGCATTTGGGCGGTTGAATTAAGTCGTGTCCCGTTGGTTACAAAAATGTCGTTGCGGCCGTCGCCGTCATAATCGAAGATGGCCAAGCCATTTCCTGTCGTTTCAAGAATATAGTCCTTGCGTTCGACGCCGCCAAAGATATTCTTGCCAGTGAGGCCAGCGTCGGCGGCAATGTCGCGAAACGACAAAACAAGTGGCTGGTTTTGCGCTACGGCCCACGCTAAGAGTGTCAAAAAGATCGCCGTAGTACGCCGTAGCATTCCGACCAACAGGATAACCTTATCGGTCAACCCGGATCTAACCTACACGGAAGCCACTAAAAAAGTATTGAAGTAAACGTTTACGTGTGATAGAGTCAGGGGCAGTTAGTCAAAAGGTCTTTCTGTAACTCAACGTTAGAGGGGTTCTAAATTACATGCCACGTTGGCGAAATTTCTTGTCTCTTTCCCTTGCCCTGTTCGCAATCAGCACACTTGCTCTTGCACAGCGCGATTTAGGTACCATCACAGGCACGATTACCGACCCGCAGGGTGCGGCAATTCCTAATGCGAAAATAACCATCAAGAACGATGCGACAGGTGTGACGTATGACACCGTCGCGACCGATACCGGGTCGTTTACGCGACCCGCCTTAAATCCTGGCACTTACACGTTGATCGTGGAAGCTGCGGGTTTTCAGAAAGCGCAACAAGGTAACATCATCGTGAATCCGGGCGAACCGGTAGCGGTGAATATCGCTTTGAAAGTTGGCAACACCTCGGAGACGGTGGAAGTGACCGCCGCCGCACCGCTGTTGCAGACGGAATCGCCGGTGATCGGCGAAAATTTGAATCAGGCACAGGTTTCGGAACTGCCCCTGGGAGGCCAGCGGACATTCACTTTCCTGGCTCGTTTAACGCCGGGCGTTGTGCCTGCTGAGAGCGGCGCTCGCGACGCGCTCGGCGGCGGCTTTTCGGCGAACGGCGTTCGTTCTACGGGTGAAAATAATTTCCTGTTGAACGGCGTTGATAACAATGCCAACGTGATTGATTTCATCAATCAGACGGCGTTCGTCATTGGACCTTCCGTGGAAGCGATTGGCGAAATGCAGGTCATCACCAACGGCGCCAGCGCGGAATATGGTCGAGCGGCCGG
>Ga0182012_10007512_pt1 | contig 10879 bp, 17 predicted proteins | sample 612S2SmetaG_FD_120486 | JGI IMG/M metagenome (GOLD analysis project Ga0182012, IMG submission 120486) | Permafrost microbial communities from Stordalen Mire, Sweden - 612S2S metaG | ecosystem: Environmental > Terrestrial > Soil > Wetlands > Permafrost | place: Sweden: Stordalen | collected...
CGCGCGACGTAGCGCATGGTCGCATCGCCGGCGCGGTCGATCGCGTGCCGGATCATCGCGGCCTCGGCGGGTGTTGCCGCAAATTCGGCGGCAAGTGTCACAGACTTGTGAGGGGCAATGGTCAGATCGAGCGCGCTGATCTTGCGGGTCTGGTCGGACCATGCCTCGCCGGTATCCGCCCGCTTGGCCTCGAACAGCCGGTCGAGTTCGCTGTCCCTCGGCGGAACGGTCGGGTCGATGCCGAGAGCCGCGGCGATCGCCCTCGGCATATCAGGCCGCCAGCTCGCCCGCCGGTCGTCCCCGGTGTAGTAGCTGGTCATCCGTCCGCCGGTGTCCAACGCAGCGCCTTGGACCGGTTGGGCGCTGGGATCGGCTGCCGGTCGGTCTTCCGTGAGGTAGGCGCGGATGAGCTTGCCGACCGATGCCGCCGCGAGCTTGCGGAACGTCATCATGATTGCGGCCTCCCATCGCCGTTGGCCGCCCGGCGCGGGATGTCGAGGTTGTCGTCGATCGCCGCGACCAGATCGAGCGGCAGATCCCGGCTGAGCTTCCCGATCGCCGCGACCAGCCCCTTCAGCAGTTGATTCTGCGCCCCGACGCTCGCGATGAGCGCCGCGATCGTCTCGGCCAGGCTGGGGCTCTCGCCCTCGTCCCCCTGCTGAAGGATGCTGAGGATCGTCCTCAGCATATCGCCGTGCGAGGCGAGCTGCTCCGCGATCATTCGGTTTGTCGGGACGGCCGACTCCGCATCCTCCTTTCGCTCGCCCTCTTCAGAAAACTCGTCCATCACCGGCATGCCCTTTCGCGTGTTCGGAAAAGGTCGCCGACGGCGCCGCGAGTGATGGCGGCAGATGCGCGCCGCATCAGTGGACCGTGATAGGGCGCGCCTCGGCCTCGGTCTCGGCTGTCGGATGTTCCGTCGATTGTTGCGGGGGCGTCGCAAGGGGGTGCGGCTCCGGCGGCGCAGGCACACCCCGCTCCATTGGTTTCCGCCGCCCTTCCGTTCCGTGTTTGTCCACGTAGGCTTGGACACGCGCCCAGACCTTCCGCACCGCATTGCCCGTGAGGTCGCCACCCTCACGGTTCTTCTGACCGACCTCCGACAACACGGCGGCAACGTCGCGCCACGAGGGGCCGGCGGGGGTGCCGATGCCGTGCTTGGTCAGTCCGTCATAATTGCTCAGCAGGTAGCGCCAGAGGTCCGACTTCCCCCGGTGCTTGCGCACGCCTGACCACACTCGTCGCGGCAGCTTTGCCATCGCCCATCAGCCCTCCAGCGTTGATCCGCGGGGGAATCGTGGCTGGCGCTGCTACGAGTGATGGCACGGTCAATCCGACGATCACGCCGTCGTGATCTTGTCGGAGGCGCGGCTGGCGTGGCGCCGGGCGGGTGTCGCATCCGCAGTCCATTCCCTTCCCTGCCGGACGCCCCTGCGGTCACAGACACGGCCTGGGCGGCGTCCAGGCGGTCACAGGCTGTGGTGATGCCCTCCCTCCGCCCCGAGCGGCTTCAGGACGCCTCCTGAGCCGCCCGACCACGGCAGCCGCAACCACGATCACGCGCCCGTGATGTGTTTTGGACCGTATATCACCGTCCTCTAATGCACCTTGGGTGCATTGGTGTATGGGACTGCTCTTCTTGTCGTCCCCAAGTGGTCCCCCCCTGGTCCCTACATGGTCCGTAGGTGGTGCTCAGGTGGTCCTACCTAGCCCCCCGGGACGTCAGCCGCGCGAGCGAAAAAGCGGCGTCCCGTGGCGTAGGCGCGAGCCCAAAAAAAGTGCCGATCACTCGTAGCGGCCCTCCGTAGCCTCAGCCTCATGAGCGAGAACCAATCCGGCTTGGAAGCCGATTTGCGACAGCTTGAGCGTGGCGCTGGCAGCTCGGCTTTGTTCTATTGGATGGTCGATAACCACGACCGGCTGGCGGCGGCGGGGCCGGCGCACTCGCTGCGATGGCGCGCTCTGTGCGCGGGGTTCCGTGCCCTCGGTCTGACTGATGCCCACGGCAGACGGCCGTCTGTTGCGGCAGCCAGAGACACATGGGCAAAGGCCCGCAAAACGGTCCAGCTAAAGCGACTCGTCGCGAACGGCCGCCTCGACCGATGAGGCAGCAAAACAGCCTGAAATCCGTTCTGAAGCTCGTCGAACGGGGGGGCGGTCGCTCGACCTTGTTCTACTGGATGGTCGATCATCACGATCAGTTGATGAGTGCATGGTCAACCCAGTCGGTCCGGTGGGCGCCCCTGTGTGCCCGGTTTCAGGAACTTGAGCTGACCGACGGCAAGGGCGCGCCCCCCTCGGTCCATTGCGCCATGGTCACTTGGCGCAAGGTCCGCCGGGCAGTTCAGAAAGCCCGCACCGAGATGGCGAGCGCCAAGAAATCGCCGGCGCGGGCCCCTGCGCAGCGACTCGCGCGTTCGACCGCAACCCCACCACCAGCACCACCATCATGCCCTCCGTCGCCGGGGGCAGATCCGGCCGCCGAAACCGAGGCCGAGGCCGAGGCCCGGGCCGAGGCGAACATCGAACACATGCTGCGGACCGTCGCCGAGCGCTCCGGACGCGCAAGACCTGACAGGAGGACATCATGAACAAAATCACACCGAAGATCGCCGCGCCGGCAGACCAGGCCGTGCAGGTCAAGAATCCGGTTCTGGTGATCCGCAAGGGCCGTGGGCGGCTCGGCGGCAGCACCGTGCTGGATCTGATGATCCAACGCGCCAGGCACCACGGGCGGCGCGCACAGCCGTTGGATGGCGACCTGCGCAGCGGGACCTTGGCCGCGCTGTATCCGGCGGAGACGCCGCAGGGCGAGCCGATCCTGGACGGCGCGTCCCGGCCACCGTCGGAAGAACTGCCGGCGATGAAGGCCTGGCTGATGTCGGCCCTCGACGACATGGCGATGGACCGGATTTCCCGGGCGCTCGATCTGGGCGGCGGTGATCGCGTGGTCCAGGAGTTCGTGCGGGATATGCCGCTCGGCTCCTACTGCGCCGACTTCGGGATCGACCTACTGTCGGTCTACATGCTCGGGCCTGATCCGGAGGATTTCAGGCACGTCATCGAGATCGTTCGCGCGAGCGACATGAAGGCGGAGCGGGCGCTGCTCGTGATGAACGAGGGGGTCATCCGGCAAGGCCAATCCGTGGACGGCGTGTTCGACCCGATCCTGCACAGCCCCGACATGAAGGCGCTCGTGAAGGACGGCGTGCGTGCTGTCTATCTCCGCCGGCTGACTTGCATGCATCTGATGCGCGAGCGTGGCTTCGGCTTTTACGAGGCGGCTTACGGTGCATGGGACAGCGCCAGCGGCAGGCCCCGGCCGTCTCCCACCCTTCAGCACATGACGAAAATCTGGCTGAAGGAAAACGAGGAGCAGCACGCTATCAGTGGCACCGCGGAGTGGTTGCCATGACAACGCAGCCAGTCCGGATGGCGAAACCTGCGATGGAACCGGTGGTCCGGGGCCAGATCGATTCATCTATGGAGACGGCTGAGCTCCGCGAAGCTGTCGCAAAGCTGAAAGTGGCGGCAGAGATCGAGGGGATAGAGCCGGACGGCGCCCTTGGCCTCTTCACGGAAACGTTGGGGAACATTCTACTAACGCTCGGCCATCTGGTCGAGACGCAAACTGTGCGGATCGAGCAGCGCGCCAGCGCGACTGCTGCGGCAAGCATCAAATCCATCGAGGAGATGCGCGCGGCAACTGCGGCCTGCCGTGCGCAAGTGACGCTGAGCGAGGAGCGGCGCCGCAGTGAGCGTCTCATGTTGGCCAGCGAGGTTGCCGAGGACATCAAGAAAGTTCTGAAGGAGTCCCTGGTCATCAGGGAGGTCAAGTGGAACCGGCGTCAGAACTGGACGGCTGCGGCGCTCGGCGCTGCCGTCCTGATGGGCTGCTTCATCGCCGGCGGCATCTGGACGGGATACTACAACGACCGGGCCGCGCTTGACCGGTGCATCAGCAAGCAGGTCATCGACTCAAGCGGCCGAGCGTATTGCGGCATAGATGTGGTGCGCGGGGGATAGTGGGATGAGAACGACCCTGCGTGTTTCGTTGATTGCCCTTGCGTTCGGAGCGACGTCGGCGATTGCAGATCCAGCGCCATCGAACTTTCAGGGAGTGCCTGCCCAGATTATTCCGACCTATCCGGAGGTCGGTGCGCCGACCTTCACAACCCCGTCCGGCGCGGCCTCATTCTCTGGGTTGCAGTCCGGCACGGGCACTGGAGCCGGCGGCACTGATCCAGCCGCGGCGGCTGGCGGCGGCAGTGCCGCACTTGCCCAAATGTCCGCCACTTCATGGGGATCTGCCGCGGCCGCAAATGCCCAAGCCGTTGGCGTCAACGCAACGGCTCTCGCGGCGACGTGCGTCATGGAGAGCGGTTGCGCCACCAACCCCGCCAGCTCTGGCACGATCTCGGGAACATTCCAGATGTTGGATTCAACATACCTTCAGATGATGAGCGAGGTGGCCGCTCGGGATCCGTCCCTTGCTGCGACGCTACCCTCCGGCTTAGCCGGCAAAAATGACCCTGCGGTACAGTCGATTGCCGCGGCGCAATACCTGTACGATGCAGCGAAGGCTGAGCAATCGGCCGGCATCGCCAACCCGACGTTTCTCGACACCCGCTCATACTTTCAGTTCGGTCCGTCCGCAGGTAAGGCTGTCGCGCTAGCGGATCCGGGCGCGCTGCTTTCGTCATACCTAAACCTAACCCCTGCCCAATACACCGCCAACGGGATAAACCCGGCTACCACCACAGTCGGTCAGTGGAGACAGTCCGTCACGAGCAAGGTTGGCGCTGCGGCCACATCGTCCGTTCTCTCGGCATAAGGAGATCATCGTGATCAAACATCTTCTTCTCTGCGCTGTCGTAACGCTGGTTTCATCAACAAGCGGCCTCCACGCCCAGGGCCGGCACGCTGTCTCGACCTTGTCGCCGCCTTACGCATGTGTGCAGCTCAATTTTCCGCCCGGGTACCTCTATGAGCATCCCAATGTCGAGGTCCCGGTGCGCGCCGAACCTTCAATGTCAGCACGTGTCCTTTACACGGCGCCACAGGTGATGGTGGCGCGGTGGCCGCAGCAACCTAAGAACGGCTTTATTCAGATCGTCCATACGATGGAGACGGACGGCTGGGTCGAGGCAAGATACATCGCGCCGTGGTCGAATCCGTATGCTCCCGCAGCTCGCTGCGTGCCGGCGATTATGTCCGACGGGTCGGTCGGTACTGGCGGGTGATTTGAGGGGTGTGTCGCTCGTCGAGGCTTCGCAGCCTCCTGATATGCGTTGTCAGTCAACGGCCGTGCCGATGCTCAACAAACCGCCGGAGGCCGCGTTGAATGGACATCGGGACCTCGGAGCCATGCGAGCCCCTGCCTTCGGCGCCGGGACCGGCCTGGCTGGAAATGATGCACCGGATTTATCTGGACGCGGACCGACGCCCAGCACCCATAACGCGGGCTTCGCCCGCCCAGCGTCCCGCGGACGCGGGTGTCCGCGAAAGTCGGGCCAATAGGGACCGCCGGCTGCATCCGCTTCGTCCCGCCGCTGTTGATCGGCAGCAAGCGGCCTCACCGTTCCGCTCAGGCGCTCCCAGCGGTGACCACTCCCTTGGCGGCCTGATAGGCCAATGTGGCAAAATGCTTGGCTTGCTCGATATCGGCGGCAGCGCTGCCGATATTCGCAGCAGGCTGATCAAGCAACTGGATAGACCAACAAACTTTCGGCGCGTCCGGTGGCACCGTCAGCATGGCTTCGTCGGTCACGCTCACCGCGTAGAGCCTGATGTCGTCCACGTCCGCGTACAGGATGAGCTCCATGTGCGGATTTTCGTCCATCTCGTCCTTGGCGATCTTCCACTCGGGCTTGATCATCGCGGCAGCATGATCCACCGTCGTGGCCATCTCCTTTAGACCCTGGAGGATCATCGTCATCGCTTCCGCGGTGTTCCGGGCTTTCTTGCGCTTTCGTCCGGCCATGCCGCCTAACCCCCCTGGCAGGCTGTCAGTTCCGATGGCCGGAACGAGCTGCCGTTCATTCCGGGCGCGCGCAGCCTAAACCGGTCCGGGCGGGAATCAACGCCAATCGGTGAGCGCGCGGATTATGGCCGCGCTCCGGGGCTCGCCGATGAAGGCATTCCCGGCTCGTCGGGCCTCCGCTTTTCAGGGCCGCGCTGCTGAGCCATAGCGGTCGCTGCGCGCAAGGCGTCCTGTGTCTCCAGGGCCTGCACGCGGCTGGCCATTGCGACCGGCACGGGGGACCACGGCGGCGGCGTGGCCGACCTGGGCCGCTGCATGGCTTTGACGATCGTGGTGATCACCGGCGAGGACCGGCGCCTTGCCGACCGTGGCGCCGCCTGGGTCTGCGCTTTCAGCGCATCGTTCCAGTCCTTGCGGCCGGCGGCCGGAACGGCGCGCTGCACGGCCACCCTGGCGGTCTCTCCCATTTCGGCCAGCCGGGCGGCATAGCCGTGGGCCGCCGGATCGGAGCCGGTCGCGGCGACCAGCACTGTGCCGGGGCGCTTCGCCATCTCCTTCAGCTCCTGTTCGAGGGCGGCGATGGTCCCCGGCCCCATGCCGGCGGCGGCGACGTACAGGGTGTCCTTCCGCATTCCCTCCAGCACGGCCAGGCTCATGGCGTCGATCGGCGCCTTGGTGACCGCGAGCCGGGTCGGCGCCTCACGGCCAAGTTGCAGGCGAAACAGGGACTTGCTGCCGTCCGCCGAGAAGCCGCGATAGCTCGGCCCGCGCATCTCGATGCCGGTCACCCGGTCGTCGCCGTCGCGGTGTGCAAACCAGGCGGACCCCTGCGGCCCTTCGCGCAACACGTCGGCCTGCGTGGCGGCCGCGACGATCGCGGGCGACAGCGCCCGTTCCCTGGTTAGGTAGGTCCAGGCAGCGGACCCCTCGGCGACCTGGCTGTGGGTTGTCCATTGCAGCTCCGGCGGGAGGGTGGCGGGCCTGCCCTCGGGCGCGCGGGCGGCGGTGCTGGTGGCCGGGCTGTCCGGTTCGTTGGCGGCCATCAGCGTGGCCTGCCGCCCGGACGGGAAATGACGCGCCGCTTCGGGGCAGACATTCGGCGGCTCCTTTCGGATGCTGTTCCGCTTCCTGTTCTGAGCCGCCCCGCTGCGAGTGATACGGCATTTCTTCCGGGCGCCCCGGGGACGTGGCAACGCCGCCGGGACGCACCCGACGGCGCTGCTGTAGGCTCAGGCGTGCTGCGTGGTGTCGGCGGCGACCGCTTCGGGGCGGGTGCCGTTCCGGCGCCCCTTGGCCGTGGTCTTGGCGGCGGCTTTCTCGCCCTGCGGCGCCGCCTTCTCAAGCCGGGCGACCTGCCGCGTCAGTGTGGCGATCTGCTGGTTGGCGTCACGCAACGCGGCGGTGGCCTGATCCAGCTCGCCGCGATAGGCTTCGGCCCCCTCCAGCTCACCCGCCAGCTCGGCAATCCGCTGGTGGGCTTCCCGCAGCGCGACGCGGGACTCAAGCAGATCGCGCTGATCTTCCGCGGCCTGCTCGGCGTCGCGGGCTGACTTCTGGACGGCCCAGGTGGCGACCAGCTCGGAGTCGGTGAGCGGGCGGCCGGGGCGCAACAGCGCCGGCAGGTTCACGCCGTAGGTGATGACGGCGGGCAATCCGCCGGCGGGTGTGGTATTGTTCTGCGTAGCCTCAGACATTGGTCTATCTCCAAGTCTAGGTTAGGTCGGGCAGGATGTTGCGAGCGCCCTGCCCGGCCGCCCTGAAGTATCAGGGCAAGTGAAGTAAAGCACATCCCCAAAATACACGTCAAGTAATAATGTGGGATAACGGTTGTTTGATCGCGGAACAACCCGGGCGGTAAGCAGTCTCTCTAGTCGTTTCCATACAGGATGCCCTCGGTTTCTTTCTCGGTAAGTCCGGCGTCCATCGCCGTTTCGGAGACTCGTTCCTCCCGACCCTCCCACATGCGCGCGTCCAGCGAGAGCGAAACGTTGTCCGCTTCTGCATGGTCTCGCCGATAGTCCCTGAGTAGCTTGACTGCCTGCTCGCGCGCTTCGGTTGTCTTTCCGTCCGCCCCGGTCTGCGTGGATGTCAGACGTGGTTCCATGGGGATGCTCCTGCGCGTGGTGTCAAAAGGAAAGCAGTGACTGAAGCGTGCCGGTGCCGAACGTGATGCTGGCGATGATTGCGCCAACGATCGGCACGGCCAGGACGTTCAGCACGACCAGCGTTCGGATGACGATACGGTCAGTCATGGTCTGCGCTCCGTGGGGGAAGGAGGGGTCCGGGGAACCATGGGGGCTTGACCCCTTGGTTCCCTGGGTGCCGGGCGATGTTCGTTGTCTTTACGCAACACCTTGGCCGCGAAGCGCGGGAGCCTGGCGGGGCTCCCGCGTTCGGGGTGTCAGCCGCCGAAGGCTGCGAGCTGTGCGGCGGCGGCTTGTTTGCTGACCGGCTGAGCCTGGGACTGGTTTTCGTACGGCTTCCACTTGTCGCCGGTTGCGTCCTCGTGGGCTGCGACTGCGCCGTCTGCGACTGCGAGCAAGGCGAATGCCTGGGCTGCGGTATCGGCGGCGAACTGGCGGGCGCGCTCAAGTTTGCTCATGAAGCCAGCGGGGGCCTCGCGATCTTCGTCGCGGTCGTCGTTTGCCAATGCGCTGTGCATGTCACGCATGGCGGTAACCCGGCTCTGATAGTAGGTGCCTGCGCCGATGGCGGAAGCGACGTAGGCGCCAACGATCCGTTGCAGGTGCAGTTTCATCGCCTGCTTGGACAGGACGACGGACAGGATATCGGCCTGCGCCTTGATCTGCGTCCGCATGGTGTCGCGCAGTTCGTTGTAGACTTCTTCTGCGGTCTCCTGCGACATGGCATCGAGGGGGAACGATCGGGCGATGTTCTCCATCAAGCCGAGGTGCGGTGCGAGCGCCATGGCGCGCTCAAGTGTCATGGGCTGGCGGGTATCGCGGCTGCCCGACGTGGTGGAGGCGACGGCTTCCTTGGTCTTCTTCTGCTGAAGCGCCTTGGCCAAGGCTGATCCGATTGCGGTCTTCGGTGCGGCGGTGGTGGCTTTGATATCGGCCATGGATCGGAACCTCTGTGTGAGTATAGGGGCTGGTCTGTTCTGGTTGGTGGCGGCTCTTAATTCGCTCTCAACACAGTGAATATAGCCGCTGCCACTATAGATGGCAAGAGAAAAAGCGAAAGAAATATGATTATTTTCCTCTTCTTCCGGATGCCCGCTTTAATTCCGAACAATCGGCACGGCTGTTCGTCGTTTTACAAGGTTCGTGTGTTCCGCTTTACTCACTTGCGTTAGGGATCGTTACCGAAGGCGGAGACCCGTTCTTCACGGGGCTCCGTCGCCGCTCTTGGGCGGCGATAGAGCCCGGCCCCGCCGCTTGGCGGGGAAACGCCCAAGCCTGTCTGCGGCGCGACGCCACGGCCGGGAATCGCCGCGGCGCCCATAATCCCAATGATATCAATAGTTTGTTGTTGACCGGCGGCGTTTCCCGGCGTAGGTTTCGACCCATCGGAGAGGAGCATCGAATCGTGCCGATTGAGCTGCTGCCCGGCCTGACGAACGTGATCCGCTTTCCCGTGGAAGAGCGGGTGCGTCCATCGATCATGTTGCTGCATGAGATTGAGCCGGACGTTCGCGAAGTGATGAACGTCGCCGAGTCGTTCCAGTTTGCCGGTCCGGACCTGGGGCTGACCGATGCCACGGATCGGGAGACGGCGGTGTATATCGCCGAGCAGATCCTGCCGGCGGAACCGCACGAGCTGACGGTCAGGCTCGATGCGCTGCTCCAGCCGGTGGTTGAGCGCGCCGTGGCGGCGTGCCGGGCGGCGCATGCGGCATCGACCCGCGCGGTCGAGGCGCAGCAGACGCTGTACCGGGCGAAGGTGGAAGGCGGTTACTGGCTGGCGGCGGTGGAGGAGAGAGCGACGTCGCTCACCGAACGCGCGGCGAAGCTGCTGATCGAGGCGTATGACCACTGCCAGGAGGCGCGGGGGGTGAGCCGGGCGGTGTGGTATGCGCGGCGTGGCGAGACGTGGCGGCCGTATGACGTGACCGAGGAGGCTGAGAGGTTTCTCCTTGGGATCGAGCCGGCGGTGGCGTGACCACGGGCGGCGTTGCTGCCTGTCGAATTCCGGCTGAAGGAACGGCGCGTTGCCGGTGCAGCGCGCCGTTCCCATCTCACACTGCGACCGTCGTGGCTTCCAGCCTGAAGCTGACCAGCCAGTGCGGGCCGTGCGAGTTGCGCAACCGATGCAGCAGCGGGTCGGCGCTGGCATAGATCCACTCGTCGCGCAGCGCTGCTTTCCAGCATCGGCCGTGCCCTTCGGCATACCGGCGCAGCGCGTCGAGCTGCGCGCGCATGAGCGGCGGGTAGTCCGCCTCGAGTTGGCGTCCCATGTCACGACTCCTCGGCGCCATGCGCCCACTCGTCGGCCAGTCGATCAGCGGCCTGGGCCTCGCGCATCAGAACGTTGGCCTGGCCGGCGGTGAGGTGGCGGCCCGTGGCCAGTTCGCGAAGGTTTACCGCCTCGCGCCGCCAGGATGCGGCAGAGGCGAGGCAGGAGCGGGCTGCCTCGCTCACGACGGCTTCGGCGCCACCTGGTGCTGTGCACCGCTCGCCGGCTTTGCCGCGCGGAAGGCGGTGTAGGGTTATGGAGGGCACTGGTACGCTATCCGTGTCCATTGGAACTCTCCTGGGGCCTCGCTGCGGGCGTCGCGCGGAGCCGCGCAGCGGCCCGCTGTTGTGGTCGTCGGTTATTAACCCTCCCATAATAGTCGCCATCTCCGCAGCGATGTGGTATCGTTCTGCGCATGATCACAGATGGCCGAACACTGGATCACACGACCCTCACGGAACTGCGCAAGCGCGGAGTAGC
>Ga0182012_10007513_pt1 | contig 10878 bp, 9 predicted proteins | sample 612S2SmetaG_FD_120486 | JGI IMG/M metagenome (GOLD analysis project Ga0182012, IMG submission 120486) | Permafrost microbial communities from Stordalen Mire, Sweden - 612S2S metaG | ecosystem: Environmental > Terrestrial > Soil > Wetlands > Permafrost | place: Sweden: Stordalen | collected...
GCGCAGCGCGACCCCGCTTTCGGACGTGGAACAGCGTTCGCCGGCCAGGCAGCCTTCGGTCAAAAAGCGCCGTCGCCGCTCGCGCTCTGCCGGCGCAGTCCATGGAGTTGGTCAGCGCAGGTGGGCTTTTGGATAATCGGACAGCCTCAGTTCCAACCCTCCCCAACCCTCCCTTCCATTCCGAATGGAAGGAAGGGAGCTGATATTGTGGGTGCGTAACCCAGGGCGGCCTTCGCGATGCTCGGTTGCTGGGCTATTTTCTGTCGCCCTTACCAGGGCTTAAAACTGGCGGCCGTTGGAAAATTTGGGCCAATTTAGCCATTTTCGCGGCGGCCTTTGCTTCGTTGGCGCAGCCGGGCAAACACCGGTTCCCCTCCAAACGGTTCCCCTCCAGACTTGCGCCGCCACCCGTCTTCCGGTCATTATTCGCCTTATGCGCTTGTTCACCACGTTTCTTTTTGCCTTGGGCTTTGCCTGCCAACTATATGCGCGGGAAAGCACGCTCTTGGATTCCGGCTGGCGGTTCGTGCAGGGCGATCCGGCCGGAGTCGCCGGGCAGGCCATGACGCCAGCCGATGCCAACTGGACGGACTCTACTTGGCAGTCCGTCTCGATCCCGCATTGCTGGGGGGTGGAGGCCGCCATGGCGGGGAAGAATTATTATCGCGGTCCCGGCTGGTATCGGCGCGACCTGAATATCGGCACGCCCGAAGCCGGCAAGCGTTACTTCCTCCGTTTCGAGGCCGCCAGCACGGTTTCCCAAACCTACTTAAATGGTCATTTGCTCGGCGAGCATCGCGGTGGCTTTGGCGCGTTTGCCTTCGAAATCACCACCAATCTCTCCGCCACCGGCACCAACCTTTTGGCGGTGCGCGTTAGCAACGCCCCTGCGACGGATGTCGCCCCCCTGAGCGGCGACTTCTCGATTTACGGCGGCCTCTATCGTCCGGTCCACTTGATTGTGACGGGCGACCAAAACTTTGCCATCACCGATCACGGTTCCTCCGGGGTGGCCTGGCTCCAAACCGCCGTGTCCGCCACCCAGGCGGTGCTGGATGTCACGGCCCAAGTGTCCAACGCCACCCGGCGCAACCGCAATCTCCAGGTCGTGGCCCGCTTGCTTACGGCCGATGGCACCGTGGCCGCGCAGAGCGAGGATGCCCATTTTGTCGCCGTTCGCAATTCAACCGCCCCGGAATTTCTGCGCGTCACCCTCCCGCAGCCGCATTTGTGGAATGGCCGCCAGGACCCGTACCTGTACCAGGCCGTCATCGAATTGCGCGCGGGGGATGAAGTGGTGGACGCCGTGACCAATGAAGTGGGCCTCCGCTATTATGCGGTGGACCCGGACAAGGGTTTCTTCCTCAATGGCCGGCCTTATGGCCTGCACGGCGTGGACAAGCACCAGGACCGCATGGGCAAGGGCTGGGCGGTGTCCAATTCTGATTTGGACGAAGACATGTCCATTCTCAAGGACCTCGGAGCGACCGTCGTGCGTTGCGCGCATTACCAGCATCCCGATTACTGGTACACCCTCTGCGACCGCGCGGGCATCCTGGTCTGGGCGGAAATTCCCCAGGTGGACCGCATCAATACCTCGGCGGAATTTGAGGCCACCTCGCGCGGCCAGTTGCTGGATCTCATCCGTCAGAATGTGAATCATCCCTCGATCTTCGTTTGGAGTCTTTTTAATGAAATCCGCGACAACACGCCCGACCCCCACCGCCTGTTGCAAAATCTGAAGGCGGTCGCCCATGGCGAGGACCCCACGCGCCCGACGATCGCCGCCACCTGCACCGAGGGATTTCCCCAGATGAACCGCATCCCCGATCTGCTGGGCTGGAACATTTATCCCGGCTGGTATGCCGGCTGGGGGACCAAGGATGATTTCACCGCCACCCTGGACAAGGACCGCACCACCAGCCGCGCGGGCGGGTTTTGCGTGAGCGAATACGGCGCGGGCGCGAATGTAAACCAGCACGAGGAGAATCCGAAACAGCCCGTCACCACCAGCCAGTGGCATCCCGAGGAATGGCAGGCGCTGCTGCACGAGTCCGCCTGGGCGCAGTTAAAATCCCGGCCCTACGTCTGGGGCACGTTTGTGTGGGTGCTGTTCGATTTCGCCGTCAGCAGCCGCAACGAAGGCGGCGTTCCCGGCCGCAATGACAAGGGCCTCGTCACCTATGACCGCCAGACGCGCAAGGACGCCTTTTATTTTTATAAAGCCAACTGGTCGGCAGAACCCATGGTGTACATCACCAGCCGCCGTTTCACGGAACGTACGAACGCCGTCACTCATGTGAAGATCTATTCCAACGCTCCCGCCGTCGAGGCGCTGCTCAACGGCGTCTCCCTCGGCCAAAAGACGGGCGCTACCAATGGCGTGTTCGTCTGGGACAACGTCCAGTTGAAACCCGGCGAAAACCAGATTGCCGCCCGGGCGGCGCACGCCGGCACCAATCTGACCGATCAGTGCACCTGGACCTTAAAACCCTAAAAAAGCCGCAAATTTTACTTGGTTTTTGGCAATGAATATAATATCTACTGGAATGGTAGTTATTTGGCTTTAACCGCCCCGGTGACATTGGGGCATGGTTCATAACACATGATATTCTCACGCCAGCGCACGGTGCTGCCGGGCTTCAATCTGACGCTCGGCTTCACGCTCTTTTATTTGAGCATCATCGTGCTCATCCCGCTCTCGGCGATTTTCTTTAAAACGACCGCCCTGACCTGGGCGCAATTTCACGAGGTGACCACCTCGCCGGTCGCCATGGCCTCCTATCGGCTGACCTTCGGGGCTTCCTTCGCCGCGGCGATGCTCAATGCCGTGTTTGGCCTGATCGTGGCGTGGGTGCTGGTCCGGTACCAATTTTTCGGCAAGCGCCTGCTGGATGCGATCGTGGACCTCCCGTTTGCGCTGCCCACGGCGGTGGCGGGCATCACGCTGGCGCGGTTGTACGCGGATAACGGCTGGATCGGCCACTGGTTGCATGGCGTGGGCATTCAGGCGGCGAATTCGCAGCTCGGCATTTTCATCGCGCTCACCTTCATCGGCCTGCCGTTCATTGTGCGCACCATCCAGCCGGTGCTGGAGGATCTGGACACGGAAGTTGAGGAGGCGGCGGCCAGTCTGGGGGCCAGCCGCTGGCAAATTTTCTGGCGCGTCATTTTTCCGATGCTGACGCCCGCGTTGCTGACCGGCATTGCCATGGCCTTTGCCCGGGCGCTGGGGGAATATGGCTCCGTCATTTTTATCGCCGGCAACATCCCCATGAAAACGGTCATCACGCCCGTGCTGATCATGGGCGAGTTGGACGAGTTCAGCTACGCGAAGGCCACCGCGCTGGCCGTGGTGTTGCTCATCATTTCCTTCCTGCTCCTGCTGATTATCAACCTCCTGCAATGGTGGAGCAGCCGCCATCACGCCCACCTGTGAGCCGGTACGCACCATGAGCGCCATTGCCACCCCATCCACTTCGGCCAGCCAGGAAGCGCCGCCGCGCCGCGCCACGATGGAACCGCCCTGGGTGCGGCGTCTGCTGATTGGCATCACCGTGGGCTTTCTGGGCTTGTTCCTCATCCTGCCCCTGTTGTCCGTGTTCATTCAGGCCTTTGCCAAAGGGCTGGAATTTTACTTCCAAGCCATCAGCGATCCCAATGCCCTGAGCGCCGTCAAACTCACCCTGATCACCGTCGCGTTTGCGGTGCCCATGAATTGCGTGTTTGGCGTGGCGGCGGCGTGGGCGATAGCGAAGTTCAGTTTCCCCGGGAAAACCCTGCTCATCACCCTGATTGACCTGCCGTTCTCCATTTCGCCGGTGGTGTCCGGCCTCATTTACGTGCTGGTCTTTGGCACGCAAGGCTGGCTGGGCCAGTATGAAAACGCGGATCATCCCTGGTTCCCCTGGCTGCAAACCTGGCTGAACGCCCACGACTTTAAAATCATCTACGCCACCCCGGGCATCGTACTGGCGACGATTTTTGTTACCTTCCCCTTTGTGGCGCGCGAACTCATTCCCCTGATGCAGGCGCAGGGCCGCACCGAGGAGGAGGCCGCCCGCGTGCTCGGGGCCAGCGGCTGGCAGACCTTCTGGCAGGTGACCATTCCCAACATCAAATGGGGGCTGCTCTACGGCGTGATCCTGTGCAACGCCCGCGCCATGGGCGAGTTCGGCGCGGTCTCCGTGGTGAGCGGCCACATTCGGGGCCAGACCAACACCATCCCGCTGCACATCGAATCGCTCTACGATGAATACAATTTCACCGCCGCCTTTGCCGTGGCCTCGCTGCTGGCCCTGCTGGCGCTGGTCACGCTGGTGCTCAAAACCTGGGCGGAACACAAAAAGAACGCCGCGCTCAAACTGGCGGCCGAATAATATCGCATGAGTGTTGAAGTAAAAAACGTCACGAAAAAGTTCGGTGGTTTCACCGCGCTGAATGATGTCAGCCTCCGCGTGGAATCCGGCGAGCTGGTCGCGCTGCTCGGCCCCTCCGGCTCCGGCAAAACCACATTGCTGCGCATCATCGCGGGGCTCGAGTTTCCCGATCCCGGCGCGGCGCAAGTTCTGTATTACGGCGAGGATGTCACGATGATTCCGGCCAGCCAGCGCAAGGCCGGGTTTGCCTTCCAGCACTACGCCCTCTTCCGCCACATGAGCGTGTTTGAGAACATCGCCTTCGGCCTCCGCGTCCGCCCGCGCGCCACCCGCCCGCCGGAGGCCGAGATTCGCGCGCGCGTCGAGAAACTGCTCAAGCTCATTCAACTGGAGCCCATGGCCGGCCGCTTTCCCTCGCAGCTCTCCGGCGGCCAGCGCCAACGCGTGGCCCTCGCCCGGGCGCTGGCTGTGGAACCCAAAGTCCTGCTGCTGGACGAGCCGTTTGGCGCGCTGGATGCCAAGGTGCGCAAGGAATTGCGCCGCTGGCTGCGCCAGTTGCACGACGAAATTCACATCACCACCCTCTTCGTCACCCACGACCAGGAGGAGGCCCTCGAAGTCTCCGACCGCGTGGCCATCCTCCGCGACGGCCGGGTGGAGCAAATCGGCACGCCCGAGGAAATTTACGATCACCCCGCGTCCCCCTTCGTTTACGATTTCCTGGGCAACGTGAACCTCTTTCACGGCCGCGCCCAGGACGGCTCCGTCACCATTGGCGACACCGAATTTATCGTCGGCGGCCAGAAAGAAGCCGCCGCCCCCGCCGTCGCCTTCGTGCGCCCGCACGATATTCGCGTGATGCGCGACTCCGCCGGCCCCGCGAGCCTTCCCTCCAAAGTGGTGCGGAGCAACGCCGCCGGCCCCGTGGCCAGCCTCGAACTCGTCCGCCAGGACAGCGGCGAAACCTTCACCGTCCAGCTAAGCAAGGAGGAATTCCAGCAACTGCAACCCAAGCCCGGCGAGCAGGTGTATGTGCAATTGCGCAACGTGAAGGTCTTTTCGGACGATTATTCAATTTGAAAAAGGAAAGAAATGGGGTGGCCGACGGGATTCGAACCCGCAACAACAAGCTCCACAAGCTTGGACTCTACCATTGAGCTACGACCACCGACCGGCTGACACTATAGGTTTTTCCCGCCCCCACGTCAAGTTCCCGCACAGGCCCAAAAAATGCCGGGTTTTCCGTCGCTTTACACTACAAATACCGTGACCTCCGGCCGGCAGTTGAACCGGACCTTCAGATAAAACCAGCCGATTTCAGGCAATCAGCCTAAACCACCCATCCAATCCTGACAAGCACCCCGCACGCCCGGAGTTGCTTCGGCCCCTCACTCCCATTACGCTCCCCGCGTGGCAACAAGCAATACCCGGACCGAATGGTCCGCCCTGTGGCTCTTGATCCGCGTGAACGCCCTCCAAAGCTGGCGGCGCTTCCTCTCCACCCGCAGCCAGTCCGCCCTCCTGACCACCATTATTGCCGGTTTCATGGTCGGCTACCTCTGGTTGTCGTTTGAATTATTTTACCACGGCTTGAAATTCATCGCCGGCTTCCCCGGCCTGGGCCTCGTCCTCACCGAACGCCTGCTCTACGTGTTGTTCGCCTTCCTCTTCGCGCTGTTGCTGCTGAGCAATTTAATCATCAGCTACACCAACCTCTTCCGCAACCGCGAGACCGCCTTCCTGCTCTCCATGCCCGTCTCCAACCAGACGATTTTTCGCTGGAAACTGATCGAATCCACCATCCTGGCCTCCTGGGCCTTTTTGTTTCTCATCGCCCCGTTGCTGGCCGCCTTTGGCCTCGTCCGGGGCGCGCCCTGGCATTTTTATCCCCTCACCGCCGCGCTCATCGGCCTGTTCATCGTGCTGCCCTCCGTGCTGGGCGCCTCGCTGGCCATCCTCATTGGCCGTTTCCTGGACCGCCGCAGTTTTCAAATTACGGTGGGGTTGGTCGCCCTGCTGCTCCTCTTCGCCGCCGTCTGGTGGAAAACCCAGGCCGCCACCGATGAACTCCTCGACAAACGCACCCTCGAGGCCCTCGACGGCCTGCTCGCCAAAACCCGGTTCACCCTCTTTCCCTTTCTGCCCAGCTACTGGCTCTCCACCGCCGTACTGCAATGGGCCGAGGGCATCCTGCGCGACGCCCTGTTTTTCGCCCTCGTGCTGCTCTGCCACACCCTCTTTTTCGGCTGCCTCGCCGCCACCCGGCTCGGTAATCTGTTTTACGACACCGCCTCCGCCGTGCAAAGCCGCGCCGGCGGCGCCGGCTTCAAAATTAATTATTTCAAAACGCATAAACATCAGCGGCGCGATGGCTGGTTTGAAAAATTCTTCGCCCTCCTTTTCTGGCTGCGCCGGGACACCCGCGCCCTGGCCGTCAAGGACATGCAAATGTTCTGGCGCGACACCACCCAATGGGGCCAGTCCGTGATGTTTTTCGGCTTGCTTGCGGTGTACATCATCAATTTACGAAACTTCACCCACGAGCTCTCCAGCCCCTTTTGGATCAACATGGTCGCCTTTCTGAACCTCGGCGCCTGCGCCTTCAACCTTGCCTCCGTCACCACCCGCTTCGTGTTCCCCCAATTTTCCCTGGAAGGCCGCCGCATGTGGATCGTCGGCCTCGCCCCCATGGGCCTGGCCCGCGTCGTCACCACCAAATTCTGGCTGGCCAGCGCCATGTCCCTCGTCATCACCCTCGGCCTCATCACGCTCTCCTGCACGTTGCTGAACATGACCTGGGACCGAATCCTCTTTTTTGGCGCCGTCGTCACCGTCATGTCCTTCACCCTGAACGGCCTGGCCGTCGGCCTCGGTGTGCTCTACCCCAACCTCAAAGAGACCAACCCCAATAAAATCGTCAGCGGCTTCGGCGGCACCCTCTGTTTCGTTCTGAGCTCGATCTATATACTCGCCTCCCTTGCCCTCATCGTGATCGGTGCCGGTGGCCTCCACCCGCACCTCTGGCTCTCGACCGCCTGCATCGCCGGCTTTGTCCTCCTGTCCTTCCTCGTCGGCTGGGTGCCCATGCGCTGGGGCCTCGCCCACCTCAAAAATTTTGAATTGTGAGCGCAAAACCTTCCGCGCATCACCCCTCAGCCTTTCTCCGCGTCCTCTGCGCCTCTGCGCGCGCTATGCCGCGCGCCCCGCCATTTTTTCTGGACAACCCGCCTGCCATTATTTAACTTATTGTCCGTCAAGGTTCTCTTATGAAAAAATACTTGGTTGAATTTATCGGCATGTTTTTGTTTGTGCTCACCGTGGGCATGGTCGTCATTGACCCCGGCAGCGCCGGCGCTCTCGCCCCGCTCGCCATTGGCTCCGTCCTCATGATCCTCGTCTATGCCGGCGGCCACGTCTCCGGCGGACACTACAATCCCGCCGTCACCCTCGCCGTCTGGCTGCGCGGACGCCTCCCCGCCTCCCAAGTCATCCCCTACTGGGTCTCCCAGATTTTGGGCGCGCTCATCGCCACCCACGTCGTGGGATTTTTGAAAGGCCATTCTGCGCCGGAACCGCAGGACCTCAAAGTCGTCCCCGCGCTCGTCGCTGAATTCATCGGCACCTTCGCCCTCGCCTACGTTGTGCTCAACGTCGCCACCGCCAAGGCCACCTCCGGCAACTCCTTCTATGGCCTCGCCATTGGCTTCACCGTCGTCGTGATGGCTTTCGCCCTCGGCCCCGTATCCGGCGGCGCTTTTAACCCCGCCATCGCCACCGGCATCACCGTCCTGAACCTCGAAAAAACCGCCAATATCTGGATCTACCTCGTGGGCGATCTCGCTGGCGCCGCCCTCGCCGCCGTCACCTTCAAGTTCATCAATCCCGAGGACAAATAAGGCCCGCCGTGGCCGCCCTCCCCAGCTACCTGCGCGCCCAGCCCGATGGCACCCTGCTGGCCGTGAAACTCCAGCCCCGCGCCTCCGCCAATGAAATCGGCGAAGCCCTCGGCGACGAACTCCGCATCAAAGTCACCGCCCCGCCCGTGGACGCCGCCGCCAACCAGGCCCTCGTCGAAATGCTGGCCGACCTCCTCGATTGCCCCCGCGCCCGCGTCGAACTCCTCCGCGGCCACACCTCCCGCCACAAAACCCTCAAACTCCACGGCTTCCCCCCCGACGAAGTCCACCGCCTGCTAAGCAAAGCCTGAAACTGATCCTGTTCCCCATCAGCCCTCACTGGGGGGGCCCGGCTTTGCGGTTAAAAACTCCTCCCTAATTCCGTGTCCGTCCGAGGTTGAATATTCCTCATCATGGTTCGCCGAATATTAGAGCTTGGAATTTCTCTGGATGTTGGTGCTTGGTGCTTGGAGGTTTCCTTATCTGTGCTCCATCCCCCGTCTTTTTACTTTGTGATCTTTGCGTTCTTTCGCGGCCAATCCGGCTTAAATTTTATCCCCCAGTTCCTCCGCCGGGTACGTCCAGATCTCCGCCAGCGTCGGATGATAATGCGGCGCCGCCGCCAGCTCCTGCACCGTCATCCGTTTCGCCATCGCCACCACAATTTCATGAATCAACTCCCCGCCCGCCGGCCCCACGCACGCCCCGCCTAAAATCTCCCCCGATTTCGGATCCGCCAGCAACTTCACAAACCCGTCCTTCGCCTCCATGATCAGCGACTTGCCGTGGTCGTTGAACGGATAACTCGCCGCCACAAACGGAATCCCCTTCGCCCGCGCCGCCTTCTCCGTCAGCCCCACCACCGCCACCTGCGGCTCCGTAAACACCACCGAAATCAGCAGCCGATAATCCATCGCCCGCTTCCGGCGTGGATGCAGCAAATTATGCACCGCCGTCTCCCCCTGTTGAATCGCGATATGCACAATCTCATGCGGCCCCGTGCAATCCCCCGCCGTCCCGATGTGCGGCGCCGTCGTCAGCATAAACTCATTCGCCACCACCCGGCCGTTCTCCGTTGCCACCCCCGCCGCCTCCAGCGCCAGCGCCGCCGTGTTCGGCACCCGCCCCAGCGCGAACAACACCTCCTCCGCCGCCACCCTCAACTCCTTGCCCCCCTGCTCGAAACGAATGGACTTCATCCGCCCCCGGCGCTCCGCCCCCAGCAACCTCGTGCCCGTGAACACCGCCACCCCCTCCCGCCGAAACACCGACGCCACCACCTCCCCCGCATCCGCGTCAAACTCCTTCAACAAATGCTCACTCCGCTGAATCAACGTCACCTTCACCCCAAACCGCGCGAAAAACTGGGCGAACTCGCAGGCAATCGCCCCGCCCCCGAGAATGATCAACGACTTCGGCAGCCGCTTCAGCGCCAGCGCCTCGTCACTCGTCAGACAGCCAATCTCCGCCAACTGGGGCAGGGGCACCGGCGCCACCCGCGACCCCGTCGCAATCACAAACTGCTTCGCCGTCAAATGCCGCCCGTTGTCCAGCGCCAGCGTGTGCCCGTCCAGAAACCGCGCGTTCGCCCGGATAAACTCAAACCGCCCGTCCTCCAGTTGCTTCACCCGGTAATCCGCAAACTCCTTGATCAGTTCATCCTTCCGCGCCATCACCCGGGCGAAATCAAACCCCGGCTTCCCCGCCTTCAACCCCCACGTTGCCGCGTGCCCCGCCAGATGCAGCACCTCCGCCGCGTACAACAGCGCCTTCGTCGGCATGCACCCCCGCAGAATGCACAGCCCGCCCACCTCCCGGCCCCCCTCGATCACCACCGTCTTCCGGCCCGCCGCGGACGCCGTCCGCGCCGCCGCATAACCGCCGCTGCCCCCGCCAATCACCGCCAGTTCAAAATCATAAATGCGCATCCCCCGAAGATGCTGGCGCCCGCCGAAAATGCAAATTTCAAATTTGAAATTCCCCGCCCGTTGACCGAAGATACCCCCCTATGAGCGACCCGATCTATCCCCGCAGCCCCCGCGAAACCATGGCCGGCTGGACCTACCTGCCGCGTTACGTTGATAAAATCCGCCTGCACCTCGCCGGGCAGTTGCACCCCGACTACCAGCCCAACCTCGGCAAAGGCTTCGACGCCCTCTGGCTCAAGCACGCCGGCGTCACCCACGAACAGATGCTGGAAGTCGTCAAAAACTCGCTGATTGACGGCCAGGTGTGCGACTGGGTCCGCCTCAACGTCCAGAAAACCCCGGCGGAGAAAATCGCGCACCGCGAGGATTTGTTGAGCCGCCCCCTGGCCCACGACCCCAAAGCCGTGGACCGCCTGAAAATGCGCAAGGCGGAATCCGGCCTGTCCCATCGCGACGATCTGACCACCTTCGTGGATTACATTGACGCCGACGAAAAGCGGCTTTGAGGCGGGTGCTCCTCAAAGCACCCAAAAACACACCATCGCGCCCAAGACCAGCAGGCCCACCAGCCACCAAAACCAGTGGATGCCCCTGGGCTTCGGGGATTGGGAGCCGAACTCACGCGCGGCGAATTCTTGGTAGTCAAACTCCTCCTCCGGCAAGCCCAGGTGTTCC
>Ga0182012_10007514_pt1 | contig 10878 bp, 11 predicted proteins | sample 612S2SmetaG_FD_120486 | JGI IMG/M metagenome (GOLD analysis project Ga0182012, IMG submission 120486) | Permafrost microbial communities from Stordalen Mire, Sweden - 612S2S metaG | ecosystem: Environmental > Terrestrial > Soil > Wetlands > Permafrost | place: Sweden: Stordalen | collected...
AGTCCAGGCGGTCGTGAAGTTGCTGGATACGTCCCAGCAGGCCGCCGAAGCCGTGATGGGCATGTCGTTCGACCGGCTCACCATCGCTTCGCGTAAGCAGATCCTTGCCGAATTGGAAGACCTGAACAAACAGCTGAGCTTCACCGTGGGCGAGCGTCCGGCAAGCACGGGCGACAGCCTGGTGCTGCGGGCCTTCTCCGCCGACGAGGACCGCGACATCTTCGCCACGCGCACCACGGACATGGGTGCCGCCGGTGACGGATCCGGCGGACCGGCGGGCAGCCTCGACGACGAAATCGCTGCTGCGCTGGCACGGGTCGACGATGAAGAGGCGGCGTGGTTCGTGGCCGTCGATTCAGGTGAGAAGGTCGGAATGGTGTTCGGCGAGCTCGTCCGTGGCGAGGTGGACGTGCGGATCTGGGTTCACCCCGATCACCGAAAGAAGGGTTACGGCACCGCCGCACTGCGCAAGTCGCGGTCGGAGATGGCGTGGTGCTTCCCGGCCGTGCCGATGGTCGTCCGGTCGCCGGCTGCCGAACCCGCCTGAGCCGGGTCGTCTGGATTCAGCTCCGAATGGCGATGACCGAGACGTGGTTTTGCAGTGCCTTCAGGCTCTCGCCGGAAGGCAGGGGCAGCCCGGCTTCGGCGAACTGATCAGCGCGGCTGCGCTTGGAGATCTGCCAGCCCTGGGCGTGCAGGTACTCCGCAGCCGGGGTGCGCTCACCGTGATACACGAGCGCTGACACGTCGGTGTCGAAGCCGAACGGCCCCCAGCGCCTGGCCATCGCCTTGGCGCGTTCGGCGAGCAGGGGCATACCGTCGACGTGGTATTCGGTGGCAAGCTGGCTGCCTCGCGCGCTGAGCGTGGTGATGTTGTCGAACAAGCGGTCCTGAGCTTCCGGTGGCAGGTACATCAGCAGGCCTTCGGCGCTCCACGCGGCGGGCTTTGTCTCGTCGAAGCCGGCCTGCCGCAGGGCGGTCAGCCAATCGTCGCGCAGATCGACGGCCACGGTCCGGCGCTCGGCGGTGGGGTGCGCACCCAGCTGCGATAGCGCTGCGGACTTGAACTCGATGACCGCCGGTTGGTCGACCTCGTACACGACCGTTCCCTCGGGCCAGCTCAGCCGGTACGGGCGGGAGTCCAGGCCGGAGGCCAAAATGACGACCTGCCGGATACCGGACGCGGTCGCATCGGTGAAGAAGTCGTCGAAGTACCTGGTACGCACGGCCATCATGTTGACCATCCGCTGCAGATTGAACTCCACGTCGGGGTCGGCGTCGGCGGCCAAACCGCCGGTCTCGTCGGTGATCTCGCCGTCGACGACCCGAATGAAGAACTCCGCACCCACCGCACGGACCAGCGGATCGGCGAAGGGGTCGTCGATGAGGGGGTTGGGTTGCTTGCCGGCCACGGCCCGGCAGGCGGCGACCCAGGTCGCGGTAGCGCCGACGCTGGAGGCCAGGTCCCAGGTGTCTTCATCTGTGCGTGCCATGTATAACCCTCCTTAAGATCGCGTGGCCGTCACGTATCTGATGTCGCCGAAGGCCACCATGGATGGCGAATCGGGAAACTGAAAACCGTTGTCGGCGTAAAGCTCCGGCGTGCTGCGCACCGCCACCTGCCAGCCGCGGTCGGACAGGTAGGCCACGACATCGTTACGTTGCCCGTCGTAGATCAGATCGGCCCAGTTGAGGTTCAAACCCAGGCGCTGCCAGCGCTCGCTGACTTCGCGACCCCGTTTCTCGATGCGGTCACGGATGTCTGGAACGTAGCCGGTCCCCAGTCTGCTTCCGCTGGCGCTGAGCGCGGTGATGTGGTCGAAGAGGCGGTCCTGGGCGTCCGGCGGCAAATACGCCAGCAATCCCTCCGCGCTCCACGCCGTCGGCTGGGTCGGGTCAAATCCGCTGACGCGCAGCGCAGCCGGCCAATCGTCGCGAAGGTCGACCCCCACCGCCCTGTGGTCGGCGGCCGGGTTTGCGCCCAGCCCTGCCAGGGTGTGGGTCTTGAACTCGATCACCCGGGGTTGGTCGACCTCGTAGATCACGGTTTCGGCCGGCCACGGTAGCCGGTAGGCGCGCGTGTCAAGCCCGGACGCCAGGATGACTACTTGGCGCACACCGTCGCCGGCGGCGCGAACAAAGAACGAGTCGAAGAACCGGGTCCGGACCGCCATCCCCTCGCTGAGCCGCTGCGGGGTGAACGCGGGATCGTCCTCGGCCAGCTCGATGTCGCCGTTCATCATCCGGATGAAGGCGTCGACACCGACGGCATTCACCAGTGGCTCGGCGAAGGGATCATCGATCAATGGGTGCGGGCCCTTGGACGCCAGCGCTCGCCGAGCGGCTACCGCGGTGGCGGTGGCCCCCACGCTGGACGCCAGATCCCAGCTGTCGCCATCAAATCGCTTGGTGTCGGTATTTGCGTTATCTGTCACGACGGCACTCCTATTTCAGCGTTGCAGTAACGGCAACAATGTTGCGGAACTGGGCCATCTCTTGATCTTCGGGGAATTCGAGGCCGTAATCGCTGAACATATCCCGCCGCTTTCGGGACGTGACATGCCAACCTCGATCGGTCAGGTAGTCAACGACATTGGTGCGCTTGCCGTCATAGAAAAGTCCCGAAAGATTGATGTCGCAGCCGAATTTGGCCCACCTGTCGTTGAACTCCTGCGCGCGCTGAGTCATTGTGGAGTCCGAGTCGGGGTGGTATTCAGTCGCCAGCTTGCTTCCGGGCGCGCTGAGCTCGGTGATGTTGTCGAACAGTCGGTCCTGGGCGTCGGGCGGAAGGTACATCAGCAAGCCTTCGGCGCTCCAAGAAGTCGGTTGCGTCACATCAAATCCGCTGCTGCGCAGCGCGGCCGGCCAATCTTCGCGCAGATCGATGCTGACGGTTCGCCGGTCCGCGGTCGGGGTGGCGCCCAAGTCCGACATAGTGGTGCTCTTGAACTCGACGACCTTGGGCTGATCGACCTCGTAGACCGCACTTCCGGGAGGCCAGGCCAGCCGGTAGGCGCGCGCGTCGAGACCGGCGGCCAGGATCACCGATTGGCGAATACCGTCGCGGGCTGCATTGAGGAAGAAATCGTCGAAGAAACGGGTGCGCACCGCAATCCCATCGGTCTCGACCGCCAAGTCCTTCCCGGTGCCGTCGGGGAACTCGGACGCGGCGATGTCGCCATCGACCAGGCGGCGGAAGAAATCAAGACCGACTGCGCGCACCAATGGCGCCGCGAACGGGTCGTCGATAATCGCGTTACTGTCCCGGCTGGCCACCGCGCGGGCCGCGGCGACCATCGTGGCCGTGGCGCCGACGCTGGAGGCCAGGTCCCAGCTGTCTTGATCAGTGCGTGTCATGGTGCTCCTCGTTTAGTGCGGGCTTCATCTTGTGAATTCGGATTCATCTTTGAATTCGGTGGTGCTTGCGACCTTGGTGGACGTCCAACCATCGCTCGACGCCAGGTCCAGCGTGTCGCCGTCACACCGTGCGCTACCCGTCTGCGTCACACATTGCTCCTTATTGAGCCTTCGATGTGTAGCTTTCGATACTTAGCAAATGTAATGAGCTACCCGAACTCTACGCCTTGCGGCTGACGGCTTCCCGAAGGTTCACCGCTGGTTCGGAGGATGCGGCACGTTTTAGGCCCCGTCCAAGGCGTTCTAGGTGCGCCTGGACGGCGGCCGTTAAGTACCTGCCCACGGCAGCTGTTAGTCTCGTACTCGGTTTGACGCGCGACGCCGTACGTCCTGCCTGCGGGTGTTGGGCGCGTGACGCAGAATGACCCCAGGATGACCCCAGAATGATCGGGCCGGCCAGATGGCCCGGTTGGAACACCGCGACCAGAGTTCGGCTGCGCAGGAGGAAGAGTGCTTTCGGCTTTCATCTCATCGCTGCGGACAGTCGACCTGAGACGAAAGATCCTCTTCTCGCTGGGCATCATCATCCTCTACCGCCTCGGCGCCGCCCTGCCGTCCCCAGGTGTCAACTTTCCGAACGTGCAGCAGTGCATCAAAGAAGCCAGCAGTGGCGAAGCCGGGCAGATCTACTCGCTGATCAACTTGTTCTCCGGTGGCGCCCTACTAAAGCTGACGGTGTTCGCGGTGGGGGTGATGCCCTACATCACCGCCAGCATCATCGTGCAGCTTCTCACCGTCGTCATCCCGCGCTTTGAGGAACTGCGCAAAGAGGGCCAGTCCGGCCAAGCCAAGATGACGCAGTACACCCGCTACCTGGCAATCGCGCTGGCCATCCTGCAAGCCACCAGCATCGTGGCGCTGGCGGCAAACGGCGGCCTGCTACAGGGCTGCTCGCTGGACATCATCGCCGACCAGAGCATCTTCACCCTGGTCGTCATCGTGCTGGTAATGACGTCCGGTGCGGCTCTGGTGATGTGGATGGGGGAGCTGATCACCGAACGCGGTATCGGCAACGGGATGTCCCTGCTGATCTTCGTCGGCATCGCCGCGCGTATTCCTTCTGAAGGAAAAAGCATCCTAGACAGCCGCGGCGGAGTCATCTTTGCCGCCGTCTGCGTGGCCACGCTGGCCATCATCGTCGGCGTGGTGTTCGTCGAGCAGGGCCAGCGCCGAATCCCGGTTCAATACGCCAAGCGCATGGTGGGCCGGCGCATGTACGGCGGAACCTCGACTTATCTGCCGCTGAAGGTCAACCAGGCCGGCGTTATCCCGGTCATCTTCGCGTCGTCGCTGATCTACATTCCGCATCTGATCACCCAGCTGATTCGAAGCGGCAGCGGCGGTGTGGGCAATAGCTGGTGGGACAAATTCGTCGGCACTTATCTGTCCGACCCGAGTGACCCGGTCTACATCGGCATCTATTTCGGTCTCATCATCTTCTTCACGTACTTCTACGTCTCGGTCACCTTCAACCCCGACGAACGTGCCGACGAGATGAAGAAGTTCGGTGGTTTCATTCCTGGCATTCGGCCGGGACGGCCGACCGCCGACTATCTGCGCTATGTGCTGAACCGGATCACCCTGCCGGGCTCGATCTACCTGGGCGCGATCGCCGTGCTGCCCAACATGTTCCTGCAGATCGGCAATGGCGGAGGCGTCCAGAATTTGCCATTTGGCGGCACAGCGGTTCTCATCATGATTGGCGTCGGTTTGGATACGGTCAAACAAATCGAGAGTCAGCTCATGCAGCGCAACTATGAAGGGTTCCTCAAGTGAGACTTGTTTTGCTTGGACCGCCTGGGGCGGGCAAAGGTACGCAGGCGGAGAAGCTGCAAGAGACACTTGGGATACTGCAGATCTCCACCGGCGACCTGTTCCGGCGCAACATCGGCGACGGCACCAAACTGGGCCTGGAGGCCAAGCGTTATCTGGATGCCGGTGACTTGGTGCCCTCGGAGCTGACCAACCAGCTCGTCGACGACCGTCTGGATGATCCGGACGTGGCCCACGGCTTCATCCTGGACGGATATCCACGGGCGGTCGAGCAGGCCAAGGCGCTGCGCGAGATGCTCGAACGCCGGGGTCTGCACCTCGATGCGGTGGTGGAGTTTCGGGTGGCCGAGGACGTGTTGTTCGACCGGCTCAAAGGCCGTGGCCGCGCCGACGACACCGACGAGGTCATCCGCAACCGGATGAAGGTCTACCGCGACGAAACCGCGCCGCTGCTGGACTACTACAGTGGCGAGCTGAAGACCGTCGACGCCGTCGGCACCGTGGATGAGGTCTTCGCCCGCGCGCTTAAAGCCCTGGGCAAGTAACCATGAGCCCGCTGGGGCGGCTGCGTAGTCGCAGGGTCGTGCCGCAGCGGAGCGCCGGCGAAATCGACGCGATGGCTGCGGCCGGTGCTGTAGTCGCCGCCGCGCTGCAAGCGGTCCACGCGGCCGCGGTCTCCGGGGCGTCGACCCTGAGCCTCGACGAAATCGCCGAATCGGTGATCCGCGAAGCCGGCGCTACACCGTCATTCTTGGGCTATCACGGTTATCCGGCGTCCATCTGCGCATCGATCAACGACCGGGTTGTTCATGGCATCCCCTCGGCCGCAGAGATACTCGGACCCGGGGACCTGGTGTCAATCGACTGCGGTGCGGTGCTGGACGGCTGGCACGGTGATGCGGCCATCACCTTCGGGATCGGCGTCCTCGACCCGGCGGACGAAGCGCTTTCCGCGGCGACCAAGCAATCGCTGGAAGCCGGAATCGCGGCGATGATCAGCGGCAATCGGTTGACGGATGTAGCGCATGCGATCGAGCAAGGTACGCGTGCGGCCCAAGCCCGTTACGGACACGAGTTCGGGATAGTGCAGGGTTACGGAGGCCACGGCATCGGCCGACACATGCACATGGATCCGTTCCTACCCAATGAGGGCTCGCCGGGCCGAGGTCCGCTGCTGGCTCCCGGTTCGGTCCTGGCCATCGAACCGATGCTGACATTGGGAACCAGCAAGACGCTGGTGCTCGACGACGAATGGACGGTTACCACCGCCGATGGATCGCGTGCGGCACACTGGGAACACACCGTCGCGGTAACTGAGCGCGGACCCCGCATACTGACGGTTGCGTGAGCCCGCTGGACACAGCCATGAACCAGCGTTGAACCAAACACCCACTCGGCTCGTGTCAATAGCCGGAGGTGATCAAGTGGCTCGTGTGGCCAGCACCGCGGCTGCTGAAGCCGCCCTGATGAAGGCGCTTTACGACGAGCATGCCGCCGTCTTGTGGCGGTTCGCGCTTCGGTTGACGGGCGATGCGAGCCAAGCCGAGGACGTAGTCCAAGAGACGCTGTTGCGGGCATGGCAACATCCGGAAGTCATTGGCGACACACAGCGCTCCGCGCGCGCGTGGTTGTTCACCGTGGCCCGTAACATGATCATCGACGATCGGCGCAGCGCACGGTACCGGAATGTGGTCGGCTCGACCGACGTAGAAGGCGCCCCTGAGCAGTCCACGCCGGACGAGGTGAACGCCGCGCTGGACCGGTTGCTCATCGCCGACGCGATGACGCAACTATCCGCCGAGCATCGGGCCGTCGTCGAGCGGTCCTACTACCGCGGATGGACCACCGCGCAGATTGCTGCCGACCTTGAAATCGCCGAAGGAACAGTGAAATCGCGATTGCATTACGCCGTGCGGGCATTGCGGCTCACCCTGCAGGAACTCGGAGTTACCCGATGACGGCGCGGGGTTTTTGTTTGCCAGGCCCCGTACGGGTGGTCATCGGCTCTGAATGCTTGAGGGTGACAGGAGATGGATGAAATGAGGAAGCCGCTGCGAGGTATCGGCTCGCCCGATGACAACGAGGTATTCGGTTCAACTATGGGTGACAACCACCGCCATGCGACGTGGGATGCCGCGTATGTCTTGGGGTCGCTGTCTGCTACCGACCGCCGCGAATTCGAGTCGCACATGGCCCAGTGTCCGGATTGCCGGGAGGCCGTCGCCGAGCTCAGTGGTGTGCCGGCCCTGCTTTCGCAGCTTGACGGTGAATTGGTGGCTGCGATCGACGGCCCCGCCACGGCGACGGGATCGGCGACACCGGAGATTTCGCCGAAGTTGTTGCCGTCGTTGCTGGCAACGGTGAGCTGGCGCCGCCGCCGCACCCGCGTGACGATCTGGGTGGCCTCGGCCGCTGCGGCCGCGGTGCTGGGGGTCGGTGTATTCGTGGGGGTTCAAGATCATTCGTCGACAGCTCCACAGCAGGTCACCGCGTCCTCGCAGCCGATGTCACAGATCGGGACGAACCTGCTGACCTCCACGGTGGCGGTGACCAGTCAGCAGTGGGGCACGTTCATCAACCTGAAGTGTGTTTGCCTGGCTCCGCTGAATGCGCACCATGACACGCTGGCGATGGTCGTGGTGGGTCGCGATGGCAGCAAAACCCGGCTGGCCACCTGGGTGGCCGAACCCGGCCACACTGCGACACCCGCAGGCAGCATCTCGACTCCGGTCGATCAGATCGCCGCCGTGCAAGTCGTTTCCGCTGATGGCGGTCAGGTTCTGCTGCAGCATTCGCTCTAAACTCGCCGGCCGGTGAACTGGAGGCTCACCGAGCTCGTGCCCATACGCGAGGGGTGGGGGAAGCCGGGTGCCGGATCTGCGGTAAGAAAGGGCGTGGCTGTCTCAACACCGGAGGGATCGGACACCGGCCGTGCCAAACGCGACCCGATCGCTGCGGCACGGTCCAACTGGGAGCGCGCCGGGTGGGGCGATGTGTCGCAGGGGATGGTCGCGGTGACATCGGTGATGCGTGCACATCAGATCCTGCTGGCCCGTGTCGAGACTGCGCTACGTCCCTACGACCTGAGCTTCTCCCGCTACGAGCTGCTGCGGCTGCTGGCGTTCAGCCGGACCGGAGCTCTGCCGATCACCAAAGCATCCGACCGGCTGCAGGTACACGTCACCAGCGTGACGCACGCGATCCGGCGGCTGGAGGCCGACGGCCTGGTTCAACGGGTGCCGCACCCCACCGACGGGCGGACGACGCTGGTACAGATCACCGACCTCGGCCGCTCCACGGTCGAGGACGCCACTGTCACGCTCAACGAGCAGGTGTTCGCCGACATCGGGATAGGCCCCGGAGAATCTCAGGAGCTGGTGTCGTCCATCGAAACGTTGCGGCGCAACGCAGGCGACTTCTGATTTTTTCGGCCCAGCGTCGAGTTGTTGTGCCCGAAACCGCCGATTCCGCAAGACAAGTCGACGTTCGGCGTCAAATGAACATCTCGATGACCGCACTGAAGTCCTTGTCGGCGTGGGAGGCATCGGACGCGATGAACTCAGCGTAGATCTCTGCGGCGTGGCTGCCCAGCGGCGCCGCCGAACCCGTCGAGGCCACCGCATCCATGGCCAGGCCCAAGTCCTTGTTCATCAGCGCGGCCGCGAAGCCCGGCTTGAAGTCGTTGTTGGCCGGCGATGTCGGCACCGGGCCGGGCACCGGGCAATTGGTGTGCACCGCCCAGCAGTTGCCGGTCGCGCCGGTGATGACGTCGAACAAAGACTGCGCCGACAGCCCAAGTTTCTCGGCCAGCACGAACGCCTCGCCGATCGCGATCTGCTGCACCGCCAGCACCATGTTGTTGCACACCTTGGCGGCCTGCCCGGCGCCGGCCGCACCGCAGTGAATGATCTTGCCCGCCATCGGTTCCAACACCGGCTGTGCTCGCTGCACCGCGGATTCGTCGCCGCCCACCATGAATGCCAGCGTCCCGGCCACGGCACCTTTCACCCCGCCGGACACCGGTGCGTCCAGTTGGGGAAATCCTCGTGCCTGCGCCAGGGAGTGCACCTCGCGGGCGTCGTCGACCGAGATCGTCGAGCTGTCGATGAACAGCGTGCCGGGTCGCGCGGCGGGCAGCACCTCGGCGTAGCAGCGCTTGACCACCTCGCCGTTGGGCAGCATGGAGATGACCACATCGGCGTCGGCCACCGCATCGGCAGCGCTGTCGAACACCGCAGCGCCGTGAGCGGCCGCGGCGGCCACCGCCGCGGGCACCGGGTCGAACCCGCGCACGGTGTGGCCGGCGGTAATCAGATTCGCCGACATCGGCCCGCCCATGTTGCCCAGCCCCAAGAACGCGATGGTGAAAAGCTCGGTCATTGGCGTCCCTCCTTTACGCGCTGGCGCGAAAGCGCGCGGCCTCGGCGCGACCGACGACCACCCGCATGATTTCGTTGGTCCCTTCCAGAATTCGATGCACCCGCAGATCGCGGACGATTTTTTCCAGACCGTACTCACGCAGGTAGCCGTAGCCGCCGTGCAACTGAAGGGCCTTGTCGGCAACGTCATAACATGTGTCGGTAACGTAGCGTTTGGCCATCGCGCACAGCTCGACCTTGTCTGGATCGCCGTCGTCCAGTGCACTTGCGGCTCGCCACAACAACATTCGCGACGTCTCTAGTCCGGTGGCCATGTCGGCCAGGGTGAACCGGATGGTGGGCTCGTCGAGCAGGGCAGAGCCGAAGGCATGCCGTTCGCGAACGTAGGCGCCCGCTTTGTCGAAGGCGGCCTGTGCGCCGCCGAGTGAGCACGCCGCGATGTTGAGCCGACCGCCGTTGAGTCCCTGCATCGCGATGCCGAAGCCGGCACCCTCGCCGTCCGCGCCGCCCAGCATCGCGTCGGCGGGTATCCGCACTCCCTCCAGGATGACCTGCGCGGTGGGTTGCCCGTGCCAGCCCATCTTCTGCTCCGGTGCGCCGAAGCTGAGCCCCGGGGTGCCCTTTTCGATGATGAAAGCTGATATGCCGCGTGGGCCCGCTTTGTCTGTGCCTCCGGTACGGGCCATCACCACGTAGACGTCCGAGGCTCCCGCGCCGGAAATGAACTGCTTGACGCCGTCGAGGACATAATCCCCGCCTTGCCTGACGGCGCGGGTGCTCAATGCCGCGGCGTCGGATCCGGCGCCGGGCTCGGTCAGGCAGTAGCTGGCGATGACATCCATCGTGGCCAGCCGGGGAATCCATTCCGTGCGTTGTCCGGCTGTGCCGAAACTGTCGATCATCCACGCGCACATGTTGTGGATGGACAGGAATGCGGCGGTCGTCGGATCGGCCATGGCCAACTGCTCGAAGATGCGGACCCCGTCGAGTCGGCGCAACCCGCTGCCCTCGACGTCGTCGCGGCAGTAGATCGCCGCCATGCCGAGCTTGGCGGCTTCGCGCAACACGTCTGTCGGAAAATGCTTGGTGGCATCCCATTCCAGCGCGTACGGGGCAAGGCGTTTGGCGGCGAACGCGGCCGCCGTCTCGGTGATGACCCGTTCGTCGTCGTCTAGGTTGAGAAACTGCATGAAGCCCCCGGCGCTAATCCATGGTTGGGATGACGAATTCGGCGCCGTCCTTGATGCCGGAAGGCCATCGCGACGTGACGGTCTTGGTCTTGGTGTAGAACTGGATCGACGAGGGGCCG
>Ga0182012_10007516_pt1 | contig 10877 bp, 10 predicted proteins | sample 612S2SmetaG_FD_120486 | JGI IMG/M metagenome (GOLD analysis project Ga0182012, IMG submission 120486) | Permafrost microbial communities from Stordalen Mire, Sweden - 612S2S metaG | ecosystem: Environmental > Terrestrial > Soil > Wetlands > Permafrost | place: Sweden: Stordalen | collected...
CGAAGTGCTCCAGGTCCGCCAGCGCCGGGTCGTTGGAGAAGATCTCGACGATCGGGAGGCTCAGCCCCACGCGCTTCATCGTGATGCCCGCCTCGACGACCTGGTTCCACATCAGCAGCGAGACGACGACCCCGGCCGAACCGGCACGAGCGGTGCGACCGGAGCGGTGCAGGTAGGCCTTCTGGTCCTCGGGCGGGTCGTAGTGGATCACGACGTCGACCGCGTCGATGTGCAGGCCCCTGGCGGCCACGTCCGTGGCGACGAGCACGCGCAGCTTGCCGCTCGAGAACTCGGAGAGCGCACGCTCGCGCTGGGACTGGCGGAGGTCGCCGTGGATGGCCCCGGCGGTGACGCCCTCCTTCTCCAGTTGCTGGACCAGTCGGTCGGCGCCTCGCTTCGTGCGCGCGAAGATGAGGACCTTCTCATTCGCACGGCAGATCGCCGCGACGACCTTGATCTTGTCCATCTGGTGGACCTGGAAGAAGTGGTGGACCATGTTCGAGACGGTCTGCGTGTCGCTCGCGACCTCGTGGAAGACCGGGTTCGACAGGTACCGCTTCACGAGCCGGTCCACGGCGCCGTCCAGGGTCGCGGAGAAGAGGAGCGTCTGGTGGGGACGGCCGGTGACGCGCCGCAGCACCCACTCGACCTGGGGCATGAAGCCCATGTCGGCCATCCGGTCGGCCTCGTCGAGGACCAGGACATCGAGGTCCTCGACGGCCAGCTCGCCGCGGTCACCGAGGTCGATGAGCCTGCCGGGCGTCGCGATGATGATCTCGCACCCCTTGCGCAGGTGGCGGATCTGCTTCTCGATGTCGGCACCGCCGTAGACAGCGACCACGCGCAGCCCGAAGTCTGCTGCCAGCGGGCCGAGTACGTCGAAGACCTGCACGGCGAGCTCGCGGGTCGGCAGCAGCACGAGCCCTCGCGGCTTCGATGGGCGGCCCTTCAGGGGGACCACCGTGCCGTCGGGCCCGGCGAGCTCAGCGGCGAGCCGCTGCAGCATCGGCAGGCCGAATGCGAGCGTCTTGCCCGAGCCTGTCTTGGCCTTGCCGCAGACATCGCGCCCGGCGAGCGCGTCGGCGATCGTCATCGCCTGGATGGGGAACGCGGTGGTGATCCCCTTGTTGGCGAGCGCCTTGCAGAGCTCCTCTGCGACGCCGAGGGACTCGAAGGTCTGCTCGGTCGCGTAGACGTCGGAATCGGATACGGGCTTTCCAGGGGCTTTGAGGGCCTCAGTCATTGTCACTCAGTTCAGGGGGTTCTGTTCGGGCCCGCTTGACCGAAGTGTCCTGGGCCCCGCACACCTCTGGGTCCAGAGGAGGCTCAGGGCCATTCTACCCACCATGGGGCCAATTCGCGCGTCATTGAACTCGTGCGTGCCGCAGAACTGCTGGCCCCTATGGCTGGATCCGGCTGAGGTCAGTCTCGGAATGCAGTTTCGTCAGGGAACGCGCCAGCCTCTCTTGGCTCGCGAAGGAATTTGATCAGAGGTTCGATCGCCAATGCTATTGCAGATCCAACCAGCACAATCTGCCAGAAGAAGGCTGGTAGATCACCTCGAAATTCGCTGTGATGCCACGGGAACTTGGCGAACGCGAGAGTGGCAAGGAAGAGCCATGCGACTAGATAGATACGAATCCTCTTTCGGAAGAGGTCAGTAGCCACGATCAGCAATGCGATGAGCGTCAATGTGAACGGAAGCGCGAGATGAAGAGGAAGTGCCCAAGGCGTCCAATTTGAGACGAGCCCCCAAGAAACCGGGTTATACGCGAGTGCGACCAGCCCAAGCCACGCAATAAATTCACCGCGAATGCGACCGCAGGCGACTTCGAGCATGAGCAAGAGCACCGCCACCGCCATGAAGTACCAGCCAAAGAGATTTTGTTCGAAGACGAGCCGCAGCGAGATCGAGAGCGCCATGATCGAGCAAAGGGCGATCGGCTCAAGCGTCGCGGCGCCCAGTCGACCTTTCGCCCACCATGCGATGCCCATCGCCGCCACGATTGGGACGAGTCGAGAGAACACGAAGAAGAGCGGACCGGGGAGGTGCAACTCCCACAGCAGGGTGCCGCCGAATGAAGGTGTATTGCCCGAACCGATCAAGATTGATCTGACCACTCTTCCTGATGTCGCCACAACCAATGGGAGGCTCACAAGTGCTGCCGAGAGAACTGCGCATCCGGTCAGCCTGGCCTTCCGATCAAGTGGCGCCAAGACGAAAAGAGGCGCCGCCACGAGCAGCGCAAACTGTTGCGAGACCACCGCCAATCCGATCAGGACGCCAGCCCACCCCCAACTTCCACGCCTGGCGAGGGCGAGACCTCCCAGTATCAACCCCATAGAAACGAGATCCTCTGGATGGAAGAAGCTGACAAGGCACATCTGGACCGGAGGCAAACACGCAAGGAGGATCAGCGAGAACGGCTCCCATCTGCTTCTGCCTCGACCCGATGCCCGGATCAGGGCGACGGCGCCGGCCATCAACACGAACCAGCTTGCGTACCCAATCCTCACCGTCGGCGTGGCCGCTGCGGAGAGCACGGACCATCGAAACATTGCGACAAGTGCGGTGGAGCAGTTATGTCCCAACTGCGCCTGACTCGGGAATGCAACAACATGGCCGATTCGGGTCAAGGCCGCCAATCCGCCCGACAGCAATGGATACAGCGGGGACATGAAAACGGCGGGCCTTGCGATGGGCGGGAAGTGTCCTCCCGTGATCGGGGAGTACGAGCAGGCGAAGCGTCCGTGGGCGATTGACCATGTGCTGTATGCGGATTCGGCTACGTCCTTCTCTGTCGGTCCACCCAGAAGCCATGCCACTCCGAAGAACGACGCCGTTGCAGCCAGCCACCCGATGAAGCACTGGGAGGCCGAGAGTGGGCGATCCAACCAAGAATCCTCTGATGCGCTGCGAATAGGTTCATTCCGTGGGAGCAGAGAAGTCATGGCAATCGAGCGCAAATGGTAGTGGCTTCATGTCATTTTCCCAGGACACCAGTGACTCAAACTCACTGTGAATCGTCACCTCTCGTAGCGAAAGCCTCACTGGTTCCTCATGCAATCGACCGTTTGCCCATTAATTCGGGTGTGTATCCAGCCCGAATGGCACGACACCGTACGAGGCAACTAGTAGGCAGAGCCCCGCAGAATGACCGACGACGGACCGCCTGCGGCGCCTCAATTCATCACCAGTGCATCCTCATCGGGTGTCCAAGCGAAGATCACGCCCCTGGTCGTCGACGTCAGATGGCGTTCAGTCTCCAGCGAAGACGCCAGACCTGTTGGGGCGCCGGACACTCACTGGCATTGCATTGCAGACATGTCGGACTTCCTCTCCTGCATTCCTACGAAGCAAACGTGGAGTTCCCCAAGGCAGGGATCGTTCATTGCGTCACGCACCCACAAATGTTCGATATCCCGATGACATTGCCGTGACTGCGTACCTCAGGCAGAAGGGCTCCTTGGACTTCTTGCCGCGCACAGGCCTCTCGAGGACTCCGGTGCGTATATCCAGACCGAATCATTGAGTCTGGGCTCACCGACCAGTCGGTAGTGCCCGCCAAAAATGGAGTCTTCCGGTGCAGGGTCGACTGATACGACGACAGATGGCTTGTCGAGAAGGACAGCTCGTCCGAGGGGAGACGACTGGAGATACCAGGTCGTGTCTTGCACGCCCCAACGTTGTTTCATTGAGGAAGGGGCATCCCTCGCAATTGCCGAGTCGGTGAGGCCCCGAAGGTCCAGGAGCCTTAGATCCTGACGTGCGAAGCCCAGATATCCAATCTCCGTTGAAGCCACCAACGTTCCGCGAGGAAGGCACTGAAGGAGTGAAGGGATCAGCGCCCAGTCGTTCGAGAGCGGATACTGCCCCGACTTTATGAGTGACTCGTCTCCAAGACCATTGATCCTTGATATCGGAGCATTTACTCTCACGAGCGGAATGATCGATGTAGAAACCAGCAGGAGTGACATGACCAGCACGGGGGATCTACCGAGCCTGGATCCCCAGGCCCGCTCGAGGAGCGAGGTGAACTCAATGGCCCCGAGAACCTCGATTGCGATGAACGGGATTGCTGCGGGCGCCAGAAACCTCCCACCGACCATCCAGTCTCCACCGGATTTCAAGATGAACAGTACCTGTCCAACAACCGCGGCAACCAAGTAACCGCATCGACGGAATCGGAAGAACACGGCGACCGTGCCTGTCGCAAAGAAGAGACACTGCAGGATCAGGACGAAATTGAGCTGCCGCCCAATAGGCCCTATGGGCTGGAGGGCTCCGCTGAGGTACGTATAACCAAGACTGATAGATCGTCCAAGCGGCATATCCTTCGCGTAGTACGTGTTGGGCAAGATGGAATCAAAGAGAATCAGTTCTCCGATTGCAGTTAGTCCGACACCAATCACTGCTCCGACGAACCATTTGGCTCTCCGCGATACGTCGATGCTGCGTTCCACGACGAGTCCCGCTAGGGCCATGCATGCTAAGGGTGCGATCGCATCGGGACGCGCCAAGATTGCCGCGAAGGCGAAGGTCCCAACGACGAACGACGAGCAGCCTTCGGTGCCCCGGACGAGCCGACTCGCAACGGCGATCAGGAGCCACATCTCGAGAGACGTCTCTAGGCCGTTCCCGGATGCAAATGCGATCACTGCGCACGTAGACACGGCCAGACAGCCTGCCCTGCGCGCCCACACGGGAATGTCAAGGTTGAAGAGCAGTCGTCCGCCCTCTCGCACGGCTAGGAATCCGAAGACGACTGATGCGAACTTCATCTTCAACATCGCAAGACCACCCGGCGCCAGGTAGGCAATCACCGCGACCAACAGATCCAGTGGACTTGTGAAGCCTTGGACATGCTGTCCGGAGTTGAAAGCCAGCCCCTCTCCGTGAACGAGGTTTGCGGCGTATCGAAGTGTGATGAATCCGTCGTCTGGAGTGACTGCGAAAGTCAGTGCCACCGCGATGAAGAATGGGATGTACAAGAAGATGGCGTTTTCGCGCCTCGCACGCAGACGTGCCTGCAGTTCCGGGTCTCGCTCACGTTCGCGTGCATCGGCTCGTAGTACTGCCATCAGATCTCCGAACCTCTGACTAGGCGCCGCGGCTTCGACTCGGCCACGTACTTCTGCGAACAGTAGCGGCCATGTTGGGACGGAAATGGCACTCACCATGTTTCTCGGTCGAGCCAAATCGACGCTGCGTGGACAAATTCGTGAGCCAGCGTCAATTGATCGATGCCTGATTAATGGCCATGAAGTTCATGGCCGCGGGCAACGGAAGGCAACGCGTCGTCTTCGTTGGCGTCAGTCTCGAGCAACCGCAATGAGCGCCGAGTCCTCTCGTGAACGGATAAAGGAACGCAACGGTAGGACTGCCATGACGAGTGCACCAGCAACAAGCACAACCTGGAATGTCCAGATGGCAAGCCAACCTCTTACTGGATCGTTTCCCCACGGCAATGGATAGAAGTACAACGCGTTCAGCGCAACCCACCCAACGAGGTACACGCTTATTCTCCCTTGCATGATCTCCAGCAAGACGAGGGCTACGGCAACAGCCATGAAGTAGTACCCGAAGAGATTCTCTTCGAATACAAGTCTGAAGCAGAGCGAAGTTGCAATCACTGAAAGCATCGGTACTGGCTCAAGAACATCAGGCCCAAGTCGTCGGACAGCCCACCATGCGAGCGTCATCGAGAGCGCAATCGGAAGAACCCTTGAGATCACGAAGAGCATCGCTCCCGATAGATGCGTTTCCCAAAGCACGGTTCCCCCGAATGACGGGGTGTTGCCCGTCCCGACGAAGATTGCACGCAATACATGGCCCGAAGTAGCCACAGCCAACGGCAGTGAGAGGGCAGCCACTGCACATGCGCCAGAGAGCACGAACGTGACCCTTCGCGATCGCGGAGTCATGACGAACAAGGGGGCCGCGACCAATACGGCGTACTGCTGGGTCATGAGTGCCAGTCCGATGAGCACGCCTGCCCAGATCCATCGATCACATCTACCGCACCCCAATGCGGCGAGTGCGAAGCCCATGGCAACCAGGTCCTGAGGGTGGAATGTGTACTGGACACACATGAATACGGGAGGCAGACAGGCGACAATCAGAAGGGCCGTGGGTTCCCATCCGCACTTGCCACGACCTGATGCCCGCAGGAGCACGATGATGCCTGCCATGAGCGCGAGCCAGCTCAGATAGCCGATGTTGAGGGTGTGCCAGATCGAGTTGGACCGGAGGGACCACTGGTACATGGCATTGACGGCGTTTGAACAATGGGGGCCCATCTGCGCCGTCGATGGAAAGGGAGCGGAGTCTCCTATCCTCGACATCCAGGCGACTGCGCCGGCAAGCAGCGGGTACAGCGGCGCTCCGAACGCAAGGTTCCCGGCCCCACCCGCGGGGTAGGCGCAGGACCAGTGACCATGGGCGATCGCCCACGTCGAATAGACCGACTCGACTGCGTCACCAACATTTGGTCCATGCAGCAACTTGGTCAATCCACCAAACACTGCAGTCGCAGCCAGCCATCCCAGCGCGCACCACCATGCCGACAGCGGTCGTGTCAGCCAGGAAAGGTGGTCTGGAGCCCCGTTGACTTCATCTTCGAGAGTCGGAGTGGTCATGGCCAGCCGGTGCAAATTCTAATGGTCTCGCCTACCGATCCGCGGGTTCATCGGGTGCATGAGGGGAAGAATTCCCAGGGCAGATCAATCCAGGTTGACCAGACTGACAAGGAACCTCGCTCACTGGGCCAACACCCGCGACAGCAAGGCGCTGAACCGACTCCTAGCATTCACTTCAACGGCCAATGAAGGGATGACGATGACTCGACTAGAAACGGGCGCCAAGGCGCCGGCTTTCGCTCTTCCGGACGCTGACGGAAACAAGATTGCCCTCAAGGACTATCTCGGCACGAAGGTCGTCGTGTACTTTTACCCGGCCGATGACACGCCAGGTTGCACCAAGGAGGCGTGCCAATTCAATGAGAACCTCAAAGCGTTCGACCGATCAGGCGTGACCGTGCTCGGCATCTCACCTGACGGCGCCGAGAAGCACCAGCGATTCATCACAAAGTACAAGCTCAAGTTCCCGCTCCTCACGGACGAGACCCGTTCAGTGATGGAGAAGTATGGCGCTTACGGAGAAAAGGTCCTCTACGGCAAAAAGACCGTCGGGGTTATCCGCTCGACGTTCATCGTCGACGAAAAGGGCAAGATCGCCAAAGCGTGGTACTCGGTCAAAGCCGATGGCCACGCCGCGAAGGTGCTCGAGGCGCTCGACTGATCAGCGCTTGCGTGCGTGTCGCGCCTGCGCCTCGTGGTAGCGGCGCCAGCGATGCACGACAGCGAAGACGAGAACGATAACGACGACCGCCGCGATCACGTAGCCCGCGCTCCCGAACCAACGCAACACCGTGTGCCAACTACTCCCCGCCTCGTAGCCGATCACTGAGATCACGGTGACCCATACAGCGGCGCCGATCGTCGTGAGCACGAGGAAGGGCGTCCTCCGGACCCGGGCGACGCCAGCGCCGAACCCCACGAACGCACGAACGAACGGGATGACCTGGCCGACGCCGACGGCGCCGTCGCCCCACCGGTGGAACCACGCGTGCGCCCTGTCGAGGTCCTCGTGGCTCAGCAGGACGAACTTGCCATACCGGTCCACGAATGCACGGCCCCCGTAGCGACCGACTAGGTACGCCACGAACGACCCTGCAACCGTGCCGAGGACGCCGACGACGATCACCGCCCACAGCTGGAGGTGCTTGTCGGTCACGAAACCGGTGGAGCACAGCGCCCCGGCGAATCCGAAGGTGATCTCCGATGGGATCGGGATGCACATCGCGCCGAGGAAGGCCAGCACGAGGACGGCAAGGTACCCGTAGTTCGAGATGAAGCTCTGCATTCGGCCCATTCTTCCGCATCGCGGCGGCGACCCAAGTCATGAGACGTCCCCCACCGGTGGCACCGCCTCCCTGGGTTGCGGGAATGACGTGCCGCAGGCCGGTCGGTAGTGTGGGCGCATGACCCTGGAGAAGCCACACTGGAAGGAGCTCTTCACCGATGTCGTGACTTCCGGGCTGTGCACTGGGTGCGCCGCGTGCATCGTCGCCTGCCCCCACGACGTGCTCGACTACGACACGACTGAGGGCCACTACAAGCCCTTCCACCTCGACATCGACGGCGGCCTCGAGGACTGCACGCACGGTGAGAAGGGCTGCACCCTCTGCACGCGGGCATGCCCTCGCTTCCGCGATTGGGAGACCGAGATCGACACGTTCCGCTTCGGCCGCGAGCGTGAGGATTCCGAGGTCTTCGGCGTCGCCGCGGACGTCGTCCTCGCGCGGGCCGCCGATCCGGTGGTGAACGACGTCGGCCAGGACGGCGGTTTCGTCGCGGCCCTGCTCATCTACGCGCTCGAGCACGACGAGATCGACGCGGCGCTCGTCTCGGGACTCGAGGGTGACGGGTCCACCTGGAAGACGGTGCCCATGGTCGCTCGCACCCGCGAGGAGGTGCTCGCCACGTCGGGGTCCCGGTACACGTACTCGGCGAACCTGCTCGCGTACCCGCAGGCCGTCGAGGGAGGCGCAGAGCGGATCGCCCTCGTCGGCATGGGCTGCATGACATCAGCCCCCGGCGCGATGGGTGCGCGCAAGGCGGGGAAGATCGCCCGGCGACTGTCCCTCACGATCGGGCTCCTCTGCTCCAAGACGTTCGACGACGCGATCTTCGAAGAGCTCTTCGAGGCCCGCTACGGGGTCGAGCGCTCCCGCATCAAGAAGATGAACATCAAGGGTGTGTTCCAGCTCTGGCTCACTGATGGCACCTACGTCGAGGTGCCGCTCAAGGAGGCCCACGAGTGGACCCGCGAGGGCTGCACGCACTGCCCGGACTTCGCCGCCGAGCACGCCGACCTCTCGACTGGGGGCATCGGCGAGTACAACGACTGGACCCTCGTGGTGGTCCGCACGGACCGGGGGCGCGACCTCCTCGCGGGCATGCTCGCCGACGGCGCAATCGAGATCCGTCCCGGCGATGATGACCCGGGTGCAATCGCCCTGATGCGCAAGCTCGCACGCGTCAGCCGCAGGCGGTGGCCCGAGACGGCCGTGAGTGCACCGGGTCGTCTCCCCGCTCCGGCGAACTGAGACCATGCCGCCACGCAAGCCCAAGGACACCTCCTGCATCATCGTGCTCGTCCGGCACGGGAAGACCGCAACGACCGGCACGATCCTGCCGGGACGTGCGCCAGGACTGCACCTCTCGGAGGTGGGACGCGGCCAGGCAGAGGCTGTCGCTGCGCGACTCTGTGGCCTCAGCAGGCCACCCGCCGCCGTCTACGCCTCCCCGCTCGAGCGTGCACAGGAGACCGCGGCACCCATCGCGAAGGCGCTTCGACTCCGCGTCCGGACGGCTTCGGACCTGATCGAATGCGACTTCGGCGAGTGGACGGGAAAGCGACTCTCGGCGCTCCGTCGTCGACCCGAGTGGCGATCCGTGATCTCGGCGCCGAGCACGTTCCGGTTCCCCAAGGGCGAGAGCTTCAGCGAGATGCAGACGCGGGCGTGGGGATCGGTGATCGACCTCGGCGCACGCCACCCCGGCCAAACGGTCGTCGCGGTCAGCCACGCGGACCCGATCAAGGCCGTCGTCGCCACCGCGCTCGGGGTCCCGCTCGACCTGTTCCAGCGGACCGCGATCTCCACCTGCTCGGTGAGCGCGATCGTCGTGGGCGCAGGCTCGCCCTTCGTGCTCTGCGTGAACTCGCTCGGTGACCTCGCGGAGCTCGCGCCCTCGTGATCCATCGGCTGGAGCACCCGGACCGGGTCACGGTCGGCGCGATCGGCGAGGTCGGATCCCGGCTGTTCCTCCTCCAGGCGCGCGAGGGCCGGCGCCTTGTCGTCGTCAAGGTCGAGAAGGACCAGATTGCGATCCTTGCGTCGTGGCTCGCTCGCGTCGTCCGCGAGATGGCCAGGCCCGGCCACCTCGAGGTCGATGTCGAGCTCGAGGCCGAGTACGAGGTCGACCTCGTCGCCGGGGAGATCACCGTCGGGATCGATGAGGAGGCTGAGACCATCGAGGTCACGATCGAGTCCGCCGAGGAGGACGGCGACACCCTGGTCGTGACGCTGACGAAGGAGCAGGCCGCCGCCTTCGCGATCCGAGGCGTCCAGCTGATCGAGGCGGGCCGGCCCCCGTGCCCGTTGTGCGGCCTCCCGCTCGATCCTCGCGGACACGACTGTCCGAGGACGAACGGATACCGCGCGCCCATCCGGTGATCGAGCTCCCCATCGAGCAGGCGGCCGAGGTCCTGAGGGACGGCGACCTCGAGATCCACGGTCGCATCTCCGCGTCCTCCAACACCACCCTCCTCGTGACCGCTCGGTTGGGCGGTCACGAGCTGCTGGGCGTCTTCAAGCCCGAGAGGGGGGAGCGGCCGCTCTGGGACTTCCCGCCCGGACTCTGGCGCCGGGAGGTCGCGGCCTACGAGCTCGCCAGCCTCCTCGACTTCGACTGCGTGCCTCTCACCGTCGCGCGCGACGACCGGGACTACGGCCCCGGATCCGTCCAGCTGTGGGTCCACGAGGACGGCGTAGGGCACTACCTGACGCTGGCCGACCGTGCCGAGCTCGCACCGTGGTTCCGGAGGTTGGCCGCATTCGACGTCGTCGCCAACAACACGGACCGCAAGTCCGGGCATGTGCTCATCGATGACGAGCGGTGCTGGGCGATCGACAACGGCCTGTGCTTCCACGTCGACGACAAGCTCCGGACCGTGATCTGGGAGTTCGCCGGCGAGCCGATCGAGGCCAGCATGCTCGAGCGCCTCGCAGCTGTGGCGGACGGAGGGGTCG
>Ga0182012_10007517_pt1 | contig 10877 bp, 5 predicted proteins | sample 612S2SmetaG_FD_120486 | JGI IMG/M metagenome (GOLD analysis project Ga0182012, IMG submission 120486) | Permafrost microbial communities from Stordalen Mire, Sweden - 612S2S metaG | ecosystem: Environmental > Terrestrial > Soil > Wetlands > Permafrost | place: Sweden: Stordalen | collected...
AAGTCTGCCGGCGGAGGCGCTATTGTAAATATCAGCAGCATCTCCGGCCATATTGCTCAGGCGGATAGATGGACCTACAACGCCTGCAAGGGCGCGATCCTCTCATTGACGCGATGTCAGGCGCTGGACATGGCTCCAGATAAGATAAGGGTGAATTCGGTGAGCCCCGGTTGGACCTGGACACCGGAGGTCGAGAAGGCTGCGGTTGGTGGGCGAGAGAAATGGGAGCCGTTGTGGGGAAACTTCTCCATGATGCGGAGGATAGGGGAGGCGCGGGAGGTGGCCCGCGCGATCCTGTTCCTGTGCAGCGACGACGCCAGTTTTATCACTGGCGCCGATCTGCCTGTAGATGGTGGATACCTCGGACTTGGCAGCGAGGGGTTGGGAGATCACTCAACCTTTGCGGGATCCAAGTAGTAAAAAGACCTAAGCTGTGAGCGATTCGTGCTTTTCCTCAGCCCCCATTCGCTCCGGCTCCGGCTGCGGTCTGCCCAGCAGATCACGGGCGGCAGCAGCGAAGTCCGGTGCGGTTAGCATGCAGAGTCGGTGGAGTATCGGTATGGCACCATGCTCCACAAACCGATCCGGCACACCGAAAAGCTTCACCTTAACCTCGTTCAACCCATGCTCTGCCAGCAACTCAAGAATCGCCGAGCCGACGCCTCCGGTTACGCAACCCTCTTCCATCACGATTACGTTGCGCGTTTTGCGTGCGGCATCAAGAATGGTCGCCTCGTCCAGTGGTTTCGCCCAGCGCAGGTTCACGAACTCAACGGAGATGCCTTCGTTTGCCAGCTCAGCCGCCGCTTCAAATGCAGGCGCAACCATGTTTCCAAAGGCGAACATCGTAACATCGTCGCCGTGAAGCAGAGTCTCGGATTTGCCGAATACGATCGGCGCCATCTCCTTGCCCCAGTCGATGCTGGGAGCATTGCCTCGGGGATAGCGCATGGAGATTGGACCGGCATGCTCGCCCACAACATGCTCATTGAGCATGTAGCGCATCATGGCGGCCATCTCGCCACCATCTTTCGGAGCCAGCATCGCCAGATTCGGTATATGCCGCATGTACGCGATATCGAATACGCCATGGTGCGTCGGACCATCATCTCCGACGAGCCCGGCTCGATCCAGACAGAAGATAACCGGTAGATTCTGGAGCGCGACGTCGTGCAAAATCATGTCGTAGGCGCGCTGCAGAAAAGTGCTGTAGATCGCGGTGATCGGCTTCATGCCATCTGCAGCCATCCCGGCCGCGAAGGCCACGGCATGCTGCTCCGCGATGGCGGTATCGAAGTATCGATCCGGATGCACCTCTTTAAACTTGTTCAAGCCGGTACCGTCCGGCATGGCTGCCGTGATTGCAGCGATCTTTGGATCCGTATTGGCGAGTTCAATGAGGGTATTGCTGAAGAAGCTGGTCCAGGATTGGCCGCTTGATTTGCTGCCGCTCGCCGTGCCGGATGCTGTATCGGCAAACATGGGCGGCGTTACGGCGTGCCACTTACGTGCGTTCTCTTCCGCAGCATCGTATCCCTTACCCTTCACCGTTCTCAGGTGGACAAACACGGGGCCACTCATCTGCTTTATCTGTGAGAAGAGGTCGATCATCAGGTCGAGATCGTGACCATCGACCGGGCCAATATATTCGAAACCCAGCTCTTCAAAGATGATTCCGGAATGGTCCGAGGAGACCAGATGGGTGAGGTTATGGCGCAGTAAGGAGCCCGCCGCCTTGTTCACCATTCGGCCCGGAGTTCCCGGCACCTTCTTAAGGAGCGATTTTGCCTGCGCCTCTGCGTTCTGATACAGGGTCGACACTCTCAGCTTTGCAAGGTAGGTGGCGAGGCCGCCGACGCTCTCGGCGATGCTCATCTCGTTGTCGTTCAGCACAACTACGAAGTTACGACCGCTGTGCCCTGCATTATGCAGCCCTTCCAGGGCGAGGCCGGAGGTCATGGAGGCGTCTCCAATAACCGCAAGAACATTCTCATCTGCAGATCGCCCGGCCATATCTCGCGCCACGGCAAAGCCATAGGCTGCGGAGATGCTGGTGCCTGCGTGCCCCGCACCAAACAGATCGTATTCGCTCTCTTCGCGGCGCAGGAAGCCGCTCAGCCCGCCATACTGGCGCAATGTGTTAAACCGCTCCAACCTGCCGGTGAGCATCTTGTGCGCGTAACACTGATGCCCGGTGTCCCATATGATCTTATCGGTTGGAACGGAGTAAACGGCGTGGAGGGCAACAATCAGGTCAACTGCGCCGAGGTCCGATGCAAAGTGGCCGCCGGTCTTGGAGAGGTTGTCAATAATTGCCTGTCTGAGTTCTTTGGCAACCTGCTTTAGCTCGTCACGATTGAGAGTTTTTAGATCAGCGGGGCTATTAATCCGCGACAGAAGTTCGTACATTCGCTAAAGGCCCCTTTTGAAAGACGCCGCCTGTTTAACAGGTGCCTCCTCTGCGATACTCTCAGACAGAAATGGTGTCGTTTGAGAGCCGAGGGGGGACGGCAAGGCGCGGGAAGTAGTAACGCTATAAGAGCGTTGTATTGCGGCAGATTGTACCACGCGTTTCTTATCAGTGTCAATCACGGTACGCGCGCGTATACTTACGGTATTCAGGCCGTTCGTTCCTTTCTCAACCATTGGAATTTGACATCGAAGCCTCCGTAACGATACAATAAGAGGCTATACTCCCCCCGGTTTTACCAAGTTGGAGAATGTTACCGATGTTCTTTGTCGCACCACGCCGAATTGCTTATGCACTTACGGCCGCGATCTGCGCCTGCTATGGCGTTAATGCAGTCGCACAACTCAAGTCACCGGCCTCCGGGCAACCTCCGCAATCACAGCAGGGTGCACCGCAACTGCCTCCCGAGCTGAAGAAGATCTCGGACCAGTACTTTGCGGCTGTCAAGTTGCATACCGAAAAGAAGTATCCGGAAGCGATCGTGGCGTACAAGCAGTTTGTAACCATGGCGCTGGCCGCGAAGGTTTCGCCGGAAGCGCTCGCAGCGGCCTATACCAATTTGGCTTCCATTTACCAGCTTCAATCGGATAAACCAGACTACGCAGCCATGCTGTTAAAAGTGGTTGAGTACGATCCAAAAAATGCACGTGCCTATGCTCAGCTTGCCATTGTCGCCGGTACCGATCATAATTTTGCAGACGCTCAGAAATGGGCCAACAAGACGCTCGCATTAAAGCCTGTCGCGCAGATGGCCTCCTCCGCCCACTTTGTTAAGGGAAATGTTGCCGTATCGCACAAGGATTTCCAGACGGCGGCAAACGAGTTCCACGAATCGGCGCGACTGATGCCGAACAACAATCTGGCTCACTTCAACTACGGCCTTTCGCTGGCAGAGCTCAAGCATTATGATCAGGCGCTGGCGGAGTTGCAGGTCGCGATAAAGCTGGACCCAAACAATAAGAACGCTCTTGAGTATTACGAAAAGCTTAAGACATACGTTGCACAAATTGCTCAGAACCAGAATAAGTCGGCCCCGGCCATCACCAATTTCGATGCCATTCTCAAGAAGGATCCGAAGAATGGCATTGCTCTGCTGGGCAGAGCGCGTGTACTGGCGCAGATGATGCGCACCAGCGAGGCGGTATCTGCGTACATAGATGCGATTGCGGTGCTTCCACACTCGTACGAGGCCCAGTATGAGCTGGGAAATCTCTATCAGCAGCCACAGATAGGCAAGTTCACCAATGCCATCACCTTTTTTAAGAAGGCTGCCGATATTGCAGTTGCCGCTAAGGATAACAAGAAGCAGGCTCAGGCGCTTGGCGCAGAGGCGAACGCCGAGCTGCAGGAGGGATCTTCTCTCGCAGACTACCGGCAGAAGGTGCAGATGCTCAGCTCCGCCGAGGCGCACGAGAGACAGGCAATTGAGCTGACTCCTCTCGATATCGATCTGAAGGTGCGGCTCGGCCGCATCTACAATGCGGAGAGCAAGTTCTCCGATGCAGAATCGGTATATCGGGAGATCCTCACTCTGACTCCGGATAATGTGACGATCTACAACCTGCTTTCAGGCACCTTCCAAAGTCGACTGGATGTCCCCGGCTTCGTCAAGGTGTGGAAACAGTATCAGGAGAGACGGCCAGACGATCCGACCTCTTACCAGTATATTGCAGACATCTACAACAGGACGCGAGACTATAAAAACGCCATCATCGCGATTAACGGACTTTTGGGCCGAAAAATTTCCAACAGCGTAATAGCAGGTGCAAGGGTAATTCTCGGCCAGGATCAGGCGGAGCTCCACCAGTATGAGGCGGCGCGCGCCGAGGTCAGGAAAGTGCTCGCCCTTACGCCTAGCCCCGTTCCCGCGCAGTACAAGATGCAGGAGAACGCCTCACTGGAAGCCGAACAGCGCAAAGCGTTGAAGGCACTGGCGGGGCTCTCCGGCGTGGAGAAGAAGCCGGATGAGGCGATAGGTTACCTCAACGATCTCAAGGCACGCGAAGCGGCGATGACCCGGCCGGGCACGCAGCCGATTGAACCGGATGTTTACAAGGACATCGCGGTACTGTATGAGCAGTCAAACCGCATCGACCTGGCCATCAAAGAGTTCAACACGATGGCTCATGCGTTCCCAACAAACCCGACACCTTTTGAAGAGCTGGGTCGCCTCTACGAGGCGGAGAAGAAGTTCGAACTGGCAGTAGAGAACTACCGAAGAGCTTCGTCATTTAGTGTTAAGGATCCGATCCCGAATCTGATGAAGATCGCCGATCTCTACCGTCGCAACAAGATGCTGGACAAGGCGATTGAACAACTCGATTCGATGCACAAGAAGTATGCAAACAACATTGAAGTGATGACGGCTCTCGCCGAAGTTTATCAACAGGCTTCTCAGGATAGTAAAGCGCTTGATACCTACGATGCGATTTCTAAGGTCAATCCGAATCTGAACTGGGTGCAGGATCGGCGCGCTGCCGTCTTCATGCGGTTGAAGCGGTACACCGAGGCGCAGGCGATCTACATCAAAGAGCTCGAGACCAGCAAGAGCCCCAGCCGGCAAACTTATGAAGATCTCTTCCACGCCTTTACGGTAGACGGCCATCCGGAGAAGTCGTTGCCCTACGTAAAGCCGCGTCTGGAGAGGAATCCCGCTAGCTCAACCTTAATTGCCGTGGTCTACGATGAGTTTGTGCGCCAGAATCACGAAGCAGAAGGGCAGGCGTATATCGAGGCAGTAATCAAAACGGCGAAGCCCTTTAAACGCTTGGCGCAGGAAGCATACGCCAATGTCCTGCAGATCCACCACCACAATGATCTCTGCCTGAAGATCTACCGGGACATCGCCGCAGAGTATCCAAAAGACCTGGTGGCTCAGACGAACCTCGCAGATCAGCTGGACTTCAACAACCAGGCGGCAGAGGCCAATGATGTCTATACGGCGCAGATCGCTCGCGCAGATTTGCCGAAGGACCAGAAGAGTTCACTGGAGCGCAGGCTGGCCGAGCGCTACATCCGCCAGAATCTATTGTCCAAAGCGCGCGATCTCTACAACGCAATCTACACGGCAGAAAATCGAGACTTCGATGCTGCGATGCGGCTTGGCGCGCTGGTGGAGAAGACCGGCACCCCCGATGAGGCGATTGCCTTCTATACAAAGCTGCTTCCTTCGCCAACATACCCGCCCATTGTGATGATCGATCTGCACAATCGGATAGGGGCCATCTACGAGAAACAGGGCAAAAAAACAGAGGCTTTGCAGCAGTACCGGGAGACGTTAAAGATAGAGCCGGAAAACAGCCTGGCGACATCCGGAATTCATCGTCTCGGCGGTTAGTAGGTTGAATGCCGAGCCACTAGAGGTATTTTTGATTTTCCGGCGAACCTAGGTTCTATCCGAACAAAGAGCATTTCGAGCAATCTGCGTGCATCTATATTCCTAATTCATTGTGGAGAAGAGCTAAGTGACCGCTGCCCAAACCGTAAGTAACAAGCCCGCGCTGGAGATGCGCAATATCAGCAAGCAGTATCCAGGTGTGCGGGCGCTGGACGACGTCTCACTATCTGTCGGACGCGCTGAGATTCACGCCTTGCTGGGCGAAAACGGCGCGGGCAAATCCACAATGATGAAGATCCTCGCCGGAGCGCAAGGCAAGGACGATGGCGATATTTTAATCGATGGTGAGGTCGTCGACATCGATAGCCCGCAAAAGGCGATGGATCTTGGCATCTCCATCATCTACCAGGAGTTCAATCTCGTCCCCTATCTAAGCGCGGGCGAGAACATCTTCCTTGGCCGAGAGCCGAAGGCGAAGATACCGGGCTTCGTGGATTTCAAGACGCTCTATGCTACGTCGCAGCAGGTGATCAACAAGCTTGGCGTCAAGATGGACGCACGCGCACCCGTCAACACCTTGAGCATCGCACAGCAGCAGATGGTGGAGATCGCCAAGGCCACCAGCAAGAGCGCGAAGATCATTGTGATGGACGAGCCGAGCGCTACTCTTACGGACCACGAACTGCGCGCTCTCTTCGATCTGATGCGCCAGCTTAAGTCTGAAGGCGTCAGCATCGTCTACATCTCGCACCGCCTGGAAGAGGTCTTCGAGGTTTGCGACAGGGCGACCATCATGCGTGATGGTCACTGGGTGGCCACGAAGGATGTTAAGGACCTGACGCGAGAAGAGATCATCCGTTTGATGGTCGGCCGTGAGCTGAAGGATGCCATTCCGAAGGTTGCCGCAGAGCAGGGAGAAGTGGCGCTATCTGTCAAGAATCTCAACCGCGCCGGAGTTCTGCACGATATCAGTTTTGATGTGCACAAAGGAGAAGTGCTGGGTATCGCGGGGCTGGTCGGCGCCGGTCGGACTGAGACGGCACGGGCCATCTTTGGGGCGGACTCGATCGATAGTGGTACGATCTCGGTGCTCGGAAAGCAGGTCACCATTAACTCGCCTCAAGACGCTATTCGACATGGCATCGGGCTGGTTACCGAAGACCGCAAACAGCAGGGGCTGGTACTTGGCATGGCGGTTCGAGAGAACACAACCCTTGCCAACCTGGGCGCGCTCTCCACTCTGGGATTTGTACGCCAGCGCGAGGAGCGCGCGGTTGCCGAGAAGTATCGCACCGATCTGGCGATTAAAACGCCCTCCATCGAGCAGACCGTTCAGAACCTCTCCGGCGGTAATCAGCAGAAGGTGGTTCTGGCCAAGTGGCTCTACACCGGCTCCAAAGTGCTGATCTTTGATGAGCCCACGCGCGGCATCGATGTTGGCGCAAAGAGCGAAATCTACAAACTGATGAATGAACTCGCGGCGAAGGGGGCTGCCATCATCATGATCTCCTCGGAACTCCCCGAGGTGCTCGGCATGAGCGATCGAATCCTGGTGATGCATGAGGGCCGTATAACGGGTGAGCTATCGCGCGCGGAGGCCACCCAGGAGAGCATTATGCACCTCGCAACTGGCGGCGAGTAGGGGTAGGTGCAAGGTTTTTGATGCCGGGTTTTAGGACGGAGACCTACCTGTACCAAGCGAGCTTTGGCGGGGGATAGAGATTAAGGGTGGTGATCTCCATTTGAAGGGAGATCACCACCTTTTTTGGGTCAGGCCAGGTCGAAGCGGTCGAGATTCATTACTTTGGTCCAGGCAGCAACAAAGTCTCGCACGAACTTGTCGCCGGAGTCTTCGTAGCCGTAGACCTCTGTGATGGCTCTGAGCTCGGAGTTTGAACCGAAAATCAGATCGACACGAGTCGCGGTCCACTTCAGTGCGCCCGTTTTGCGATCGTGCCCTTCAAACAGGTCCTTCGAATCTACGCTTGCTTGCCAGGCGGTGCTGATATCTAGCAGGTTGACGAAGAAGTCGTTGGTTAGAGCTCCTGGGCGATGTGTGAATACCCCGTGCTTCGTGTGGCCGAAGTTTGTCCCCAACACCCGCAGGCCGCCAACCAGTACGGTCAGCTCTGGTGCGGTTAGCTTCAACAGCTGTGCCTTATCGACCAACAGGTCCTCCGCATTGGCGGGATTGCCGGGCTTCAGGTAGTTTCGGAATCCATCGGCTGCAGGCTCGAGTTCCGCAAACGAGGCGACATCGGTATGGTCCTGCAAGGCGTCTCCGCGACCGGGAGTGAACGGTACCTTTACGTTAACGCCGGCATTCTTTGCAGATTTTTCGATGCCGGCGCATCCGGCCAGAACGATCAGGTCTGCCAGTGAGATCTTCTTACCGTCCGACTGTGCGTGGTTGAACGCCACTTGAATCGATTCCAGTTTGTGCAATACCTTCGCCAGTTCCTCAGGATGGTTAACCTCCCAGTCCTTTTGCGGATCTAGACGGATTCGGGCTCCGTTGGCGCCACCACGCTTGTCTGAGCCGCGGAAGGTTCCTGCTGAGGCCCATGCTGTGGAAACCAGCTCAGATACCGTCAGCCCGGAACTCAGAATTTTCGACTTCAGGGCGGCAATGTCTTTGCTATCGACTAGCTTGTGCTTTACCGCCGGGATAGGATCCTGCCAGATTAGCGCCTCTTTGGGGACCTCTGGTCCCTGGTAGCGGGCTCGCGGACCCATGTCGCGATGCGTTAGCTTGAACCATGCGCGAGCGAACGCTTTGGAAAAGGCCTCCGGATCTTTGTGAAAACGTCGTGAGATCTTCTCATACTCAGGATCGAATCTCAGCGCCAGGTCGGTTGTGAACATCATCGGCTGGTGGCGCTTTGATGGGTCGTATGCATCAGGAACCGTGCCTGCACCAGCGTCACCCGTCGGTTTCCACTGTTGTGCTCCGGCCGGGCTCTTGGTCAGCTCCCATTCGTAACCGAACAGGCTCTCAAAGTAGTTATTGCTCCACTTTGTCGGCGTCTTTGTCCATGCACCTTCGAGGCCGCTCGTGATCGTATCGCCTGCGCAGCCTTTGCCAAATGTGTTTTTCCAGCCAAGGCCCTGCTCCTCAATGCCGGCTGCGGCGGGCTCTCTGCCAACATATTTGTCCGGGCTGGCTGCACCGTGGGCCTTGCCAAGCGTGTGTCCCCCGGCAATGAGGGCTACGGTCTCTTCATCGTTCATCGCCATGCGGCTGAAGGTCTCGCGGATGTCTCTTGCCGCGGCAAGCGGATCCGGGTTGCCGTTAGGGCCCTGGGGATTTACGTAGATGAGGCCCATCTGCACCGCGCCAAGGGGATTATCTAGTTTGCGATCTCCCGTGTAACGCTTATCTCCCAGCCACTCCGTCTCGCTGCCCCAGTAGATATCCTCGGGAGCTTCCCACACATCCTCGCGTCCGCCACCATAACCAAACGTCTTCAACCCGGCAGATTCGAGCGCGCAGTTGCCCGCCAGAATCATCAGGTCTGCCCAGGAGATCTTCCTTCCGTACTTTTTCTTTATTGGGGAGAGCAGCAGGCGCGCCTTGTCCAGGTTTGCATTATCGGGCCAGCTGTTTAAAGGCGCGAATCTCTGGGTGCCGGCTCCCGCGCCACCGCGGCCATCCGTGATGCGGTAGGTGCCGGCGCTGTGCCAGGCCATGCGAATGAAGAACGGACCATAGTTGCCGAAATCGGCCGGCCACCAGTCCTGAGAGTGGGTCATCAGCTGGAAGATGTCCCTCTTCACGGCCTTAAGGTCGAGCGAGTTAAAGGCTTTATTGTAATCAAAGGTCGGATCCATCGGATTTGAGAGCGAAGAGTTCTGGCGCAGGATGCTCAAACGCAACTGGTCGGGCCACCAGTCGCGGTTGGTCATGCCGTGGCCAGCGGCCTGTTTCGTTGGCTCGCTGCTGAAGGGACATTTAGCCGCCACAAACTCGACGGGTGTTTCCGTTGGTGGCGTACTCTTCGCGATGCCTGTAGCGCCGGCGGCAGAGGATGCAAAAGCGCCGCCGATGCCGATCAACAGAGCGCGACGGCTCATCACAAAATTCTCAGGTTGCGCGTGGTCCAGGTTCTCAACAGGCTGAGGGTCGGACTCATTGTCGAATTTCGCGTCGTTCATCACTGTGTATATTCCTTCGATTCTTCGGTATGCTGCTTCAGCTGGCATTGAGGGCAAATTCCCCAGAAGATAACCTCGGCCTCCTCCACCACGAAGCCATGATTTGTCGATGGAGAAAGGCAGGGAGCCGCGCCGACGGCGCAGTCGACATCAATGGTCGCTCCGCAGCTGCGGCAGACAATGTGATGGTGATTGTCTCCCACTCTGGCCTCGTAGCGCGCTGGTTGCCCCGAGATCTGGATTCGACGAACGAGCCCGGCCTCCACAAGGATATCGAGGTTATCATATACCGCCTGTGTCGAGAGTGTTCCCAGCCGTTCCCGCGCCGCTTCCGCAATCTCTATCACGTCTCTGTGCTGTCCGGTGCCCTGCACCACGGTGAGTACCGCAAGACGCGGCCCGGTTATCCGAAGCCCAGCAGAGCGTAGCCTCCGGGAGAGCTGCGCCAAATCATCCGAGATCATAATTGCCCTCTTCGTCAGATGCTAAATGCGATTGTAAGTATAGTTCCTAATCTTGTATTAGTCAAGATATGTAAATAACTAATATTACTTAGAGATAATATCTATGTATATATCAAGACCAATAGAAAATTGCATCCATTCTGGAGGTGAGGGGCGGCATAATCGTCGGTAAAGGAGATTTCACGAGGAAGGGTGCGAACCTGGAGTGGAAAAAGCATAGTATGTAGGCGGATGGCGAATCGCAACGATTCTTAGTGTGTCCGGGAGGCGTTCTGTACTAAGTGGTGGTCTGAAATTGCGGGAGTGTTTAGACCACCCGGGAGAGCACGAGGCACCTCGCCGGGTGGACAGAAAGAAAGAAACGCTGGGCTCTAGCGGGTGGTGCTCGCCAGATCGAGCCGCGGTGGAATAAGTCGGGCTTTGAAGCGCTCGTATCGGTCTCGATCGTCGT
>Ga0182012_10007518_pt1 | contig 10877 bp, 7 predicted proteins | sample 612S2SmetaG_FD_120486 | JGI IMG/M metagenome (GOLD analysis project Ga0182012, IMG submission 120486) | Permafrost microbial communities from Stordalen Mire, Sweden - 612S2S metaG | ecosystem: Environmental > Terrestrial > Soil > Wetlands > Permafrost | place: Sweden: Stordalen | collected...
ATCTCGATGGGGATACAGTTTCGCTGAATGACGGCATCGTGAAACGCACGGTCCGTCATCTTTCCGGAGTCTATGAGCTCCCTGCGCAGAGCCCACATCTGAAGCCCACCGATGAGGTAGGCGCACTGGTAGAGGGGCGGGTAGGCGTCTCCGCAGGAGCGTCTCACCTCGGCGACCGCGTTGGCCCGCTCATGCCCCACGCGCTTTACAAGCATCTCAATACACTCTGTCGGCGACATCCTCTCCAGATGGAAGCTAAGCGAGAAGATGATGCGGACGCAGCGATGCATACGCCAGAAGAGCATTCCGATTCTGTTCTCCGGGCTTCCCGGGAAGCATCGGCTATAAAGCAGAAACTCCCAGTAGATGGTCCAACCTTCGATCCAGAACGGGGTTTGAAACGGTGCCCGGTAGGGCCGGTATCGCTCCATCATAAAGAACTGAACATGGTGGCCGGGGATCAGCTCGTGCTGAACGGTGGCCCGAGAGAAGTGCTGGTTGTTGCCCCGCATGCTCATCTGTTTGCGCTCGTGAGACATAGTATGGGTGGGATACGATACCTGAATCATCTCTCCACCCAGAAAGAAGGGGTTTACCAGCTGCCTCTCTGGCGACATCATCTCCAGTCGCCAGGCCTCTTTCATAAGGGGCGGCATGGTAAGCAGATCATTCGTCTCCAGATAGTCGATGGCTTCGAGCGCCAGCTTCTTCACCATCTCCGGCTGTCCTCCGGGCGGAACATGCAGGGTTTTGACATGCTCCAGTGCGGCATCCGTATCGGCGCCAAATCCGAGCTCTTCGGATGCTTCTCGCAGTTCGGCCTCGCACCATGCGAGCTCCTTCTCCGCAATCCGAATTAGCTCCTCCGGGGAGTAGGGGATCATCTCAAACTTCAGCGCATCGATCAGCGCATCTCGCCCAATGGGATCGCCAATAATATCGATCCCGTTTATGGCGCTATTCGCTTCGCTCTCACCCATCTGAACCAGCAGCGACTTAATTGTCTCCGCATACTGCTCCAATGACGAATCCAGGGCGCGGTAGGGAGCTTCCGCCCACCAGGTGAACATCGGGTCGAAGCCAAAGTAGAACTCAAACCAGGACTTGAGCATTTTGCGAAGAGATGCCAGCGCCTCGACCGCGCGGTTCGCCACCGTGCGCTTCGGCCTGGTACCTCCCACCAGCCCGTCGAGCGATTTCAGCTCCGATTCGGAACTCTGCACAGCCGTCAGAATGCGATCCAGCTCTGTTGCGGCCACGGATGGCTCAACCCAATCAAGTGCCAGGCGGGCATCTGCCAGGCCCAATATGGCGGGCAAGAAGGGCAGGAGCGGCGCAATCTCCAGGGCGAACGTATCCTCTTTCTCCAACTGGCGCAGCACGAACCGAAGGTGGTTCTGTAGCATCACATGGTCCAGCCGCTCCTCGTGGTTCAGGCTCTCAAAATCGATGTCATTGGACTCCAGTGATGCGAGCCATGCCTGCGTAAAGCGTCTTCTTCGCTCACGGCCCTTCTGAGAGAGAAGGATGGGATATTTGCGGTCCATCGTCGTGCGGTCGATGCGGTATCTCTCTATCAGGCCCGCGATTCGGTTGATGGGCAAAGGCTGTTTAAAGACACTGAGATCCGGACCGTCTGCTTCCAAAAAAGATGACATGAGTAGTTAATCCACCGTAATATGAAAATTGCGGCAAGCCGAGACTAGGAGACTTGACCGGTGTGCATTGCCAGGATAGGTACGTTTACCGGGACGGAGAAAACGAGATTCGAGAAGCAACGACACTCTATTACAATAATACATGTAGAACGTGGGAGTAGTTCACAGGCAAAGTATAGCCTGAATTGCCAGATCTGGCAAGGCGGGACAGAGGATGCAGGCGCTAAACGCAGAAAAAGAGGCCCGGCAATGGGTGCAGGGCCATGCAACGTAGTATATCAGGCGCCGGCGCGTCCGTCTGATTTAGTGGTTATCCGCTGCGCTTCAATCTGCCGGTCTTCTTGCAGTACTGCTCTCCGACCGAGAAGACCTTTAAGCCGAGCGGAATGAGGATCGCACCACTTACAATGAGAGGCCAGATATCCGGCCAGAGCGCCATTGTTGAAACACCATCCACAAGCGCCGCCCGCATGCCGTGCAGCACAAAGGTTGCCGGTGACAGGCGTGAGACCACCTGCATCCATACCGGAAGCACCTCCACCTTATAGTAGATGCCGGAGAAGAGCAGCATCGCGCCTTCTACTATCCCGGTAATCTGAGTGCCGCGTTCTGCGCTCATCAACGGAAACACGGCCACCAACGTGCCCAGCCCCATAAAGGAGAATGAGCCAACGGCCAGCACCAGCATTGCGCCTGGAATATTGGCATGGGACAGATCCAGATGAAACACCAGCGCTACGGAGGTGAGCATCAGCAGTGTGCGCCCCACACCGTATATCATGCTGAAGCCGCACATCCCCAGGATCTGAGTGATGCGGGAGATGGGCGCCATGAAAGTGTATTCGATGGTTCCCTCCCAACGCTCCCAGCCAACCACGTTGCTGATATCGAAAAACAGGCCGCTAAGGTAGCCCCAGAGCAACGATCCTATCAGCATGAAGATGACCAGGTGCTGTGCCGCAGGCGATAGTGCGCCCTGAATCTGGCCTCCGGACATTGCAGATGCCATGTACTTTGCGCCGTAGCCGATGGCGATGCTGGAGGAGAGGCTGTATAAGATCCACATAAACTCCCAGAGCCAGTAGTGTTTCATCAGCGTAAACTGTCGCTCTACAAAGCCATATGCGGCGTAACACTCGCCGGCAAGGGAGCCTGCGGCATACCTGCTCTTTTCTAACTTTTTTGCGGTAACCATTACGGCTCTCCTATTCTCCGCCCGGTGCTTCGACTTCGTCGGCGTCTTCCAGGCGCTCGCCCGCCAGCTTGAGGAAAACCTCCTCCAGGGTAGGCAGCGGTGCATCCGGTGTGGTGCGCGCCCTCTCTTTGAGCTCCTGCGCGGTACCTATCGCCACTAGCCGGCCATGATTCAGAATCGCGATGCGATCACAGAGCGACTCGGCCTCCTTCATGTCGTGCGTGGTAAGCACGAGGGTGATCTCCTGCTTGGCTCGCAGGTCATTGATGAAGGCTGCCACCTCCAGGCGAGACTTCGGGTCCAACCCCGTGGTCGGCTCATCCAGCAGAACCAGCGTTGGTGATGTCAGAAAGGCGCGTGCAATCGCAACCTTCTGCTGCTGACCCCGAGAGAGTTGCTCCATGGAGCTACGCAGATTGGTGGGATCGAAACCAAGGGTCGCAAGAATCTCCGTGGCGCGGTCCATAGCAGCGCGCGCTTCCAGACCGTATAGCCGTGCGGTGTAGAGCAGGTTCTCCATCGCAGAGAGCTTCTTAAAGAAGGCGGCATCTACGCTCACCCGGTTAATTACTCGCTTGATCTGCATCGGATGAGTTGCGACATCAACTCCGAAGACGCGGATCTGGCCGGAATCCGGTATGAGCAAAGTCGATATCATACGTACCAGGGTAGATTTGCCGCAGCCGTTAGGCCCAAGTATGCCCAGCGCTTCTCCCTTAACGGCGTGCAGCGTTACGTTATTGACAACATGTTTTACGCGCCTTTTGCGACCTGTGAGGCGGGCAAACCACGGGAGCGGGGATTCAGTATCTTCCGTAGTCGGCTTTGACTTACGGCCATCCGAAACAAACACCTTGCTCACTCCTTCGACTGCCAGCGCTATCTCCCGGCATTCCGTTGTTGTCATTTCGCTGCTCCTCTCGACATACCGCACTTTATCGCGCAGCACCGACGTTTTGCAAAGTAACCACCCAAACGAGTGGCCGCCGAACCCTGCTGGGTTCGGCGGCCGAAAAAACAAACGTTGTGCGAAATTCAGATTGGTGCGCTACTCTGAGAAGGGAAATGCAACTCTCGATCCCGTTTCGGCGGACCGATAGGAGGCTAGCACCATCTCGATGGAGTCCCTGCCTTCACGGGCCGTGCACATCGGCACGCCGGATCTTAGTGCGTTGATAAACGGGCGCGCGACGCCCGCAATCCGCTCTCCATGGCTTGCCGGAATGGGAATACCGAGGTCCTGCCAACCCAGCTCCGGGTGCTCCGATTGGTACATCTTTACGCCAATGGGTGAAGGGGGCTTGATGCCGCAGGAGACCGCATCTCCATGGTTCTGGATGATCACGCCTTTGTCACCATAGATCTCGGTGGTGTTTTCGCCGGCGTGAGTAACGCTGGAGTTAAAGACCTCTGCAAATAGACCACCCGCATAGCGGAAGATGGCGATTCCTGTGTCATCCGGGGCGACATTGGAGAGAACATTGTCGATTTCTGCAATCACCGATATAGGTTTCCGCCCGAGGGTCCATAACAGCCAATCGATGGGATGCGTTGCATCATCAAAGAACATGCCCTTGTTCGCTTCTGCGCTAATATGCCACTGGCTTGGCCCCTCCACAAACCCTTTGTTGAACAGGACCGGGATGCAGTGCCGGCGTCGGATCGCGCCGATCTTACCGATGGCGCCCGCTTCGATCAGCTCCTTCATTCGAATATTCTGCGCATCGCAACGCATTTGGAAGGCCATGCTAAACCAGCGGCCAGTTCGATCGACGGCGGCGATGATGCGGTCGCAATCCGCCAGGGTGATCGCCATCGGCTTCTGCAGGAGCACCGCCTTGCCGGCCTCCAGCGCAGCGATGACAAGATCGGTATGACGGTTAGTCTCCGAAGCGACGATAAAGCAGTCGATGTCCTCGCGGCCAAGGATATCGTTCAGCTCCGGCACAAAGGGAATACCGAAAGTCTCGGCATTCTGCGTGCCTCGATTGATATCGTGGTCCCAGCACGCCACAAGAGTGGCATCATCGAAGCCCTTAATCTGATGGGCGTAGGCATTGACATGCCCGTGGGCAAAGGAGAGAATTCCGATTCGGCTCGCTGCAGTCATGACTGTTTCGACCCCTGTACTTTCTGATCTGATCATTTAGGTGCATTCCACTCTGAACCAGGGCGGCACCTTTGTGCCCTATACTTAACTACCGGAAGAGGCAGTTCCTGCTGAACCGCCAGAGAGGAAACCGGTGTCTGGTATCAGGTTATTGGTGTTTGGACGGCCAAACCCTGCCTTCCGGACAATGACGGCGCGCGAATTGTGACCTAACCGGTCCAAAGCTTTTGGCGCGCCGGTAAACACAAGAGCTGCAATACAATCCGATTTGCGTCGAATGGATGTTGTCGCTTTATAACAAGCCTTGCACTCAAATTTATTCAGATGTAACATAGTGCATTAGATGTGGATAAGTGAGTCGTACGGTTTCTGTCTTAGAAAAAAGGAGTGCTGGCACCAGGTCCAGCGCATTGACATTACGTCTTCCCGACGAGGACGCGGCAGAATTACGCCGTCTCGCGCGCAAGGAGCGGCGTTCCATCAGCGAGATGGGAGCGCGCATCGTCGATGAGTGGTTGCGCCAAAACCGTGTCCCCCACGTCGAGTTTCGCAACGTCGGCGCTGAGCGTGTCGCATTCCTGAAGGGCCGCCTGGAAGTGTGGCAGGTTGTCATGGTCGCGCGCCGCTATGGGGATGATTTCCGGCGTCGCCACTCATCTGGACCTGCGTCCAGATCAGGTTCAGGCAGCGCTCGACTATGCTGCATCCTACCCGGATGAGATTGAGGAAGCGCTTGTTGAAAACAGTCAGGGTGCCCAGCGCCTGAAGCATCTTTTCCTCACCTGGGGCATGACAGTATTGGCGAAGCGGATCTCATTGCCGTTGTGCTTGCGCCAACCTCGCCGCAACCGTCGTGACCTTGCGCCTACTGCTTGATGAGCAGATGTCTCAGACTGCGGCAAATGAGGTCCGTAGGCACCGTCCGGAGATTTTAGCTGAGACGACAGTCAGGATGATATCACTTCACCTTGACTATCACATTCGCTTCTTCCCCAACAATTGCAATTGAAATGGTAAGCACTTCTCAAATGTTGGTGAAGACGGTCAACAGCTCACCCCGTGTAGCTTAATGGGACACGGGTCCGCACAGGATGCCAAAAATGGCAGCCGAAGGCGCGATGGTCTGATGAATGGTGAACTCTGACGACAGCGGCGCGCAACGATTGTTGAACCAGCGCTCAGCGCTGGGCCATTGGTCGATTGCCGGGTAGACACTCTTGTTCGCCCAGTCGTTATCCCATGGACCCTGACCTTCCTCTTTCGATTTCTTCCATGGGCCGTAGGGCACAACACCCGGATGCGGCCCATCCTTTCCGTTGTACCAGGCATCCATGTGAAACACATATCGCGGGCTACGCGGGCCGAGGCCTGTTGCCCACGTTGTGTTGAGGGCGTTGGTCCCGAGAAAATAGTCGGCAGTGGTGTACAAAGCCGATAGCAGTCTCCTCGCTGCTGCAGCATCTGTATCTCTCTCAACCGCCCAGGCTACCGCCATCGGCAGGATGAGCGGAGTTGTCTGCTGTCCAACCAGCATTGGCATAAACCAGTCTCCTGCCCAGCGTAATGCGCGCTTATCGGCAGAGTCGGCGTACGCTTCGCCCGTGTGTACTATTGCTGCCCGCAGCCTTGCCGCCAGCAATGGATCCCTGTGTCCTGCCTTTGGCTCACCGAGCAGGTAGACGGCAGCAGCGTTTAGATACACTCCTTCGAGGTTATTCGTTTCCGCCCCAATGGCGGAAGCGGTATCCGCTTTTAACTGCGCCTCATAACGAGTTTCACCGGTCAGGCGAAACAGCGCCGCTGAAGCGTAGGCCCGATTTGGCTTCGCTTTATCCACATCGGTCGGTTGAGTATTGGCAAGCCCCCATGCATAGCTCTCGATCGCTTCCTGTTTCCAGTCTATGCCGTCCGGATCTGCCTTGCCGACTCTCTGCAGAACGCAGGCGAAGTGGGCGGCTACGCCCGCATAGCCGAAGGTCGAAACAGGATCCTCCCCGGACGCGATCCAGGTGCGGTTAACATCCAGATAGGAGGGCATTCCCTCTCCATCCCCTCCGAAGTGATCTCCGCAAATCCGCAGCCCGATGCCTCCCGTGCCGTACTTGCGTTTGAGCAGTTCGTGGCGCAGTCGGAAGCAGAAACGGGGCAGCCAACCCGCTTCGCCCAGAATATCCGGAATACCGTTTCCGCTCTCAGGAATGTTCAGATCATGGTCCGAAAACCCAGTCGGATTGATCTCATATGCGATAAGCAGCTCTTCCGGTACCCGGAGATGGGTGTAGTAGCTATCCCAGTCGCCCGCATCTTGATACCAGCCGGAGACATCCAGAGGTCCCTTGATACCGGCCTCGATGGCGGGCTTATCGGCCATGTCCGCATCTTCGTTCTTCCAGTCGATAAATCGGGAAGAGGTGTACTTCAGCTTGCCGGCAAAGCCGGGAGTGACCAGCGGGTTGTGTGGAGCAGGGCGCACGAATTCGGTGAAGGGCTTTGTCAGCGCGATGCCGCTGCGATTATGATAGAGCGCTCGTGCAATGACGCGGTAGGGCTCTCTGTAGACATCCGGACCGATACTGAACGGAAACGAGCATCCGACACTATCCACTGAGATCACATATCTGCCCGGCGTATTGAACCGGGAAAAGTCGCATTCGCTGACATCGGCATTTTCAAAGTTGCCGTGCGGCGTGTCGCCTGCCTGACCGGTTTCAATCTGGTCTCGATGTGCTCGCAGAGTTACAGGGCCATCAAAGACAGAGGTACGGGTGTTTGCGTCTAGAACGTGAAATTTGTGCCCCGGCTGGATCTGATGTCTGCTCTCAGCGTCGCCCATCCACTGGTAAACATAGGCGTATTTAACGGGTGCCGCCGTAGAGTAACCGATCTCATTGACATGTACCGCTTCGGATCGCAGCTTACGGTCATCAAATATCCATGACCAGACATGGCCGTTCGCTGCCAGTTTGCCCGTCTCCAGCGTGTACCGAATTCCGCGCCGCATATTTGACGGGAAGAAGAGATAGATCCAGTGCTCATCGACATGGTCCGGTCTATCATTTACTGCGTGATTGTTTTCCCAGCGGTCCACATGCCAGGCAAAGTCGACGCCTTTGCTTTTGCGTTGAACAGCAAAGGGAACCGTTACAACGCTGTAGTTTGCGTCTCCGCTGCTGGTCAGATGATAGGCATCGAAAACCATGGCAGCCTTGACGTCTAGCGGATTGGTAATAACGGTCTCTTCAGTGCGCTTCTGGCCCAGCCGGTGATGAACAACATGCCCGTCGCAGAAATGCACCACCACAATATTGCTTGTAAGGGGACCAGCTTCCAGGACGTCTGAGGCGCTTGTGATTGCGCAGACTACCGCTATAAGTGTGGATATACAAACGGCATTCAACATAGCTGAATTACGCATGGCACCGCTCCTCGCTACGACCGAAGTGATAAACGGCAATAATCCGATGTTCGGTCTCCGTTAGTTTCGCCCAATTACCTACTTACCCTGTTACCCAATTACCAATTTACTCTTCAACATCTCCGGCAAGCACGGCGAGGGCGCGCCGGGTAGCCGCCGTATAACTGGGGATGAGCGCATCCAGAAGCGGCTCCTCTCCCTGCCAGAAGGGCAGTGAACCCAGGCGGCGTGGGATCGGGGCTGCCACGGGAGGCGCATTCACTTCGCCCGGCAGAACGTCTTTCATCGGCTTGCATCCCCAGAACCGCGCGGCCTCAACGGCCAAAGGTTCACCAGGCTGCTCAGGTTCGAAACTCTCACCAACCCCTTCCTGAGCTCCAAGCATAGCGATGAAGGGTTCGCGCTCCATGCCTCGAAGGCGGAAAATAAGGAAAGGATCACGGTCGAACTCCTCTCCCAGCAGGTAGTAGACTGCCGCAGTATGTTTGCATGGGTTCGACCAGTCCGGACAGCTGCAATCGGTAGAGAGGTCCTTTGCGCTGCCGGGCAGGAGGGAGAGACCAACCCCTTCGAAGGCGCTTTCGATATCATCTGGCATCTCACCGGCCATCAGCTTTGCAGCAAAGATGGCCTGCCCTGCAAGCGCCTCGGCGGCCGCACGCCAATCGGCTTCAGACAGAGTCTTTACTCCGATAGTCACCCGATAGGGCGTCGAACGTGAACCCTGAACCCGCGCACTCACTTTTCCCGGCTCAATCTGTACGGAAAGCACCTGACCGCTGCGGGCGTAGGATCGACCTCGCGCCAGCCGGGAATCCATCCCCAGCGACTCCAGTGACGAGATCCAGCGCTGCGCCCACCAGCTCTTACCGAATGTGCCGGATTTTGTCTGCGCCTTTATGCCGCCCTTTGCCTCGCGTCTGCGAGTAGGTTCGTACCAGCTCATGTCTCCCTCCCGCTAGTAAATGAAACTGTAGAATTCGTCACGCCTCTGAAAGGGCTTCCGTTCTGAGCGCAAACAGCTGCTTCAGCTCGGTATTCGATAGTTTGGTCAGCCAGTCTTCGCCGGTGCCGACAACCGCACCGGCCACAGCACTCTTGCTTTCGATCAATTCATCGATCCGCTCCTCCAGAGTCCCCACGCAGATGAACTTGTGTACCTGAACATTCCTGTTCTGCCCGATTCGGAAGGCGCGGTCGGTAGCCTGGTTCTCGACGGCCGGGTTCCACCAGCGGTCGAAGTGAAACACATGGTTGGCTGCCGTCAAATTGAGACCGGTGCCGCCGGCCTTCAAAGAGAGGATAAAGATCTTAGGGCCATCGGCCTCCGTCTGAAACTGCGCCACCATTTTGTCTCTCGCCGGTTTTGTCGTAGCTCCATGTAGAAAGAGCACATCCTGCCCAAATGTCTCCATAAGATGCTTGCGCAGAAGTTGGCCCATCTCCGTAAACTGTGTGAATAGCAGCACCTTGTCGCCGGCCTCCATCGCCTCCTCCAGCATCTCTGTGAGGCGTGTAAGTTTGCTGGAGCGCCCCGGCAGAGTAGAGTTATCTTTCAAAAAATGAACCGGATGGTTGCAGACCTGTTTGATCTTTGAGAGTGCAGCCAGCACCATCCCATTGCGCTGAATTCCCTCGGAGCCATCCAGACCCGCCTCCAGCTCGTTAACTACCGCACGGTAGAGGCTCGCCTGTTCGGTGGTGAGGGTGCAATAGACCTTCATCTCCATCTTATCCGGAAGATCGGTTATTATCGAGCGATCGGTCTTAAGACGGCGCAGCATGAACGGTCCGGTAAGCTGTTTCAGTCGGGTGGCCGCCTCGGGATCGCTTCCGGACTGTATCGGCACAAAGAAGCTGCGCTTGAACTCCTTTTCGGTGCCCAGAAATCCCGGGTTGAGGAATTCCATCAGCGACCAGAGGTCGCCGACATGATTCTCCACCGGCGTGCCCGTGAGCGCGACCTTGAAATCTGCCTTCAACTCCCGGGCTGCCTTCGACTGCTTCGTCTCGGAGTTCTTGATGTTCTGAGCCTCGTCCAGGATTACGCTTGACCAGGCCGCGCGCTTCAAGGTTTCGAAATCGCGATGCAGCAACGCGTAGCTGGAGAGCACAATGGCGCAACCCTCCGCCTCCTCTACAAACTTCTCACCCTTTACCCGGGAGAGGCCGTGATGCACCATCACGTTCAAACTGGGCGTAAACCGCTGCACCTCTTTTTGCCAGTTGCCGACCACCGAAGTTGGACAGATGATCAGCGCAGGACGTGTCTCTCCGGTCTCCCTCTGCTGCTGGATTAGTGCGAGTGTGGTGCAGGTTTTGCCGAGGCCCATGTCATCGGCCAGGCATGCACCGAGCCCCCACTGCCGCAGGAACTCCAACCACGCATATCCACGCTCCTGATACGGGCGGAGCGTGCCGACAAAACCTTCCGGGATCTTCACTCGCTCCCGTTCCGCCTTGTTGTGCAGGCCGGAGAGAAACTCTTTGATCCAACCG
>Ga0182012_10007519_pt1 | contig 10876 bp, 10 predicted proteins | sample 612S2SmetaG_FD_120486 | JGI IMG/M metagenome (GOLD analysis project Ga0182012, IMG submission 120486) | Permafrost microbial communities from Stordalen Mire, Sweden - 612S2S metaG | ecosystem: Environmental > Terrestrial > Soil > Wetlands > Permafrost | place: Sweden: Stordalen | collected...
ATTGCCCGCAAGGAAGGCCGATCTAAAAGCCAAGGCCAATGACTGTGCACCCATGAGGAGTGCCCTCGTCAAAGCCGCCTGATCGGCGCTTGAACGCGCTCCGTTTGCGACGCTAATTGGAGCCCAGGTTTTTCCAAACTCTCCAATGGGCGAAGCTGATGCCGGCGAATGTCAGAGCGCACAGAAGATTGCTCCCTCTTCGACTGTGATTTCGACGCCGGCGGACTTGGCGGCTTCCTGCAGGGCTGCATTCAGCATGACGATCGGGTCGGGGCTTACGTCGATACGGCGCATCAAGCCTTCCCCCTTTTTTGCGCCGGCGGAGAAAACGATTTTCAATCCGCGGCGCTTGCACTTCACGGGCGTGCCATCTTCGAGCTTCACATTCATCGGCTTGAGGAAAGCATCGACGTAATGAACGCCGATGCCGGACTTATCGCCCGTATGTTGTGGAAGTTTGTCCGCGGCAGCCGGGTTCACATCACAAAGTTTGACTTTCAAGTTGGCCTCCCTGGCGTTCGAATCCTTGTGACTCGAGAAACTCGTCCATTACTTTTCTGAATGCACGGATGTGTTCCGGCGTGCTGCCGCAGCAGGAGCCCACTATATTCGCTCCTGCTTTTAGCAGCGGCATCAGCCCCTTTACCATTTGCTCCGGCGTTTCATCGTATACGACTTTCATGTTGATCAACTGGGGCTTTCCCGCGTTCGGCTGAACCATGACCGGTAAGCTGGTCACGTTTTTGTAACGTTCAACTGCATCGCGGGCTCGCTCCATCTCCATGCCGGTGCCGCAGTTCAGGGCAACAACGTGCGCGCCGTGTTCTTCCATGAATTCCGCGGCACGCTCGGGTTCAATCCCCATCATGGTTCGGAAAGTCGAGCCGTCGAGAGTGACGTCGTAGGCCATGGAGCCGATGATGCATTTGGCTCCCGCTGCTTTGGAGGCCTCGATCGCGATCAGGAGTTCTTCAAGCGACGTCTGCGTTTCGACAATGATCGCGTCGGCGCCTGCATCGACCAGGGCGGCGGCTTGCTCTTCGAAGGCACTGCGAACCTGTGCTTCTGTGAAATCGCCGAAAGGCTGAAGCAGTCCGCCGAATGGGCCGATGTCGCCAAGCACATAGCCTTCATTGTCCCCGAAGGCCTGGCGGGCAATCTCCACTCCCGCCTTGTTGACTTCGACGACATGGTCCGCTTCGGAATGACGAGTGAGCATGATGCGCGATCCGCCAAAAGTGTTGGTGATCAGGCAGTCCGAGCCGGCGTCCACGTAGCGGCGCTGAATGGCGAGCACGCGCTCAGGATGCGTGAGATTCCATGCCTCGCCACAATTGCCCTGTTCCAATCCAGCGATCATCAGTTGCGTGCCCATTGCTCCGTCGCCGAGCAAAGGCCTCTCCAGAATTGCCTCATGCAATAGCTTTCTCATCGGATCTCCGTATCCTGCGCCAATTCCTGTTGTACAAGAGCATAATGAATTGTTTCGAGAACCAGGCCCCACTTGTGATCGCGGCTGGAGGCGTCACAATAACAGCCTGCCGCGGAAGTTCTGCGCCGCCATGACAGGACAGCGTTCAAGCGTTCTCCATGCAGCGGCTTTTCGCTGCCAATGGCGGTCATCAGACTTGTCGGATTCTCGAGATACTGGCACATGGCTGTGTGTCCAGTATCGCCCAGGGCCGGAGTGCATCGCTGCTCCAGGATCCGGTAGCCCTCTGTACGCGGGCCAAGCTTGACGGTGTAGTCAAACGCCAGCGGCCGGCCCATGTTCGTGCAAGTGGTTCCGTCGTAGCGGAATATCACATCGTGCGAGCCGTCTTGATTTGTGTTCATCGAGAGACGTTCGTCTGCCCATCGCTTCAGAGCTTTTCGATTCACTGAATATCCTGCGTTCTGATCGAGCACAGCGATGCGAATGGGCACCTCCTCGCCCCATGAGCGCGGAGCTCGCCGGTAGGGTGCGCGTCTGTACTGACAGGGTCCGAAAGAGCAATTCTCGCAAGGAATAAGGTCTGTGAGGCGGCGCAGACGGTCGGTGTGCCGTGTCAATCCGAATACGGCCAGCAGAGTTTTCTTGGGGCGCAACATGCCGGATTCAAACACTTCCACAGGCGAGGGAAAAGCCCCCTTGCGCGTTTGCCGCATAAGTTCCAGCAGGCTCGGTTGCTCGGCCACATCCCACTCAGGATAGCCTGGGCTGTAATGAGGCAGCACGGCCATCGCGTGCTGTTCGGCCCAGTCGCAAAGGCGAGCCCCGGTTGCTGTAGTGAGATGCTCGACAACAGCGGAGGCGAACACCTCAAGGAAGAAATACTCATCGGGCTTTTCCTCCTCCCAGCGTTGACGCGCTTCCTCTTCGGCCTCCGGACCTGCGCCAACGGCAACCAGAATCACACTATGTGCCTCCGCTTGCACGAGTGTGTGCTGAAGCCGTTTGCTGGTGAACGTTTTTCCGTCAATGTGAATGGAATCGCCGGTGATTTCAAGGCGTTCCGCCTGGCGGGCATAGAACCATGGATTTCCGTTTTTCGAATACCAGTCGCGCGCCCAGTCTGCCAATTCACGGGCCCGGCCATCGAGCACCCAGCCGCGCGGATAGCCGAGCAGGCGCACATATTCCTCAGGCAACACGTTGACTTCTGGACGCGTGCTGGCCAGTTCCATCGCTTCGGCTATTTCGCGCATGGAATCGGCTCCGCGGGTTTGAATTGGCAGCCCTCTACAAAGAAGTTGAAGAAGTCAGGATGGGTCTCAAGGCGGCAGTGTTCGACCCGCTTGACCATGTCTTCCAATTCTTGACGCTTCGACTTCGAGAGAAGTGCGATGGTCGCGCCTTCAATTGCGGTATTGCCGGCCTGGATTATTTTTGACGATGCTAGGCTGGGCACCAAACCAATGCGTTTCGACGCTTCGATGTTGAGATGACGGCCAAAGCCTCCCGCGAGATAAAAGACTTCAATATCGTCGAAGTCAATACCATAGGAACTGAAGACGGCGTGCAGCCCCGCGACGTTTGCGCCCTTGGCTTGGGCGAGTTCATTCACATCGCTCTCAAGAAGAAATATGTCTTTGCTTTCGTCCGGTGCTTCGGAGTGGTAGAGAGTAACGCGTCGAATTTCGTCCTCGAATCTACCCATTTCATTCATGCGGCCGGTGCGAAGAAGTTCACTCAGTGCATCAATCAATCCGGAACCGCAAATACCCTGCGGTGAAACGTCGCCGATTACGCCGAGTCGAAATGAGCCGTCATCAACGATCGCCACCGATTCAATTGCGCCATCCAATGCAGGCATCCCGCAAGCAATTGCTCCTCCCTCGAAGGCCGGGCCGGCCGGACACGACGCGGCAAGAATACGATGCTTGTTGCCAACGATCAACTCGGTATTTGTACCGACATCCATGACAGCAACAAGGCGCTCTTCATGCGCTAGGTCTACCGCTAACATGCAGACGGCAGCGTCTGCGCCTACGTGACCGCTGATGATCGGAGCGCCGTACACGCGGGCTTTGGGATGAATCGGCAAAAGGCTGCGCAGTCCGGTTTGGCTCAAACTGGTGGAGGTGCGCTTCCCTTCGACCATTTCGATTTCGGTAATGGACTGGTAAGGAGTCTGACCGATGGAATACACGCTCTGGCGGAAGAAAATGTCGCGCATGGTGGAGTTGCCCACCACAACCATTTCGTAGATGGTTTTCGGATCGACGGGGAACCCCTCGATGGCATGGGTGAGATAACCTGCCAGCGTGCGCATCAAGAGTTTTCCGGGGTGCTCGGTGTCGTAGGCGATACGCGACATGATTTCAGAGCCGCCGAAACGCTGCGGATTTTCAAACGATGTGTCTGCGATCAATTCGCCGGTTTCGAGGTCGACGAGGCGCAGCACAACGGTCGTGGTTCCCAGGTCCATTGCAATGCCGAGAATCGGACCATTGGATCGCTCCACCTCGACCCCATCGATGAGGATCCGATCTCCATCGCGAGTGACCGCTGGATCAAGTCTGAACTCATGATTGCTGAGGGGAAGCCCAAACGCGTGGCGCTCGATGCGCATGTGTCCGCGCCGCATGGTATGACAGCGAACGTGACCGTCTGCTGCAATTACGCATGTCTGACACGAGAGGCGGAAGTTGCCTTTGAGATGGCGCTCCGGCTCAGCAATCGGCGAGAGGGCATCCATGCCTTCAACAATTTCGACCATGCATTCCTTGCATTTGCCCTGCTTGCGGCAGGACGTGGGCACATCGATGCTCATGGCTTCAGCGTAATCGAATAGCGACCGCGCGTCCGTTACCTGCATTGATTGTCCGTTGATGGTGAGGGTAACTGCCATACCTCTGGAGGTTTTACCAGCCCTTCGCTTCGAGTTCGGCTTTCACGGCTTCCGCTACTTCGCGCGCTGAGCCCTCGCGCTCCAATTCTTCGCTCCACTTCCACTGGGCCAGGTAATCGTCGGAAGATTGCAGGCCACGTTTCGCCGCAAGAGTATCGACCTGCGCCATGAATCTCCCATCGAGCATTAGGTCGACGTCTTCCGATTCATCCTCTGCCTTGATCTGTGTAGGGACTTCCTGCCAGTACAAGATCTTGCAATTGGTCATGCCCGTTTACACCTCTGCCGCAAGCCGCAAGAATAAATCCACCGCTGCGGAGGCGTTCGCACCGTAACCGTCCGCGCCGATTTCGTCGGCAAACATCTGGCTGATGGGAGCACCGCCGATGGCCATCTTGATGTGCGACAAGCCGGCCGCATCAAAGCCATCGATCACGGTTTTCATATACATCATGGTGGTGGTTAGCAGCGCGCTCATGCCGATGATGGTTGGCTTGCATTTCTCAGCCGCGGCCATGAATTTGTCTACACTCTGGTCCACGCCGATGTCATGCAACTCAAAGCCGGCTCCCTCGGCCATCATGCCTACAAGGTTCTTGCCGATGTCATGCAAGTCGCCGCGAACCGTGCCCATGAGCAAGACGCCTTTGGGCTTGGTGCCGTTGTCTTTCGAGGTCAGCAGAGGCTTCAGCACACCCATGCCAGCCTTCATGGCGCGTGCCGCGATCAGGACCTCAGGAACGTAGAGCACGTTATGCTTGAAGTCCTCACCAACCACGCTCATGCCTGCGATCAATCCCTCGTTCAGGATTTCCTGTGCAGTCCGCCCCTCAACGAGGGCTTCCTTGGTAAGCCGTTCCACCTCGCCGGCATTTCCTTCGTAAAGGAGCTGGTTCATCAGGGCATAATCAGGCATTCATCCGCTCCTTAGACGCTGCTTGAGATCATGCTGAGCGCACGTTTCGCATTGAATTCTTCCAGGGCCTCAAGCATGGCCAGAATATTCTCGCGAGGCATTCCCGGGCTGGTGCCGCCACCGACTGAGAGAATGATCCCCTCGCCACCGGAACCCTCCAGCACCTCGAGGGTTTCTTCCTTTACTTCCTCAGGAGTTCCGCGCACTGCGATCTCCAGCGGGTTGACGTTGCCCATCAGGCACATCCGATCGCCGACACGGCGCTTCACCTCCGTGATGTGTTTCTGCTTGCCCCAGTTGAGCACGTTGAATCCGGCGTCGGGCAGGTGGTCAAGGCATGCATCAACTTCGGCGTCGTTGTGATAGAGCTTGACCCAGTCCTTGGGAAAAGCATCGCAAATGCGCTTCAAATAGGGATGCGCAAACTCGAGATAGTGCTCCTCGTTAATGAAGCCGACGATGTCGTCGAGAATAAATATGCTCTCGACTCCGTCGCCCATGACTTTCTGCTGCGTCTTAAGCCAGTCGATGACCACGCGGGTACAGAGGTCGATCAACTTATGCGCACCCTTGGGATCTTCTACAAGGTCGATCATGAAATTCGTGGTGCCGCGCACAAACCCGGCGGTGCAGAGTGGACCGCGCGAGGTGACCATGGGCAGGATGTAGCCGGCATCCAGAATGCGTTGGCGGGCCATGCCGATGCGATGCAAGGTCAGACCGGCGAATGCATCGGCCTCAACTTCGTACTCGGGAAAACTGTCTATATCTTCCAGCCGGTAGAGAGTGTGGTATTCGCTCGGCGTGTTGTCCTGCCAGAATTTGATCTTGGCGCCGAGGACTGAAGGCTCGGCTGCCATCCCGTATTCCATCCACCACGAAGGGATGAAGATGATGTCAGGAAATTCGCGCATGATCTTCAGATTGGACTGAAACCAGAGTTCAGGGTCCAGGAAATAGTCCATGTGCTTGATGCCGAGATAGCCGGGAATCCACGGGCTATCGACGATCAGCGCCATTGGAATCTTGTCCAGTTTTTCGCGGCGAACTGCTCGTTTAAATGTTTCCCACTGCTCTGGCCGCATGTCCAACCTCCAACCACTTTATGTAAACGGCTTATTAAATCGACTTACTTCGGGCAATGATACGGCATCGCTAATAACCCACACAACTTAATTCAGGAAAGGCGTAAGTTGTTTGTTTTCGCAGGTCATATTGGTTTTTTTCGACGTAACGGCATTGTTTTCATGCGTATGGGGGGAAAAGGGGGGAGGGGTGGGTAAATCATCGCGTGGACCGGTTGATTTGAGGGTTGGAGGACGAACGGAACTTGCGGATTTCCCTGTTTTGGCGGTCATGATTTTATTGTGCGCGTTTCGGGGAATTAGACTGCAAACTTTTGGAAGAAATTTGATATCAATCCCCGGCACAAAGCCATTAGGGTCAACGCGCCTGCGGAACCCGCTTTGATTCTGTGGGTTGAGCTATATATACGACTATTTGGCAGGCTTGTCGAAGGGCTGTTTGTCGGTGATCCTGGGGCGGTTTTCCGCTTGCAATTCTCTTGAGACGGCTTCGACTTCGCGGAAGACTCTTAGCAGATTGCCGCCGAGAATCTTGCGGCAGTCTTCGGCGGAGTAGCCGCGATCCAACAGGGCTTGCGTAATCTTGGGCAGGTCGGCGGGAGAATCGAGGCCTTCGGGCAACTGGCCGCTGACGCCGTCGAAATCGGAGCCGAGACCTACATGGTCAACGCCCGCAACCTTGGCGATGTGGTCGATGTGGTCGATCAGCATGGACAGAGGGGGGCGGGGGATGCGGTCCATGTAGCTGCGCTGAATCTTTTCTTCGTCGGAGTAGGTGAACTCCTTGCCGTCCGCCTTGGCTTTGGCTTTGGCGTCCGCTACGGCTTTATCCACCTCGGGCTTCTGTGCTTTCTGCGCGTCTTTGTAGGCCTGCGAAATAAAACCTGAGAAGAAGTTGACCTGGACGACGCCCCCTTTGGAGCTTGGTCCACCGGAGTTAGCTACCGCGCGGAGCATGTCGTCGGTCATGTTGCGCGGAGCGTCGCACAGTGCGCGGGCCGAGGAATGAGACGCAATCACTGGCGCGCGGGTGATGACCAATGTGCGATAGAACGTGCGATCGGCGACGTGGGAGATATCCACCATCATGCCCAGGCGGTTCATCTCGTAGACGACGTCTTTGCCGAATTCAGTCAGGCCCTCTTTGGTGTGGGGGATGGACGTGTTGTCGATGTCGCCGGAGCTATCGGCCCAGTCAAGAGTGTTGGACCAGGTGAGGGTCATGTAACGTACGCCGAGCGCATAGTACTGGCGCAGCAGCGGGATCGAATTCTCGATGGAGTGGCCGCCCTCGATGCCCATCAGGGCCGCGAACTTGTGTTGACGGTGAGCGGCCTCGATGCCTTCAGGCGATGTGGTGAAGACGATCTGATCAGGATGCTTCGCGACCTGCTGCTTGACGGAGTCGATCAACTCAAGCGTGCGGCGCGCGTAGTGGTCCTTATAAAGGGTGGGCTCGACCCAGATGGAGAAAAACTCCGCGCCCAGGTTGCCCTTGTGGATGGAATCCAGATTGAGATTGCCGCCATTGAGAGGGTCGCCTAGATCGAAGTGGTCATCCACGAAGCGCTGCGGGGTGTCGGCATGAGTGTCGATGACAATGGCGGATTTCTGGACTTCGGCGGCAGTAACCTTCGTAGGGGTCATTTTCGTGGCTGTCTTGGCTGGAGTTTGGGCGCATAGAAAGGCCGGGACGGCGAGGAGCAGGGCTGTGACTGGGATTCGGGCTCGCATAGGCTTTGCGTCAGTATAGAACGGGGACGCAATGAATAGGGAATTGGCGGTTGCGAAGGTTGGAGGATGGACGGCGGGCTCCTTAGCGACTACTCTTGTTTCGATCACCAGGATTCTTATCGCCGTGGTGTTCATTCTCGTGAGGTTGAATGGGAACGAATCCTTCTTCATTGCAGCAGGCGCGCCCAAGCGGAACGAATGAACCCGCTTCCGCTTCATCGATTGGCTTGATTATGCTTTGCGTGCTTGTGCTGTTGATCGGCGCTGTTTATCTGTTCAGGACGAATTCGGCGACAGGGAAGTGGGCGCAGAGTTACGACCCGACCGGCCATTGGTGGCTCTCGACGATTGCCGCCGCGCTGCCGGTGATTGTGCTGCTGGGCGCGATGGCTCTTCTTCGATTGAAAGCACATCTTGCGGCGGTGATTGGACTCACGACGGCGCTCGTTGTGGCTCTAGCCGTTTACCATATGCCGTTTCGGTTGGTGTTGACGACAACGGTGTATGGCGCAGGGTACGGGCTGTTTCCTATCTGCTGGATCATTTTGCCGGTCATCTTTCTATATCAACTGACAGTGAAGACGGGGCGGTTTCAGACACTGCAATATAGCCTGACCAACATCACGGACGACGGCCGGCTGCAACTGCTTCTGATTGCGTTCGCGCTGGGCGCATTCATTGAGGGAGCTGGCGGATTTGGCGCGCCGGTAGCCGTATGCGGGGCGATTTTGATCAGCCTCGGGTTTCGACCTATAGAGGCGGCGGGCCTGTCGTTGATTGCAAATACCGCGCCGGTGGCTTTTGGGTCGCTGGGAATTCCGATTGTCGCGCTGCATGGAGTAACAGGGCAGGACGTGCTGTTGCTTTCCAAGGTGATCGCGGTCATTCTTGTGCCGTTTTGCGTGCTGGTGCCGTTCTGGCTGGTGTGGATCTACGCCGGGTTTCGCGGAATGCTGGAGGTTTGGCCTGCGCTGCTAGTGGCGGGCGGAACATTTGGGCTAACGCAGTTGCTGATGGGCGCTTTCGTCGGGCCAGGGCTGGTGGATATCGCCGCTTCGACGGCGACGATGTTCGTCCTGGTTGTGTTCTTTCGGTTCTGGAAGCCGAAGCGGGTGTTGAATGCGGTGGGCAAGGACATTACAGCGCAGCAACGTTCACGAAGCGGGCATGGGGCTGGAGCGACTTTCAAGGCGTGGCTGCCGTGGCTCACGTTGAGCGTGGTGGTGTTTGCGTGGGGGATTCCGCGGTTCGCGCAATGGATGGATGCGAAGACTTCCGTGAGTATCCCTGTTGTTGGCTTGCACAATATTGTCGTGCGTGTTCCTCCCGTAGCGGCGGTGCCGGCGGCCGAGGCTGCAGTCTTCAATTTGAACTGGCTGGCGGCTTCAGGGACTGGGATCCTGGTGGCGGCTGTTCTCGCCGGGTTTCTGATGGGGCTGGGGCCATTAACCTTGGCCAGGGCTTTTGCTCATACCATATTCAGCGTGCGATTCACGATGATGACGATTGCGGCCATGCTGGCGCTGGGGTTTGTGATGCGCTATTGCGGGCTGGATGCGACGCTAGGACTGGCGTTTGCGCGGACAGGAGTTCTTTATCCTTTCTTCGGAACGTTGATTGGATGGGTGGGAACGGCGACTACTGGATCAGATACGGCGTCGAACGTTGTGTTTGGCAGCTTGCAGCAGGTTACCGCGCGGCAGATTGGAGTTTCGCCGCTGCTGATGGCTTCAGCTAACTCGGCCGGCGGGGTGATGGGCAAGATGATTGCCGCGCCCAGCATTGTGGTGGCGAGCACGGCGACCGAGAGCTATGGACAAGAGGGAACGATTCTGCGGTTCGTCTTCTGGCATAGCCTGGCGCTGGCCGCGCTGGTGGGTGTGTTTGTTTTGATCATGGCGTATGGAGCGCCGTTCGCCAGGCTGGTGGGCAATTAACAAGTAAGCTAGATCGGCTCTTCCTCGATCGGTTCCGGAACGAAGACGTCGCACGATTTGTGCCATTGGCCTTGCTGCTCGAAACCGGCGCCTACTAAGCCGACTCTATAGGCGCCTGCGCCGTTTTCACCGGCTGCGCGCTGCATGATGTAGCCTTCGTATGCGACGCCCTTCTCATTGATGACAATGACGTTCTGATTCAAGTCGAGCATGGCGGTTTCCTTCCGATTCCAGGGCTTCTTCGGTTCAGGCTAATCCATCTTCCGGCGATTTGCCACCCGGGTTACAGGGCACAAGCCACAACGTCTCACCCATCTCTCGTCTTATTTGTGGAGGAGAGGCTTGAGGGCAGGGATGAGGGTGTCGGCGAGGATGTTGGAGCCTTTGGCGGTGGGGTGGATGCCGTCCTGCTGGATGGTGTCGGGGACGTTGATCAGGTTTTTGTAAATCATGGGGATGAAGGCGGTGTGGTGCTTGGCGGCGAGGTCGCGGAACACCTGATCAAAGGAGTCGATGTAGTCCTTGCCGTAGTTGGGAGGGAGGGTGATGCCGGCTAGCAGTATCTTGATATGGGAGGCCTCAAGAGTGGTGAGCACCTGGTCGAGGTTGCGGCGCGTCTGATCGGGGGGCAGGCCGCGCAGGCCGTCATTGCCGCCGAATTCAACGATGACAACTTCGGGGTGCAGCAGCAGGATGGAGCGGAGATCGGCGACGGCGTCCTTGGTGGTGGCGCCGCTGGTGCCCTGGTTGTTGACTCTGTAGTGGTAACCGAGAGAATCGAGTTTTTGCTGCAAGTAATCGGGATAGGCCTGGCCGGTCTGAAGGCCATAGCCGGCGGTGATGCTGTCGCCGAAGCAGACCAGGAGGGGG
>Ga0182012_10007520_pt1 | contig 10875 bp, 10 predicted proteins | sample 612S2SmetaG_FD_120486 | JGI IMG/M metagenome (GOLD analysis project Ga0182012, IMG submission 120486) | Permafrost microbial communities from Stordalen Mire, Sweden - 612S2S metaG | ecosystem: Environmental > Terrestrial > Soil > Wetlands > Permafrost | place: Sweden: Stordalen | collected...
CGGTCCGCCCAGCAATGGCGCCGCCATCGCCTCCATGGTGCTGGGGATCGTCGGCCTGCTGATCTTCTGGATTCCGCTGCTCGGCTGGATCTGCCCGATCATCGGCTTCGTCCTCGGGCTGGTCAGCCTGCAGCGACCCTACGGCAAGGGATTCGCCATCGCCGGCATCGCCACGTCGGGTGTCGCGTTGCTGATCAAGGTGATCTTCTGGGTCATCCTCATCGGCGCCTTCGGCGCGGCGGCGGCGTCACACACCGCGGCGTACTGACGGCCGCTTGAAGTCCTGTCGCGTTCCGGTGTTACCTCAGCTCACGGACTCGGGGAGGGGACCACCATGAGCTTGACGCAGCTGCTGTTCGGCTTCGACGGACGCATTCGACGCACCCACTACTGGCTGGCCTCGATCGGCGCGGGATTCGCCTTAGGGGTCATCCTGGTGGTGCTGATGATCATTTTCGGCGGCGCCATCGCGGTGCTGTTCAACGCCGCCGGCGGTGGCAACAGCGGCCGCGCCGCCGGCGCGGGCGTCATCATCATCGCCCTGCTGGTATTTCTGGCCTGGTTCGCCGTGGTCATGTGGGTCAGCGTCGCCCTGCAGGTAAAGCGCTGGCACGACCGCGACAAGGCCTGGCCCTGGGTGTTCATCAGCTTCATTCCCATCGTCGGCGCGTTCTGGGTGCTGATCGAGTGCGGCTTCCTGGACGGCACCATGGGCCCAAACCGCTTCGGGCCCTCGCCCAAGGGTGTCACCGGCCCGCCGCAGATGGCGCCGGTGATCGCGCCGCCGCCGGCCTGACCGCGGTTGCGGCTTTCGCTGCGCGCGGCCGACTCGTAAGCTCCGCGCTGAAACGGGCTGATGGAGCGTCCGGGTGAACGGTCAGATCGGCTGGACGGATCTTTTTTGGTCGGCGGCCGGGCGGCTGGCGCGGACGCCGTTCCTGCTGGCGGCGGCGGCGCTGATTCTGGTGGCGGCGATCTACGGCCAGCTTCCCCTGGCGTTCCAGTGGCTGACCGGCTGGCTGGTCTATCCGGCGCTGATCTGGTCGGGGGCCTGCGTGCTCTCCAAGCGCCTGCATGATCGCGGACGCTCCGGCTGGTGGGCGGCGCTGGTGCTGTTCGCGTTCGCGGCCGAATGGGCGCGGCCGTTCGGGTTCAGCGGCGTGGCCTACATCCTGGTGCTGGCCTGGGCGGCGATCGAGCTCGGGGTCATGCAAGGCGAAGACGGCGCCAACCGCTTCGGCCCGAGCCCGATGGCGCTGGCGGTTTAGGGGCCCACCTCAACCTCGGCTCTCCCTCATCGTTCGGTCATCGCCGGGCCTCGTCCAGGCGATCCAGGATCTCGACGCATCGAGGCGAAGGCCGCGAGGCCGGAGCCACGCCGTTGGCGGCTACCGCTCGCCGCCTTACTGGATCACTGTGTGCCCGGGTGGCCGGGACAAGGCCCGGCCATGACCGACCGTTGGGGTGTTTGATCGACCAGCTGAGTGGGCGCCGGGCCCCCTGGTTACCCGGCGGCCTTCTTCCGCACCGCCTTCTTCTTCGCCGGCTTCTTCTTCGGCGCGGCGGCGGCCGTGGTCTTGCGCTCCGGGCGCTTCTTCTTCGCGCCGCCGGACTTGCCCTCGCGGGCGGCGAGCAGGGCGACGGCTTCTTCCATGGTCAGGCCGGCCGGATCGGCGCCCTTGGGGACATTCGCGTTGACCGCGCCGTGTTTCACGTAAGGGCCATAGCGACCGGCCAGCACTCGCACCGGCGCGCCGTCGGCGGGGTGGGCGCCCAGTTCTTTCAGCGCCGCCGCACTCTCGCCGCGTCCGCGACCACGGCCGCCGGCGCGCTTCTCGGCCAGCACCGTCACCGCCCGGTTGAGGCCGATGTCGAACACCTCGTCGGTGGAGCTGACGTTGGCGTAGGTCCCGCTGTGCTGAACGTAGGGTCCGTAGCGGCCGATGCCGGCCAGGATCTTCTCGCCGTCCTCGGGGTGGACGCCGACTTCCCGGGGCAGGCGCAGCAGCTTCAGCGCCTTGTCCAGGTCCACCGCCGGAGGCGGCCAGTCCTTGGGCAGGCTGGCGCGCTTCACCTTGTCGGCCTGCTCTTCGACGTAGGGACCGAAGCGGCCGGCCTTCAGCCAGATGGTGTGGCCCGAAGCCGGGTCGATCCCCAGCTCCCGGTCGCCGCTTTCCGCGCCGTCCTCGCCGCCGTCGGAGGCGATCGGGCGGGTGTAGCGGCATTCCGGATAGTTCGAGCAGCCCACAAACGCGCCGTAGCGGCCGGTCTTCAGCGCCAGGCGGCCGTCGCCGCAGGTGGGGCAGGCGCGGGGGTCGGAGCCATCGCCCTTGTCGGGGAAGATGTGCGGACCGAGCGCCTCGTTCAGCGCCTCCAGCACCTGGCCGATGCGCAGCTCGCCGATCTCGTCGACGGCCCCGTGGAAATCGCCCCAGAAATCGCGCAACAGCGCCTTCCAGTCGAGCTCGCCGGCGGAGACCAGGTCGAGCTTCTCCTCCAGGGCGGCGGTGAAGTCGTATTCCACGTAGCGGCGGAAGAACTGTTCGAGGAAGGCGGTGACCAGCCGGCCGGAATCCTCCGGCACGAAGCGGTTCTTCTCCATCCGCACATAGGCGCGGTCGCGCAGCACGGTGAGGATCGAGGCATAGGTGGACGGCCGGCCGATGCCGAGCGCCTCCATCTTGGCCACCAGCGAGGCTTCCGAGTAGCGCGGGGGCGGCTCGGTGAAGTGCTGGTCGGCGCGGGCCTTCAGCACCTTGGCCGAGGCGCCCTGGCTGACCGCGGGCAGCCGGCCGGCGAAATCCTGCGCGTCCGGATCGGCGGACGCCGCCGGTCCCTCCGGATCGTCGCGGCCTTCCTCATAGACGCGCAGGTAGCCGTCGAACTGGATCACCTGGCCGGTGGCGCGCAGGCCGTCGCGCTGATCGGCGCTGTCGAGATCGATGGTGGTGCGCTCGATCCGCGCCGCTTCCATCTGCGAGGCGATCATCCGCTTCCAGATCAGCTCGTAGAGCCGGCCCAGGTCGCTCTCCAGCCGCAGCGAGCCGGGATTGCGCCCGAGGCTGGTCGGCCGGATGGCTTCGTGGGCCTCCTGGGCGTTCTTGGCCTTGGTGCGGTAGTGGCGGGCGCTTTCGGGCACGTAAGAAGCTCCGTAGAGGCCGCTGATCACCTCGCGGGCCTCGACCAGAGCTTCCGGAGCGCTCTGCAGCCCGTCGGTGCGCATATAGGTGATCAGACCGACGGTCTCGCCGCCGATGTCGACACCCTCATAGAGCTTCTGCGCCGCCTGCATGGTCCGCTGGGCGGAGAAGCCGAGCTTGCGCGAGGCTTCCTGCTGCAGGGTCGAGGTGGTGAAGGGCGGCGGCGGCGAGCGTCGGGCGGGCTTCTTCTCCACCGACGAGACGGTGAAGCTGGCGGCTTCGACGGCGGCCTTGGCGGCGTCGGCGGAGGCCTCGTTGCCGAGGTCGAACTTGGTCAGCCGCTTGCCGGCGTGCTTGACCAGCCGGGCGACGAAGGGATCGCCGCCGGCGCTGACGTCGGCTTCCACCGACCAGTATTCCTGGGTCCGGAAGGCCTCGATCTCGATCTCGCGGTCGACGATCAGCCGCAGGGCCACCGACTGCACCCGACCGGCCGAGCGGGCGCCCGGCAGCTTGCGCCACAGCACCGGCGAGAGGGTGAAACCGACCAGATAGTCCAGCGCCCGGCGGGCCAGATAGGCCTCGACCAGCTCCATATCGATGGCGCGGGGGTTCTTCATCGCCTCGGTGACGGCCGAGCGAGTGATGGCGTTGAACACCACCCGTTCGACCTTGGCGCCCTTGACCGCCTTCTTCTTGGTCAGCACTTCCAGCACGTGCCAGCTGATCGCCTCGCCCTCGCGGTCGGGGTCGGTGGCCAGGATCAGGCTGTCGGCGCCTTTCAACGCGTCGGCGATGTCATTCAGCCGCTTGGCTGATTTGACGTCCACGTCCCACAGCATGACGAAGTCCTCGTCGGGCTTCACCGAGCCATCCTTGGAGGGCAGATCGCGCACATGGCCGTAACTGGCCAGAACCGTATAGTCCGGGCCCAGATATCGATTGATGGTCTTGGCCTTGGCCGGACTTTCGACGACGACGACGTTCTTCAAAGCGCTGAGAGACTTTCCGGGCCGCGGGGTCGGCCCTGATTTGGGAGCGCGGAACGTGGGGGCGAGGGGCGCCCTTTGTCAACGGCGGCGAGCAGCAAGGCGTTCCAGCGCCCGGATATTCCATCAGGCCGAGGTCACCATCGACCCCGGCAGCAGGATCGCCCGCTCGGCGATAGAGAGCTCCAGCAGCGCCGCCAGCACCGCCGGCGTCGGGGCTTTGGCGAGCCGGGCCAACTCGTCGATGGACACCGGGGTCGGCGACAGCAGTTCGGCGACGATTTCGCGCAGGGCGTCGGTCGCCTCGTCCTCGGCGGCGTGTTCGAACAGGTCAGGCTGGCGGGCGCTGAAGCCCCGAAGCGCCTCGATCGCCCGCAGCACGTCCTCGGCGCCCTCGCAGATCGCCGCGCCCTGGCGCAGCAGGTCGTTGCAGCCACGGGCCCGGGGGTCCAGCGGCGAGCCCGGCACCGCCAGCACCTCACGCCCCTGTTCCGCCGCCAGCCGGGCGGTGATAAGCGAACCGGACTTCAGCTCCGCCTCGACCACCACCACGGCCAGGGAAAGCCCGGAGATCAGCCGGTTGCGGCGGGGGAAATCCCTGGCCTGAGCGCGGCGTCGGGGCTCGCTCTCGGAGACGATGCAGCCGGCGCGGGCGATCTCAGCGTACAGGGCTTCGTTCTCCGGCGGGTAGATGTCGCCGATGCCGCCGCCCAGCACCGCGACCGTGCCGCTGGCGAGGGCGCCCTCGTGCGCCGCGGCGTCGACGCCTCGCGCCAGGCCGGAGACGATCACCAGTCCGGCCTCGCCCAGCTCGGCGGCCAGGGTGCGGGCGAATCGGCGGCCGGCGGCGGAGGCCACGCGCGCGCCGACGATGGCGACCGAGCGGCGCTGCAGCAGTCCGGCGTCGCCCAGAGCCCAGATCACCGGCGGTGGCGGGTCGATGGCCCTGAGGCCCTCCGGGAACGCCGGCTCGCCGGCGGCCAGCAGCGTCGCGCCCATGGCCGCGCCGGCGGCAAGCTCGGCGTCGATCTCGCCGGCGGACGGGATGGCCGGGGCTGACGCCCGCCCCGCGCGACGGGCGAGGTCGGGCAGGGCGGCGAGCGCCTTGGTAGCCGAACCGTACCGGCCGATCAGGTGCTGAAAGGTCACCGGCCCGACGCTCTCGGTCCGGGCCAGGCGCAGCCAGTCGCGCCGCTCGGCGTCGGAGAGCGCCGCGACGTTCACGGCGTAGGGTGGGCCGCGCCGCCGCCGATATGCGGCTCCTCGCCGTTCAGCAGCCGGCGGATGTTCTCCCGGTGGCGGATGTAGATCAGCACCGCCATGAACGCCGCCAGCCACAGCTTGCTCTCCGGCGACTGGGCGGCGAGGAACATGTAGAGCGGGGCCATCGCTGCGGCGGTCAGCGCCGCCAGCGACGAGATGCGGAAGATCGCCGCGATGATGATCCAGGTCAGGCCGGCCATCAGCCCGACCGGCCAGGCGAGCGCGATCAGCACGCCGAAGAAGGTCGCCACCCCCTTGCCGCCCTTGAACTTCAGCCAGACCGGGAACAGGTGGCCGACAAAGGCCGCGCCCCCGGCCAGGGCCGCGGCGTCCTCGCCGAACAGCCAGCGCGCCAGCAGCACCGCCGCCGCCCCTTTGCCGCCGTCGCCGATCAGGGTGATCGCGGCCAGGTCCCGACGGCCGGTGCGCAGCACATTGGTCGCGCCGATGTTGCCGGAGCCGATCTGGCGGATGTCTCCGGCGCCGCCCAGCCGGGTGGCGATCAGCCCGAACGGGATCGACCCCAGCAGGTAGCCGCCGACGACGCAGACCGCGAAGGCGGCGATCGGACTCAAGGCCAGCATGGATACACCCCCTGCCTCCCCATAAAGGCGAGGGAGCCCCCTGTCACGCGGGCGGCTCGCGGCGGTAGATGAACTCGCGATCGCGGGTCCCGCCGACGACGAACTCGTATTCGCCGACCTTGGCGAAGCCGTGCCGGGCGTAGAGGCGCTGGGCGCCGTGGTTCTCCGACCAGACGCCGAGCCAGACACGCCGGCCGGGGGCTTCCAGCCAATCCAGCGCGGCTGCCAGCAGCGGCGCGCCCAGCCCCTGACCCTGGTGTTCGCGGCGGATGTAGTAGCGCCAGAGCTCGCCGCAGCCGTCGGTCACCTCTGGGTGGGTCAGATGGCAAGGTCCGGCCATCGCGTAGCCGATCAACTCACCGCCAACCTCCGTGACCCAGAATCGGTACGCAGGGTCAGCGAGCCAGGCGGCGTAGCGCCGGGCTCCGTGGGCGTCGGCGAGATAGCCGGCCAGATCGTCCGGCGGATACAGGTGGGCGAAGGTCTGGCCGAAGGTCAGCTGGCCGAGCGCCGACAGCGCGTCGGCGTCGGCAGGGGTCGCCCGGCGCAAAATCGGCGCGCTCATCCTACTGCGCCCCTGGCGAAGCTTCGAAGGATGATCGGAGGATGGATCGTCCGAAGCCTTGGCGAAGGAAGATCATGCCGCCTCGAACACCACGCGGCCGTCGACCAGGGTCATCAGCACCTCGCCCTGCAGGCGCCGGCCGTCGAAGGCGGAGTTCTTCGATTTGGAGGCCAGTCTCTCGGCGTCGATCACCCGGGGCGCGGCCAGATCGCAGAGGACCAGGTCCGCCGGCGCGCCGAGGGCCAGGCGTCCGGATTTCAGGCCGATCGCCTCGGCGGGGGCCAGGGTGACGGCGCGGATCAGGTCGATCAGCGGCGCGCGACCGTCATGGTGCAGGGACAGCAGGGCCGGCAACAGGGTCTCCAGCCCCACCGAACCCGGCGCCGCCTCCTCGAACGGCAGTCGCTTGTCCTCCGGCGGGGCAGGGCAGTGGGCGGAGACGACGATCTCCACCAGCCCCGAGACCACCGCCTCGATCAGCGCCTGGCGGTCGCTCTCGGCCCGGAGCGGCGGCTCCAGCTTCCAGAAAGTGCGGTAGTCGCCGATATCGAGTTCGTTGAAGGTCAGGTGGTTGATGGAGGCGGTGGCGATCACCTTGACTCCGCGCGCCTTGGCCCGGGCCAGGGTGTCGAGAGCGCTGGCGGTGGAGATCTGGTCGACCAGCAGCCGGGCGCCGGTGAGTTCGGCCAGGGCGACGTCGCGCTCCAGCATGATCCGCTCGGCCTCGGCGGTGACGGCGGGCAGTCCCATGCGCCCGGCGAACTCCCCTTCGGTGGCGGCGGCGCCGTCGCTGAGCCAGGGATCGGCCGGCCGGTGCGCTACCAGCAGGTCCATGCCGCCGGCGTAGGCCAGCAGGCGGCGGAACACCTTGGAATCGACGATCGGCCGGTCGGCGTCGGTGACGTAGACGCAGCCGGCCTCGCGCATGAGGCCGATCTCGGCCATCGCCTTGCCGCCGAGCCCTTTGGTGGCCGCGCCGGCGGGGTAGACGTGCACCAGCTCGATGTCCCGAGCCCGGCGCAGGATGAAATCGACCACGCTGGGGTCGTCGACGGCCGGGTCGGTGTCCGGCTGCACCACGATCGAAGTCACGCCTCCCGCAGCCGCGGCCCGGGCCGCCGATTTCAGCGTCTCCTTGGGCTCGTTGCCGGGCTCGCCGGTCTTGACGCGCAGGTCGATCAGGCCGGGCGCCAGCATCGCGCCGTGGCAGTCGATGGTGCGGATATCCGACAACAGCTGCTCGAAGCCCACTGCGTGGCTGATTTCGGCGATGACACCCTCGCGGACGATCAAGGCGCCCGGACCATCGTAGCCGCTGGCGGGGTCGACCAGGCGGGCGTTCAAAAAGGCGGTCGGGCGGGTCGGCATCAGTCGTTGTCCAGCCGCGCGGCCATCGAGGCCAGGATGGCCATGCGGGCGGCGACGCCCATCTCCACCTGGTCCTGGATCAGGCTGACGGCCAGGTCGTCGGCGACGTCGGAGTCGATCTCGACGCCCCGGTTCATCGGTCCGGGGTGCATCACCCGCACGTGCGGCGCCGCCAGAGCCAGCTTCTCGCGGTCGAGGCCCCAGAGGCGGAAATATTCGCGCATCGACGGCACCAGGGCGCCCTGCATCCGCTCCAGCTGCAGCCGCAGCATCATCACCACGTCGGCGCCGGCGATGCCGGCCTTCAGGTCGTGGAACACCTCGACGCCCCAGCGGTCGACGCCGCCGGGCATCAGCGTCGGCGGTCCGACCAGGCGCACGTGAGCGCCGAGCATGGTGAGCAGGCCGACGTTCGATCGGGCGACGCGGCTGTGCAGCACGTCGCCGCAGATGGCGACGGTCAGGCCGTCAACATGGCCGAAAGCGCGGCGCAGGGTCAGCGAATCCAGCAGCGCCTGCGACGGGTGCTCGTGCTGGCCGTCGCCGGCGTTGATGACGCTGCAGCTGACCTTCTGGCTGAGCAGCGACGCGGCCCCGGAGGCCCCGTGGCGGACCACCAGTAGGTCCGGGTGCATGGCGTTGAGGGTCACCGCGGTGTCGATCAGGGTCTCGCCCTTGGCCACCGACGAGGTGCGCGGGCTCATGTTGACCACATCGGCGCCCAGCCGCTTGCCGGCCAGTTCGAAGGAGCTCTGGGTGCGGGTGGATGCCTCGAAGAACAGGTTGATCAGCGTCCGGCCCTTGAGCAGGTCGAGCTTCTTGGCCTTCTGCCGATTCAGCGCCACGAAGCCGTCGGCGAGGTCCAGCAGGCTGGCGACGTCCGGCGGATCGAGATCAAGGATGGAAAGGAAATGCCGCCGCGGGAAGGGGAAGATCGGTCCAGGCGCGGTTTCGGTCATTAAAGCGGCGTTCTAGGCGGGAATGCACGGCGGGGGAAGGGGCGCGTCTCTAGCCGCCCAGCCGGTCCAGGGCCCCCTGCAGGATCCAGGCGGCGGCGGCCTTGTCGACCAGTTCCGCGCGGCGGGCGCGGTTGACGTCGGCCTCGCCGATCAACATGCGGTTCACCGCCGCGCTGGACAGGCGCTCGTCCCAGAAGGCGATCGGCAGGTCTTTCAGGCGCAGCAGATTGCGGCCGAAGGCTCTGGCGGACTGGCAGCGCGGACCTTCGGTTCCATCCATGTTCACCGGCAGGCCGATAACCACGCCGCCGGCGCCGCGGCTGTCCATCAGCTTGAACAGGACGGCGGCGTCCTTGGTGAACTGGGTGCGGCGGATCAGCTCCAAGGGGCTGGCGATCATCCAGCCGGTGTCGGAGACGGCGACGCCGATGGTCTTCTCGCCAAGGTCCAGGCCGACGATCGGGACCCGGGCGGCGAGGGCCCGGGGCAGCTCGGTGAGATCGACGACGGCCATGGACCCTGCATACGAGGGCTTGCCAACGCGGCCAAGCGGCGGCTAACCCGCCAACTCAATCCAAGGAGCGTGTTTCATGGCCCTCGACGCGGCCACCGTCCGCAAGGTCGCCCGGCTTGCCCGTATCCACGTCGACGAGGCGCGGCTCGAGCCATTGGCGGCGGAGCTGTCAGGCATCCTCACCTGGATCGAGCAGCTGAACGAGGTGGACACCGAGGGTGTCGAGCCACTGGCCTCCACCGAGGCGGTCACCCTGCCGATGCGCGAGGACGTGGTCACCGACGGCGGCGATCCGGCCAAGGTGCTGGCCAATGCGCCGAAGTCCGACCGCAACTTCTTCGTGGCGCCGAAGGTGGTCGAGTAATGGCCGGCCTCACCGACCTGACGCTGAAGGACGCCCTCAGCGGGCTGAAGACGCGCCAGTTCTCGGCCGTCGAGATCGCCCAGGCGCACCTGGACGCCATCGCCGGCGCCCGGGCGCTGAACGCCTTCGTGCTCGAGACGCCGGAAAAGGCGCTGCAGATGGCCGAGGTCTCCGATGCGAAGCTGGCGCGTGGCGAGGGCGGTCCGCTCGAAGGCGCATCGCTAGGCATCAAGGACCTGTTCTGCACCGAGGGCGTCCGCTCGACCGCCTGTTCGAAGATCCTCGGCGACTTCAAGCCGACCTACGAGAGCACCGTCACCTCGAACCTGTGGCGTGACGGGGCGGTGATGCTGGGCAAGCTGAACATGGACGAGTTCGCCATGGGCTCGTCCAACGAGACCAGCGCCTTCGGTCCGGTGATCAATCCCTGGCGCTCGCGGGGCTCCAACCGGCCGCTGGCGCCCGGCGGCTCGTCCGGCGGCTCGGCGACGGCGGTCAGCGCCAACCTGGCGCTCGGCGCGACTGCCACCGACACCGGCGGCTCGATCCGCCAGCCGGCCTCGCTGACCGGCACCGTCGGCATCAAGCCGACCTACGGGCGCTGCTCGCGCTGGGGCGTGGTCGCCTTCGCCTCGTCGCTGGACCAGGCCGGACCGATCGCCAAGACCGTCGAGGATGCGGCCATCCTGCTCACCTCAATGAGCGGCCACGACCCGAAGGACTCAACCAGCCTGCCGGTGGGCGTGCCGGACTTCGCCGGCTTCGTCGGCAAGTCGGTGAAGGGCCTGAGGATCGGCGTGCCGAAGGAATACCGCGCCGACGGCATGCCGGCGGAGATCGAGGCGCTATGGGCCGAGGGGGTCGCCTGGCTGAAGGACGCCGGCTGCGAGATCGTCGAAGTGTCGCTGCCGCACACCAAATACGCCCTGCCGGCCTATTACATCATCGCCCCGGCCGAGGCCTCGTCGAACCTCGCCCGCTATGACGGCATGCGCTACGGCCTTCGGGTCGACGGCGCCAACCTCACCGAGGTCTATGAAGCGACCCGGGCCGCCGGGTTCGGCGAGGAGGTCAAGCGCCGGGTGCTGATCGGCGCCTATGTGCTCTCGGCCGGCTACTACGACGCCTA
>Ga0182012_10007527_pt1 | contig 10869 bp, 11 predicted proteins | sample 612S2SmetaG_FD_120486 | JGI IMG/M metagenome (GOLD analysis project Ga0182012, IMG submission 120486) | Permafrost microbial communities from Stordalen Mire, Sweden - 612S2S metaG | ecosystem: Environmental > Terrestrial > Soil > Wetlands > Permafrost | place: Sweden: Stordalen | collected...
CACTGGACCGCTTCGTGGCCGGGGCCGGCGAGGTGGCGGCGGTCGCAGACCCGAAGGCCGCGTGGCGTGCGATGGCACGGTCGCTGCTGGAACAATCTGCGGCGCTGTGAAGGTCCGCTCCCACACAGGGTTTCCCGTACCCGGGAGGCTTTACGGTCTTTTGTACCAGCGGATAACCCTCCCGTTCACCGGTTGGGTGGGGCGGGTCAGAAGCGTCTGATCCGGGGGGATTGGTGGTCCGGCATAGGGATAGCGGGCCTTATAAATCTCGATCTGGGGAGCGGAAATAACGGCCCGGGCGGGTTGATCCAGCACGATCCAGTCAACGACCTCGGCGCACGCAGGCGTTGTCAGTGAACCATTGTAGCGAAAATAACCGAAGCGTGCGTCGGGCATCAAGGTTGCGTTCAGCAGTCCCGGCCACGGCGCCCCGGGTTCAGGCATTTGCGGTGCCTTCAGAAGCTGCGCAAAAAGTCCATTGCCCCGGTCATTGCCGGACTCGATCATGACGCCGACAACGAGTTTTCTGCCATCGGCCTTGGTATGAATGACATGCACCTCCATCAACCCATGCAGGCCCCGCCGCGTGTGTTCGCTCGGCGTGTGCAGATGGTATTCCTGCGCGATGTAGTCAACATTATTGATCCGGGTGATCATCGTCCGGTCCTTGACGACGACCTTGATGGCGTGGTGGGGGCTGTCGTTAACCACCAAACCGTCGGCATTGTGCCAATTCAGCTCAAGCGGCTTCCATGGCAGCGGAAAGGCGCCAAGCTCCACTTCGATCGGCGACTGCTGGATGCCGTCCCGGCAACGGGCATAGGGCTTCTTGCCCTCCTGATCGAGCAGATCGGCCCAGCCTTCGGGGCCATCGGCCGCGTCCGGATTGTAGCTCCATGGCGGGCCCTTGGCGTCATCGGCCGCGTGCCCGGTTTGGCCGCCAAATGGCAGCGCCGAAATGCCGATCAGTCCTGTCAGAAAATGACGCCGTTGCATGCCACTCCCCCTGGATTCTTGCGCTGCTCAGGTTCGTGTCATGGCCATAATTTTCGGGCGGGTCAAGCACGCACGACTGTCAGCCTAATCGAGCAGCCACTCGGCTGCCGAGGCCTGCGCGATCTGCCGCACCTGCTGCAACAGCCCGGGACCCACCGGAATCCCGTCGCGCATACGAGCCTCCGCATATTTCCACTGCGGATCGCCTGCCACCATCACTGGCTGCTTCGGATCGATCGGCGTGGTGGCCCGCAGATCGCCGCAGAACTGTGCCACGTCCTTCTGGAAGTCGTCGTTGTCACGGAACAGGCCGGGATCGATCGCCATGAAGAAATGGCCGATATCCATCCCCTGCGGCTTCTTGGTGTGCAGCGGATCGGTGATCAGGCTCGCCCCCGACAGGCACGATCCCAGGATGTTCACCATCGCCGCCAATCCATAGCCCTTGTAAGACGAGTTCTCCGGCGACCCGCCCAGCGAGGTCAGGAACCCGCCTTTCTCCCGCGCGGCCAGGGGGTCGTTGCTGGGACGTCCCTCGCTGTCCAGCACCCAGCCGTCGGGTGTCGGCAGCCCCTCGTTGGCCTTGTTACGGATGCGGCCGGCCGCCACCGTTGTCGTTGCCATATCCAGCAGGAACGGCACGCCATCCGCACTGGGCGCGGCGAAGGACCAGGGATCGGTGCCCAGACGCGCCTGCTTGCCGAAGGTCGGCGCCACCTGAATGCCGGAGGCCGAGGTGCAGGCCATCCCGATCAGCCCGGCCTTCGCCGCCATCAGCGTGTAATATCCGGTCGCACCGAAATGCGCGGAGTTGTTGACGGTGGCGATCGCCATCCCGACCTTCTTCGCCTTGTCGATCGCGACATTCATCGCGAAATGCGCCGGAACATGGCCCAACCCGCCGCCGCCATCGACCACGGCGGAGACCGGCGTCTCGCGCACGATCTTCGGACGCGCATCCATTTTCGCCCGCCCGCGCCGGCGCAGCCCGTCATAGCCGGGGATCATCGACATGCCGTGGCTGTCCACGCCGTGCAGATCGGCCCAGGACAGGATGTCGGACGTGGTCTCGGCGTTCTCCTCCGGCATGCCCCAGGACAGCAGGATGGCTTTGAGTTGGGCGCGATGGGTGGCGTACGAGGCCGACATGTGTGTTTCCTCCAAGGTCTGGCGCCCAGACTTGCGCGACCGGAGCGTTCCGGCAAGGGTGGGCGCGCTGGTCCGCAAACTTCGCATTGCGGGATTCGGCGGCGAGGCCTATGTGTAATCCGGTGCGCGGGATCGCGGTGTCCCTTGTGAGAGGCGGCCACGGCGGCAGCTAACGATCGTCGATTGTTGACAGGAGATTGCTTATCGTGGGAACGGCACAGGCGCGGGATGATGCGAAGCTCGGGATACGGCCATCCCTTGACCGGCGCGGCCTGCGTGTGTTTGTGTCCTTCGCGCATCACGACGTTGATATGGCAGAACGGATGCGTGTTCACTTGAAGGCGCTGGTCCGATCTGGGCACGCGGCTGAGATTTGGTTCAATGGGGACAAAAGCGCGGCGGAGACCTGGTCCGTGGGAATCAGCCAAGCGATTGCCAGGTCGGATGTTTTCGTCCTGCTCCTGAGTCCTGACTATATTGCTTCCGATTACATTATGGATTGTGAACTTCCCAATATCCGCCATCGTGCGCAAGAGGCCAATGCTCTGACGGTGCCTCTTATTCTCCGCCCCTGCCTCTGGCAATTTGTCGCCGGGGAGCATCAGGCGGTGCCAACTATCAACCGCCGCCTGATTCCCGTCATCGAATGGAAACCCGTTGACTCTGGATACAATGCTGCATCAGAACAAATCCTTTCGGCCATCGAAATGCACTTCCCGAGCGCGCGCGGCCGGGGCGATATCGATCCCGGCCGCCGGCGCTTGACAGATGAGCAGATCGATCATGCGGTCCGGGCGGTCGTGGGGCGACACCCAGCCAGGGCCTGATGTCTGATCCCGGTGCCTCCATCGGGTCGAGCGACCTTCCGTACGACGATCAGGTCTTCATCAATTGTCCTTTCGATGACGACTACCGTCCAATGTTCCACGCCGTTGCCTTCGCTATCCTTGCGTGCGGCTTTACCCCCCGCTCCGCGCTTGAAATCACCGACGGCGGAACGCCCCGGATCGCGCTCATCGTCAGCCTCATTCGCGCATGCCGCCTTGCTGTTCATGACGTATCGCGCATCGAGTTGGGCGATGGCGGGTTGCCGCGCTTCAATATGCCACTAGAACTCGGACTCTGGCTTGGGGCGTGCCACTTCGGCGACCTGAGTCACCGGAACAGGCGATGTCTTATCCTTGATACGAAACGGTTCCGTTATCAGAAATTTATCAGCGATATCGCGGGACAGGACCCCGCGGCGCACGACAACAAGCCAGCGACCGCCATTCGCCGCGTAAGAGATTTTCTGCTGACTGTCTGGCCGGACGTACGTCCTGCCCCGCCCGGCGGCGCCCACATCGCCCAACGCTTCGCCGAATTTCAGGCCGCACTTCCACTTTTGTGTGATGACATTCACATAATCGAAGACGAACTCACTTTCATTGATCGCGCCAGGCTTGCTCGAAGCTGGCTGAGCACAGTTGAACCAGCGGCACGGCGGGTTGGCAGCCGCTTGCGCTCATAAAGCGTTCCGGCAAGGTTGGCGCCGGAGGAGATATGCCATGGCCGATGGACAAGCCCTGTTGCAAGCACGCTTCGGCATCGACATGCCAGGCGCCGAGGTGCCGGATGCGATCGCCAGTTTGCTCGACCGCCGGGTGGTGCGACGCTACACCGACCGGGACGTGCCCGATTCACTGCTGGATGCCCTGCTGGCCGCCGCGCAGTCGGCACCGGCGAAGTCCGACCTGCAGCAATATCCCGTCGTGGCGATGCGCGACAAGCCGCGGATCAAGGAGATCGCCGACTGGATCGGCACGATGGACTGGATCGCCACCGCACCGGTCTTCCTGGTCTGGTGCGGCGACATGCGGCGCGGGCAGCGTCTTTGCGACATGCATGGGATGCCACACGCCAACAACAACCTCGATACGTTCCTGAACACGGCAGTGGACTGTTCCCTGGCGTTGGCGGCCTTCATGGCGGCAGCGGATGCCGTCGGCCTCGGCACCTGTCCGATCAGCTACGTCCGCTCCCATATCGAGCGCGTCTCGCCGCTGCTGGGCCTGCCCGCGGGGGTTTACCCCGTCGCCGGACTGACGGTCGGCTGGCCGGTGTTCCGTCGCCCGGTCTCGATGCGCCTGCCGCCATGCACGGTGGTGCATCGCGAACGTTACGATGACAGCGCGCTGCCCGAGCACGTCGCCACCTACGACGAACGCCGCCGGGCCCGCGAACCGGTGGCGGCCGCCAGCCTGAAGAACAACGACGTCTATCCACCGCGCGAGGGTGTCGGCTGGAGCGAGAACGTCGCCCGCCAGTTGTCGGTGCCGGAACGGTTCGGCTTCGCGGCCTACCTCCGCACGAAAGGGTTCGATCTTGCCTGAAGACCATGCCCGCCACGCGACCCTGCCGGACCAGTCGGAGGCGCCTCGGCCGAAGACGGTGCGGGCCCGCCATGCGGCCAGCCTCATCGTGTATCGAATCGGCGCCGAAACCGAGATGCTGATGGGCATGCGCGGCAGCCGTCACCGCTTCATGCCGAACCGCCTGGTGTTCCCCGGCGGCGCGGTGGACCGAACGGACCTGAGCGCGCCCTGCGCCTCGCCATTGTCCACCCGGACGGAGCGGCTGTTGCGGAAACGCGCCAACCCGCATCTCGCACACGGTCTGGCCATCGCCGCCGCACGCGAATTGCGGGAGGAAACCGGCCTGACACTCGGCGATCCGCCGCATCTGGCGGCGCTGGAATACCTCGCGCGCGCCGTCACGCCGCCCGGATCGCCGATCCGCTTCAATGCGCGTTTCCTGGTGGTGCCGGCCGATCGAGTCTCGGGCGAGCCGGGTGGCGACGGCGAGCTGGATAACCTGCGCTTCTACCGCATGACTGAGGCCCTGGCGCTGGACCTGGCGATGCCGACGCGCCGGGTGCTGGAACGGCTGCGGGACTGGCTGGCCATGACGGAGGCGGAACGCCACGCCATCGCCCACACGCCGGTGATGCTGCGCGACCGAGGCTGGATCACCGAATGAACCTGTTTGCTGAAGGATGCCATCGTGCCTGAGGATCAGGTCCACCACACAATAAAACCGGTGCGCGCGCGTCATGCCGCCAGCCTGATCGTGCTGCGCGGCCAGGGCGATAACCCCGAGTTGCTGATGGGCATGCGCGGCGCCAGCCACCGGTTCAATCCCAACCGCCTGGTGTTTCCCGGTGGTGCTGTGGACAGAGCCGACCTCACGGCGCCCTGCGCCACCCCCTTGTCGCCGCGCACCGAATGGGCGTTGCGCAAGAGTGCCAATCCGCGTCTGGCGCATGGTCTGGGCATCGCCGCGGCTCGTGAATTGCTGGAGGAGACGGGGCTGACACTCGGCTCGCCGCCGCGGCTTGACGTGCTGGCCTATCTGATGCGGGCGGTGACGCCGGTCGCGCGCCCGATCCGCTTCAATGCCCGGTTTTTTGTCGTGGACGAGGCGTATGTGTCTGGCAGCCTGGGCGGGGACGGCGAACTCGAGGATCTGCGCTTCTACCGGCTGCGCGAGGCTTTGGCGATCGATCTGGCCGTCCCGACCCGACGGGTGCTGGAGCAATTGCAAAACTGGCTGGCAATGACCGACGCGGAGCGCACCGCGATGTCCCACACCCCCGTGCTGCGTGGCCACGAGCCGCGGCAATGGCGGGAGTGAACCTATATGTTACGATATTGTGCTGTTTTAGCGGCGGATGGGCGATCACCATGACCACAATGCACATCCACGTCGGCGGCTCGTTGGCCGATGACGCGAGGTGGATTCTCGATGCAGCCAGACGCGGCACTGAAAACTGAGTGGGGCGGTGCCGGCGCCGATATCGACAGGTCCGTTCCCGCCTGACACCGGGACCGGCCACCACCCGCCGGCGTCACGCGGCCCGCCACATCTCCCCGTCGCGGATCACCGTCCCCTCGGCTTCCATCTTCAGCAGATGGGCCAGCACATTCCGCTCTGCCGCCCGGCGCAGCCGCGGGTTGACCTTCGCGTACAGCGTGTCCATCAGCACGAAGGTCCCCGCCGGCCCTTCGTTCAACTTTGTCACGATCGCCCGCTCTCGCGCCATCCGGTGCGTCAACATCTCGCGGACCAATTCGCGCGGTTCATGCAGTTTCGGTCCGTGGCCAGGCAGGAACACGTCGTCGGTCCGGTCCAACAACAGGCGCAGGCTGTGGAAGTAATCGCCCATGTTGCCGCCGGGCGGGCTGACGACACTGGTGGACCAGGACATGACGTGGTCGGCGCTGAACAGAACCTGTGTTCCGTCCTGCCCGGGGAGCGCAAAGCAGAGGTGGTCCAGTGCATGACCCGGCGTATGGATCGCCGTCATGCCAGCGATCGTGTCGCCATCCGCCAGCTTGATATCGGCCTCAAATGTTTCGAGTCCGCTGATCCGGAATCCCACCGTCGGCGCGCCGGTCGCGTCCTGCAGCGCCGGCACCGCGCCGACATGGTCGTGATGCGTGTGGCTGACCAGGATCAGAGCCACTTGCCGCCCCGTCGCGCGCAAGACGGCGTCGACGTGTTCGGGATGGTCTTCCGGACCAGGGTCCAGCACCGCAATGCCGTCCGGCGTCTCGATCAGGTAGGTGTTGGTGCCGTAATACGTCATCGGCCCGGGATTGGCGGCGTCAATCCGGCTGACGCCGGGAAGCACGGGCAAACGCGCCCCGCGTTCGGGCTCTGGTTCGGTCAGAAAGGGCATGGGCATCCTCGCTCATCTGCTGCAAGGGTAGGTGACCCTGCGGGAAACGCCAAGAGGGCGATGCTGCGGGCCGATCCGATCCCTTGGGGGGCCGGTGACGTTGCGTCAAGCCGCGCTGTGTCGTTCTCCGCGTCATGCGTTTGCGGGAATAGTGGGAAGCGGCGGGCCGGTGCTGCCGCTTTGCCCTCGGCCCGCTGGCCGTCATGACACATGGGTAATGGCTGCGGCGAAGCAGGCCATCGCCTCCCGTTCCTCTTCGGTCAGATCCTCACCCGCGATGCTGGTGGGGATGGAATGTGTCGCTGGTGGGCCTGACGCTCGATTTTGAGCTCCGCGATATCGCGGTCGGGATCAAGAGGCCGTGACGCCAGGACGGCGTTGTGCATGAAGCGGAGCTAGGGGCCGTTCATATCAGCCGGGCATCATAGGGTCCTTGACTAATATCCTTGTATAAGGATAATATTCCAGTAGAGCCGGCCTGGGCAAGGGTGATCGCTGGCGGGGACCGAGCCCGTGGGGCAGGTCAAGAGCGAAACTCCGGACGCGGAGCCATTCGGGGTGCGGGGTCCTTATGACCGACGTCGCAGCGGCGGCGCACCAAGCTGGAACGGGACTGGCGACCCCGGCCTGGATCGTGGCAGGATCGGCGTCAACCAACCCAGGAGGAACGCCACTATGGCTGCGAAAGGACTGCTGTTTGCCTCGTTCGACTTTTCCACCGCGCACGAGGACGAGTTCAACGACTGGTACGACCTGGAGCATATTCCGGAACGGATGCGTGTGCCGGGTTTCATCAACGCCGAACGCTGGATTGCCGTGGACAATCCGAAGATTGCCGTTGCGACTTATGATCTGGAGGCATTTGGCGTTCTGCAAAGCCCTGCCTATCTGGCGATTGGCGGGGCGAACGGGTCGATCTGGACCAAGCGGGTGACCGCGACGGCCGAGCGGCTTCTGCGCTTCGTCGGCAGCCAGATTGTTCCCGGTGATGTCGTGGCCCCGTCGGGGGCGGGGGGGCTGCTGGTCGCCTCGATGAACGTCGATCCAGCCGCCGAAGCGGAATTCACGGACTGGTACAACACCGAACATTTGCCGCGGCTTGCCGCGGTGCCAGGCGTGCTGAGCGCCCGTCGATTCCAGGCCGGCGAGGCAGAGGTGGAGCGCAAATATCTGGCCCTGTATCATCTGGCCTCGCCCGATGTCGCGGCATCGGACGCCTGGAAGAGGGCGGCGAACACGCCGTGGACCGCAAAGATGCGGCCGCATTTTCGCGATCCGCTCGTGCTGCGCTGCAAGCGCTACGTCCGTGCGGACTGACGTCATCGTGGCTTCGCAGCGGAGGAAGCGTCCGTGCCCGGTTTCAGCCCTACCCCCGATCTGGACATGCAGTACCAGGTCGATGACTTCACCGACCCCTGGACAACGCCGCAGGCCGTCCTGATGCTGCACGGGAATGCCGAGAGTGGCCTGTCCTGGTATGCCTGGGTCCCGAAACTGGCGCGCCGGTACCGGGTCGTGCGCCCGGACATGCGCGGCTTCGGCCAGTCAACCGCGATGCCGGCGGACTATCCCTGGACTCTGGACCGGCTGACCGAGGACTTCTGCCGCCTGATGGACCACCTCGGCATTGCGCGCTTCCACCTGGTGGGCGCCAAGATCGGCGGCACCATCGCGCGCGGTTTGGCCGCGCGCCAGCCAGACCGGCTGATTACCCTGACGGTCGTCGGCACGCCGCCGCCGCTGCGTCCCGGCGCCGCCGAACGTGTGCCGGACCTGATCCGCGATTTCCAGACCCATGGCGTGGAATACTGGGCCCGTCAGAACATGGCCGGCCGCCTTGGCAGCGACTTTCCGCCCGAGGGCGTGGCATGGTGGACCCAATTCATGGGCCGCACCGCGGTATCGACCCAGCTTGGCTTCATGGGCACGATCGCGAGCGCCGATATCCGAACCGACCTGGCGAAGATCACCTGTCCGACACTGGTGATCACGACGGCGGAAAGCGGACTCGGTACGGTTGCGGAAACGCGCGCCTGGCAGCAGCGGATTCCGGAATCCGAGTTGCTCGTCTTGCCGGGCAATTCCTACCATGTTGCGGCGACCCATGCTGACCAGGCCGCCGATGCGACGCTGGATTTCATCGGCCGGCGCGGGGCTCTCGCCGCCATGTAGCCTGGGAGCGGAAATTTTGGGGCGTTCGTCGCACGGCAAGCGGGCGTCAGTTCAGTCCTCCAGGTCGATGTGGTTGAGGGCGATCAGCACAACCTGGCGGGCCGGAGCCGCCACCCATTTGTGCAATTTCAGGTTGCGCCTCAGCGGCAACTGGGGAAGGTATTGCAGACACCACGTGACCGGGATTGAGAGCGCCGGGCGCAAGCCTTATTGCTCTCCCGCATGAACTACCGCCATGCCTTTCACGCCGGCAATTTCGGCGACTGCCTGAAGCATGCTTTGCTGATCTGGCTGCTGGATGCGCTGCAACGCAAGCCGGCCTCGCTGTTCGCGCTGGATACCCATGCCGGCGCCGGCGCGTACGACCTGACCGGCCTTCCGGCTCGGCGTACGAACGAGGCCGACGGTGGGATCCGACGCCTGCTGGAAGCCCCGGAACCCGCGCTCGACCGCTATCTGGGCCTGGTGCGTCAACTTGGCCTGTACCCCGGCTCGCCTGCGCTGATCCGCGCATCGCTGCGTTCGGGAGACCGATTGGCCTGCTGTGAACTTCACCCTGAGGAGTACGCCGCCCTCCGCCGCCGCTTCGCCCGCGGTCGCCAGATCGCCATCCACCAGCGCGACGGGTACGAGGCCCTGGGCGCCCTGCTGCCCCCGCCCGAGAAACGCGGACTGGTGTTGATCGACCCTCCCTTTGAGGAACCGGACGAGTTCACCCGCCTCGCTGCCGGGCTCGCCACCGGGTGCACGCGCTTTCCGACCAGTGTCTTTGCTGCCTGGTACCCGATCAAGCATCGCGCCCCCGTGCGCGACTTTCATGCCAGGCTGCAAAACGCGGGCATGCGCGATGTCGTCACCGCAGAACTGCTGCTGCGCGCGCCGCTGGACCCCGAACGGCTGAACGGGTGCGGCCTGCTGGTGATTAATCCACCCTACCGGTTCGAAACCGAGACCCCGCCAATTCTGCACGCTCTGCTCCGCGGTCTTGGCGCCAGCGAACCCGGCGCCGCGGTCTCTGTCACCAGGCTCGCCGATGAGTAACGTCGCCATCATCGGCGCCGGTGCCTGGGGCACGGCGCTGGCCATCCAGGCCGCTCGGGCTGGCAACGACGTGGTGCTGTGGGCCCGCAATCCGGCCAATGCCGCCGCAATCGAGCAGACCCGCGAAAATCCCCGGCTGCCGGGCCACCTCCTGCCAGGCCGGATCCGGGTCACCGGCGTGCTTCCGACCGCTGCCCGAGCGCTGCTGCTGGCGGTACCGATGCAACATCTGCGGGCCGTTGTCGCTCAACTGCCACCGGGGCCTACCCCGCTCGTCGTCTGCGCCAAGGGCGTCGAGACCGGCTCGTTGCTGCTGCCGCTGGAGGTGGTCGGAGCGCTGCACCCGTCCGCCGGCACCGCTTACCTGACGGGTCCCAATTTTGCGCATGAGGTTGCCGCGGGCCTGCCGTCCGCCGCCGTTCTGGCCAGCACCAATCCGGCGCTGCGGCTCTCGCTAGCAGAGCTGCTGGGCACCCCGGCCTTCCGGCTTTATGGCAACGACGACCCGATCGGGGCACAGTTGGGCGGGGCGGCGAAGAACGTCATCGCGATCGCAGCCGGTGCCGTCATCGGCGCGGGCCTGGGGGAAAACGCGCGAGCCGCGCTCATCACACGGGGCCTGGCGGAACTTCGGCGACTGGCGGTGGCACTGGGCGGGCGGGCGGAAACGATGATGGGACTGTCTGGCCTGGGCGATCTGCTGCTGACGTGCACTGGTTCGGCTAGCCGTAACTTTTCTCTTGGGCTGGCGCTGGGAAAGGGCGAAACCTTGGCAGATGTGCAAGCGGGGC
>Ga0182012_10007528_pt1 | contig 10869 bp, 11 predicted proteins | sample 612S2SmetaG_FD_120486 | JGI IMG/M metagenome (GOLD analysis project Ga0182012, IMG submission 120486) | Permafrost microbial communities from Stordalen Mire, Sweden - 612S2S metaG | ecosystem: Environmental > Terrestrial > Soil > Wetlands > Permafrost | place: Sweden: Stordalen | collected...
CGCCGCGAGGGCGCCGATTCTCGTGGGTAAAGTCTTGCTGGGAAGCGATATCCAAATGATCGGCGCCAGCACCAAAAGCCACATAGCGTAGTAATTCGGGTCTGAATACGGACCATCGCGAAGAGTCAAGCGACCGTTTCGCATCGTGCTCCAGACGATTCCCAGAACGGCAGCAGATAGGCAACCGTAGGCTAGAGTGACGAATAACTTTCTAAAATCGGCAACCGTGGTTAGCAGTCCGGTTGAGGCTGCAAACAGCAATGCGCCCTGCACAATGTTTTCGGCATAAAGAGTGCTGCCTTCGGAATGCTGAGTCAGGAAGTAAGTCATCAAGACCCAAGCCACAAAGAAGGGCAGCACCTTGCCCGTGGCTGTTTTCCAAAAGATCAACGCGCGGCCACCTGCGAGCAGGCAGATGCCCAGCGCGAACAGGAGAAGACCTGTGATTCGCAAATACTTATCTTGGGGATCAAGAAAGCGAATGACGTCGAGAACGCGGCTGATCGAAAGAAACGCCGTCAAGAAAAAGATGGGTATGGCGATTTGCCAAAAACGATTGCCGCTGGCTGCGGACGTGAATGATAGGAGGCCGCCCTTCGATTGGGTTGGCTGCTCTGAAGATTGAGATGTCATGCTGGCTGAGACATCTTTAGCGTGACATAGCCAAGGCTTCTAAACAAGGTGTCACGCTGAGGCGAGAGTCAATCAAACTCGATTTCGACCTGATCCACATAACACCAGCCCCAATTTTCCCCCCGTTCTAAGGATTTGATGATCGGATGCTTGGTGTGGTGAAAATGCTTAGTGGCGTGCTTGTTCTTGGAAGAGTCGCAGCAGCCGACATGACCGCATTCCATACAAAGCCGAAGGTGGACCCAGGAATCGCCCGTTTTGAGGCATTCCTCGCAACCCTGCGGGGTGTTTGGCTTAACTTTCTTGATTTCATTGAAATGGGTACAGGCCGTCATAGTTCTATAGTCCAACTTTTGATTGAGGACACTGGTGCAGGAAATTGCTAGCATCCTGGGATATGGCCGCACGGCTTCTTAGTCTGTTTTGCGCATTGGTGTCACTGGCGTGTTTCGTTTTGCCAATGTACATCATCCGGCCGTTCCGGCACCAAGGGGCGCACGAACTCGCCGTGGCTCTGTTCGTAAGACAAATTGGGCCAAGCTTGTCGGTCGCGTGCGCAATCGTCTCCTTAGCGTTGTTGATTTTGGGCTGGCGGCGCATGCGTGGATGGTTGACTAGGCTTGCCATGGCATTCGCCTGTGTGCTGGCCCTGGGTGGCGCGTACTTGGCGCGAGTGAATGTGTACGAGTTAATGTTTCATCATTTGGACACACCGCAATTTGAAGTTGCAAAAGATTCGCATGTCGATAAGGACGACATGGTGCTCGCGGTGTTGGTAAACGGCGACGCCCGTGCTTATCCGATTCGCGAGATGGCATACCATCACGTGGTGAACGACACCGTAGGACGCGAACCGATCGTTTCTACCTACTGAACGCTCTGTCACACCGGTCTGGTGTGGGCGCGGACAGTAAAGGGTTTGGTGCTGACGTTTCATTTGGCGGGCATCAATAATCAGAACTTCTTGATGAGAGATGAGGAGACGGGCACGTTCTGGCAGCAGATTAGCGGGCGCGCGATTTCGGGCCCGCTGGCGGGATCACAACTGGAGCCGGTGCATAGTGATGAATTGACGTTTGCTCTTTGGCACAGCGAGGCGCCGCAAGGCAAGGTGCTTAAGCCGGTGCCGAAATTTGCCAGCGAATACGAAACGAAAGATTGGGATGTACGGATGGCCAAAGAGCGAACCGTTCTGGATTTTCCGAACTCGGGTTTGCGCTCGCGTGATTTGGTATTCGGCATTGAGGCTTTTGGCGCAAGTCGAGCGTATCCAGTGGAACGGATTTTTGCCGCTAAAGTGATTGAAGATCGCTTGGGTGGGGAGCCGATTCTAATCGTTGCGGGACAAGACGGTAAATCGATCCGAGTGTTTCAAGCCAAGGCGGAGTTTTACCGTGCGGGTGATGTGCTGATGGACGCGGAGACGGGCAGCGATTGGAATTTTAGCGGCTGCGCCGTGCGCGGGAAGCTAGCCGGCAAATGCTTGCCACCGGTAAACGCTTTGAAGGACTATTGGTTCGACTGGCGAAACTATCACCCCGATACCACGATTTTCAAACGCTGAGTTACTCCGACGAAACCGATCGCCAAAGATCAATGCCGGCGTCCGCCGCGTGGTGGTCAATCTGCTTCAGTTCTTCTTCGGAAAAGGAAAGCTTATGGAGTGCATCGAGAGAGTTGTCCAATTGCGCAACGTTGCGCGCTCCAATGAGAGCGGAAGTAACCCGCGCATCGCGTAGCACCCAGGCGATGGCCATCTGCGCCAGACTCTGTCCTCGCGTTTTGGCGATGTCATTGAGTGCACGGACGCGGGCTAGATTTTCTTCATTTAGGAACTTCTTGCTAAAACTGCCATCCAGGTTTGCGCGCGAATTCCCGGGAACGCCCTTGAGGTATTTGTCGGTGAGCAGGCCCTGTGCCAGCGGCGAAAAAGCAATGCAGCCGACGCCAAGCCCAGCGAGCGTATCGAGCAACCCTTTCTCCACCCAGCGGTTGAGCATAGAGTACGAAGGCTGATGAATGAGAAGCGGAACGCCAAGACTGCGAAGGATCGTGTGGGCTTTGCGGGTTCGTTCAGGGCCATAGGAAGAAATGCCCACGTAGAGTGCCTTCCCTTGGCGGACCAAGTGCGCGAGTGCACCCATGGTTTCTTCCAAAGGTACGTCATCGCTGGGGCGATGGGAATAGAAGATGTCGACGTAGTTTAGACCCATGCGCTTCAGACTTTGATCGAGCGAGGCGATGAGATATTTGCGTGAGCCGCCGACACCGTACGGTCCCGGCCACATGTCCCAACCTGCTTTAGACGAAATGATTAATTCGTCGCGATGATCGCGGAAATCTTTGCGTAAGATGTGGCCGAAGCTCTCTTCAGCGGAGCCGTACGGAGGGCCATAGTTGTTGGCCAGGTCGAAATGAGTGACCCCGCGGTCAAAGGCGCGGCGAATGACGGCGCGGCCGGTTTCGAAGACATCTTCACCGCCGAAATTCTGCCACAGACCAATGGATATAGGAGGCAATACAATGCCGGATTGACCGCATCGCCGAAATGTAGCCAGGTCATAACGTTTGGAATTGGGCTCGTAACTCATCTGTTGTGGCCCGTACTTTTGGGGCTAAAACAACTCTACATTGTCGCCAAAGAGATCGTCTTCTGGAGGCGCAGTTCCGGTTAAATCATCGGCATCATCGATAACCACCGGAGTACCCAGTGCCCGCATCAACCCCTGATAGATATCCACTTCACCCTGCATAGTGTAGTGACGTACGAACTCAGCCATACCTAAACTAACAGCTTCACTGCCCGTGTCTGCGGCAACGGTCCGAGCTTCCTCTTTAATTTCTGCCAGTTTGTTTTGAACCTGGAGGACGGTGTTGGCGAAATGTGCCCCAATGGAAAAACTTGCACGTGTAGCGGTAAGGTCCTGCGAAAGCGCACCGCCTCGGTTCGTGATGTCCCCAAGTTGCCGGCAACTGTTCTCGTCGGATTGGCGTAAATCGGCAACGGCCATTCGCATTCGGTCTAAGCATTGTTGATGGGCCATGCTCTCGCTGAAAGCTTGCGGCTGCTCTTGACCGCACGAATGGTTCGCCAAATCGCTGAGGGAGTCGAGCATTTCCATAAGTGCGTGTGAGGCTCTGCTGGATTCAGATGCCCGCGTGCCGATCGACTCGGCAAGTTCGCCTAGCTTGTTGGCGCGTTCACCAATCTGCGTGGCACTGGCTTTGGCATGGATGGCGGTTCGCTGCATTTGGATTTCAATCACGCGGATGTCTTCGATGGAGGCTCGACTCCGTGTGATGATTTCGATTAATGCTGTGGTCGTAACGAAGGCGGCCGACTCGGCAGCGGCGCAATCGTTCAAGCTGCTGAGAATCAAGCCGCATCCCTTCTCCATTTGCAGGAAGAATGGTGTTTTATCATCGCCGGAAAGGCCGGCCAGCGCGCGTCCCTCAGCTACCATTCGCTGAACGTGAATCACAATGTCATCTAAGTTTAAGACGACGGATGAAACGGCGGCCTCAAATTTTTCAGCGGTGTCGGCCAGTTGCAACAACTGCAACTCTAACGCTGCCGCCGCAGTGTCACTCTGATGTGGGGTGTCTGGCTTTTCTTCTCTGTAGTAAGTGCTCACTCGGCGCAGTGCGTCGATAATATGTTCGAGGCGTTGCCGGGTAATATCGTGGAATTGCAGGCAGACGACCAGCTTCTTGAAGCTATTTGATAGCTCACGATACTCGTTCCCCAAGAGAATCGATCCTTGGTGTGCCCGCTGTTGCATGCTGCGGAATTCCGCAAGGCTTGTCGATACTTGCGAGATCACCAGATTCAGATCCTTAGCCTGCTCCTCTTGCAGTTTGGCTACTTCTCCGAGTGCGGTGTCAATGCGCGGTGTTAGTTCAGCCGCGGTTTGCAAAGCATTTTCCACTTTTTTTCGCACATTTAGTGCCAGGAATCGAACATCATCGGCTAAGTTGCTGAGGTCAAAGCCTGCGTCACGCAAACGCCTGGTCTCGGTTCGGGTTTGCAGCCCTAGTTCGTTAAAGGCGGCCGCTGTTTTGCTGAAGTCGGCTAGAGTGTTTCCTAACCGGTCCGCTTCCTGGCGCATTTTGCCGAATTGACACTTGCCCTCTTCGGCACGCACTTGCATGCCACCAGAGAGGTTGAGCGCTGCCGTAAGTGCTTCTGCGGCGCGTGTTCCGTGGTCTCCTGAGGCCAAGGATGCCAACGAAGAGAGCGATGATGACATCGCATTTACAGTTGATATGCAGGCAATCAGTTTCGCGCCAATGCCGAAAAACTCTTTCTCAATCTCTTGATTCAGGCTCTCCAGGTTTGAAGCAAGGCCAGCCAAAAGATCAGCGGCCGATGCTGGGGGCACCGTGTTTGCGGGTCGTGTCTGCTGGTCTGTAATGCTCATCTACGCCTTTCTATTGCGCTGTATCAGCTTGCGGCTGCCTGCGATTTTTGTAGAGTATGGCACTCCAACGCATTCAGCACAAGGACCACGCGGCCGTCCCCCATGATGGCTGCTCCTTGAAATTCGCGGCATCCTTTCAACCCGCCGGTGAGCGGTTTAATCAGCACTTCTACTTCACTGACAAATCTGTCGACGACAAGACCGTACTTAAAGTTGCCCACTTCCAACAGTGCCACCGAAATCTCCGGCTTATCCGCCGGCTTCAGACCCAGGGTGTCTGCCAGCGCTATGAGGGGAAAGGTGTTCCCTCTGATTTGAGCGAGTTTCACGTCTTTGTAGTTGTGCGCCGCTTCCCTTGGAATCTTGACCATGTCGCGAATAGTTCCCAGCGGCAAGATATATTCCTGCTCGCCAGCCTCAAGCAAGATGCCCTTCGAAATCATCAAACTGGTTGGCAGCTTGATCATGAAGGTTGTTCCTTGTCCGCGCTTTGAGCGAATGTCGATGGTGCCGTTCAAGTTTCTTACGTTGCTGCGTACTACATCCATGCCGACGCCGCGACCGGAAACGTCGGTCACTTTTTCTGCCGTAGACAAGCCGGGCATGAAGATCAACTGAAAGGCAGCTTCCGGGCTCATGGCCGCGGCGGCATCAGCGCTGATCAGCCCTCGTTCTACGGCCTTTCGCTTAAGGGCGGCTGCATCCAAGCCTTGTCCGTCGTCACTGATCTCAATCAGCACTCCTCCGGCTTCATTGCTGGCTCGCACTTTCAATTGGCCGCACGGATTCTTGCCGTTTGCCACGCGGACCGGCGGCTGTTCGAGACCGTGGTCTACAGCATTTCGAATCACGTGGATGAGTGGATCACCAATCTGCTCGAGAATCGTTTTGTCCAGTTCGGTGCCTTCGCCTTCAATCACCAACCGGACTTCCTTTCCTAAAGCGCGCGCCAGATCTCTCACCAGCCTTGGAAATTTTTGAAATACCGTTTTTGCAGGCAGCATGCGGATGGACATTATGCTTGCCTGTAAGTCATCGGTGATGCGCGAAATGTTCGAGCCGGCGTCCTTCAGTTCCTTCGCGACGGTTGTGATCTCTGCGCCATTGTTCAACTTGTCAACAAGGATAGGAAAAGCACCGCGTGCCACAAGCAGTTCTCCGGCGACGCGCATTAATCGATCCAGCTTGTCCTGATCGATGCGAACAGTGGCACCCGTTCCCGCTGAGCCTGCGCGTTCTGACTGCGCTTCGTTGGCTGCCGGCAGAGCAGTTGAAATGACGGCTCTTGGCTGTGCCTCTGCGTCCCGCCCCAAGCGGTTCAGAATCGAACACACGGAATCGAAGGCGGTTCCTAGAGCCGAGCGATCTTCGCCGCCCAACGCACGCCCTGAGCGCATGGCGTCGTCCAAAATGCGGAGTTGGAGGGCCAGCGGTTCTGCCAGTTCCGAGAAGTTCTGATACTGAGCGGCGGAAGCGAGTGTCTTCACACCGCGCCGGTAAGTCTCAAGTACCGAGCCAGGAGGAACAGTGTCGGTATTAAGGCGCGCGAAACAACCGGCGATCATTTCGACCCATTGCGATGTTGTATTGTAGAACGCCGCGGCGCGAGCACTCGCTGAATTCTCGGGGGCATGGTCGAGCGACTGGATCCCCAAGTTCTTCAAGAGAGCCGACGGTACATTTCCCGCGCCCGCTTTCTGATGAGTCAGGCTCCTGAGCAAAGCTTGAATTGCGTCGCAGGTTTCGATGGCAGTTTGGGCGAGCTGTTCCGGTATGGGTCCGAGCGAACCGGAGCGAAACGGATCGAGAAGCGACTCCAGGGCATGCGTGATCTGATGCAGCAGACGCAGAGGGTGCGTAGCCCCTAACGCCCCCGCCTCGATCTGACCCAGCATTACACCCGTATTGCCCTTGATATTATGCACGCCCCGGAATAGAGCGTCCAGATCCTTGCCGGGCTGGCGATGATTCTCCAGGGCCAACGCGGCATCTTCAATAGTCTCCAGTTGTTCTTGGCACTCAATTTGGAACAACTCAAGGGTTTCCGCCGGTACGGAACCCAGCAGAGCGACTGCGCCGGTTTGCTCGTCTAATGACCTGATCCTGACGTCACAATCTTCCTCGACGAAAACGAAAACTTCGTGGATCTTGGCTAGATCGCTGGTGGTGACCAGCAAGATCTCCCACCACAAATAGCAATGTTCAATCTCGAGAGAAGACAACGCGAGCACACCTTCAGTGTGAGCGGTGATATGGGTCTGGCCTAGTTCCCGAAGTTCGTCAAGCAGTGTGACAGGATCAATGCCGGAATAGAAAACCTCCCGATTGGGCTTGAAAATGATTTCATACGCGGTGCGAGTTGAAGCCGGCGCACTGACCGGCGGCTTGGAGTCCGGAGATTCGTTGGAATTGCCCAGCAGTTCCGTTAAGGCGCCGGCGATCTCTGCTTCGCCCGAAACGGTGCCTTCGTCGCTTTGATCAAGAATCAAGCGGATGACATCGCACGATCGCAGGGCACAATCGATCAACTCAGGCGTGACTGATATTTTTCCGGCGCGTGCCAGTTCAAACGTCTCCTCTACCTTGTGGGTGAAGGCGGCCAAGTGTCCGAAACCCGCGACGCCACTTGAACCTTTAATTGTGTGGATAGCGCGGAAAATGCGGTGAACGAGCGGCAAATCGTTCGGTTTTGACTCTAGTTCTAGAATGGCCGAATCAAGTTCAACCAGGAGGTCAAGTACTTCGGCCTTGAAGCCGTCCCGCAGTTGTTCCAGAATATCGTTCGAAGTATACATCTCAATGGGCGCGTATCAGCGCATGACTTTCTTTATTACAGCCAAGAGTTGATCCTGATTGAATGGCTTCACAATCCATCCGGTAGCGCCAGCCGCTTTTCCCTGCTGTTTCTTTTCCGGCTGCGATTCTGTGGTTAGCATGATCACAGGAATGAACTTATATGCGGGTATAGAACGCAGTTGCCGGGTGAATTCAATGCCATCCATTTCCGGCATGTTGATGTCCGTCAGAACGAGATCGACCTCCTTGCCTGTGAGCTTGGCGAGCGCGTCGTTTCCATCAACGGCCTCTATGACCTGGTAGCCGGCACTCTGCAGAACCAAGCTGGTCATCTGCCTGATTGTTGGCGAATCATCGACCGTCAAAATCGTTTTCATAGCGTGTCTCCACCTCCCAATAGTGAACGCCGCAACTGAGCACGCTCCATTGCGTTCAGCAAAGCGGCTGAAGGTGCCGCGAAGATCAATTCCGGTACGGTCTTTTGGAGGGAACACAAAAGTTGCAGGACACAAGTGTCTATGTCCAACAATCCGCTGGTGTCTACCGCAAGGGGCCGACTGTCATCGAGGGAAGCCGCCAAGACAGCTCCGAGTTTGCTTGCGTCTCGAACCGTTACTGCTCCTTCCAGCCTCAAGGTTTGTTGGCCGGCATCCGTTGTCATCGAAAATGGCATCGCCTATTCTATTCCTTCGTCTGTCATGCCGCGGTTAGAATCATGCGCACGTTTTCCACCATGGTTTCCGGCGCGCAAGGTTTGACCAGATACAGGGTGGCACCGGCTTCAAATCCTTTCGCTTTGTCTCTGCTCTCTCCTTGAGTTGACACAATAATGATGGGTAACGCGCGGTACTGGATGTCGGCGCGCACGCGCCGGATGAATTCATAACCGTCCATGTTGCTCATGTTGATATCTGTCAGAACGAGATCGCAGCGATTGGAGTAAAGCTTTTCGAGGCCATCGCTCCCGTCTACGGCCGTAATCACTTGAAACTCCGCTTGCTCTAATACATAGGTGTGGTAGTTCCGGACAAATTCTGAGTCATCCACGATTAAAATCGTTCTTTTCGTTTCCATGGGTTAATCCTTGACATAAACAAGATGGTTATCGAACCTCTTTAGACGAAAGGCCGGGGTCACCCGTCCAATAGATTCGGAATGGCCCAGGAAAATGTATCCGCCCCGAGCCAGGGAATTGTAAAAGTGGTCGACCACTGCCTTGCGCGAAGTGTCGTCGAAATAGATTAAGACATTTCGACAAAAGATGAAGTCGAAATCACGCATGGTGCGCATGGCTATCCTGTCGCTGAGATTTAAGTGACGGACGTGGACCATGGCGGCTGTTCGTTGCCGGACCACCCAGTCTTCACCGCTCGGTACCAAATATTTGGCTCGAAACTCTTCAGGAACATCGTGAACGGAGCGGGCGCCGTAGCGGGCCGCGGCCACCTTCCGCAGCATGTTCTCATCGATATCGGTTGCCCAAATCTCGCAATCCCAAGTTTGGACTTGGGGGAATACTTCTTGCACGATCATGGCCAGAGTGTAAGCTTCTTCTCCGGACGAACAACCCGCCGACCAGATGCGCAGGGTCCTTTCTCCCTTGGCTTGTTTGGCAGACAGTATTTCGGGCAGACAGTAGTTGGCGAACGCTTGCAACTGATCGTATTCGCGAAACATGTATGTTTCGTTAGTGGTAATGAGGTTAGCGAGCGCCTGCATCTCGACTCCGTCCGGGTCGGCGTAGCTGATCATGAAGATGTAATCCTGCGGATCGTCCATGCAAAGTGCCGCCATGCGTTTGGCGACTCGCGACTTAACGAAATAGAGTTTCTTTTCGTCAAAATGCAAGCCCAGCTTCTGATAGATCTGTTGGTTTAGTTTTTGAAATTGATCGAAGGAGAGGTTTGCCATGATTGCCATTCAGCGGATCAGCGCTTGATGAACCTCGTCGTGAGACTCCTGAGCTTCATGGGAGGCCAAAAGGGAATCGAATTCGCTGCGATTCGACGCCCGGAGTGCTTCGGCCGCACCGATGCGAACAAATCGTTCTAAGTTGGTTAAACAAGATACCAGCGAAGCCGACACATCATCGCGCTGCACCCAAAATCCGAGAACTCGAACCGCCAGATACCTGCAAGCCGCAGGTTCGTTGCTGTCTACCAGGGACTTCAATAGTGTGAGGACCTTCGGGTTGGGATCTGGCAACGCGATCCGTTGATGACCAAAGCGATCATGGAGAGTCAAGAGATTGCTCAGGATGGCGGGATATCTTTGAGGCGTGGTGGGGGGTAACAGATCTAGAAGTTCTTGGAATTCTATTTCGCCCCCTAAGGCCGCCAGCACCTTCAGACAAGGAGTGAAGAAGAACTGGGGTAACTCGGTTATTTTCGGAAAACAACGTTTGATGGCAAGGAGCGAAGAGGGATTTCCCATGACTGCCAGAGCTTCAAGACAGGCAGCTGCCAACATGGGATGGCTGTGGTCTTTCAGTAGGGCTTCGATAGCGCTAGCGAACTGAGCCGCACGGAGGTTACCCAAGTTTTCCACGGCGGTAATCACGACATTGGGGTCTTCATCGGAAAGGGCAGCGGCATAGATTTCAGCAATGCTGGTATGCTGAATGCCGCTGAGCGCGTCGAGCACCAATTTGCGAGTATCGCGGCCACCTTCGTGCATGGCCTTCTTCAGAAACGGAATGGCGCGGTCGTTTTTGCGTTGTAAGAGCCCGACGGCCAAATTGCGGATTTGAGTCTCCTCGTTGCTGAGCAACTGGATCGCACCGGCAATCGTTTGGTCGCTGTCAATGCGAATGAGTGCCTGGAAGATGGCCATTCGCACGGCGGCCGAGGTTTCGACGGGTAAACGACTCAGCAGCGGGGCGACCGCAGCGGGCACATTGAGATAGCCCAGATCTTCGGCCGCGTAGGTTCGGACTGTTTCATCTGGGCTTGTCAGCTTTTCAGCGTATTCATCAAGACTGCTCATGCCATCTCCTTCGCACCGCACGGGTAATCTCTCC
>Ga0182012_10007530_pt1 | contig 10867 bp, 13 predicted proteins | sample 612S2SmetaG_FD_120486 | JGI IMG/M metagenome (GOLD analysis project Ga0182012, IMG submission 120486) | Permafrost microbial communities from Stordalen Mire, Sweden - 612S2S metaG | ecosystem: Environmental > Terrestrial > Soil > Wetlands > Permafrost | place: Sweden: Stordalen | collected...
CTTCCAGGGAGTTAGGACGCGATACCTGGGCGTGGCGGTGACGGAATCCCGTGTAACTGCGAGGAGTTTTCGGCGCAGGAGCCAGGTTACTGCGGACTGCGCCGAGCTTTTGGAGACGCCGATCGATTCGGCTATCTGCTGATAACTTACGGTAACTTCACCGTCGCTCCTCGATTGCTCTGCGGAAAGCCAAAGATAGACCAGTAAGCTGGTCGGCTTGCGGTCGTGGCCGACCAGGTCGCGCATCAGCGTGTCGATTATATATTCATCAAAACTGTGCATGCCTGTACCGATCACTACTATAGCAACTTCTACCTGATTGCGCCTGGATGGCGTACGCGCTATGCTCCGGAAATCGAAGGGAGAATGGCGATGATTCGAGGGGTGAAGTTTGTGGGGATTCCGGTGCGGGATCAGGATGTGGCGCTGAAGTTCTACACCGAAGCGCTGGGGTTCAAGGTGATAACGGATCAGGCATTTACGCCGACGCAGCGCTGGATCGAGTTGATGATTCCGGGGGCGGATACAGGGCTGGCTCTGTTTACGCCGGAGGGGCATGAGGACCGGATTGGGTCGTTTCACTCAATCTCGTTCTGGAGCGACGATGTGTTTGCTACCTCTGCGGGGATGAAGGCCAAGGGTGTGGTGTTTTTTCAGGAGCCGAAGACGGAGTTCTGGGGGACGAGCGCGATTTTTGAAGATCCGGATGGGAACAAGTTTGTGCTTTCGAGCCGGGGGAAGGCGAAATGAGGACCCTCGGCGCCGATCTGGTGCCATGAGGGGCGGGCGTGTGGTATACGTTTCCACATGCTGAATATTCGTCGAATTGCGCTGCTTTCTGTCTTTGCCATAACCGCCTCGCTGGCTCATGCTCAAACGCTGGCGGCTACGCCACCGATGGGGTGGAATAGCTGGGACGCTTATGGGTTGACGATCGACGAGGCGGATTTCAAAGCCAATGTGACGGTGCTGGCGGGGATCAAACAATATGGATGGCAGTATGCCGTGATCGATGAGGGGTGGTATATGGAGGACCCCTTCGGCGGCAAAGTGGAGAAGGAAAAGTACATCTTCGACGATTACGGGCGACTGATTCCGGCGCTGAATCGCTTTCCGGATGCGGCGAATGGGGCTGGGTTGAAGCCGCTGGCGGATTGGGTTCATGCGCAGGGGTTGAAGTTTGGAATTCACCTGGTAAGGGGGATACCGCGGCGGGATGTGGAGGTGAATTCGCCGATTGCCGGGTCGCAGTTTAAGGCGGCGGATGCCGGAGATACGAGCGACGCCTGCCCGTGGGATGAGGGCAACTGGGGCGTGAAGGACAATGCCGCAGGGCAGGCCTGGTATGACTCGATGATTGGGCTGTATGCGGGTTGGGGCGTGGATTATCTGAAGGTGGATTGCATCTCGAACCGGCCTTACAAGGGGTCAGAGATACGGCAGATTGCGGCGGCGATCAAGAAAACAGGCAGGCCGATTGTGCTGAGCCTTTCGCCGGGGCCGACGAATCTGTCGCACGCGGCAGAGGTGGGGAAATACTCACAGATGTGGCGGATTTCGGATGACCACTGGGATGTTTGGCATGATACGCACAAGGATCCGGGCGGGAGCGGGGAGTTTCCGTTTGGGACGTATGACGCATTTGACCGGTTGGCGGCCTGGCAGCCGTATGTGAAGCCGGGAAATTGGCCGGATGAGGATATGCTGCCGTTTGGGTCGCTGACTCCGCATCCGGGATGGGGTCAGCCGCGGGAGTCGCGGTTGACGGAGGATGAGACGCGGACGGAGTTCACGCTTTGGGCGATTACTCGGTCGCCGCTGATTCTGGGGGCGAATCTTACGAAGATGAGTCCGTTTTTGCGAGGGTTGGTGACGAATAAGGAGCTACTCAATACAAATCAAAAGGCCGAGAGGAGTTATCCAATTGCGCACCTTCCCGCTGCCTTTGATGGGGTCCGGGCTTGGAGGGCCGATATCTGGGGAATTGATACGGTTCCGAGTACCATTGGGTTATTCAATACAGGCGACACTCCGGTTAGTTTACATTTCAGATGGAGTCAGCTTGGAGTCGATGGTAAGCATGTTTTTGCGCTAGACATCTTCAGCGGCAGTAAGTCGAGCGAAGCGGACGAGGTCTCTGTCACTTTACCGGCGCACGGGAGCACCGCATATTATGTGAGCCAGTCGTACAAATCCCATAAGCCGAGGTGACGAAACATGCGTCGGAGAGATTTCCTTGGCGGACTATCGGCGATTTGGGCTTCTGCGCTGTCGCCTGCGTGGGGCAAGACAAACAATGGCCAGCGGCTAGCGGAGGCGGCTCGGGCGCAGGTGGGAGCTACGACTGGGTACGATCCGGCTTATACGCGGGTGAGTTATCCCGGTGGGGATGTGCCGCGTTCTACCGGCGTTTGTGCGGATGTGATTGTGCGTGCCGGACGGGATGCGTTTGGGTTGGATCTGCAGCGGCTGGTGCATGAGGATATGGTGCGGAATTTCGAGGCGTATCCTTCGCGGAAGGCCTGGGGCGAGCGTGGGCCGGATGCCAATATCGATCATCGGCGGGTGTTGAATCTGGAGACGTACTGGGCGCGAACCGGAGCGCAGGTTTGGTTGGCTGCGGGAGCTACGCCGGGGGATCGATTCCCTGCTCCAATGCTGGTGGGGGATATTGTGACCTGGCGTTTGGATGCTCGTTTGCCGCATGTCGGGGTGGTGGCAGATGCCGCGCCCGGGCGGGTTGCCGTGGTGCATAACATCGGCAATGGGGCGGAGGAAACTCCCCTGGCCGCGTTCCATGAGCATCGGGCGGCGGGGTTATTCCGGTGGCCGCGAATCGCGAGCTAGCCGGTTGGCGAGTTAGCAAGTTAGCTGAATCCTTCATGGCGTGAGGAGTTGGGTCAGGGTTTGGCTTTGCTTAAGAGCTGCTCCAGGCTTTTCGCATCGCCGTGGCCGTGCCATAGAACTTTACCTGTTGCGTCGAGGAAAACCACATACGGCTCTTTGTCGTTGGTGACACCGAAGTAGCTGCGCCAGAGCTTTTCATCCTGGGTGAAGATAAGGAAGTGGTCCTGCTCCTGCGGGGACATGCCTTTGCGCATGGAGCTTTTGATCATTCCCCGGACGAAGCCCGGGGCTTGTTCGAGCGAGGCGACCTGGTAGATGAGGACGCCGGACAAGGCGGGATCGTTGTGAAGGGATTTGGCCCATTGGCCGCAGCCGTCGCCGGCGTCTTTGCTAAAGCCGAAGATGAGCACGGCGGCGTGGCCGCGGATGGCTGCCGCGAGGACAAAGTGCTGCCCGCTCAAGGTTTCGCCCGCGGTATTGGGCATCGATTGGGCCCTTGCTTGAGCGGAAAGCAGGAAAACAAAGAGAGCGAGTGCAAAGCAAGTTGGGTGGTTCGATAAGAGCCGCATGGAAGCGATGATCGCATACAGGCGCCTTACTTTCGTACGGTCAATGTGGAACTCGGGAAGCGGCGCAGGTGTGCGAAACTGGAGATTCAGCCCACAGAAAATGCCGCGGGGCTGAACAGGGCTAATCTGAGGCCTGTTTCAGTCAAACAGATTTCAGAATGCCCCCTGCCTCGGAGAAACCACGGAAGATGCCTCTGCTTCGCTCTGCCTTTATCGCCCTCTCGACCAACCAGCCTTTACGCCGTTTCAGTGAGAATGCCAGCCTGGGGCGCAAGCTCAGTTCGCGCTTTGTCGCGGGGCTGGAGGTGGAAGACGCACTGCGCGCTACCGAAATGCTGAACAACTACGGGATGACGGCGACGCTGGACGCCCTGGGCGAGAGCGTGAGCACGGAGGCTGAGGCGCACCGGTCCGCAGAAACCTACCACCGGCTGCTGGATGCCATCGCGGCGCAGAAACTGAAGGCCAATATCAGCGTAAAGCTGACGCAGATGGGCTTGGAGCTTTCTCCGGATCTGGCGTACAAGATTGCTTCGGGATTGACGGAGCACGCCAAGGCGACGGGGAATTTTCTGCGAATCGATATGGAGGGGTCGCATCTGACCCAGGTGACGCTGGACCTGGTGCGGCATCTGCATGCGCGCGAGGAGTACAAGGGACACATCGGAATTGTGATTCAGGCGTACCTGTTCCGGTCTGAGGCGGATATTCATCAGTTGATCGAGGATGGCATCCGGGTGCGGCTGTGTAAGGGCGCATACCAGGAGCCAGCTTCGATTGCGTTCGCCCAGAAGCACGATACGGACACCAACTATGTGCGGCTAGCGGGGATACTGCTTTCCAGCGGGATTTACCACGGGATCGCGACGCACGATGAAGCGATGATTGAGGCGGTAAAGAACTACGCCAGGAATACTGGAATCGGGGCGGATCAGTTCGAGTTCCAGATGCTGTATGGCGTTCGGCGGGATTTGCAGCGGCGGCTGGTGCGCGAGGGGTATAACGTTCGCGTATATGTGCCGTTTGGGCGGGAGTGGTATCCGTACTTCATGCGGCGGCTGGCGGAGCGGCCGGCGAATGTGTTCTTTCTGGCGAAGAATCTCTTGCGGTCGTGATGGGACCGGTGAATCTGACCCTAGCCACAAATAAGAGAACGTGGCTAGGATGGGGCAATACGCTTGTCGCGTTTACCGACTCCCACATCTCCCAAAATCGAGATGTGGGGCACCCGCAGTCCCTCAAATTTAAGGGCCTTCGTAGGGTTCTACTCTTAGCAGATTGGACAGGACGCCGCGCTCCTGCGGGGAGAAAGTGGCGCTGTAGCGCGCCGAGTTCAGCATAGTGTCGCGCTGATCGACGGGGACGCCGCGCAGGTCCTGGAAGGCACGTCGGACCATCGCCTGACGGTCGGGAGGCATCGCGTTCAGCGTGCGGAAGGACTGACTCACCTGCATCCGGTCCGCGGGCGAGAGACGCTCAATCGCCTCGGTGCGGGCCAGGCGGCGCTGCCGTTGCGCTTCCGGCATGTCGTTCAGCTGATGCAACTGCTGGATCTGCCGCTGCTGCTCGGCGGGAGGCAGGCGATTGAAGCCGGGTTCCTGACGCAGGAGCCGCTCCTGTTGGCCAACGGGCAGGTTCTGGTGCTGGGCCATCCACTGGGGCAGATGGCCGGCTGCCTGAGGATTGGGACCGACAGAATAAGGCGAATTGTAAGCCGGCCGGGCGCCATAAGGATTTGGGCGCAGTTGCGGGTTGGCGCCGGGGCGGCCGGATTGGGGCTGTGGCTGGCCCTGAGGCTGCGTACGATACTGCGGCTGGCCCTGGGGACGATTTTGCGGCCGGGGTTGCGGCCGAGGCTGAGGCCGACTTTGGGGATGGAACTGCGGCTGGGCGCGGGGAGCCGGCGGACGCGGGGCCTGCCCGGCATGCTGTCCGCGGGCGAAGGCAAAGGGCGCCAGAGACAAAAGAACGGTCAGACACGCAGCTTGCGCGGCGCGGAGCATGATGCTCGAGTTGGTCTCTGGCGTCCTCATGGCGGTGTTCCCTGCTCGTTCACTTGCCCGTTCGTTCCGGGCGGCGTTTTCTCCCGGCGGACTGGCTTGTCCGTCAATCCGCCGGGCTGTGTTGCGTTAGTCGTTGTTCTGGTTGGAGAGCGCTTCGAGCTGATCCAGCATTTGGGCGTTGTTGTCCATGGTCTGCAAATCGTGGACTACTGCAGCCTCTGTCGGCTGGACCGTCGGCGTTTCCGTGTTGTTGAGGCCGAGGTATGCGCCGCCGCCGATTAACACCATCACGCTGAGCGCCATGGCTGCGACGGGGCGAAGTCCAAGCCGGGAACCGTAGATGAGCCGTGCCCGCAGTTTCTCATACCAGCTTGCCGGCGCGGCTTCGCGCTCTTCGTCCAGTCGGGCATTGAGCCGGGTGAGGAAATAGGGATTGGGCTCGGGAGCCTCCCAGGCGTCCAGCAGCGCAATGGTGGCGCGCAGCTCGGCGAGCTGCGCGCTGCATGGCTGGCACTCGGCCAGGTGGGCGTGCAGGGCGTTGCTTTCATCCTTGGCAATCAGCGCTTCCGGCGTCTCCTCAAAGAGGAGATCGGCCAGCTTCGCATTCACATCATGGCAGTTCATATGGGTACTCCCTTCCGCTGCCGGTGTCTCCCGGCTTGGTACATGTCCAACTCAAACAAACTCTTTTAATCGCTCGCGCAGGGTCTGGTAGGCGCGGAAGAGCAGCGACTTGGTAGCCGACTCGCTCAGTTTCAGCACATCCCCGATCTGGCGATAATCCATCTCCTGGTACTTGTGCATCAGCACGGCCATGCGCTGCCTTTCCGGCAGCGCTCTAACCTGGGCCCGAATGGCTTCCATGCGCTCTTCGCGGAGCATGCGCTGCTCGACATTCGGGTCGTCGTCGGCAACTTCCGGCATGGTGCCTGACTCGGCATCGGGCGCGTCCAGCTCCAGGGTCTGAGCCGTGCGCTCATTCTTGGTGTCGCGCGCGTGGTTGACGGCCAGGTTGGTGGCGATCCGGTAGAGCCAGGTGCTGAACTTCGCTTCGGCGCGGTAACTTTCCCGCGACCGGTACACGCGCAGGAAGACTTCCTGCGCCAATTCTTCGGCGACCGCCTCGTTGTGGACCATCCGGAACAAAAAGTGGATGATCTGGCGATGGTACTTGGTGACGAGGTAGTTGTAGCCTGCCTCGTCTCCGGCGGCTACGGCCAGCATGATTTCGGCGTCCGTACGTTCGGTAGAAACCGGGCTAACCTCCGTCCGGCCGTGGGTTTCGGCGGCATTTCGGGTGTTGCCCGATGCTGAGCCTCGACCTGACCCGATACCCGGATTGTCCATCACCAGGGTCGCCATACCTTCTGGAACACGATTTGGCGTGGAAGGTTGCGCGGAAATTGCGGATTCACGCGGGGTTTTGCTGATTCCAGACGGCTTTCCGAGCCCGGAACCGGGTGCCGGAGCGTTGGGCTTGGAGTGCAGATGGCCGGGCAGTTCCCCGGGTGCGGGCAACTCGGCGGCAAATCGGGTTGGGAGCCAACGAAGTCGCATGCAAAACGCGGTAAAACAGGCCGAGAGCTCTTGAAGCCTGGAGCATTGAAGCACACAGCCTGCTGATGATACTCTAACTGAGTTGGCCCGGCCTGTTCCCTTTGGTTCCCGGCGATTTTTCGCTCGGGTTTCATGGGTTGAACCATTTGGTAGATTCAGGAAAGGCGCGCGGGCGGTTAACTCAGCGGTAGAGTGCCACCTTCACACGGTGGAAGTCGCAGGTTCGAATCCTGCACCGCCCACCATCATTAAACCTCACAAAATAATAGGTTTAGGATGACTACGGCGAACATGAAATCGAACGGAACAGGGGCACTGAAAAGGCACTTCCGAAATAATAGGGCCTAACGTGTCTCGGTAGCAACGGAAAAGCCCTCCGATGTTTTGGAGGGCTTTTCGGCTTGTATCGGGGTGCGGGTCAGGATGCTTTCTTGACTACAAACAGGCACTTAACATGGGTCTGGGCATCCCGTTTGTCGTCGGCATCCGCCTGTTGGTACAAGTCCTGTGTGATAGATGCATTTGAGTGTCTAAGCAGTTCCTGGACGACCTTCACACTTTCGCCTTTCGACGCGAGAATCGACGCCAGGGACCGGCGAAACGTATGACAGCCGATTGTCTTTGTGATTCCCGCTGCCCTAGCAGCCGGGTGGATGTAGCGACGCAGGACGATGTCCAACCAAATCGGCGTTTTCCCTCCTACCGTTGGCTACGCTATGATCCAGTCGTCATCTGCCCTGTATAGACTCTGATTTCTCCACGCCTTTAATTCTTCGGCCAGACCGGGGGGGATTGGAACCCCTTTGCGGCTTCCCTCCGTCTTGAGTTTGGTTTGCAGATTGCGGACGATGCCCCTGCGCAGATTGAGCCAGAGTCGGTCAAAGTCTACGTCCTCCCATTTCAGCCCCCGGATTTCGGATCGCCTCAAACCGGTTACACGCCAAAACCCAATCCTGATGAGGCTGGAAGCTGTGGATAGACGTTGCAGCTTGGTCCAAAGATGCCGAACAACGCTCGATGTCACAACTCATCAAAGACGATCTCCGCTACCGCACAGGGTGCCTTCCTATGCTGGCCAGGATGTCGGCTGTTCTTCCATCACGCGCGTTACATCTGACGGGTGAGTTTCGATTAAGCACTACCCGCCTTCGAACATGTGATATACGCTTGAAGCGTCCTGTGGTGGAGAGCCGTTCTGTTCGGACAGCCGGGCAGAGCCGGATGGTGGACGATCATCCCTTCTGCGTTCTGATCCCGAAAAGCCGAGGACGGATTCGGTCCGCCGGTAGGCTCTGTACCGTTGGCAGTCAATTTCCTCGGCAGCGCGGCTTTCTTTGCATCTGTGCGATATCCGCCTCGAACATGCGGCCAGCGTCGCAATCATGAGTATTGGTCTCCGGGATGAAATCCGCCTCGGTAGGAATCGGGCTGTTGCAAAGCAAGCACCAGCCGACATTTGGTTCGGTAGATTCCGTCCATGCCACAAGCATTCCATCGAAGTCGTCAGGCACCTTGACTGAAACCCAATCGTCGTTCATCGTTATCGCTCCTCGCCCAAAATTGGTTTCACAGACGCGGGATTCGCAGCGTAATTGGCGGCTTATCTAATTCACCTTCGCCCATGAGCGCCGCATTCACATAAAGTGTGTGCTCCGTGTGTTCTGTCCCACTCGCACTATGGATATGACCGAAAACATGCAGCCGTGGTTTCAGCCGCGCGACCGCGTCCCTAAGCTCCGGACAACCGGCATGGCGTCCGCTGCCCGGCGGCATATCGAGAATCCCGTGAGGGGGGCCATGGGTCACCAGGACATCTATGTCTTCGGGTATGGTTGAGTAAAGCCGGATGCGGTCCGATGGAGAAATGCGCCCAAACGCTCCGCCGTACTGAGTCGTGATCGGCGAGCCCCAGATTTTCAGGCCCATTACCTCGACCCCCTCGTCGATCAAAACCGTTGCGTTCGAGAGTAGTCTGCGCCTGGTGGGGTCAGCCTCTAAGAAAAATTCATGGTTCCCTGGGACAACGATGCGGTGACGGTGGGGGAGTTCGCCGAGCCAGTCGTTAAAATCCAGAATCGCCGAAGAGCTCTTGCTGAACATCGTGAAATCGCCCGCATGAATTAGTATTTCGCCGTCCGGCACGTCCAATTCCCTGTGTAACTGATGAGTATCGGATATACAAACAATGGTCAGAGATTCCCGCACCAGAACTCCTCTCGGTAACTGATTCCCTATTCCTGATTGTTACCGCGCAGGATGGCGCGGACTGGCATCAGTTCTGCTCGTGCGCGAGCGTATTGGCGGACCTGTTCCGGCATCCCCAGCGCTCGCATCCTGTCCTCAGTCCGAAGCAGTCGCGCCTCGGTTTCCTCGATATACGCAAGCGCTGACTCAACGCCCTTGGCGGCGTCATTCTCGTTTACTGCCCGTGTCCAATGGCCTTCTCTGCCTTCATTTGGCTGCATAAACCCTCCACTGACTTACTCTCCCTATCTAGGCAGGAAACGGGGAGGTTTCCGAAGGAACGGGTACCCAACGTATGCGGCGAGCATATCCGAGCCCGATGGCACCGGCTCATCCAGCCGCGTCTTGATGCTGGCCCTTGCCGGGCTGGTGGCCGCGATCTTGTGGCGGCTGATCGACCATCTCACGAAGATTACCGACGTGGCGACGCTTGGGGGTTCGGCTCTGGGTGATGCCTCCGCTGGTGGGTTCGCTGTTGGCCGTGTTCCTGGCACCCTATGGGTGAACAAGGCCGGGGCGAGCGTGACGGATATTGTCGCATCGGCTATTGGGCTGATCTCAAAGAAGAGCTATTGCAGGAACGCCCCTCTTCTAAGAGGGGCGTTCCTGCGCTCTGGGGAAGAATGAAGCAATAGCTGATGTGCCAGAGGGGTTCACTTCGCTGGTGCAGGCGCGATGACAGGGGTGGTCAGTCTGGTGAGGGAAGCGTCAACCCGTTTCTTGAAGTCGTCTGCGTCATGATGTTCGACACCCCTGTAGGCCGTGTTGATCCACATCTCGCAGCCAGCTCCCTCAACGTTCAATACCACCGAATTTAACATCTTCCCACTCCACACCGATCCCACGGTGAACGAGGCCGTCATTTCCGTCGAGTCGATTCCGATGATGTTGTATTTTCCGGAAGTTTTTAGCACGTCTTTTACGGCTGGCCAGAGTGCGGTACAGGCCATGGGGTATGCGTCTTTGTGGGTTTTGGCGGTGGCGGGGAGAGCAGCTGAGAGCATCAGGCAGAGAGCGATTACAGTGCGCTTCAATGAGATTCCTTCTGGTTTGGTTTGATTGGCAAGTTCAAATGCCTCGACTATTATCCTACGGGCTGCCGAGGTGCGCCCCCTTTCGAGGCTTTGGGGTGCAGGAGTGATGGTCATTTTATTTTGCCTTTCGGATTAGGGCTTGAATGTGAGTACCACGGATTCACTCATCGCAGCCATGAAGGCTACGACGAGGTGAACGAAAAATGACGACGTACGCACTAAGGGTGCCAGCCCATCGAGTGCAGTTTGAAAAGCGGTGAGGGCCTCACCCACCGTCCCGGAACCAACGTCTACCGCGTTTCGGTGGACAGTCGCTCCTGCTCAGACATGGGCACAATTGAGGGCACATTCATTTCTGAAAGATGCTCTCAATGTGCCTTTTCGCTCCCTAGATTCCCTTATAAGTCTATGATTCCACGATATTTAGTACACCTCACACGGTGGAAGTCGCAGGTTCGAATCCTGCACCGCCCACCAATATTCGGCATATTCAGAACAATTCACTGTGGGTCCCGGTTGGCTTTTGCGAGCCGACGGCCAACTTAGGCGGCTACGCTTCGGTCGGACGAAACCCATCACGACCAATTGGGATCTGTTACAACCAGGAAAAGAC
>Ga0182012_10007532_pt1 | contig 10863 bp, 6 predicted proteins | sample 612S2SmetaG_FD_120486 | JGI IMG/M metagenome (GOLD analysis project Ga0182012, IMG submission 120486) | Permafrost microbial communities from Stordalen Mire, Sweden - 612S2S metaG | ecosystem: Environmental > Terrestrial > Soil > Wetlands > Permafrost | place: Sweden: Stordalen | collected...
ATACGGTGGTGTTTCCCGGAGCGATTGCCGAACTACAGCGGGTGGCGGGACTCGATCCGATGATCGGGTTCGTCAGCCCGCGCTCGAATAATGCCACCATCTGCTCGCTGCCGGTGCAGCAGGAGTTCCAGAGATTGCCACCGGACCAGGCTTACGGCGTGTTTCGCGAACTGTCGGGATATCTGCCGGAGTTTCATTATGTGCCAGTGGCTGTGGGCTTCTGCCTGTACATCAAATTCCTGATCCTGGATGAATTCGGCCTGTTCGATGAAATCTACGGCCACGGTTATAACGAAGAGAACGATCTGATTATGCGGGCCAACCGCTGCGGGTACCGGGCGGCGCTGGCGAACCGTGCGTTCGTTTATCACGTCGGCGAAGCTTCCTTCAGCAAGAGTGAGAGTCCGAGAGCAGAACTCGAGAAGCGGAATTCGAAGCTGCTGGTGGAACGGTATCCGGAGTATCCGAAGAGCATCGAGAAGTACTTCAACGGGGTGCATTTCCGGGGGGAAGAGATGCTGACCGCGCTATTACCGGACAGCTCGGGACGGCGCGATATCGTGTTCGACTTTTCGAGCATGGGCACCTATCACAACGGGACGTTTGAAGCCGCCAAATGCATTTTGCACGCCGCCGTGGAGGAGTGGCCAAAGTATTTCCACATCTACGTGATGGTGTCGGAGGAGGCGCAGAGTTTTCACAAACTGGAAAAGCTGAAAGGGATTTTCCTGGTGACTCCGGAAACCACCCGAACCTTTGCGCTGGCTTTCCGGTTCGGGCAGCCGTTCGACTACGAGCGACTGGAGCGCATGAGCCGGGTGGGCGTGTTGAATGTGTACATGATGCTGGACACCATCGCCATGGACTGTCTGTATCTCAACCACCTGAATCTGGAAGCGTTGTGGGGCACGGTGTTCAACTTCGCGGATGCAGTGCTGTACAACAGCGACTTCGTGCAGCAGCAGTTTCACCGGCGTTTCCGGGTGCGTCCGGGAATGAAGGAACTGGCGGCCTATCACTCGCTGGCACTCAAGGATTATCAGGATGCGAAGAGCGGATCCCCACAGGCGGGCAGCTATATTCTGGTGATCGGCAACACCTTCGCGCATAAGTACGTGGGGGCGACGATCGATGCGCTTATGCGGGCTTTTCCGCGGGAAAAGATCGTAGCACTGGGGCTCAAGGAAGATGACCGGCATAACGTTACGGCTTATCCGAGCGGTCATTTGACGGATGAGCAGATGCATAATCTGCTACGGGGGGCGAAGGTGGTGGTTTTCCCGTCGCATTACGAAGGGTTCGGCATCCCCGTGGTGGAGAGCCTGGCGTATTCCAAACCGGTGCTGGCGCGTTCCATTCCAGTGATACGAGACCTGAAGGAAAGGCTGGCGGCGAAAGACAACCTGATCCTGTACGGATCCACCAAAGATCTGCTGGCGCGGCTCAAGGAAGGCTTTCCCAAATGGCAATTCGGCGCCAAGGAGAACAGCAACCAGATCAGCTGGAATTCGGGTACGGCCGAGATAGGTAAATTTTTGCACGGGCTGTTCGAAGCGTGGTCTTTCACCGATCAATTGCTGCCGCGCCTGGCCTATATGCGCGTCTTGCGGGACCACCGGTATGAACTGCAGGGACCGCTGCCGGGGGCGATCGCCAGCGACGAAGAGACCAAACTCACGAAGAAAATTGATCCGCGTGAGCTGCAGGAGTTGAAAACGGCACTGCGTGACCGTGATCTTCAGTTGAAGGAATTGAAAGAATCGCTGTCATGGAAACTTATGGCGCCGGTGCGGGCTCTGGGAAGCATGTTTATGCGGAAGTAAGTTATCAGTTTTCGCTGTTAGCTGCCAACGGGGAAGCGAATAGATGAAAGTCAGCAAAGTGGTCATCGACCAGCCATACAATCGCCGCCTTACGAGACCGACCGGTGTTATCACTGGCTGGTTTGCGATTCATGATGAGGTGATTCCGGAGGAGTTTGAATTCCGGACGGGTCCGATCACTTTGCCGCATACGGTTCTGAGGAGGCCAGATGTGGAGGGGGCCATGCCGGACTGCACCATTGTGGGGTTTCAGATACGGTTCGATCTGTCAAATCTTCTGCTGTATCTGCAAGAGGACCGGCTGGTGGTCCATCTGACGATGGCGGACTATGAGCCGGTACGGCTGCAGTTTACGTTTCAGGAGGGTGCGCTGGCGGAGTTTATTGCGGCGGCAAGCTGAAAGGGCGTTGTCCGTAACGGGCTGGACTACAGGTTTAAAAACTCTACCAGCGCGGAGTAGAAGAAGAGCGAGCCCAGGGTGGGGTTTACCGGGTGGATGATCATGGAATCTATGGGATTGGCGGCTGAGCCATTGGGCTCGCGAAGGGCCATGAAATAAGGGCAGACGAAGTTGGCTCCGAGGGAGCGATGGTACTTCAGGGCCTGGAGAAAAACATCGCGGCTCATGTACTTGCCCATGCGCGGATGCAGCTCCGGGACGGCATATCTTCTTCCTTTGGTGAAGTTGGCGAGGCCGCGGTAAATCGCGGCTCCGCCGTAGAGATCGACTCCGGGTGCGAACAGGTTTTCCGGCGGGAGATCGTCCGTCACGGCGAAAGCGACACGGTTCCAGCAGCCTTCAAATTGCGCCATGATCTGGTGCGAATAGAGCTTTCCCGGATCTACGCCGGCGTCCACCGCAATCTGCGCGAACTTCAGCAGCAGCGCGCTGACCTGATGCTCGCGGAAAATCTGCCACTCGGCGGCAAAGGGATTGAATAACAGGGGCATGGCCTGCGAGGGATGATCGAGCCAGGCAATGCGGCCGCGGTGGTCGATGGCTTCCGGCAGATCGTCCAGTCCCGGCAGGAGAGTTTCCGGTTCCGAGGATTCGGGTTCACCCATAATGATGGAGCGGCGACCTATCAGGAAACGGCGGCCGTCGGCGAACTGCAGCACCACATGAATGACATGCGGACCCACCGCCAGCGTAGGGTAATCGATCTCGAAGCGAAAACCGATGTCGCTGTCCGGCAGCCAGTCGATGGCGTCGTAGACATCCAGGCGGCTCAAGCCGTACTCTGCTTCTCCGATGTGCATGCCATTGAGGTAGACGTCGATGGCGCCGTCGAGCGGTGACGCAGCCCAGCCAAAGACGGGCAGGATGCCGTTGGCATAGGAGTCCATGTGCATCCAGCGAGGCCGGATGGTGACGGTTCGCAGATCCCAGCGGGGAGGGTCGACTTCTTCCCAGGTTTCGAAGGGGGTGCCGAAGCGTTCGTTCAACTGGCCCAGGCTGGAGTGGCGGAGCTTCAACCACTCGCGGAAATCGTGCACGGAGGCGGGTGAATAGTCGGTCATGCGGGCGCCTTCGAAGCGGCCGGCGGCCATGGGGTCGGCGAGTTGAGAGAGGAAGTGATGGAGTTCGCCGGCGAGGGTGATGGCGTGAATGATGCCGGGATGGGCGCGGTCGAAAGAGACGAGTTCGTCGAGGGCCTGGCGGAAGCCGCCGAAGCGGTATTGATTCAGGGGAATATTGTCGTCGAGCGAAAAGGTGGGGGCGAAGACGGCGTTTTCATAATAAAGCTCTTTGACGGGAGAGCCGTCGGCGAGGCGGGCATAGGAGCTGTCGTGGGTCATCAATTCGTCGACGAGCTTGCCTTCGCCGATGAAGTGGTTGGCGCGGAGATTGATGACCACGGGGCGGCCGACCTCGAGGAACAGGTCGGTGAAGAACTTCATGCGGGGGGAGTTGAAGGTCCAGTGTCCGGAAGCGTCGCGGGCGAAAAGGTCGTAGACATTGATGGCCAGCATGTAGCCGAGCTGGATGGCTCCGGTGTGGCCGCGGGGCTGGAGGGAATTGAGGTGATTCTGCAGCAGCAGACCGGGGGTTAGTCCGTTTTTCTGGAGAAGAGCTATGGCGTACGGGCCTCGGTGGTGTTGGTTGAGGCTGGGTACTTCAATCCAGGGGGCAACCAGAAAAGAAGAATCCCGATCATGGGGCATTAAATTCAAGTTTCGCATGATGGTCGCGATACTATGACAATTTGGGCTGGCCGGGGAGGCCCCACGAGCAGGCCAAAGGCCTACTCCACGAGGCATGAGAAAGTGAATGAATCAACGGGTCGTTAGTCTGGGCGGGAATTGTATGGTCGCCCTGGAGATGCGGAAATTTTTCGGCATTGAGGCAGCCAATCTTTTCGACTGGTGGATTACGCCGGGGGATGCGCTGGTGCAACTGGTGGAGAACGATTTTGCGGGGCTGTTTTCGCGGGAGAATCTGAGAATCGTGGGGGAGGGGCGGTCGGTGGCGGATGTCCGCTATGGCATCCTGCATCACCATGATTTTTTCCGCAATGAAGAGAATGACCGGGTGGAAGAGATCCGGCAGCCGGAGATCGAGGGCAACCTCAATAAATTGGCTTACCTGAAGAAAAGATGGGATGAGCTGGGGCGGCAGGCTTCGGTACTGTTCGTACGGTGGGGATGGAATCTTCCGGAGCCGCTGCTGGAGGGGATTGCGAGGGAGCCGGGCGGTGGGGATCCGGCCAGGCTGATCGCCGCGCTGGACCGGAAATTTCCGCAGCTGGAGTACCGGATTCTGCTGATGGATGCTCCGGAGGCGGCGCTGGAACATAAGAAGTTGGTGTATCGGAATACGCTGGAATTTACCGAGCCTGGGGAGTGCCTGGATGCGGCCAACCTGGCTTGGAAGGATAATACGCCGATCTTTGCGCGGGTGTTCGCGACGGTATAAGGGGGACGTTATCCTCACACGCCTCCTATGCCCTCGACATGGTCTACCCTACGGGAGGCTAAGGGTATAATTGGGTTCCACGCATCCAAGCTATGTTTCCCTTTTTTCGTTTGAATGGTTTTCTGGCGGCGGCCTTAGTGGCGTCGGGGGTCCTGCTCTCCTGCGGCAGCAAGGGCGTTGAGCGGACGACTCCGCCTCCTTCCTGGGCTCCGGGGATCAGTCAGAATCTGGCACGCAGTGCAGCAACGACTTCCTGTGTGATCGATAATATCGGGCCGGTGGCGAATCCGGCGGTGCAAAAGACCGTGCAGGTATCGGGCGCAACTCCTATCGTGATCAGCGGCTGGGCGATTGACGAGGCCAATAAGACTACGGCGGGAGGAGTCGATGTGGTGATCGATATGGCGCCATACGCCGCCCATTATGGGAGTGCGCGACCGGATGTGGCTGCGCACTTTACGCAGCCTGGTTTCCGCAATTCGGGTTTTGATTTTACGGTGGGGCCGGGACAGTTGAATGCGGGGCCGCATTCAGTGGCTATCCGGGTGATGTCCAGCGATAAGAAGGTGTTTTACCAGGGTCCGGTGGTTCAGTTCGCGGTGAATTGAACTGCTGACGACCGATCGGGAGATTTCACGTTACGCCTCGGTGCGTCTGCGAGTAGTTGGGTAGAGGTCCGAACATTCCGCATGGATCGTCAAAGCCGGCAGTGCTGCCAGCCGTGCGAGACTGAAAAGTACTCCGTTGACACACCCTGCCCTCAGTCCCGTGTCGCAAACCTCACCCGCTCGCGACGCCATCACCCGTATCAGCCAACGCATCCAACCACTGCTCCCCGCAGTTTTCGCCCTGCTATTTCTCTGGATGGCGCTGGCCATGATCCCGCTGCTACCCCAGGTCCCCGGCATCGGCCTCGATTCCAGCTGGGCCCACGCACTCAACCTGGCCCACGCCCAAAATCTCACCTTCGGCTGGGACGTCATTTTCACTTTCGGACCGCTCGGCTACCTCTTCTATCCGGTCCCCGGCCTGGCCGAGCCGTTTCCCGCGTTCGCCCTGGGCTGGGCCGTGCATGCGCTCTTTCTCTTCGGCGCCTACCTGATCTGGCGCGCTCTCGGCTACCGCCTGGCAGTTTGCGTCAGTTGGGCGATTCTCTCCGGAGCCATGCTGCTGACCGATCTTCCCTTTGAGCGCATGCAGCTCGCCTTTCTTTCCCTCGCCATCGGAATCGTAGCGCTGCTCGTCGCTCGCGGCCGTGTCCCATCCGTGTATCTCGCGATCAGCGGAGCCGTTGCGGGCATGGTGCCGCTATTCAAAGCCAACGAAGGGATCGCAGCCTGCGCCGTGTTCTACGCCCTGCTGGTTTCATTATTCCTGAATTCGCCCAAGACGAAGATATGGCCGCTGGCTCTCGTGCCGCCCGCTGCCTTTCTGCTGGGCTTCGTGCTGGTGGAGCGCAATCTTTCCAGCCTTTGGGCCTACGCGACCGGATCGCTGCAGATCGCCATGGGATATTCGGAGGCCATGGCCCTCCCCGGTCCTGCGTATCAGGCGTTTGTGGCAGTTTTCAGCCTGCTGTCCCTCGCCTTCCTCATCCCGCTCTTCGCCGACTGCCCTCGCGATCTGGCCCGCGGCCTTCCGCCTGCTCTCATTACCGCCTTCTTCGCTTTCAAAAGCGGTCTGGTTCGCCAGGATGCTTCGCATGCCGATCTCCTCCAGGTCAAACTGGCCGTCGCCGGCTTATTCCTGTTGATCTGCGTCCGCAACGTGCGCGACCGCCGGCTCCTGATCACCTACACGGTAGCCAGCTTCTGTTTCGGGGAGACAGTCTTTTTCCAGTCATCTCCCTACCGGGAACGCATTAAAGACCGCGCCCTACTTCGCGACCTCTCCACCACCCTGTCTTCAAATCGTCACTTTCCGTCAACCTGGGACCTGCTGAACGTGTGGGTTCGGCATCAGTTCGACACGCTGCACGTCGACGCGGCCGTTTCCACCCTGGTAAGCAGTGGAACCGTCGACGACGTTCCCTTCGAGCTCGACATCGTACCCGCCAACGGCTGGCGCTGGAGTCCCCGCCCTGTATTCCAGTCTTACTCGGCCTACACGCCCGCTCTCGACCGGCTCAACGCCACCCATCTGGCCAGCCGCCAAAGCGCCGACCACATCCTCATGCAATGGGAAGACATCGACGGCCGGCAGGCGCTGCTCGACGACGCCGCATCCTGGCGCTCCCTGTTCGACCACTACGACGTGGAACTCACGCGGCCTGGCTTCCTGGTCCTGAAGCGCCGCGCCACGCCCCGTTACGCCGACCCGCGTCCCACCGGCTCGACCACCGCCGCATGGTTCCGCGATATCGCAGTGCCTCAATCCGCCGCAGGCTTCACCATGATGCGGGCGGAACTCCCGAAGAATCCCTGGGGCGCACTGCGCGGCATCCTCTTCCGCAATTCTCCGACTTACCTGACCGCCGTTTACCACTCCGGCAAACAATCCCACTGGCGAGTCACCCGGGCCAATCTGGTAGACGGCGCCTTCATCGGTTACCTGCCGGAGAAATTGAGCGAGACCCTGCCCTATTTTGCAAAAGCGGAAAACGGCACGCCGGACCGCGTGGCCACCATTCGTTTCGAGACTCCCGGCTTACTGGAATTCTCCTCCGCGATTCGCATTTCCTGGTATGCAGTCGATTTCCGCCCCGAAGAAGCACCCAAGGCCGGACCCCATCCCTCGACGGCCTCGCCCGAAGCCCTGACTCATCTGTTGCCCGGCGAAACCAAGGCTAATATAGATGATGTCGATAGCCGATCCCCAGCCGCCATCACCGTCTCCGGCTGGGCCGTCAACGCGTCGGCCGTGTACATCGATCTCGACGACCATTTGTTCCCCGCTTTCTACGGTTACGAGCGCCGCGACGTTGCCGCGGCACTGAAGGAACCGACATACGTCAACTCCGGCTTCCGCGGCCAGATTTCCGCCGCCCGCGGCCCGCACAAACTCTCCGTCCGCATCGTCAACACCGCCGGCACCGGCTACTATCCCGGCCCAACCCTCCCTCTCAACCTAAAATAACCTTTTGTTTGTGGTCTCTCGTGGCTGGCGAAGCAGCCGCTTCGGGATCGTGTTCCGGCTGCGCAATCCAGTGGAACTGCTCGACAGACGAACTGTCGCGGCGAGCGCACCGCGAGGATCAGCGAAACGGATAATGCGAGAATGCTTTAGTCACCGTAGCCGAAAAACCCCTAGAGAAAGACAAGTAATGAAAGAGGGCTGAACCGGCGAGAAGAATTGAGCGGATCACCGACAGTAAGGCGTGTGATTTCTACCGCGACGTCCAACTGCCGGACGGGACAGTTGTGAATGGCCAGGGGGATCTGCAGAAAACGGTCGACCAGAAAATGAGAATCGATTCAAAGGAGCAGTTGCCAGTCACCTGCCTCCTTAAGTCCTCTGCATCAGGCTCATATGCCATAATCTTGGAGTAAACACCTTCCATCGATTTCGCGGTACCAGGTCATTGGAACGCACCCCAGGAAATGATTAGAGACGAGACGACAGGCTCGGAACCTGGACGGCGCGATTCCTCCACAAAGCGAAAGATTCTGACTTGGGCGTTGGTGATAGCCGCACCTGCGATCTGTAGCGGGATCGTGGTAGGTTGGCTGTTGGCTGCCGCGCATACCGACATGGGCGTTCCTGTCGTCTATGAACGAGACGCACTCTACGAACTTGCAATTTTCAAAGGTATCGGAGAAGGCAATCTTCCGTGGCGGAACAGTCATCTGGCAGCGCCATTTGGGGGGTCGGATTGGCTCGACTATCCGTTGTACCAGTGGATCGACTACGGCGCCTTTCGGTTTTTCAGTCTTTTCACGAATAACTACCTCAAGCTCCTGAATTTATATTGGGTCTTGACCATCATGGTTACCGCCGCAGTAGCCGCTTACTGTTTTTTGCAACTGCGAGTGAGCCCAGTACTGTCCGGCTGCCTGGCTTTTTTGTATGCGATGCAGCCATATGTGTTCGTCAGGAATATCAGCCATTTCAACCTGTTGTGCTACCTGGTCCCTCTGATGGCAACGGCTTGCCTGGAGGTCGCGACAGGCCGATGGGAAAACCGCAAGGTGTCATCATTCGGGCAAATACCGATGCACGGGTGGGTAGCCTTTGTGCTGCAGGGAATTTCCTTTTTCTACTTCTCATTTTTTGGGGCGCTGCTGCTATTCGTGGCCGCGCTATACGGCGGTTGTCGCCGGCGAACCGTGCGTCCGTTGGTTCATAGCGCCTTCCTGATTGCAGCACTAGGATGCGCCTCAGCCGTGGCTTTTAGCCCGACTCTTCTGCATTGGCTCATGCACGGCACGAATCCGTCCGCGGTTCAGCGGTCGGCAGCCGAAGCCGAAGTATACGGACTGAGAATCCGCCACCTGCTCACCCCCGTCCGGGATCATCCGCTCGCCTTTATGCGTAAGCTGTCCGACATCGCGCAGGCTGAGCATCCAGACGACTCGACTGAGGCGAGTAACACCAGGCTTGGCCTGTTGGGGACGATCGGCTTTGTCGCGCTACTCGCCTACATCTTTGCTCTGCTGGCGGGATGGTGGTTTCCGCTGGATGATGGAATCATTACGGCGTGCGCCATGCTGTTATTGGCGGCGATTCTCTGGTGTACCGTGGGCGGATTCGGGTCCGTTTTCAACACCTTCGTTTCGCCCATATTGCGAGGGTATGATCGGATCATTGTCTTTATCGTGTTCTTCATTCTTGAGGCTTACGGATCGGCCACGTCGGCCTTTTTGGCCAGCAAGCCTTGGGCAAGGGCACACCGCGTCGCGGTAGCAACGATTCTAGTTTGTATTACCGGGATCGCATTTGCTGATGTCCTTTGGATACCCCATGGCATCCAGAGCTCGGAGGCGCGACAGACGGCTGCGTCCGACCATGCCTTCGTGTCGGCGATCGAGCAAACCTTGGGTGGCCAAGGCATGGTCTTTCAATTACCTTACACCGGATATCCCGATGGCGGGGGGCCTGGGAAAATATTGCCATTTGACCATGCCCGCCCATACCTTCAATCGTCGGCCAACCTGCAATGGAGTTGGGGAACCATGGTAGGCAGGGAGGATGCTCAATGGACACGGGGCGTGGCCCATCTTCCGCCCGGCAGCCTCGTGTGGCAGATCGAGAAAAAGGGATTTCGGGGATTGTGGATTGACACCTACGGTTACGCAGATAATCCGTCCCGTTCGCCAGCCAAGGCGATCGCGACAATACTTGGCCAGGAGCCGATGGCAAGTTCGGACGGCCGCTACCTGTTCTTCAATCTTGCGTCGGCTCACGCCCTCGCTGCAACGCATCCAGATTCGTCGTCGTCGGCACCCGTTAGCCAAGAGAATATTCGCCAGGGTGGCACCTGCTATGTCGATTCGATCAATGACGCTGAAGTAACACCACCATCCACGTTGGTGCGGCGCGATATTGTATTTCAGGCGGATGGCTGGATGGCCGACACGGATACCGGTGTCGCGCTGCCGGATGTCTATCTAGAAATCTCGGGCGCGGGCGGAAAGCGTTTGTACATGCAAGGGGAGCGTTACGCGCGCCCGGATGTAGTGAATCAATTTAAGAAGCCGTCCCTGCTCTTGTCCGGATTTTCGGTCAGCGGGGACGTGAGTGCTTTGGAACCCGGTAGCTACCAGATCCGCATCTTGCAGGTGCGTCCGGGCGAAGCGGATGCGTGCAGCGCTGGATTCAGTCTGGAGCTTCGTTGAGACCCTGGTCAACTGCGCTAATCGACGGCCAGATTGTTTGAAGTTAGGGTTCTGCGCAAGAATCTGACAGAGCGCCGGTTTTATGGGGCTTCTATGAATGGCGGTTCCCTGAACAGCTCCGCGCCGCATTCCGGTACTCCTGGCTTATCGCAGACCTGCTTGCCGCGAGGAAAACTTCTGCTCCGGGGACTGTCGGATCAGAAGACGTGAGAGACCTATTAGCCGCCGATCAACGGCGATGAACGCCGATCCAAAGGCTCTTGAGTTCGATCCGCGTTCATCGGCGTTTACCGGCGGCCATCATTCTTTTTTTCACGCTCTCGGCGGCGACGTGATCTGGCGGCCCAGA
>Ga0182012_10007533_pt1 | contig 10863 bp, 7 predicted proteins | sample 612S2SmetaG_FD_120486 | JGI IMG/M metagenome (GOLD analysis project Ga0182012, IMG submission 120486) | Permafrost microbial communities from Stordalen Mire, Sweden - 612S2S metaG | ecosystem: Environmental > Terrestrial > Soil > Wetlands > Permafrost | place: Sweden: Stordalen | collected...
AGCCAAGGGCCAGACTGCACAATTCCAGAAGCGGGCCTCTCACCCCCGGAGTAGACATGCTGAAACTGAAAAAGATCCACATCCTCGGCTTCAAGAGCTTCTGCGATCGCACAGAGCTCTCTGTCCCGGGTTCGGGTATCGCCGTGGTCGTGGGGCCAAACGGGTGCGGAAAGTCCAATATCCTCGATGGGGTGAGTTGGGTTTTGGGCGAGCAGAGCGCCAAGTCTCTGCGCGGCGCCAACATGCAAGACGTCATCTTCGCCGGCACGCGCGACCGAAAGCCCCTTGGCATGGCAGAGGTGACCCTCACCCTCGCAGATCCTGAAGTCTATGAGGGACCCATTCCAGTCGAGGCGGAAGTGGCTGTCGATCCAGAGAGTCCAGCCGACTGGGACGAGGATGAAATACGCCGTGCGCGCGCTGCCGAGGCCGAAGAGATTATTGCAGCCGAGCAGCCCGGCCAGGGTACTGAAGAACTCGGGCCCGAAGCGGTTGAAGGCAGCGGCCCCCAGCCTGTTGTCCTCAAGATTCGCCGCCGCAAGTTCCATCGCACTCCCCAAAGAGGCGAAATCATCATCACGCGCCGTCTGTTCCGTACCGGCGAAAGCGAATACCTTCTGAACGGCAAGCTCTGCCGCCTTCGTGACATTCAAGACATCTTCATGGGAACTGGCCTCGGGCCTGAGAGCTACGCCATCATCGGCCAGGAACGCATCGGTCAACTGCTCAGCTCCAAACCCCACGATCGCCGCGCCATCATCGAGGAGGCCGCCGGCATCACCAGATTCAAAACCAAGAAGCGACTCGCTGAGCTCCGCCTCGAGAGTGCGCGGCAAAACCTCGCCCGCCTCGATGACATCTTCGAAGAAGTTACGCGGCAGATGAACAGCCTCAAGCGTCAGGCAGCCAAGGCCGAACGCTTCGCGGCCGTTCGCGATGAACTGCGCGGCCGCCTGCGCGTGGTTCTGGCCAGCCGCATGGCGCTCATGGACGCGGAACAGACCCGTCTTGAGAGAGAGATCGCCGCACTCACTGAACGCATCAACGTCTCAGCCGCATCGATTGGCGAGCTTGAAACCAGCCAGCACAACCTTACTGAGCGTGGTTACGAGCTCGACCGCGAAGGGCAGCAGGCGCAGAGTCAGGCCAACGAAGCGGCGCTTGAGTTGGAGCGTGCCATTGCTCGTGAGCAGGCCAATCGTGAACGGGTCACCGATCTCGATGCCCGCATCGCCGGCTCCGCTGCCGAGCTTGAAGCAACCGAAACCCAGCTCAAGGGGATCGCCGAGGAACGCGAGCAGCAAAAGCTCTTCCTTGAGACTGCCGCAGGCGAAGCCCGCACCTTCCGCGAGCAGGTCGAATCTCGCCAGCAACAGGCGCGGGCCGCCGCCGAAGCAGTGTTTGTCTCGGAGCGTCAGTTGGAGTCCAGCCGCCGCCATGCCATGCAGTTGCTCACCCTGGCCGGCAACGCACGCAGCCACACGGCACAGGGCGAAGAGAGCCTCGCCGCACTCGTGCGTGAGGCAGAACGACTTGAAGCCGAGATGCGCCAGGCCAAAAACGAACAGGAAAGCCTCGGCATCGAGAGCGGTCGCGTTCGCGAAAAGCACGAGTCCGCAACTGACACGCTCAAGCGACTCGAGGGCGAGATCGCATCCCTGCGCGAGACGCTCCAGGCCCGGCGCACAAGCGAAAATGCGCAGCGTATCCAGGCCAACCAGCTTCGAAGCCAGCAAGCAGCTGTTGCAGGTCGCCGCGACGCGCTCTCGGCTCTCATTCGCAACCACAGCTACTCCACTGACACCGTTCGCCGCCTCCTTAAACCCGGCGCGCTAGGTCAGGGCGAGGCGCCCGTGGGCACCCTCGCTGATTTTCTCGAGGTAAGTGGCGAGCACGAAGGCGTGGTAGACGAGTTCCTGCGCGAAGAGCTCAACTATGTCGTGGTCGACAGCTGGAACGCTGCCGAACAGGGCGTGCGCCTGCTCAAGTCCGGTGTCGACGGCCGCGCCACGTTCCTCATTCACCCCGCACACACCGCTGAGGCTGTCGTCCAAAACGAAGACAACAGCGTCATCGCCGGCCCCGGGGTCACGCCGCTCAAGGAATCCATCCGCGTTCTGAATGGCTTTGGGAATTCCCTCGAGGGGATGCTGCCCAAGCTGCAATACAGCTTCCTCGTGGACGATCCGGCACAGGCTCAGCAGCTCGCCGGGCGTCACGCCCACGCCTTTTTCCTCACGCCCGAGGGTGAATGCTTCCACAATGCCACCGTGACCGGCGGCAAGCCGGCGAGCGAGGGTCCACTCGCCCTTAAGCGCGAGTTGCGCGAAACAGAGGCCAAACTGGCCAAGCTTGAATCGAGCCTCGCCCATGCAGAGTCGGATGCTGCGGCCCTGGCGCGCGAGGCTGAGGAACTGACCGCTCAGCTTGAGACTCGCGGCGCTGAGCGTCGCCAGGCGGAGACTGAGTCGGCCAACCAGGGCGCGGCGCTCAAGCAGATGGAAGCCGAAGTCCAACGCGTCGAGCGCCGTCTTCAAGACTGGACAATGCAGGCCTCACGCAACAGAGATGCCCGCGAGGCCAAACGCAAGTCCATCGATCAACACAAGGAAGAAGCATTCCGGCTCGAGGGCGAACATACCAAAGCGGAATCCGGCCTGGATGAATTGCAGGCTCAGCAGGAGATGCTGCGCAGTACGCGAGAAGAACTTCAACAGGAAGCTGCAAGGGTCACCGCTGAACTGGCTGGCCTTGAGGAGCGCCGCCGCGGCGCCGAAGCAAACTTCCAGCGCATCGACCGCCTCAACAGCGATCTCGAGCGGCGCGTCCTGCAACTCAAACAGGCCCGTGCAGGAGCCGAAGCAGAGCGCGAACAGCGGCTCGGCGAGAACTCAGGTCTGGCGCAAAAGCAGAGAGATCTTGCCGAGGCGCGTAGCTCAGCCCTCGCCCAGGCTCAATCAATCGCGACCCAGGCCCAGGCGTTGCGCCATCAGTTGGCAACGCTCGAAACCGAACTCAAAAACGGTCGTACCGCGCTCGATCAAATTCGCGAAGATCGTGCCACCTGCTCCAGCCTCGCAGCCAAGTTGAAGTCCGACCTCGAGCACCTTGAAGCAAGCTGTCTCGCTGAAGTCAACCTCGAAGCATCAGTCCTTCGCGCCGACGAGTCCATCGAGCGCCTTGTCGACGAAGCGCTCACTCTGGAGGAAGAGACCTGCCATACCCTCCGCGAGCGTCTCGAACAAATCGGCCCGGTCAACATGATGGCTCTCGACGAGTACAAGGAAACCGCCGAGCGGCATAGTTTCCTCGAAACACAGCGCGCCGACCTAATCGAGTCCATCGAAAACACCGTCGAAACTATCAAGGAGATCGACCAGATCTCGCGCACCAAGTTCGACGAAGCCTTCGCCCGTATCAACGAAAACTTCGCCCACGTCTTCTCGCGCCTCTTCCAGGGCGGCCAGGCCTTCCTGCGGCTCACCGACGCTGAAAACCAGGCAGAGAGCGGGCTCGACATCGTAGCTTCACCTCCCGGCAAGAAGCTTCAAAACGTCCTGCTCCTCTCCGGCGGCGAAAAGGCTCTCACTGCCCTCTCCCTCTTGGTGGGCATCTTCCAGTTCCAGCCAAGCCCCTTCTGCGTTCTCGACGAAGTCGACGCTCCTCTCGACGAGACCAACGTTGGCCGTCTTGCTGACCTGCTGCGCACCCTCAGCTCTGACACTCAGTTCCTGCTCGTCACTCACTCCAAGCGCATGATGCAGGCCGCCGACATGATCTACGGCGTCACCATGCAGGAGCCCGGCGTCTCCAAGGTCGTCAGCGTCCGCCTCGGCAACCAGGAGCTCCACCGCGCCACCGCCTAGCTTCGGTGTTGCGCCGGTCTCCTGACCGGCTGTCCTGCGGGCGTCCCCGCCCACAGAGTGACTCAGCTCTCGCTTCTGATACCCGGGAGCCGAACATTCTCACTTTCCTCAAAACAAAAAGGGCTCCCGATTATCAATCCTTCGGGAGCCCTTCTCTTCACGGCCTGGTCTTTCGGCGACCCTACTCCGGCAGCACCTGCGTTGCACTCACCTTGAATGCTCCCGCCACCGTCGATGCCCCCGTCCCTGGCTGCCCGCCGCCCACTGACACGGTAAACTCACCCGCCGGCACCTCCGGTTCTCCAGCCTCGGTCACCATGCTCAGGTCGCGCGGCTTCAGGTCAAACTGCACCTCCTGCGAAGCCCCTGCCTCAAGATGGATCCGCTTGAACCCGCGCAGTGCCCTGTTCGGCGCTCCGGCTACTTCCGGAAACTTGAGGTAAAGCTGCACCACCTCGTCACCCGCCACCTTGCCCGTGTTGGTCACCGTCACGCCGGCGTGCAAATCTTCGCCCGCAGCGAGCGGCGTCGCAGGCAATTTCAGGTCCGAGTAGCCAAAGCTCGAGTAGCTCAGCCCGTACCCGAACGGATAAAGCGGCTTGCCGTCAAAGTAGCGATACGTGCGCCCCTTCATTGCGTAGTCTTCAAACGCCGGAAGCTGGGACGCGTCCTTGTAGAACGTCACCGGCAGTCTTCCCGCGGGGTTGTTGGCGCCGCTCAGCGTCTGGGCAACAGCCGTGCCGCCTTCCTCACCCGGATACCACGCTTCAAGAATCGCATTCGCGTGCTCATTGGCCCAGTTCACCGCCAGGGCCGACCCATTGGTCAGAACCACCACCAGCGGCTTGCCCGTTGCAGCAAGCGCTTCAATCAGTGCCTCCTCGGCCGCGGGCAGATCAAGACTCGTGCGATCGCCGCCTTTGAAGCCGGGCTCGTCCACCTGCATCTCTTCGCCTTCGAGCTCGCTGGTGATGCCCACAACTGCCACCACCACGTCCGCCTTCTGCGCGGCCTCAATCGCCTCAGGCTGCGGCTTCATGTCCAGCTTGGCCCAAACCAGCTTTGCCACTGGCGCAGCATTCTCGCCCGGCGCGTAGTTGATCTCAAGCTTTGCCGGCTTGCCCGCCTCCAGGTGCACGTGGCCCACCTTGCTCTCTGCCCCGTTTGAATCCCACGCCGACGTCACAGCCTTGCCATTCAGCCGCAGCCGGAAGAAACCAGAAGAGATCATGCCCAGGTTGTAGTCTCCCGTCTCGGGTGCCGTCAGGTCGGCTGTCCACTGCACTGAAAGCTGATGAAGCGCCTTGGCTTCAGCTGGAATCGGAGCAACCGAAAGATCGACCACCGGATCTATACGGGATCCGAAGGCCGCGGTGCGCTTCGGGTGGTTGATGTCGGTTGTGTCCATCTGAGCAAAGTCAATCTTCGCTCCCGGCTTGCCATCGACGGAAAGCGCAGAGGCCGGGACCGGCGTCGCCTCACGGCTAAGGAACATCGTGCCGGTCTCGAAAGTCACGTTGGAGCCGGCAAATTCTTTCTTGATCCCTTCAAGAATCGTCACGGTATGGGTGGGCTGGCCGTTGTAGTTCCCCAAGAGGACTGCGCTTTGCTCGGCGAGAGGTCCGATCACAGCGATGTTCGTCCCGAGATTCTTGATCGGCAGCACGCCGTCGTTCTTCAACAACACCATGGCTTCCTTCGCGATCTTCCTGGCCAGCGCGCGATGCTCGGGAGAATCCAGCTCGCTTCCTGAGATGCGCGAGTAGGGGTCAAGCTCTGGGGCATCGAACATACCCAGCTTCATCTTCGCCGTGTAGAGGCGAATCAGAGTCACGTCAATGTCCGACTCCTTCAGGTAACCCTTCGCGACAGCATCGAGGTACGGCTTGTAGTCAAAGTCGCCCTTCACCAGGGAGCCGCCATCCACGCACTCGTTGTCCATCCCGTGCTTCAGGCTCGTAGCCGAGGCCTCCGGCTGCGAAGCCGTGTACTTGTGTCCGCGGAAGATGTCGATCACCGCCCCGCAGTCAGAGACCACGTAGCCCTTGAACCCCCACTTGCCGCGAAGCTGGTCCACCAGTGTGAAGTCGTTGGCGCAGGCTGGCTGCCCGTTGATCGAGTTGTAGGCGCACATGACCGAGCCCGCCTCGCCCTCCGTCACAGCGGCCCGGAATGCCGGCAGATAAGTGTCCATCTCGTCATGCTTGCTCACCGTCACGTCCGCATTGTGGCGCGTCGGCTCTGGTCCTGAATGAACGGCAAAGTGCTTGGGAGTCGCAATCGCGCGATAGTAGTGCGGATCGTTGCCCTGCATGCCAGTCACGTAGGCAACTCCCATGCGGCCGGTCAGGAACGGGTCCTCGCCATACGTCTCCTGACCGCGGCCCCAGCGCGGATCTCGAAAGATATTGATATTTGGCGCCCAGAAGTCGAGCCCCTGAAAGAACATGCTCGCGCGCTTTTCGCGCACAGCCTGCACATGCTTGATGCGACCTTCCACCCCGATCGCCTCGGCCATGTCATGGATGGCGGGCGCGTCAAATGTCGAGGCCAGCCCAATCGGCTCAGGAAATTCCGTTACGCCGTTGTTGATCACTCCGTGCAGAGCCTCAGACCACCAGTCGTACTGCGGAATGTTGAGCCTGGGAATCGCACGTGCCTGATTCACAAGTTGCGAAGCTTTCTCTTCCAGCGTCATGCGCTTCACCAGGTCGGCTGCGCGCTGTTCCGGCGGAAGGTTCGGATTCAGGTAGTCAGGCTGCGCGGCGGTCTGGGCTGCGGTGACACAAGACATTGCCACTGTGGCAAATGCCAGAATTGCTGTGGTACGCAATGTGGATCGAAACGCGGGGATTCTCATCATTCTCCTCGAAACTCGGGCAGGCTGTGGCTGAAGTAATCGTTTTCTCACAGACCCGCAAGCAGGCCCTGCGACAGAAAACTGGATTCAAGGGAAAAGTAGTGATCCCACGAAGCACTTGTCAACCATCGGAATTCTAGCAAAGCGGTTTACCTTTAGGCTTGATTGGCTTGTTTGGCTTCAGAAGTGGCTGATATCCGTGCCATCTGCGAAGGACGGTGCACCGGATCAAGAAGGCGCTCGACGTGAGTAAAGCACAGATGCGGGTGGCTCACGGACACAAAAAAAACACCTCCGAAGGAAACCGTCGCCTCGGAGGCGCTTGCCTTTTACAAGTTAGATTTACGGGGACCAGTAGCCGACGCTGGAGGTCGGTAGCGCGCGGCTACTGGTGATCCCTGTATGAACGAAGCTAGCCGCGGCTTCCCCTTTCCACTGCTGCCTCGTGTCGCCCGGCTCTAAGGAGGCTTTCGAACTCTCCTCCCGAACCATGTTGACAACTGGAGTTTCTCCCAAGTCCACGGGTCTCACTGTGACGGCGGTCACACACGTTTTACACACCCCTTTGTCGTCCCTTCCTGCACCCAATTTCCATCGATTCATTCAGATCCTTCGCCTTGGCATTTGCACAAATCTTGCCTCCACCATTCCCAGGAAGACTGGCTCCCAGGCTCCCTCACGTGTCATTTATGCCGCCTGCGAATTCGCCCCGTTCTGCCATCCATCCCGCATTGACAAACCTTTCCGCGCACCGGAGAATCGAAGATTCAGTTCCTCCCGCGGAAGGCCTTCCTGTGACTGCGCTCCTGACAACTAACCTTGGCGATTTCCACCTGCTCGGCAGGGGAAAAGTCCGTGATCTCTACGCTGTTGGGGGCGCACTCCTTCTCGTTGCCACTGACCGCATCTCGGCTTTCGATCACGTCCTGGCCACAGGCATTCCCGGCAAAGGCAAGATCCTCACCCAGATTTCGCTTTTTTGGTTTGATTTGCTCTCAGACCTTGTACCCAATCACCTGATCGCATCCGATGTGGCCAGCTATCCTGCCGCACTGCACCCCTATCGAGACCAGCTCGAAGGAAGGTCGATGCTCGTCAAGCGCGCCGCGATGTTCCCCATTGAATGCGTGGCCCGCGGCTACCTGGCAGGCTCTGGGTGGAAGGAATATCAAGTTGCCGGCACAGTGTGCGGACTCTCGCTCCCCAGCGGCCTCAAAGATGGATCGCGCCTCCCTGAGCCGCTTTTTACCCCGGCAACCAAAAGCCAGGACGGCGCGCACGACGAGAACATCTCCTTCGCCGTAGCCGAACAACTTGTAGGCCCCGCCGATGCAGCCGAGCTGCGCCGCCTGACTCTCGCAATCTATGCCCGGGCTGCCGAGCACGCCGAGTCCCGTGGCTTGATTCTGGCCGACACAAAATTTGAGTTTGGCAGAACGCCAGACGGCGTTATCCTTGCCGATGAGGTTCTTACTCCTGACTCCTCCCGCTTTTGGGAAGGTTCGTCCTGGAACCCAGGTGGGCCTCAGCCTTCCTTCGACAAGCAGTTCGTGCGAGACTATTTGGAATCCATCCGCTGGAATAAGCAGGCCCCGGCTCCGGGCTTGCCCGATGAAGTTGTAGAGCGCACCCAGGCAAAATATCTTGAAGCATTCCGCAGGATTACAGGGCGGGAGTTGAGCCTTTGATCTCCCGATCGGACTTGATGATGAATTCAGCCACGACGTCAATCCGCAAGACGGCCCGGAGGGCAGCATGGAAAGCCTGACCGCAGGTATGACGTGGGTCGATTGGGTCATCGTGTTCGCGGTCGCCAGCGCAATGCTTGCCGGCCTGTCGCAGGGATTTCTGCGCTCCGCCAGTTCGCTCATCGGCCTCCTTCTTGGCCTTGCGCTAGCTGCTTGGAACTACATCTGGGTGGGCGCCTTGTTCAAACCATTTATCAAGGTCGTAGAGGTCGCCGATGTCATTGCCTTCTTGCTGATTGCGGTCGTCGTAATGGCCCTGGCAGGCCTCGTTGGTTCCGTCTTGGCGAAGACTTTTCAGAAAATTGGCCTCGGCTGGCTCGACAGAATCGTGGGGGGAGCATTCGGACTCCTGCAAGGTGTAGTCTTAGTAACGATCATCATCCTGGTAACGGTTGCTTTTTTTCCCGACGCCCACTGGCTCATGGATGCGAAGCTGCCCAGGCACTTCTTTGGCATCTGCCACCTAGGCGCGCGGATCAGCCCGGACGAGTTGGGTATGAGGGTGAAACTGGGGCTGAAGATTTTGCAGGAAGGGACGCCGGCATGGATGCATTCCCACACCGGCAACTCCTAGAGATTTATGGCTCATTGCCCATGAAGCGGCATTGAGTCCAAAAAGCAAGAGGTTGAAGTGAGACGAGAATTAGACAGCCTGGTGACGCAGATGCACTCAAGCGGAATCCGCTATGAGGAAGCAGTGCGCGAGTTCAAAAGGGCGTATCTGAGAGAAGTTTTGGTAACGCACCGGGGAAACCAGTGTAAAGCAGCCGAAGAGCTGGGCATGCATCGCAATACGCTGAGCCGCGCCATGGCTGAGCTTGGCCTTGACCTGGCTGAAGTGCGCGCCACTCTCAAGCGTCCGCCCCGCAGCGAACGTCCTGTACTCAGTACGGTCCGCTCCCTGTATCGACAGGGCTAGCGCCTGACGCGAGGAAATGCAGAAACCCGACACGCATATGGCAGCGCGCGTTCACCTGCGCCCCGGCTTTGCCTGGGATGCGCAGAACGCTTACCTGTTCGACATCGACGGGACTCTGCTCCGCGACCCGGATCGCATACACTTTGACGCCTTTGCCGCCAGTGTCAAGCGCGTCACGGGTTTCGAGCTCTCGCTTGCCGGCGTCGCCATCCATGGCAGCACGGACACGGCGATTCTGCGCGACGCATGGACCCAGGCGGGTATCCCCGCCGAAGCCCTTGATCAACAGCTGCCGGCAATCCTCCGCGCTATGGGCAGCAATGTGGCCGATCGGCGCAATGAGATGCGGCTGGTGCGCATGCCCGGTGTGGAAGACGCCCTGCGCCACCTCGCGGCACGCGGCGCACTCCTGGGTGTCGCCACCGGCAACCTGGAGATGATCGGCTGGATCAAGGTGGAGCAGGCAGGCCTGCGCGAGTGGTTCCGCTTCGGTGGTTTCAGCGATCATTTCCCTGTCCGGCCAGACCTTGTCCGCAACGCTGCTCTTAAAGCTCGCGAGTTGGCCGGCAACCAGGCAAGTGTCTGCGTCGTTGGCGATACCCCGCGGGACATCGCAGCGGCCCGCGCCAACAATCTCCCCGTCATCGCAGTCGCCACCGGCCACTACAGCTTCCACGAACTCCTGCAACATGACCCCGAAGCCTGCGCGACCTCCCTTGCCGACCTCCTCGCCGCAACGCAGGTCAGCCAATGAAAGCCATCCACCAAGCCGTCTCCAAAGCGCTCCAGTCCATGCCCGGAAGCATTCTGGGGCTGCTGGCGATCGTTATCGGCACTTCCACCGCCGTTCACTTCGCCGCAGCTCAAACAGCCGCCTCCACGCCATCACAAGCCCCACCAGGTGTCGGCGCAGCCCCGGACCACACCACCCCGCCAACATATCAGGCAGCCACATCGAAACCCATAAACGCCGGCGCCCGCAAGCACGCCGCAACTCTGTTCCTCGAGGCGAGCAAGCTCTTCCAGAAAGAGAAATTCGAGGAAGCTATGAGCGCTTACCAGAGCGCCTCCGAACTGGATCCTTCAAACCCGGACTATCGGCTGGCCGCCGAAGTCGCCCGCGGCCACATCGTCACCGCCCTCATACAGCAGGCGGCAAAGGCCCGGATCATCGGGGACGCATCCGCTGAGCGCGCAGCACTGGAACGCGCGCTTGAGCTCGATCCCAAAAACACTTCGGTCACGGACCACCTGCGCGAAATGGGCGAGGATGCGGCGCCCGACGAAGACGCGATCATCAATCCGGGTACCCTTGGCAGCGGCTCCGCAGGCCGCACTACCGCCGACTTCAGCTCCGGCATGCTTCTCGAGCCGGCCAACGAACCGCACAGCTTTCATCTCCACACCGATCAGCGGCAGATCGTGCAGCAAGTCTTCAAAGCCTACGGCCTTGAAGCCACGATCGACGAA
>Ga0182012_10007534_pt1 | contig 10862 bp, 9 predicted proteins | sample 612S2SmetaG_FD_120486 | JGI IMG/M metagenome (GOLD analysis project Ga0182012, IMG submission 120486) | Permafrost microbial communities from Stordalen Mire, Sweden - 612S2S metaG | ecosystem: Environmental > Terrestrial > Soil > Wetlands > Permafrost | place: Sweden: Stordalen | collected...
ACCAAAATCGCGGCGGAAGTCAAAGACTTCGATCCCGAGAATTATATCGAGCGAAAAGAAGCTCGTCGAATGGACCGCTTTACGCAGTTTGCGGTCGCCGCCTCGAAGATGGCGCTGGAAGACTGCGGCTTGACGATCGATGATGCGCTGGCGCCGCGCGTAGGTACGATGATCGGTTCCGGAATCGGCGGCATCGAGACGCTGGAGAACGAAGCTAGGACTTTGTTCGAAAAGGGAATGGGCAAAATAAGCCCGTTCTTCGTCCCAATGATGATCGCTAACATGGGTACCGGTAAAGTTGCAAAGCTTCTTAACGCCCAAGGACCCAGTGAAACTGTCGTCACTGCTTGCGCGACTTCGACGAATGCTATTGGCGACGCTTTCAAACTGGTTCAATCGGGTAAAGCTGACATCATGTTTGCGGGAGGCGCTGAGGCGGCCGTGACACGACTTTCAATGGCGGGTTTCTCAAATATGAGAGCGATGTCAAAGAGAAACGGCGATCCTGAAAGGGCGTCGCGTCCGTTTGATGTTGACCGTGACGGCTTTATACTGGGAGAAGGCGCCGCCGTTCTCGTTCTTGAAGAGTTGTCGTCTGCGATCAAACGAGGCACGCGAATTTATGCCGAAATCATCGGTTACGGCATGAGTAACGACGCTTATGACATGGTGCATCCAGCTCCGGAAGGAAGAGGAGCCGCTGCCGCAATGAGGGCCGCTCTGCTAGATGCCGATATACGGCCCGACGAAGTTCAGCATATAAATCCCCACGCAACGTCTACCCTAGCTGGAGACATCGCGGAAACTCAGGCCATGAAAAAGGTCTTCGGTGCACATGCAAAGAATCTCGCGATTTCCGCAACAAAGTCCATGACAGGCCACCTTTTAGGCGCTGCAGGGGCAATTGAAGCGGTTGCTACAGCAATTGCGCTACAGACTGGAACAATCCCGCCGACAATTAACTTAGAGAACGCGGATCCGGAGTGTGATCTCGATTACGTTCCGAACCGATCTCGGAAAATTGACCCGAAGATTGCTCTGTCTAATTCGTTTGGATTCGGCGGTCACAATGCGACTCTGGTCATCAAAAGATATGAATAACCGCGGTTGTGAAAGCCCAGCAAAGTATGCGCGTAGACAAGCAAGGAAAAACTCGATCAGCACGTCCTAATGATTGGACAGATGTTCTTGCGCCCGAAGTAATTAGACAGTTCGAGGGTAAACATATTGCAATTGTTTACAAGCGCGTAGTTGCGTCCGGCTCGACGTTCGACGCGGTGCTTGAAGAGTGCTTGCAGCTTTTTCCAAACGAAACACCATATCTTGCTTACATTCCCACTCCAGAAGAGGCAGAGGAAGAAGATTACTCTGTCGCAGGAACTTATGTTCAAGGTCAGAGCGATGGTCCGGTAAGGCAGGCGCCCGGCGATATCGTCGAACTCGAACGCCGGCTTATTCATGATCAAACCTATATTCCTCCCGTCGAGGAGGTTCCGTCGTTTGGTCCATTTATCGGCGCTCTCACCCCTTTAAAAGGGCCAGTTGGGTCGGTCGTTACAATTACCGGGACCAGGCTTGGCGGGATTACGCAGGTTCTCTTTGGCGGCACTCCAGCGTCATCATTTACTCTTGTCTCCGATACTTCGCTATTTGCGGTTGTCCCAGCGGGAGTTACCACAGGTTCTCTTTCCCTGGTGACGGCTACCGGTGTTGTTACCAGTAAACAAATATTTGTCGTAATGCCTCCACCGGCCATTACTTCGTTTAAGCCTTCGCAGGGAGGGATTGGTACAAGAGTGCGTATTGTGGGAGAGTTCCTAGCGGAGACCACAACAGTAGTATTCGAGGACGGCGTTCCGGCAAAGATTTCCGCGAAGGCGCACAGCGTGCTCGAAGTCGACATTCCGGCAAACGCTGCTGGCGGCAAATTTATGGTGACTACGCCCGGAGGAATCGTTTGGAGTTCAAGCGGCTTCACGGTTGTTCCTCCGCCGGTTGTCGAACGGATATCGCCGAGCAATGGCGCACCCGGTACACTTCTTACAATTACTGGCTTGAACCTCGGCTCTGCCGCCAATGTTCTCATAGGAGGCAATCGAGCGGATAGCGTTTCCGTCGTTTCCCCGACCGAAATTACAGCGGTGGTACCTTTCGGCGTCTCATCCGGTGTTATTACCGTCTCGACCGACGGGGGTTCGGCATCGGGCACATCGCGATTTACCGTTATTCAGCAGCCGGTAGTTAAGTCGTTCGCTCCGGCAGCGGGTGGTCCTGGATCAAAAGTAATGATCACAGGGGCTAACCTTTCGGGAACATCCGGAGTAGATTTCGACGGCCTTCCGGCCGTGAAGTTTACAGTGATATCTCCGGCTTTCGTTTCCGTTGAAATACCTGCGGGAGCCTTTTCCGGGCCCATATCAGTGACGACTTCCGGTGGAACCGCACGCAGCTTGACCGACTTCTTGGTCGTTCCTCCACCAAGAATATCTTCGATTGAGCCGCTTTCCGATGCTGCAGGCGGGAGTTTCCAAATTACAGGCGAAAACCTGCAGGGAGCGACAAAAATACTTTTGGATGATTCGTCGGTCGAAAGTTTTGTGGTTGAGTCGTCCAATTCTATTATCTTCGAAATCGATCGGCCAGTGGAAAACGGGCTCATTAAGCTCACAACACCGGGTGGAACAGCTGACTTTACCGGTAATTTCACAATTGCGCCGTTTCCAACAATCACCTCGTTTTCTCCGACCTTCGGGCCAGTAGGCACGGTAGTGACGGTAAATGGTACATATTTGGAGACTGCGACCGAGGCATTCGTTAACATTGCGAAAGCGAACGTTTCCGCTGTTACTGGCTCGAAAGCGACGGTCTTTGTGCCTGCGGAAGCCACGTCTGGAAGAATTGTAATCGTCACTCCGGACGGAAGGTGCGAGAGCAAGGCTGACTTCGATGTCATAACGGCATCAGCAATTAAAGATATCACTCCGTCAAGCGGAGTGGCAGGCTCCTACGTAACAATAATGGGGTGGGGCTTTAAGTCAACATCTGCCGTACTGTTTGGCGGGCTGCCTTCTCCCTCGATAACGATTAACTCAAATAACAGCATAACTGCGCAGTCGCCTTTCGGCGCACGCTCAGGTGACATTGTAATTGACAGTCCGACAGGGGGAGCTGCAGGAGCAAGACCCTTCCTGATCACGCTAAGTATTACAACGATTCAGCCGGCGAGCGGCCCATCTGGAACGCCCGTGGCAATTTCTGGAGTGGGATTTGCAGACGTTACCGCTGTGCTATTCAATGGGGTCAAGGCTCAGTTCGAAACACTTTCCGACACGACGTTGACAGCTAAAGCCCCCGCGTCCGGTACGAACGGGCCCATTCAGATAATTACCCCGCTCGGTTCAACCTTCAGCGCATCCGAATTCGTATACGATTAATTGTAAAGCGCGCGTCTTAAGTTCGCAGAACCAGCTCTGACGAGCATGATTTTTCATCACTTCGTTCCCTCCCAGGCCGTGACGGCCTAAAGGGATTCGGCTGAAAATTGTCGAAACTTACGTTAAGAGGTTAAATTTCATGGCAAGTTTTTCTCAGCGTTTACATGACGTCCTTTCCCCATTTGTTGAGAGCGGGAAGGTCGCCGGCGTGGTCGCTTCAGTGTCCGATGCCAACGGACTGCTGGCCGAAGTGGCTTTGGGATATGCCGACATTGGCGTTCGCCGTAAGATGACGCAGGATTCAATCTTTTGGATTGCATCGCAAACCAAGCCAATCACGGCCACAGCGATAATGATGCTGGTTGACGACGGCCTCGTTAATCTAGACGAGCCTGCAGAGGTAAAGCTTCCGGAATTTCTAGACCTTTGGGTAGTAGATTCTAGAGAAGAAAATCGATTGCATTTAGCGAGGCCTGCTAGATCACTTACTTTGCGCGACCTGCTCACCCATACCAGCGGAATGCCGTTTGCATCAAAAGTCGAATCGCCGACACTTGATCGCCTGCCTTTGGAAAATGCCGTATACAGCTATGCTGCAACGCCTCTTGACGCTCAGCCCGGTGTCCGTTACGCTTATAGCAACGCAGGGATCAACACCGCAGCGCGTGTACTTGAAGTGGCTACCGGGCAACCTTATGAAGATTTTTTACTAGATCGTCTCCTCTCGCCGCTCGAAATGGACGACACAACGTTCTGGCCTAATGCCGGCCAGTTATCGCGTCTCTCTAAGGTGTACGGACCGAGCCCTGAAGGCACTGGGTTCGAGGAAATGCAAATTTCACAACTAACATATCCGTTGTCCGATACGAGGCGATTTCCAATGCCGGCAGGCGGCCTTTTTTCGACGGCCGCCGATGTCTCGAAGTTTTGTCGCATGGTATTGAATGACGGCGTCTACGAAAACAAGCGCTATCTTTCGGAACGCTCAGTTCATGAAATGACCACGCGGCAAACTGCGGAAAACTTCGATGGCTACGGTCTAGGTTGGGGCGTTAGCCCGTACTCTTATGGTCACGCGGGTGCCTGCGCCACCGCCATGACCATATATCCTGGGATCGGTCGTATATCGCTATTCCTCGTTCAGCATGCCGGTTACGTTGGAGGGGAATGCGGAATTCGCGAGCTCTTTGAACAGGTCGTCAGCACTTCCTAATAGGTATTAGTAGGTCGATTTGGACTGTCAACCCCGCACCGACTCAACTGGAGCGCTGTTTGTTGTTTTTGTTGACAGGCAGAAAGGTCATAGGCTATACTTTTCTAAGAAATTAGAGGTGTATGCCCTTGATTGCGGAATTTTCGTCTGGGGCAGGGGGATTTGATTAATATGATTGACGCACCGACGCGTAAGCTTTCGGAACGAGCGATTAATGCGTTGCCGTCTCCGACTCTAACCATTGCAGCCAAAGCTAACGCACTTAAGGCTGAAGGTCGCGATATTGTTAGCTTTAGCGCTGGCGAGCCCGACTTTGACACTCCCCAAAATGTAAAAGACGCTGCAATCAAAGCGATCAATTCCGGCCAGACAAAATATACCCCGTCTTCCGGAACGCCTGCTCTTAAAAACGCCATTATTGCAAAGCTCGAGCGAGACAATGGTCTTACATACAAGCCATCGCAAATAATCGCTTCAGCAGGCGCAAAGCACAGTATCTATAATTTGATGCAGGCGATATTGCAAAAAGGTGACGAGGTACTAATTCCCGCTCCCTACTGGGTTTCGTATCCCGAGCAAGTGAAGCTGGCGGGCGCTAAACCTGTCATTGTGCCAACTGACAGCCAGTTTCAAATTACAGCATCGGCTCTTGAGCGATTCGTTACGGCGGAGACGAAATTAATTGTATTGAACTCGCCGTCGAATCCGACTGGCGCCGTATATGAAGAGAGCACATTACGCGACATTGCGGAGCTTGCGGTGCGATACGGAATATACGTAATGTCGGACGAGATCTATGAAAAGGTTCTGTACGACGGACGCAAGCCGGTATCTATAGCGTCTTTAAACAACGCTATCAAGGATTTGACAATCACAATTAATGGTCTTTCGAAGAGCCATTCTATGACCGGCTGGCGCCTCGGTTACGCTGCCGGCGACGCAGAAATCGTTGCTGCAATGGGACGTATACAGGATCAGAGCACGTCTAATCCGAGCAGTATAACGCAAGCCGCGGGTGTTGAGGCGTTAAACGGTCCGCAGGATGCTGTGGAACTGATGCGAGTCGAATTTCAAAAGCGCCGGGAATACATTGTAAAGGCGTTGAACGAAATACCCGACGTCACTACTAATTTACCGGGCGGCGCCTTTTATGTTTTCCCGAATGTCGGAAAGTTGTATGGGCGCAGCTACACGGTGGACGGCGTTACGAAAGTTATCGAGAGCAGCGATTCGATAGCGGAGTATATGTTGGAACAGGCGGATGTCGCTGTCGTTCCCGGATCGGGGTTCGGCGCGGATGATTATATACGGCTGTCCTATGCGACCTCGATGGAAAACATCGTCAAGGGAACAGCAAGGATTGCCGAGGCGATTGGGCGCTTGGCATAGACACCAAAGTGAGAACGCTATCGAACGAACAGCTGATTGAGGAGGCGCGGAATCGTGAAATTCCGGTTGCCGATCCGTCGCTTCTTCGCCAAGCCCTGACGCACAAATCGTTCGTTCCTGAGGATACATTGCGAAGCAACGAACGGTTGGAGTTTCTGGGTGACTCGGTTCTAAACCAGATAGTCGCGGAGTTATTATTCGAACGCTATCCTCAAAGGAGCGAGGGGGAGCTTGCTAAAGCGCGCTCCCTTGTTGTTTGCAAGACCGCCCTGGCGGCTGCAGCGCGCCGACTTAATATCGTTCCGCTGGTAATGTTGGGTTCGACGGAAGAGGCGCTTGGCGGCCGTTCGCGCTCGTCACTTGTTGCAGACGCATATGAAGCGCTTCTTGCCGCCATATATTTGCAAAATGGCCAGCAGACGTCTCGAGAGTTCGTTACAAGAACTCTTGGCCCCGAGTTAACGACGATTGACACGCTGGCAGATTGGCGGGATCCGAAAACCACTTTGCAAGAACTCTGCCAGTCGGATAAATCCGGACTGCCCTTTTACAGGATTATCTCTGAAAAAGGCAAACCGCACGATAGAACATTTACAGCGGAAGTGCTTGTCGACGGTCTGGCTGCGGGCCTCGGCAGCGGCAAAAGCAAAAAGGAAGCCGAACAGGCGGCGGCGCTGAAAGCCCTGGAGGCGTTAAGCGCAACTTCACCCGCCTGACGAAAGAGAAAGAAATGAGCGAATTACTTACTAATACCGTTAAGCATTACACTGATCATTTTGGCCAACAGCCCCAAGCGGCGGCGTATGCACCGGGCCGAGTCGAAATTCTCGGAAACCACACGGATTACAACGGCGGGTACGTCATGTCGGCCGCAATTGACAAAGGTACGGTACTTGTCGGTTCCGCCCTAGCCGACGGCAATATCAGCTTGTTTGCTGCGGACCTTAAGAGCACGGCCGATTACAAAGCGGGCGATTTTCAGCGCGACGCAAAAAGGGGCTGGGCAAATTATATTCTAGGCGTTGTCCAGCAGCTACAGGCGTCAGGAAGGACAATTGGCGGGTTTGAAGCGACTGTACACAGCATTATTCCCCTTGGCGCTGGATTATCGTCCTCTGCGGCCCTCGAAGTCGCGACTGCATTACTTCTGAAACAGCTTTATCCTTATGAGCTCGACAGGATGGAAATCGCGCTGCTGTGTCAGCGGGCTGAAAATCAGTTTGTTGGCGTCAACAGCGGATTACTCGATCAATTCTCCTCTGTCTTTGGAGCACCCGACAACCTGCTCTTTCTCGATTGCGTTACACGGGAGAACGAGCAGCTCGGACTGCCTCGCCATGATCTATCTCTCGTTATTTGCGATTCCCTCGCTAAACATTCTCTGGTGGGAGGCGACTACAATACGCGCCGCAGCGAATGCATGGCGGCGGCGGCTCATTTCGGAAAGGAACTGCTGCGAGACGTGACCTTGGAAGAGTTTAATGCGAGAAAGCATGAACTCCCCGAGAACCAGCGAAAAAGAGCGCAGCACGTAATCGAAGAAAACGGGAGAGTTCTGGAAGCACGCGCCGGATTGAAGGCCGGCAATGCGGAGCTTCTCGGAGAGCTTATGACACGGTCGCACAACTCGAGTCGGTATCTATTTGAGAACAGCACCCCCGAACTCGATTTCCTGGTCGATACAGCGCAGACGCTTCCCGGCTGTCTGGGATGCCGACTAACCGGCGGAGGCTGGGGTGGAGCAACTGTAAATTTGGTCGAGCAGCAGCATGTTGCCGAATTTAGCGCAGCTCTAGCAGAGAAGTATTTTGCGTATTCAGACAAAAAGGTTCCCGTATTTGTGTCGGCCATTTCCGACGGCGCACATACACTTCCTCTCTAGGAGTAATTATGACCTTCGCGCAAAAAACAGCAGTAATCACCGGCGCATCGAGCGGAATCGGCGCGGCTGCCGCTCGCGGACTGTCGCTGCAAGGGTTCAAAGTCATTCTTGCCGCAAGGCGTCTTGATCGGCTTCAAGCTCTCGCGGAGGAACTTTGCGGTGCTTACGCGGCGCTTGATGTATCGTCGGCGGAAAGTGTCGCCGCCTTTGCCGAAACTGTGTCAGAAGTCAATCTTCTGGTGAATTGCGCCGGCGGCGCTGTCGGCCTCGAGCCAATTGCGGAGGCGATTGACGATCATTGGATTACTATGTTCGAGAGCAATGTGCTCGGGCTGATGCGAGTGACGCGGGCGCTCATCCCGAAGCTAATCGCGTCTGGAGCAGGACATATAGTTAATATTGGGTCGGTCGCCGGCCTGGAGACCTATCCAGGAGGCGGTGGTTATACGGCGGCGAAGCACGGCGTGGTTGCTATTACGCAGACGCTCAGGCAAGAGCTTATTGGTAAACCGGTGAGGGTTACCGAAATTGATCCAGGCTTGGTCGAAACCGAGTTCAGCGTCGTGCGCTTCGATGGCGATGAAGAGCGGGCCGCAGCGGTGTACCGTGGTATAACGCCGCTTACTGCGGATGATGTTGCCGACGCCATCGTTTGGTGCGCAACTCGTCCGGCGCATGTCAATATCGATCAGATCGTGATTAAGCCGCTGGCGCAAGTTTCAGCGCAGGTCGTAATCAGGAACGATTCAAATAGTTAGTTCTGAATGTTTGGCCGTTAAGCCAACGGGGAATTATAATGCAGGCGCCGGCATATTCGCTGCGCAATAAGGAGAATTCAATGAACGTTAAGCAAATAGGCGTTTTAACGATCGCCGTAAGTATGTGGGCAGCGACGGTAGCGGTGCCCGTAATGGCTCACGAGAACTCGCTTCAGAAAGCTGGCAAAGCGATACAATATACAACGAGAAAAGACTCTGAGAACCTGACGCAGGATACGCATCGCGCGGTTCATGAGAACTCAGTTCATACGAACCGCACGGGTGAAAATGCGCACACTAAGTATGTGTTGACTCCGGCGGGTAACAAGTATCGAATTTACCATCATCATCATTATCGACATCACCTGGCAAAGAAGTAGTCAAAAGAGAAAAGCCCTGCCGTAATATCGGCAGGGCTCTTATTTAGTCCTGTCAGGCGCCGGCCCAGACATTTTTGATGTAAGGCGTCGAGATACTCAAAGCATCCGTCAGTGTTTCGAGAAAGTCGGTTAGGTCCGCCTGGTTTCTCGAAGTAATGATATTTCCATCTCGGACTGCGGAGTCGTCCACATAAAACGCTCCGGCGTTTTTTAGATCAATGACTATTCCCGCATAGCAGGTCATCATTCTGTCTTTCACAGCGTATGCGGAAATCAAAAGCTGTGGACCTCGTCCAATCGCAGCTATGAACTTCCCTTTATCGTCCGCATCAGCAATTAATCTCACCATCGCTTCCGAAAATCGCATTTTCTCCGGTGCGTATCCACCAGGTATCACGAAAGCGTCGAAATCCGAAGGATTGGCATCGCTTGCCGAAAGATGAACTGACCGGCTCACGCCATTGCGACTGACGAACTCAGATGCTCGGCCCGAACCGATTAACTTTACATTTGCGCCTTCTTCCATCAGGAAGTTGATTGGCACTGTTACTTCACTATCCTCATAGTCTTCTTCAATAAGTAAGGCTATTTTTTTCCCAACAAGACGATTTGCCATGGAGGTCTCCCTTGCTATAATTTTACCCGTTAGGTGAGCTTGATGCAATGAGCTTGTGCTATACTTCCGATCATGTTGCTTTCGCACGCGATCGGACGCACGATTGTTATCGCTGGTCCGACGGCAATTGGAAAAACCGCGGCTGCTTTGGCGCTAGCCCGACAGAACCCCGGGCAATTCGAGATCGTTTCCGCCGATTCCATTCAAGCATACCGAAGGTTCGATATCGGCTCCGCTAAACCAACCATGGCCGAGCGACTGGAACTTCGATTTCACCTAATCGACGTCGCGGAACCTGACCAGGACTTTACTCTTGTGGATTATCAGACGCTCGCATATGCTGCAATGACCGATATTGTCGGACGCGGGAAAACGCCGATACTGGTCGGCGGTACCGGGCTTTACGTCCGTTCCATTATTAGCGGCCTGGGCGTTCCCCTTGCAGGTCCCGACCAGGCTTTGAGAAGCAAAATGGTAGAGCTTGCGCTAAGCCAGGGCAACACGGCTCTTCATCAGCAGCTTGCGGCAATTGATCCCGAATCTGCCGAAAGAATTCATGAAAATGACCTTAAGCGAACAATTCGAGCCTTGGAAGTGTTCAAGCTATCCGGAAGACCGTTATCTTCCTGGCATCGTGAGGACGCATCCCGTGAAAGAAACGCGCCGAGAGCCTACTTTGTACTCGATAGAAATAGGGCAAACCTGTATGCGAAAATAGATGAGCGATCTGAGACAATGTTTGAGCAGGGGATCATTGAAGAAACGGCTTCGCTGCGCGCGGAAGGATATTCCGCGGGGCTAAAGCCGATGACTGCGCTGGGTTATCTTCAGGCTAATCAAGTTCTTGACGATCAGATTTCAATGGCTGAAGCGGCGGCGTTGACCAAAGCAGCGACCAGACAATATGCCAGGCGCCAGCTCATCTGGTTTCGGGGTGAGAAGGGCGTCCGGTGGATTGATGTCGAGGTCATGAGTTCCGACGACGTTGCGGAAGCAATATTGATGGCAATGAATGAGCAAGATGTGTAGGGGGAAGCAATGAAATTTACGAAAATGCACGGGATCGGAAACGACTTCGTCGTCGTTGACGCAACTGGGAAGGACAGCGCTCGTCTGTTTGCCGAGTCAAAAGAACGATCTGTTTTTCTTTGCGATCGAAAGTTTGGAGTTGGCGCCGACGGCGTCATCAC
>Ga0182012_10007535_pt1 | contig 10859 bp, 6 predicted proteins | sample 612S2SmetaG_FD_120486 | JGI IMG/M metagenome (GOLD analysis project Ga0182012, IMG submission 120486) | Permafrost microbial communities from Stordalen Mire, Sweden - 612S2S metaG | ecosystem: Environmental > Terrestrial > Soil > Wetlands > Permafrost | place: Sweden: Stordalen | collected...
AAAAATCGAATAACATGACGATTAACCGCCGGTCCTGATATTTCGAGATCATCGAAGCGCTTAACATGTTCTTCTCGGCGTTGGGATTGTAGCCTTTCGGCTGCGGTGTGGGAGGCGCGTCCGTTACCGGCGGCAGAACGTTGCCGCTCAGCTTCTGGTAATCCACCGCTTGCAGCTTTTGCAGCTTGCCATCTTCATACAATTCAAAATCCGCCGCCGTCAAATTGGGTATGGGCTTGCCGTGGCGGTCGAGCACCGTTACGTTGACGATGACGACATTGGTATCGATGGAAAACGTCGGCCGCTGCTGAAAGGCCGCCAACGGCTGTAGAGCTAACAACCAAGCCAGCAGCAAATTCGGGGACGTACACCCCTGTCCCCGAAATAGCGAAGTTGTAGGGACAGGGGTGTATGTCCCCGAATTGTTCAATGCTCTCAAAACCGTAACCTCACGACCGCCTGGACCGTTCGCATCCCGCTCGCCGAACTCGGCAACCCATAGTTCACCGCATTCACCACGGTATAGAAATTCGTATAGTTCACCTGATTCAAAAGATTGTTCGTCTCCACACGAAACTCAACGCGCCGCCGCTCCTTAAACGTAAACGATCTCGCCAAAGCCGCGTTCAAGCTAATCAGATCCGGCCCCGGTATCGTATTGCGTCCGGCATCGCCATAGGTGCCGCTCGCCGGCGCGGTGAACGCCGCCAAATTAAAGAAGCCGCTGCCTTCGTCAATCGGCTCGCCGGTTGCCGAAGCGCGCCCGCTGCCGATGCCGCCCGTCTGCGCCAGCTGTTGGGTATTGCCCAATACACGCGCTGTGAACGGATTCCCCGTCTGCGCCGTCATATTACCACTGATCTGCCAGTCCTTCAACAAGCGGCCTACCTTCCCATCCGACGCCACATGCGATCCCGGTCCCGCGATCGGCGATGTCCACACAAAGCCCAACGTGAACTGATGCCGCATATCAAAGCTCGACAACCCGCGCTCCGCCGACAAATCCAACCAGTTTTGCGCCGTGGTGTTCCCTGCACCGCCAAAACTCGACGAATCGTCAATCGATTTTGCGAACTGATAAAAGGCCTGGAACGAGAGACCGCGGTTAAAGCGCCGGTTCACGCGCAACTGCAGCGCATGGAAGATGGAATCGCCATTCGACTCTTCATAGGTATAAAGCGTGCTTTGCGCCAGCGATGCCTTGCTGCCCGGCGGCGCTTCGTTCGGAATGATTTTTACATCCAGCCGCGTTCCTTTGGTGCCCAGGTAAGTCAGATCTGCAAAGAAGCCTCTGCCTAATTCTTTCTGCACCGAGAAATTCCAAGAGCCCGCGTAAGGAGTGCGGTAATTCGGATCAACCGCATAGGTGTTCGTGCCGGTTTGCGTGATGGCGCTTTGGAACGCATTGAAATAACTGAGCGGATTGCCCGTGCTCGTGTTCAGCGCGCTCGCTACGGCAAACGGCGGCTGTTTTGCCAGCTGTTGAATAAACGAATTGTAAATCTGCCCGTTGTAGTAAATGCCATAGCCGGCGCGAATAATGGTTGATTTCTTCGATCCCGGAACTTTATACGCCACCGCCAACCGTGGAGAGAAATCCTTATAATCGCCATGGATCAAAGCGCTCGGCTCACCGGGCGTAGCCGGCGTGACCACGGTTGCCGAGCTGAAATCCGGCCCGATCGCCAAGTTGGCAATTCTGCCATATTTTTCCTGAATCGGCCCAAAATATTCGTAGCGCACGCCCAAAATTAGAGTTAGGTTCGAGCGCGCCTTCCATTCGTCCTGCGCGTAACCGTTGACCTGGTTCTGCTGAAAATAGTTGGTTTGCTCGCCGTATTGGATGGAACTGGATTGTGGCGCGCCGAGCAGGAAATCGGCTAGATCGAAGCCGGTACTGGTCACCACTTGTCCCGTGGCGCTTAAAGCACTCGTGGCGACGCCCGTAAAATTGAGGGTGCCGCGGCCATTCGGGTCGGTCTTCGTACTCAAATCCGGGCGTGTGTAGCCGGCGCCAAAGGTAAAGTTGTGCTCGCCTTTCACCCAGTTGATACTTTCCGTAAACCCTTGCGATTGATTGCGCGTCAAGCTTGCCACGCCATCGGTGAGCGCGCCGAAGTTGGTGAAGTTGAGCGTGGGCGGGCCGTAATTGAGCGGGTTGCTGGAGGTGCCCGGAATGCCGAGTTGCTGCGCTACATCCGGCAGCGTCGAAAAGTAAGGAGTGGCTTCGCTCCGGTTCCGGTTGAAACGGATCTGGAAATTACTGATCAACTCGGCAGCGACATTTCGCGTCCACCCAAGTGTGACGTTAATGCCGTAACCGCTGCTGGGATCGGCCCAGCCAAAGGCATTGGCGCTGGTACCATCGCGCCTTTGGTATTGAAAATTTTCCGACAGCCGGTCCTTCGCCGTCACACTCCGCTGCAGACGGAAACCCAGGTTATCGGTGTTGCTCGCCTGCGCGGTTTCAAACTGATAGTTATTCGCCGTTCCCAATTGGTTCGGCAGCGGATAGAATTTCAGCAGCGCCAGCGAAATAGGATTCAACATGCCAATTGGAATCTGATTGTCGGCAAAAGGCTGATGCGTTGCCGGATTATAGATGAGCGACGTCAGCTGTGAGAAATGGCCATTCCGTTCGGCTTCCGTCGGCACATTCTCGGCAAATAACTGCGGCGATTTGGTGCGCGTTCCAAAGTACGTCAGGAAAAATTGCGTCTTCGGATCTTTCAATTTTCCAATTACCAACGGTCCGCCCACAATCAAGCTAAAGCGCGTTTGCGCGTATGCCGCTTGCGGAATATCCAGCCCGTTGAGCGAAAACGGTTTGGCATTCAACGCCGAATTCTGCAGGGTGAACGATGCCTGCCCGCGAATCTGCTGTTGCCGACGCCGCCCGTTACCGAATTGCGCGCCCGCCACTTGGTTACGCGGACCGCCCGGGCCACGGGCGCCGCCAAATCCGCCAGGGCCCCCACGGCCCGCGCCGCCAAATCCGCCGCCGGGTCCACCAAATCCACCCCCGCCAAATCCGCCGCCACCGCCCTGCGCGCCCCCAAAGCCAGGAGCGCCTCCTCCATTCGCCGCGCCGCCGAACTGTCCATCAGGGCCGGCCGGCCCACCGGGACCGCCTGGGCCGAACCGCATATCCGGCCCCGAATCCGCTTGTGCACCTTGCGCCATGCCCGGACTTAAACTGCCCGAAATCAAGAACGCTTCATTACCACCGCTATTTGTGCTGGGCGTTGCGACGGCGCTTGGATCGCCGGCGTTCATGGCGTTTTCCAACTCTTGATCTTGTGCGCTATTGCCAGCGCGCGCCCGGCCTGTTCCAGCAGTAGGCCCACCCGCGTGCCCAGCCCCTGCACCGCCCGCCGCCACACCTCCGCGCTGAGCAAATTGCTGCATCCGCTGCAACGCCTGCGACGGTTTTAGTTGGATTTCAAAGTTCACCGGCCCTTTGGCAGCGCTAAAGTCAACATCCTTCTTCAAAGTCTCGAAGCCGAACATCTCAACCGTCACACTGCAATGGCCCGGTCCGACTTCGTAGAAGCCATAGTGGCCATCTTTATCGGTGGTGGTCGCCTGCGTTTGCCCGTTTTGCGTCACCGTTACCGCTGCGCCGGGAATAGGCTGTCCGCCCGAGCGCACAAATCCGCTTTGCGCCGTCAAGCAGCCCGCCATAGACACCATTAGCGCTATCAGTTTCCGCAAACCAAAGCCCACTTTCCCGAGACGGTCTTGTTATGAATTGATGCAATGCGCGCAGCTAAGGTTACCCGGCGGCATTGCATTGTCCATATCCTAAACAACCGTACCTGCCTTTTTTCCGGCGCCCGAGGACTACGGATTTATAATTGGCCATGCAAATCAAGCGTTGGTGCGCAGTCTGTTTAGTTATCACAGCGTGGCAGTGGCCGGTCCAGGCGTTGTCGAGCGCCGTTCTCATAAAAGCCGCCCGCGTCTTTGATGGAGATACAACGCACTCAGACTGGGCCGTGCGCATTGAGGGAGACCGCATTAAAGCCGCCGGCCCGGCCGCGCAAATCGATTCGAGCAACGCCGAGGTAATCGATTTAGGCCCATTGACACTGCTGCCCGGACTCGTTGAGGGACATTCGCACATTCTTTTGCACGCTTACAGTGAAACGCCTTGGAACGACCAGGTGGAGCACGAGGGCTTAGCTCTGCGTGCCGCGCGCGCCACCAATCATCTGCGCGCTACGCTCATGGCGGGCTTTACGACCATCCGTGATCTGGGCACCGAAGGCGCTGGATACGCCGACGTCGAATTAAAGCAAGCCGTCGAGCAACAGATTATTCCAGGGCCGCGCATGCTGGTGAGCACGCGCGCCATTGTCGCCACGGGTACTTATGCGCCCAAAGGATTCGTGCCCGAGTGGACCGTGCCCCAAGGCGCCGAAGAGGCCGACGGCGTGGATGGCTTGATTCGCACCGTGCGCGACCAGATTGGCCGCGGCGCAGACTGGATTAAGTTGTACGGCGACTATCGTTGGGGACCGCATCCAGGTTCGCATCCAACCTTTTCGCTCGAAGAAATGAAGTTGGCGGTGGAGACCGCGAAAAATGCCGGCGTGCCGGTAGCCGTTCACACCGTTACCGAAGAAGGCATGCGGCGCGCCACTCTGGCCGGCGCGGAAACCATTGAGCACGGCAACGAAGGCACGCTGGAGATTTTCAAGCTGATGGTGGAGCATCATGTAGCGTTGTGCCCCACCTTGACGGCGGGCGGAGGAATGCCGCGTCCCGGTCAGCCGGAATCGCCGGCCGAGATTCGCCGGCGTGCCTCATTCAAAGCAGCTTTGGACGCGGGCGTCACGATTTTGAGCGGCAGCGATGTCGGCACCTTTCCGCACGGCGACAATGCGCGCGAAATCGAGCGCATGGTGGATTACGGCATGCCAAAGTTGGATGCTCTTCGCGCCGCCACTTCCGTAGCGGGCCGCGTGCTTCATCTAGATATCGGACAAGTGAAGGCAGGCATGCTCGCGGATCTAATAGCCGTGGAAGGCGACCCTTTGCAGGATGTCTCGGCCTTGCGGAACGTCAAGTTCGTGATGAAGGGAGGATTGATTTATAAGAAGTGACGGCGTTCCAGCGCGGTGCGCGAATTCGTTAAGAGCGGGCGCCGTCTTCCTGTCAGCCTCCAATGCAACGGCGGTAGCAAAAAGGGAAAAATCGCGCCTTTGAAAAATCCTTCTTCCGGTTGTCAATTCGCCCCGGCTTGATTGGCGCTGCTGATGAAGTTGTGGATGCCGGAATAGAGGCAATTCGTCGGCGCTTGGATTCCAGCGCATCGTGTGACGACGCCTATGCCAGGCAGCGGCAGATTGATGCCGCAGCCCACCGTCTCCTTGATTTTGGCAAGAAATATCGCTTCTCGCAGGATGGCGCAAAGATTAAGAAACTCGTCAACCAGGATGTTTTCCGCGAGGGAAAAAAAAGATTAAAAAAAACAGCAGCGAGAGCATTACATTCCCTCTCTACACCAGTCTAAATTCGCTTAAAGCTATCTACAATATGGCACCGCTGAACATGACGGAAGACTGAGCTGGCAGGAAACGTGCATGCCGCTTTAGAGAAGGTGCGACAAGGCTTCGAGATTGTCATTAACCAGGGCGACCAGCCGCTTGCGGTTATCAAAACGGTCGAGTTTCGCGGACGCTACATTGACCAGTGCATTGAGCTCTTGCGATCGCGCGGTTCGAACGCGCTTCCTGACGAAGACTTTGCTCGCGACGTGCAAGCGGCCATTGATGCACACCGCGACATGTTTGATCCCCCTTCATGGGATTAATTCTTGATTCAAGCGTGGCGATTGCCGGCGAACTTCAGAGAATGTCTGCCGCTGACAAGCTCAATGCGGTGGATCCGTCTTTGGCAGTCGTGACCGAATCATCCCTCGAGAAATAACCCTTAATCCAACAAAAGAATTAGAAGTTCCTTAATCAGCGAACGGATTTCGGGAGCATCCTTTGCTGCGATTTTAAACCCACGAACAGCACCTGAAAGAATGTGCGCCGTCTTCTCGGCGGAGACTTTTGTTTTAGCGCTCTGAAATTTGGAATGTGATTTAAGGACCGGCAAAAGAATCCTCTCAAAGGATCGATAGCCTTGATTGACAGAATCTTGAGCGAATCCAAACGTGCATTCTAACAGTTCTGCGGCTTCGCTGGAAGCTCGCATTATTTCAAAAGGTCGAACCGTCCATAGCTCAAAAGCGGCTCTAAGCTTTTCCTCGGGTATCTTAAGCTCGCCTATTTTACGTTCAATCTCAATCAGAGTCTCCTTGACAAAATGCTCGTATACGCTCTTGAATATTTCCTCTTTACTTTCGAAGACCAAATAAAGCGCGGGCCTTGAAATACTGGCAGCCTCGGCGATGTCGTTCATTGTTACGCGCTTGTATCCATAACGAAGAAAAACATCGCGAGCGGCCGCGAGCACCTTGTCTCTTTTTGCAATATCCATCTCTTGACTATTGACAAAAGCCGTCTATTTGTCAATACTAGACACATAGACAATTTTTGTCACTAGTCAGCAGGGAGGCGAGATTTGCCTAAAACGGTACTAATAACGGGAGCTTCCAGGGGATTCGGGAAAGACACCGCTCTCTTGTTTAAATCAAAAGGTTGGAACGTCGCGGCCACAATGCGAACCCCTGAGAAAGCAGAATCCTGGACAAGGGCCGCAGACCTGTTCACGCCAAAGCTTGACGTCACTGACCCTGCAAGTGTGAAAGCTGCGATCGATCAGACGATCGAAAAATTCGGCAGAATTGATGTGCTCGTCAATAATGCAGGCTTTGCGCTGCTGGGTCCTCTCGAGGGAGTATCGGCCGAAAACCTTAAAAAGCAATTTGACACGAATGTTTTAGGTGTGATCGGAATAACCCAAATGGTCTTACCTTTCATGCGCGAAGCCGGCGGCGGCATTATCGTAAATGTCTCTTCGATGGGAGGTCTTCTTTCGTTTCCCCTTCTTGCAACGTATCACGCCACTAAATTTGCAATCGAAGGTTTAACAGAAACCCTTCAGTACGAGGTCGCCCAACACGGAATCCGGCTTAAGCTCGTAGAACCTGGGGGCGCGAAAACTTCTTTTGGCGGTTCAAGCATGATAAAAACGCCACATCCCGCCTATCACGCGTTAATGACCGGCTTTGAAAAGGCCTCAAATTCGATCGAGCCTCGATTACCGGGACCAGAAAAGGTTGCAAAAATGATTTATCAAGCCGCTACTGATAAGTCTTCGCGTCTTCGCTACCCAGTGATTGCATTTCCAATGATCACCATCCGCAAACTATTTGGCGCCCGTATTTGGACTGCTCTGATGAGCTTGTGGGTCAGCTCGATGTTAAAGAAAAAGGCTGCGTAACAAAGAGGATCTTCATGAAAAAATCGATCACTTTAAAGATTTTGGCGTTCGCAATCTCGGCATTAATTATTTTTGTGACAATTGTTAAGTTCAAATATGGAACCGGGAAAGAGTACCCTGATCTTGGGGCCAATTTACCAACAGAGCCTTTTGTCCTGGAACAATTGATTCAACTGGACTATCCGCCCGGAAATGTTGCCGTTGCGAATAACGGTGATGTTTATTTCAACTACCATCCGCTCGCTAAAGCAGAACGTTTCTTGCCGGCAACCGTTTTTAAATGGCCCAACGGCAAAGTAGAGCCTTTCCCCTCGCTCGAGGCACAGAAAGACTTTCAAGGAACGTTTGGAATGACTATCGATAAACAAAATCGAATTTGGTTCATTGAACCAGCGAGTTTAGATTTCAAGCATACGCGTGTCTCCGCATTTGATTTGAATACCAAAAAGCGGGTGGAGTTCTTTGAATTTCCTGAAGGACAAGCGTCGTATGCCGAAGACATCAGAATCACAGCCGATGGTAAACACATCATTTTGCCAAATCCAGGACTCTTCAGTTTCACAACTCCAAGTATTGTCGTCTATTCCGTCTTGAACCACGCTTTTCATTCGATCAAATCAGATCATCCGTGTTTAAGCCCCGAAGACTGGATTATTCAAACGCCATACGGGCCCGACCGATTGGTTTGGGGACTGCTTAATTTCGCCGTCGGGATCGACGGAATTGAGATAAGTGAAGATCAAAAGTGGCTCTACATGGCTTCGATGACCAATTCTCGTCTTTGTCGCGCGCCGATGTCCGTCGTCTTGAACTCGGCAACGGGAACTGAAGCTTTCGACCAGAGCATTGAAGACATTGGGAAAAAGCCACTAAGTGATGGCATTGCGATCGACCGGGATGGGCGTGTCATCATAACCGATGTCGAACACGGAGCAATCATGGCATTTAATCCAACCACGAGTCAGTTATCAAAGCTCGGAGGGTCAAAAGATATTGTTTGGCCGGACGGAATCGTCGTTGGAGTCGACGGTGATGTCTACTTTACAGATAGCTCAATCCCGTCTTACATAGATCAGATCATGAGGCCCCCGAAAAAATCAAAGCTTCTGGAACACCGACCTTACTTTATCTATCGCTTAAAGAAGTCGAGGGGCAACGTGAGCCGGCGGTAGAAAACACCGGACGCGATTTATCGGGCGCGTGGATAACGGCAATGCCAGAACAGCAAAAACTAATAAGGGAGAGAATCACATTGGACGCAGGCGCTTTACATGGCTCCCGTTTCCTGCATCCCCTCATCGACCCGGTGGATTTCCCGCATCCGGCTCTTCGATCATCTTCATCCGGCGGCTTGCGCCGCAGCCCTTCCAGATGGCTCACCTTTCCTACCATGAGAGCAAGCCGGCATGGTTAATGCAGGAAGTGATATCCCCATCGTTTCTTAGCAACTCGCCAAGTATACTGATCGCCACAGCCACAACTGCAACTCGCTGCGGACAGCCCAGTCAACCCTGCTCAGCAAAACTGACCCACCCGTTCTGAACTGACCCCAAAATCCTTCGCCGTGCCGGATGGTCACGATAGAAGCTCACCATGCCAGAGGCCAGGAAGAGACCGTGTTCGATATGCCGCCGGTCGTTCCGGCCGGACCCGAGAGTGGGAGACCGCGAGCACGCCTGCGGCAAGCTGGACTGTCAGACCGCGCGCCGGCAAAAAACACAAACCAGTTGGCGGCGAAGAAATCCGGATTACGCCATCGCGCAAATAACACCCCTCCGCGCAGACTACCTAGCGGCAGTTGCCATCCCTGCTACGACGCTTGACTGTGCCGCCGAACCCACTCTTCGATACCTTTTGAGTTACCAACAAAAAAGCGCAGCGCCAGCGGCACCTCATGCGGATGATCTACCGACCAAGCTATGATCCTCTCCAGCTTGGTGGTGTCCTCCTGAATAGAGCTGATTTCAGACAACTCCGCTTCAATGACAGACAAATCTCGCACAAGGGTATAGTAACACCGGAGACGAGCCACGCACCCAAAATCGTTGACCAAGCGCCAAGCGAAAGATGGCTGCAAAGCTGGACCTTTCGCGCATAGATGCCGCCGCCATCTGTCCGCGCTCTGTAGTCCGCGCGTCGTGTCGCACGCCCGTGCCCGCTAACGAATTGCCGGTCGAGGAGGTGGCGGGGCGGTCGGAGATCCATGCTTGTGCCCAAACTGTGCCCGGGCTTCTTCCCGTCCTTCACCGTTTTCCTTTTAGGAATTTGGCACGCCAGGATGGAATTAGATGACGTCGCTCACCATTGAATTGCCCGATGATCGGAAGGCTGCTCTCGCCGCCAAGGCGCAGGCAAAGCGGCTTTCCGCCCAGCAATATGGCCGCCTCGTCATTGAATACGACCTCGCCCCGGAACGGTCCCACGGTCGTGGGAAACGGCGGCCGCGCACGGTCTTGACCAACTTTCGCCGGAGGACATCGACGCTGAAATCGCTGCTGCCTGCAAAATCCGTCGTGAGGACCGTTTGCATCCGGGTACATGATCCGCGTCGTTCTTGACACCAACATCATCGTTTCGTCATTACTTCAGCCTCTCGGCCCATGCGCACAGTCACAACGGCGGTATCAAGCAAAAATTCCGTCGTGAACATTCCCCGCCGTATCCGTCAACCGGAAATCGCGTCCCGAATAACGATAGGTCAGTTTCAAGTGATCCAACCCCAGCAGCGCCAGCACCGTCGCGTGGAAATCGTGTATATGCATGCGGTTCTCCGCCGCATGGTAACCAAAATCGTCAGTCGCGCCGTACGCGAAACCCGGCTTCACTCCGCCGCCCGCCATGAACAGCGAATAGCCATACGGATTATGATCGCGCCCATTCCCCCCTTGTGAAACCGGCGTCCGCCCAAACTCACCAGACCAGATCACCAGCGTATCTTTTAGCAGCCCGCGCGCTTTCAAATCCTTCAACAACCCGGCAATCGGTTTATCCACTTCACCCGCATTCTCATTGTGCTTAACAAACAGATCGGAATGCTGATCCCACTTATAGCTATGCGTGCACTGTATGAAGCGCACGTCAGCCTCGGCCAATCGCCGCGCCAACAAACACTGCCAGCCGAAATCCGCCGTCTTCGGATCGTCCAACCCATAAAGCTTCTTGGTCGCTTCCGATTCACCCGCCACATCAAACACTTTCGAAGCTTCCGCCTGCATGCGGAAACCCATCTCAAAGCTCTGGATGCGCGTCTCCAGTTCATCGTCAAGCTTCCACAGTTCCTGGTGCTTGCGATTGATCGCCTGAATCATGTCCAGTTCATAGCGCTGCTGTTCGCGGTTGAAACCCTGGTTCACCAGATATTCAATCGGCTCTTTCTGAATCTCCGCCACTTGCATGCCGGCATTGCCAATGGCCGTTCCCTGCACCGAGCCCGGCAGAAAACCCGACGCCCAATTCTTGGT
>Ga0182012_10007537_pt1 | contig 10857 bp, 9 predicted proteins | sample 612S2SmetaG_FD_120486 | JGI IMG/M metagenome (GOLD analysis project Ga0182012, IMG submission 120486) | Permafrost microbial communities from Stordalen Mire, Sweden - 612S2S metaG | ecosystem: Environmental > Terrestrial > Soil > Wetlands > Permafrost | place: Sweden: Stordalen | collected...
CTGTGCGGTCACCAACGCCCCCTTTTGCGCAACTGCTTTGACACGGCGGACAGCTGAGCTGCCCCGGCCAGGTTACCCGATGGATCGGCGTTTTGGCAGCCCCCGGAGCCCGACCGGACGGGCTCCGCCCCGCTCACACCACGGATCTCATCAAATTTGATGGACGGACGGTGGGGGCCGGGGTGGGGTCGCCGACCGGGGGCCCGGTCGGCGGACCCGGTCAGGCGTCGGCGGCCGATTCGGTATCGGGGATCTGGGCGAAGAGCCGGTTGAGGATCATGAACTTGAACAGCCACAAGATGCCGAACGAGACCACGTTGGTGGCCACCACCAGCACCGTGCGGGCCAGGTGGTGGAGGTGGTGGGCGCTGGCGAAGTGGTGGGCCAGCGACGCGGTGTAGGCCGCGAACCCGATGCCGGTCACCGAGATGACGGCGAAGGGCAGGATCTCCTTCAGCAGGTGGGACCGGCCGGTCTTGCCCCAGACCCACCGCCGGTTGAGGATGTAGGAGGGGATCCCCGCGGTGACGTTGGCGAAGAGCACGCTGGTCACCTCGGACCACAGTCCGAGGACGCCGTACACGAAGGTCAGGACCACCAGCGAGGTCAGCGCCGAGATCACCGAGACCATGGTGAACTTGATCATCTTGAGCCCCTCGGGCGTCCTGGCGAACTGCCACAGGCGCACCACCGAATCCCTCATCGCCGTCCAAACTACCCCTTCGGTCGCGCCCTGAGCGGTGGGAGGGGGTGGTGTCCGCTGTCCCGGCCGGTGGGACCCGACCGGGCGTCGGGCCCCGTCGTGCCTGGTCCGGGCGCCCTCGGGGACGGTACTGTTGTCTGTACACTCGCTCGCCATGGGGCACGGCGCGGGGGACGCGATGGGGGACGACTAGGGATGGCCGGTCGGGGACCGACGGCTGTCACGGGGGCACCGGCGACATGACCGCACCACTGGCAGTGGCACCAGGGGCATCGGTGGCGGCCGATGGGCCCGTGGCGGCCGCACCCGCCGCCGACGGGCCGCCGGCCGGGGGCGATGCCGCCCGCCGGCGGTTCACCCGGGCCGCGCTGACCGGGACCATCCTGGCCGCCGTCCCCTTCGTCTGGTTCCTGTTCGGCGTCTGGCAGGACCCCGACCCCCTGCGCAAGACGGCCTTCGAGGACAACTTCTACGACCTGCAGGCCCGGGCCATGTTCCACGGACACCTCTGGTTGGCCAACGGGGCCGTCGGCATCGAGGCTTTCATCCACGCCGGTCGGCAGTACACCTACTTCGGCCTGTTCCCGTCCATCATCCGCATGCCCGTCCTGTTGGTGACCAGCCGCCTCGACGGGCGCCTGACCGTCCTCTACATGCTGGTGGCCTGGATGCTCACCGCACTGTTCTCCTCGTTGCTGGCTTGGCGGGTGCGGATCCTGATCCGGGGTCCGGTGGCCATGGGCCGGGCCGAGGCCACCTCGTTCGGCCTGCTGATCGCCGCCCTCATGGTGGGCTCGGTGTGGACGGTGCTGGGCTCCCTGCCCTACGTGTTCGCCGAGGACCTGGCCTGGAGCATCTGCCTCACCGTGGGGAGCGTCTTCTGTCTGCTCGGCGTGCTCGAGCGGCCGACCCGGGGACGGGTGGTGGCCAGCTTGGTGCTGGTCCTGTGCGCCAACCTCGACCGGCTCACCACCGGCTGGGCGTGTGTGGTCGGTGCGGTGCTCATCGCCGCCTGGTTCGGCCTGGGCAAGGGGGGCGAGGAGAACCGCCGGTGGTGCGTTCCCCTGCTGGCCGTGGGCCTGGTTCCGCTGGCTGTGGGCTGCTACGTCAACTACCTCAAGTTCGGCGTGCCCTTCGGGCTGCCGGTGGGCGACCAGGTGTACACGCTCGAGAACGCCTACCGCCGGAAGTTTCTGGCCGCCAACCACGGCTCCGAGGAGGGGCTGGCGTTCATCCCCAGCGACTTCCTGGCCTACCTCCGGTTGGACGGGATCCGCTTCTCCTCGGTCTTCCCGTTCGTGACCCTGCCCGCCGCCCCCGCCGAGGCGGTCCACGGGGTGCTCTTCGACCGCCGGTACCGCACCGCCAGCGTGACGGCCTCGATGCCGCTGATGTCCCTGCTCAGCTGCTGGGGCCTGGTGACGGCGTTCCGGCCCCGTCCGGTGGGGAAGGTGGCGCTGACCCGCATCCTCCTTCTGGCGTCGGGATCGGCCGGGGCGGCCCTGCTCCTGTGGGGCTACATCGCGCCACGGTACCTGGCCGACTTCATGCCCTTCCTGACCCTGGCCAGCGCCGTGGCCCTGGTGGACATCTGGCGCCGGATGGAAGGCCGGAGCCGGCGGTTCCGGAGGGGGGGCTTCGCCGTCATCGCCCTGGTCGGGGCGTTCACCATCTGGGCCAACTTCGGCATCGGGGTGGCCCCCGACGAGGAGTGGACCACAGCCCAGGTCTCCAACTACGTGAGTGCCCAGAACGCCTTCAGCGACATCACCGGTCACCCGCTCAACGCCGAGGTGGTCCGGGCCGACTCCCTGCCCACCTTCGGTCCGGCCGGCCAGCTGTACATCATCGGCGCCTGTGACGGCCTCTACATCTCCAACGGGGAGGACTATTCGACGGTGCCGGAACAGCAGTTCGTCCGCACCACCTGGATGCCCGTCGAGTACGGCCACCTCTTCGAGCACACCTACGTCATGAGGGCGCTGCACACCTCACCGGGCGGCACGGCCCCGGTGCCCCTGGTCAGTTCGGGGCCGAGCACGGTCTCGCTCATCACCGTCCCCTCCACCAAGCCGGGCGAGGTGGCGGCCCGGTTCGTCCTCTCCGGACAGGGCCGCCCGCCCTACTCCAGCTATGTGGCCCTCATGCCCATCGGGTCGATGCTGCGGGTGTCCGTCGTGACCGATCCGGCCAAGCACTACGTGGAGGTCCTGATCCGGGGCCACGGATACCTGTCGGACACCATGTACAACATCGGTCCCATCGTGGCGCACCCCATCGACCCCCGCACCGGCGGGGCCACCCTGAAGGCGCTCCAGGTGACGGATGTGACGGCGTCCACGCCCCCGCCCTCCCTGTGCCTGGGCCTCCGCTGACCGGCGGTCGGAGGGCATCCGGGCCCTGAGCGGGGCTTCTGGCCCCGCCACTCTCACCCCGGGCGCGACCGTCCCAGGGCCAGATCGACCATCTGGTCGAAACTGAGCGACCGGCCGTCGGCCAACGCCAGCTCGAGCTCGGGACCGGTCAGGTGCTCTCCGATGATGTCCAGACTGGCCTGCCGGTACCGGACCTCGGGCTCCCACCACGGTGAACCGACCTGATCGATGAGGGCCTGGGCCACACCGTGGAGCAACGCCGCCCGGTGCCATCGGGACTCGTCACCGGCCGAGCAGGCCAGTCCGAGGCAGGCGTAGGCCGTGGCCATGCGGTCACCGGAGCGGCGACCGAGGACCAGCGCCTCCCCGAACCTCCCGGCCGCGCCCGACCCGTGTTCCTCACGGATCACCCATCCCAGGTTGATCAGGCCGTTGACCCGGTCGATTCCGAGCACATCGCACACCTGGAGGGAGCGCTCGAACCAGGTGCGGGCGGCAGGCAGGTTACCGACCTGCAGGGCATGACAGCCGGCGTTGTTGGTGATCGTCGAGAGGGTGAACAGGTCGCCCGACCTCTCCGCCCGGGCGATCGCCTCGGCGAAGAGTGCGTCGGCTTCCGCAGCATCGAAATCACCCCGCGACACGGCGGCGAACAGATGCACGCCGAGGGCCATGGCCACGGCCAGGTCGTCCCCGAGCCCCCGGGCCAGCGCCACCGCCTCTTCCGTCAGTGCCAGACCCCGTGCGTCCTCGCCGACCACCCCGTACACCAGGCTCAGCGAACCGAGGGCCTCCATCAGCAGCCGGTCATCACCGAGGGGCCGGACGAGCTGCACGGCCTGTTCGCCGAGTCGAGCGGCGTCGACGTGTCCGAGGGGTCCGAGCGCGTCCAACACGCTGACCATGGCCCGGCCGAGGAGTTCGGGGGTGGTGGCGGCTTCGGGTCGCTCCAGCACCGGCATCAGCCGGAGGACGGTATCGCCGGCCCGGATCCGTCCCCACCAGTAGCGCCGGAGGGCCACGGCAAACCGGAGGGCCCGGGCCGTGCCGCCTTCGTCGGCGTCTTCGACGGCGTGCTCGACGGCCCGCTGGATGTTGGCGTCGTCGGTGCGCAGGCGGGCCGTCCACCGGGCCTGATCGGCCCCGGGCAGGTGGGGTGCGGCCTCCTCGGCCACGGACAGGTAGTACGAGCAGTGGGCCGCCGCCACGTCGGCGGCCTCGTCCCCGCCCTGTTCCACCAGGTGCTCGGCTCCGAACTGGCGGATGGTCTGGAGGAACCGGTAGCGGACACCGGTGCCCAGCGGATCGGCCACCACCAGGCTCTTGTCCACCAGTGATCCCACCATGTCGGCGACGTCAAAGGGGTCGGTGTCGTCGAGCGCGCAGACAGCTTCGGCGGCCTCGAGATCGAAGCCCTCGACGAACACCGACAGGCGCCGGAGCACCGCCTGTTCGGGCCCGGTCAGGAGCGAGTACGACCATTCGACGGTGGCCCGCAGGGTCTGTTGGCGGGGGAGGGCGCTGCGGCTGCCCCCGGTGAGGAGGCGGAACCGCTGGTCCAGCCGGTCGTGGATGGTGGCGACGGACATCGAGCGCAGACGGGCCGCCGCCAGTTCGATGGCCAGCGGCATCCCGTCCAGGCGCCGGCAGATCGAGGCCAGCAGGGGTCCGGTGGTGGCGTCGAGGGAGACGGTGGCACCCTGGGCCCGGGCCCGGTCGAGGAACAGGGCCACGGCATCGGACACCCCCGGGTCCGGGCCGGTGCCGTCGGGACCGGTCTCGCCGTCGGGGACCGACAACGAGGGGACCCGGTAGATGGTCTCGCCGCCGATGCCGAGGGGCTCCCGGCTGGTGACGAGGAGGTGGACCCCGGGGCACCGCCGGAGGATGGCATCGCAGGCCTTGGCACAGGCCCCTATCAGGTGCTCGCAATTGTCCAGCATGATGAGGAGCCGCTGGGGCTCGAGCGCGTCGACCAGGGTGTCAAGCTCGGGCCTCCCCGGCTGGGGGGCGATACCCAGCACGGCGTTGACGGTGGCGGCCACCCGGTCCTCGTCGGAGACCGGGGCCAACTCCACCAGCCATACCCCGTCGCCCGATCCGTCCAGCAGGTCGGCCGCCACCTGCAGGGCCAGCCGGGTCTTGCCCGAGCCGCCGGCTCCGGTGAGGGTGACCAGCCGGTTCCCGTCCACCAGGTCACGGACCTCGGCCACCTCCCGGACCCGGCCGATGAAGTGGTCGGACTGGGCGGGCAGGTTGTTGGGGAGAGCCGGGTTGTCGAGGGACCGCAACGGGGGGAACTCCTGCGCCAGGCCTTCCATCCGCAGGGAGAAGACCTGTTCGGGTCGCTCCAGGTCTTTCAGGCGGTGGGAGCCGAGGTCCTCCAGCTCCAGCCCCTCGGGCAGGGTGTCACGGACCATCACCGCGGTGGCCTGGGACAGCACCACCTGGCCGCCGTGGGCGGTGGCCTCGAGGCGGGCGGCCCGGTTGACCGTGGGGCCGAAGTAGTCGCCGTCCCGTTCCTCGCACTGGCCGGTGTGCAATGCCATCCGGACCGCCAGGCCGGCCTCTTCCGGCCAGGGCTCGGCCTGCAGGGCGGCCTGGGCCCGGGCCGCCGCCTCCAGCGCGTCCTGGGCCGCGGCGAACGCGGCGCAGAAGGCGTCGCCCACCGTCTTGAACACGTATCCCGAGGAGGACTCGATGGCCGAGCGCAGCAGCTCGTCGTGGCGTCGCAGGGCGACGCCCATGGCCTCGGGGTGCTGCTCCCACAGCCGGGTGGAGCCCTCGATGTCGGTGAACATGAGGGTGACCGTCCCGGTCGGGAGCGTCCGCACGGGAGAAGGTTAGCCCCGGTCCTCCCGCCGGTCCCCGCCCGTCAGGCGTCGCTGTCGAGGGCGTTCGCCAGCGAATTCAGCATGGACCGGGTACCCTCCTCCCGCTGGGCGGCGGTGTCGTGGCCGTCGAGGAACACCCCCTGCTCGGTCAGGACCAGGACGGTCCCGGTGTCCACCGCTCGGAACTCCACCGTGGCCACCGACACCGATATCCGGACGTCATCGGCGGACATCTCGTAGGTGGAGACGATGCGCTGGTTGGGGACGATGTCGCGGAATTGGGCGTCGAATGTGTAGACCGGGCCGCCGGGGGGACCACCCCGGTTGACCTCGTGGCCGCCCACCCGGAAGTCGAGCTCGTAGCCGGCCCCGAGGGCGTCGGGGGAACCGGCGAACCAGTGGGCCTTCACCGCCGGATCGGACCACGCCCGGAAGACCCGGTCCACCGGGGCGTCGTAGGTCCGCTCGATGACGAAGGAGTCGTGGGCGACGGTGGTCGGTGTCATGGTGCCTCCTCGGTGGCGGGGTCGTCTTTCAGGATGTCGCCGAGCCGGTCGAGGCGGGCCTCCCAGCCCCGGCGCCGGTCACTGATCCACCGCTCGGCCGCAGTCATGGCCCCGGGCTCGATCCGGCACATGCGGGTCCTCCCGATCTTTTCGGTCCTGACCACGCCGCACGCTTCGAGCACCTGGACGTGCTGCACCACGGCGGCGAGCGACATGGCCAGGGGCTCCGCCAGTTCGCTCACCGAGGCCGGGCCCCGGGTCAGCCGTTCCACCATCGACCGCCGGCTCCTGTCGGCCAGGGCCTGAAAGGTGCGGTCGAGGTCGATCGTTTGGTCAAGCATCTACTTGAGTATAGGGACCGACCGGGCAGATAGTCAAGTAATGGATTGACTATCCCTTGCCTGCGGACTGCCCGGTCAGTCGTCCAGGGCGGCGCGGACCAGTTCCACCAGGTCGTCATCGGACACGGTGGCGAAATCCTCGGGCGTCAGGCGGATGGTGCCGGTGCTGGTTTTGGTGCCGGGATACCGGGAGGTGAATGCCTCCTCGCGGCCCTGGTGCCACCCGTAGACCGACAGGCCGTGCTTCCACGCTCCGACGTGGAGTTTGTGGGGGCCGACCCGGTAGGTGGGCATCCGGTACGACAGGACCAGGGTGGCCTCGGGGTGCACCTCCAGCACCAGGCGGTGGAGCCGGTCGAAGAGCGGACGGCCCGCGGGGGCGATGGCGGCGATGTAGCCGGCCACGTCGTCCGGCAGGGCGACGTCCTCCGGCTCCGGTGCTTCCACTGCGGACCTCCGGTCAGTCCCGCCTGTCCTCACCGCGAGACGCCGCGGCGATCCCGTCGGGTTGCTCGTCGTTCGTTCCTCGTCACCCGTCCAGACTGGCGAACAGCCGGCTGGGCCGGGTGCCCCAGGCCACCTGGCGGGCCAGTTCGGCACTGACCACCGGGAGGTCGGCGGCGTGGGTGACCCCGACCAGCTTGGCGTCGGTGGTGACCACCCGGACCGGCCGACCCTTCCCGCCGGCCACCATGTCGGCCACCACCTCGGGCAGCAGCACCTCGGCCTTGGGGACCTCGCCGCCGGCAGCCACCTCGGCCAGCAGCGCCTCCTCGTCCAGCCCGGACCCGGCCATGGCGGCGTCGAAGACCTCCCAGATGGCCGGCTGGAACCCCCAGAGGTTGACCGAGGCCGGCAGGTCGCCGCCCAGGTCCACCGGACCCCGTCCGTCCTCGGAGGTGAAGGCCCGGCCGTGGTCGTGGCGGGTCACCATCCTCCGCTCGGTCAGGGCCACCAGGTGGCCGCTGTCGTCCACCTGGCAGATCCCCCGGGTGACCGGATCGTCGGTGGCCACCGTGGAGCGCAGCTGGTAGCCGATAAGGACGTGCTCGTCGCCCCCGTCGTCCAGCTGGCGGGCCAGGAGGCCCATGGCCACCTCGCCGTAGACGTCGTCGGCGTTGGACACGGCGAAGGCCTGGTCGGGACCGAGTGCGCCCCGGGCGGCCAGCACGGCGTGCACGGTGCCGAGCGGGAGCTTCTGTTCGGCGTAGGCCACATCGACCTCGTCGGGCCAGCACCGCTCCACGTGGTAGCGGATGGACGGTCCGGACTCGGGGTGGAGCACCAGGACGATCCGGCCGAAGCCCACCGCCACGGCGTCACTGACCAGCAGGTCGATCACCGCCTCGCCACCCGGACCGATCGGGGCCAGGGGCTTGCAGCCGCCGTACCGCCGGGCCATGCCGGCGGCCAGCACCACCAGGGCCGGTGCCACGCCCGGGCTCAACCGCCCCAGCGCAGCACGGCACTGGCCCAGGTCATGCCGCCACCGAAGCCGGTGAGGAGGACGTGGTGGCCGTTGCGGAGCCGGCCGGTGTCCAGGGCGTCGGCCAGGGCCAGGGGGATGGACGCCGAGGAGGTGTTGCCGTAGCGGTCGATGACCACCACCGCCTTCTCCTCGGGGATGCCCAGCCGCTGGCAGGCGGCGCTGATGATCCGGAGGTTGGCCTGGTGGGGGACCATCACGTCGATGTCGTCCGGGGTCAGTCCGGCCTCGGCGATGGCGGCCTCAGCCGACTCCACCACCACCCGGACGGCCTTGCGGAAGATCTCCTTGCCGTCCATGTACAAGAAGCCGCCGTGGTCGCACTTGAGGAGGTGCCGGAGCGATCCGTCCGCGCCGAGCTTCCACGACAGGAGCTGGCCGGGACCGTCGACCGCCTCGAGGACCACCGCACCGGCCCCGTCGCCGACCAGGACGGCCACCGACCGGTCGTCCCAGTCGGTGATGCGGCTGAGGGTCTCCGATCCGATGACCAGGAGCCGTTCGGCTCCGATGGCCAACAGGCCGTGGGCCGCGGTGAGGGCATAGACGAATCCTGAGCAGGCGGCGTTGAGGTCGAAGGCCCCACCGGGGATGCCCAGGGCGTCCTGCACGGTGGCCGAGGTGCCGGGCACCAGCTGGTCGGCGGTGGTGGTGGCCAGGACCACGGCGTCGATCTCGTCGGGCCGCCGCCCGGCCTTGGCCAGCGCGGCCTGGCCGGCCTCGATGGCCAGTTGGGATGTGGTGCCGCCGATGTGGCGCTCGCGGATGCCGGTCCGCTCCTGAATCCAGGCGTCGCTGGTGTCCATGGTGACCGACAGGTCGTCGTTGGTCACGACCTTGTCCGGTACGGCGATGCCCCACCCGGTCACGATGCCGCCACGGGTCATGTTCATCACGGGTCTGTCCGGTCGGTGATGGGCCCCCCGGTGATGTGGCCCCCGGTGATGTGGATGGTCATGGTCAGCCTGCTTCCAGCACGTGGATCCCGATGAACGCTGCGTCCTTACCGATGATGCCACCAGTATTGGCCGCCACCGCCAATCGGGCCCCCTCGACCTGGCGGGGACCGGCCTGTCCCCGCAGCTGGGCGGTGAGCTCGACCACCTGGGCGATGCCGGTGGCACCCAGGGGATGACCGCGGGACACCAGTCCTCCGCTGGTGTTGACCGTGACCCCCTTGCCACCGATGGTGGTGTCGCCGGCCACGGTGGCCGGTCCGGCATCGCCCGGCTTGAAGAAGCCCAGCGACTCGAGGGCGTAGAGCTCCTCGGCGCTGGTGGCGTCGTGCAGTTCGACCACGTCGACGTCGGCGGGGTCCACCCCGGCATCGTCCCAGGCGGCCGCGGCGGCTTCGGAGAGTCGCTCGTGGTAGTCCATCTCACCGTTCCCCGACCGCACGGTGGTCGACCGGATCCTCGGCGCACCGGAGTGCAGGGACGGTGCCAGGACGACGGCGGCGGCCCCGTCGGTGAACGACGAACACATCAGCCGGGTGAGCGGCCACACGATGCCCGGGGAGTTGAGGACCTCGTCCAGGGTCACCTCGGATTGGAACTGGGCGTCGGGATTGAGGGCCCCGTGACGCCGGGCCTTCACCGCGGTGGCGGCGAACTGCTCGACGGTGGCGTCGCGCTCTTCCATCTGGATGATTGTCCACTTCGAGTTGAGGGCCATGAGGACCGAACCGGACGGGTTCTCGAGCTGCTCGTGCATGCGGATCCGGTCGGCCAGGGGCACCCCGTCCTCGATGCCGGCCAGGGTGGCGGCCCGGTCGCCGGTCCACATCTTCTCGACCCCCACGGCCAGGACGGTGCCGACACCGCCCCGGGCGGCCAGGGTGGCCAGGTGGAGGGCGGAGGCCCCACCGGCGCAGGAGTTGTCCACGTTCACGATGCCGGCGTTGCGCAGGCCCGCGCTCCGGAGGAAGGTCTGGCCCCGGATGCAGCCCTGGTCGAGCAGCCGGCCGGCGGTGGCGTTGCCGAACACCACCAGGTTGACGTCGGCCGGATCGATGCCGGCATCGGCCACGGCTTCGGCCACGACCTGGGTGGCCATGTCCTCAGCGGTGCGGTCTCGGCGGTTCATGGCCGTCTGGGCGGCCCCCACGATGGAGACGGTGCTGTCCACGGTGTCCTCGCTCATCCTCGGGCCGGCGCGCCGACCGACGCCAGGGCGGCGATCAGGCGCTCGAACTGTTCCAACGGGTGGTCTTGGGTGACGTACACGGCGACGTGCGAGGCTCCGGCCCTGCGGTAGCTCCCGACGACGGCCGCCACCTCGGCGGCGGTGCCGCTGACGATGTGGCGCTCGAAGGCCTTGGCCGGAATGCCGTAGAGCGACGACATCCAGGCGGTGCCCCGCGCCGATCCCACCACGGGATCGTCGTCGATGGACACGAACAGGACGATGGAGCGGGTGACGGCGTCCGGGGGCCGGCCGGCCCGGTCGATCTCCTTGTCCAGGCGCTCGAGGGCCTGGCGGTACTCGGCCGGGTCGAGGAAGAGGGGCATCCAGCCGTCGGCCAGGGTGGCCGCCCGGACCAGGGCCGCCTCCGACGATCCCCCCACCCACACCGGGACGGGGTACGGCTCCGGCAGCTGGAGGTACCGGTC
>Ga0182012_10007540_pt1 | contig 10854 bp, 7 predicted proteins | sample 612S2SmetaG_FD_120486 | JGI IMG/M metagenome (GOLD analysis project Ga0182012, IMG submission 120486) | Permafrost microbial communities from Stordalen Mire, Sweden - 612S2S metaG | ecosystem: Environmental > Terrestrial > Soil > Wetlands > Permafrost | place: Sweden: Stordalen | collected...
GCAGGTCGAGGCCGTCCTGTCGGGTGAGAATGTCAAAGATGGCCGTAGGCTGAAGCGTGCGAGATAGCACATACGCAAGCGTGTTGGCGACAATGACGGGCAGAATAATGGAGTAGCTTCCGCTGACCTCGAGCACCATGAAGACGGAGGTCATCGGCGCGCGCAGGAAGGCTGCGAAAAGCACTCCCATTCCGACCAGAGCGTAGGTGCCGATGGTTCCAGTGAGGTGCGGATACAGGATGTGTTCAAGGCCACCAATGGAGCCGCCAAGCATGGCTCCGATAAACAGAGTCGGCGCAAACATGCCGCCGGGTGTGCCGCTCACGAATGAAAGTACCGTCGCCACGATCTTCAGTAAGACGAGCAACGCGAGAAATTGCCAAGTGAAGTGCCCGTGCATGGCTTCGTCCATGTATTGATAACCAGCGCCCATGACTTGCGGCGCGCCGAGATATCCGAAGAGGCCGATGATGAGGCCAGCGCACGATGGCAGAAAGTATTGCGAAGCGCGCGGCCAGGCACGAACTCTGGGGCGAAGATAAGAGATGGCGTGCGAAAAGGCGACGGCGAGAAGCGCTCCGGCGAGACCGAGGACAGCGTAGGCCAAGAGTTCGACAGGATGCACAAGCGTGACGATGGGAATGCGAAAGAGCGCTTCCGCTCCGAAGAACCAGCGCACGATAACCACGCTGGAAATTGCTGAGAGCACGACCGAGCCAAGGATTCCGGCAGTCCAGCGTCCGATGACTTCCTCGATAACGAAGAGCACCGCGGAGATCGGCGCATTGAAGGCTGCAGCTAGTCCGGCGGCCGCGCCGATGGGAGCGAGCAGGCGCAGTTTCTCGCGGGAAAAATTCATGCGGCGCCCAAGAGCAGAAGCAATGCTGGCGCCGATCTGTAGCGATGGATCTTCGGGGCCCAGCGAATGTCCGCAGCCAATGGCGAGTGCGGCCGTGATGAACTTTCCCACGGCGGTGCGGAACGGAATGTATCCGTTGAAGATGTAAAGCGCAGCCTTAGTTTGATTGACGCCGCTGCCGCGCACCAGCGGAAACACATGGATCACAAGGATCGCGATAAGCAAGCTTACCGCGGGCGGTACCACGAGCAATCGCCAATCGTGGGCATGAGGGGCCGCTCCCAGTAAACCAATGCGAACCCAGTCGATGGCGAGCCGGAAGCAAACCACCGAGAGTCCAGAAAAGATTCCGATGAAAACGGAAATGATAAGAAAGAATCGCTCTTCGTTGAGGACGGAACCGAGGTTCAGGGCCGAGTCCACGAACGACGCGCGCGGAGTTGGCGGCGTTTGAACTTCCCCGGCGACGACAGGAGCAGTCGGGTTCATTGGTCGGCCCCCCCGTGATTCTGCGCCAGGCGGTTCTGGGAAATGATCAGGAGTGCCTGATCGGAGCCAGCGGCTGGCCCACAAGCCTTCGCCGTTTGTTGCTCTATGGTCGCGATCAAATCCATAACCTGATCGGAAATGTCCTCGTCGCTCATGGGAAGCAGATGATTGATTTGTGGACCGAGTTCAAGCCAGCGCGCGTGGAGCGATGCGAAATCAGCATTCGCTGGGCTGGTTGGCGGCTGCGATTGCGCGCAAGTTTGCAGGCGTTCGCCGGCGTGTGTCCAGGCGGATTGTAGACGGCTGCGGCGTTCGCTCTCAGTGATCCCTTGCGCATAGGGATCGGATTGGCGGATGAGTGTCGTAGTCTGCAAGAGTTGAGCGACGTGAGCGTCGTCCGGATTTTTTCGTGCGGCACGTTCCAGATAAGTCTCGGCGGTGCGATAGCGTCCCAGCGCAAATGCGGACTCTCCAGCTCCCCCCAAAGCGGCGACGAGACTGGGATCATGACGCAGCGCCGCTTGATATTCGGTCAGGGCGTGAACGGGATCCTGTGCGCGAATGAAGAGATCGGCGGCGCGCACGTGCGCCGGAGCATCCGTGGTTAGTGACGCGGAAAGCGAGATGAGTTCAGCTTGCGCTTGCGGCAGAGCGTTGTGATCCAGGAGGAAGTTGATTAATTCAAGTTGCGCTTGCGAGCGGTGCGCATCGGAGTCGCTCGGCCAGACGCCATAGATGGCGCTGTGGTAGTAGCGGAGTGCGTCTTGTACAGAATCCTTTCGGACCTCGAGGCGTGCCAGCGCGAGGTTCACGAAGCCATCCTGCGGCTGCTGCTCCCAGAGTGTAATAAGGTAGGCCTCGGCCTCGTCGACACGGCCGGAGTCACGCAAAGCACGCGCCAGACTTAGCTGATAGTCGAAATTATTGCGGTCGTAAGACAAGGCGGCGCGAAAATCCTCGACGGCTCGATCAAGCCTGCCGGATTGCTGATCGGACAAGCCTTGCGCGTACATGTGGCGCGCCAGAGCCTTTTCCTGCTCGTGGAAGCGGTTCATCAGCCGGCTCACGCCAGCGAAAAAGACGATGGCGAACAGGCTTAGAAAAGCAATCGTTCCTGCGGGACTGCTGGCCAGAGCCTTGAGCGTCGATTTGGTTTGGGTTTCGAGCAAAGAGATATCGTAAATGATTCGATGTGGTAAGTGGTCAGGGCGTTCACGTTGGTGCGGACGAAAGCAGAGTGTGTCACGATGCCCATTTGAAGACTTCCTTTTAACGCACTACCATCTATCCATGCCCGTTGAAACCGAAATCTCGCCCTCGACCTACACACCTGTCCGCGCCCCTCGTGGCAACCAGATCACTTGTAAAGGCTGGCAACAGGAAGCAGCCATGCGGATGTTGATGAACAATTTGGACGAGGAGGTCGCGGAGCGCCCCAAAGACCTCGTCGTATATGGCGGCACTGGGCGGGCGGCACGCAGTTGGGAGGCCTACCATGCGATCGTCACTTCGCTGAAGAGTCTCGACAACGATGAAACCTTATTAGTGCAGTCGGGTAAGCCGGTGGGAATTTTCAAGACACACGAGTATGCCCCGCGCGTGCTGATTGCGAATTCGAATCTGGTCGGGCATTGGTCCAATTGGGAGAAGTTCAACGAGCTGGAACGCGCAGGTTTGATGATGTACGGCCAAATGACTGCCGGTTCATGGATTTATATCGGCTCGCAGGGAATTGTCCAAGGGACGTTCGAAACGTTTTCTGCGGCCGGCGAAAAACACTTTGGCGGCGACCTTGCGGGCAAGCTGATTGTGAGTGGCGGCATGGGCGGCATGGGTGGAGCGCAGCCGCTGGCCGCGACCATGACTGGCGCGGCCTTTCTCGGCATCGACGTCGATCCTGAGAGAATTAAGAAGCGGCTGAAGACGGGCTATTGCGACTTCATGGTCACGAATCTCGACGAAGCTTTGCGCATTCTAAAAAACGCGATTCGCAAGAAAGAAAACGTTTCCGTCGGATTGGTCGGCAACTGCGCCGATGTGATTCCTGAGTTGGCGGAACGCGGCGTCGTCCCCGATATTTTGACCGATCAGACTTCGGCGCACGATCCGCTGAATGGGTACGTTCCGAATGGAATGTCGCTGGCCGAAGCGTTTGAGTTGCGAGCACGCGACCCTCAGGCCTATCAGGAAAAGTCGCTCGATGCCATGGCCAAGCATGTCGAAGGCATGTTGCGCCTTCAAAAGATGGGCTCAGTCACCTTCGATTATGGCAACAACATTCGCACGTTTGCGTTCCAGCGCGGGGTCAAGAACGCGTACGATTTTCCTGGATTTGTACCGGAATACATTCGCCCTCTATTTTGCGAAGGACGCGGGCCGTTTCGCTGGCTGGCGCTGTCGGGCGAGCCCTCGGATATTCATGTCACCGACGATTTAGTGCTGGAGATGTTTCCGCAGAATCGCATTCTTCGCCGCTGGATTGAACTGGCCCGCAAGCGAATCAAGTTTCAAGGTTTGCCGGCACGCATCTGCTGGCTAGGCTATGGCGAACGCGCCGAGTTTGGCCTGGCAATGAATGATCTGGTGAAGAAAGGTAAGCTGAAAGCGCCGATCGTCATCGGTCGCGATCACTTGGATTGCGGATCGGTAGCCTCGCCCTTCCGCGAAACTGAGGCTATGAAAGACGGCAGCGACGCAGTCGCCGATTGGCCGATTCTCAATGCGCTCCTAAACACTGCGGCGGGCGCGTCATGGGTGTCGGTACATAACGGCGGAGGTGTGGGCATTGGCTACTCCCTGCACGCTGGACAAGTGACGGTTGCCGACGGCTCGGAGATGATGGCGAAGCGGATTGAACGCGTTCTCACGACTGATCCCGGCATGGGCATTATTCGTCATGCCGACGCGGGATACGATGAGGCGAAGACGTTCGCGAAAGAGCGCGGAGTCAGGGTGCCGATGGGAAGCTAGGCTCCGGATATCTTATGAAAGATGAGAGTGGAGAAATCACGCAATCAGCATTAGGAGTTGTCATGCGGTCAACGGAGATAGACGCGACGAACTTCGAAACGATCGAATGGGACGATTGCTATTTCAAGTATTGTGAATTCAGTGGCTTTTCTAAAGAAGGCGGTGTGATCAGCTCGGATTTCGTGGCCTGTTCGTTTAAGAATTTGGATTGGTATTGGGGAGTCTTCGCTCAAGCCAATTTTGTCCGATGCAACTTTACGAATTGCACTTTTCGCGGCGCATCCTTCGCGGATGCGAGATTTGTGGAATGTGGATTAAAAGATGTCCGCTTTATAGAAGACAACCTCCGAATCCGCTGCGATTTCTCGGGAGCGGTCGCTTACGGTTGCACGGTTGAGGGCGGCGAAGGGTTTAAGGCGAAAGACAGAACCTGAGAAGATTACTCGGTAGTACACTATCTTTGAAAGTCGATAAGAAAACTCAATCGTCGATTCTTCTGACCAACATCGGACAGCTTCTCACACTGCGCTCACCTTCCGGCGCAATCGGTCCGCGGCGTGGTCCAGCACTGAGCGAGTTAAGCGTTATTGAAGACGCGGCCGTCCTCTGCGTTGGCGGAAAGATCGTCTCCGTGGGTGGCACGAAAGATGCCCTGCGTGATGCCTGGCTGAAAAAGAATCGAAAGCACGTCGTTGAAATCGACTGCACGAATAAGGTGGTCCTGCCGGGATTTGTCGACTCGCATACCCATCCGGCATTTATGCAGCCTCGGCTGGTCGATTTCGAAAAGCGCATCGCCGGCGCGACCTACGAAGAAATCGCCGAAGCGGGAGGCGGAATCCGCTCCAGCCTGGCGACTGTAAGGAAAGCCAAGCGAAGCGATTTATCAGCTCATGTTCTAAAAGGCCTGCGTGAGATGGCCGCGCAAGGTACGACGACCATCGAAGCGAAATCGGGATATGGCCTCACCTTGAAAGACGAAATCAAATCGCTGGAGGCGATCCGGGACGCGGCGAAATTATTTCCAGGGACGGTCGTCCCCACTTTCCTGGGCGCGCACGTCGTCCCTCCCGAATATAAAGATTGCTCACAAAAGTACGTTGAGATCGTCTGTAACGAGATGATCCCCGCGATCGCGCGGCGGAAGCTCGCCCGCTTCGTCGATGTTTTCACCGAGCGCGGCGCATTTTTTTCAGAACAGACGGAAACAATCTTCGCCGCCGCGCATCAGAGCAAATTAGATGTCCGCGGACATGTGTGCCAGCTAAGCGCAACCCCACTGGCGGAGATATTGCGCTTTAATCCGGCGTCCCTCGATCACTTGGATCATGTAAGCGAGAGCGATATTGCCCTGATGGCCAAGAGCGACACGCTCGCAACGTTAGTTCCGGGGGCAAATTATTTTCTCGGGTTGAGAGATTATCCGCCAGCGCGGAAGTTGATCAATGCGGGCGTCGCAGTAGCACTGGCGACGGACTTCAATCCGGGGTCATCGCCGACGCCAAGTATGCCGTTCGTACTATCGTTAGCCTGCACGCACATGAAGATGTCACCGGCAGAGGCGATCACGGCGGCAACGATCAACGGCGCATGGGCACTACGTGTAGAAGAGAGCAAAGGCTCAATCGAACCTGGCAAAGATGCCGACTTGGCCGTGTTCGATGTAAAGGATTATCGTGAAATCGCATACTGGTTCGCAGCCGAACACTGCACGTTAACCGTGATGAACGGGACGCCGAGCGTGGAACTTTAGCTCGTCTGTGCACGTATACATCAGCGTGGAAGTTCGCCTTGCCAAACATATATTCGACCGCCGGACCACAGCACTCGAACCACTTTAGTTAAAGGGACTTATGAAAAGAACCATGCGTTTCCACACCTCTATCCTTCTATTTCTTCTATCGATTGCAGCCACGGTATTCGCACAGCGTCTGCCCCAGATCGCTACTCCGGAAAACTACCGGCTGACCTTCACGCCCGACTTCACCACCAACAAGTTTGGCGGAAACGAAATCATCCAGATAAAAGTTCTACAGCCCACCAGGCAGATCGTGCTCAATGCCCTCGAAATCGACTTTCGCAAGGCGACGATCTCCAGTAGTGGGGTGGTTCAGTTGGCGACAATCGCGACCGACAAAGATAAGGAGATGGCGACGCTGAGCTTCGATCAAACCATCACTCCAGGGCCGGCCACCATCAACATCACATACACAGGAATCCTGAATGACCAATTGCGCGGCTTCTATCTGGGCAAAGAAGAAAACGGCAAGAAGTATGCGGTGACGCAATTTGAGTCCACCGACGCGCGGCGCGCTTTTCCCAGCTTCGACGAACCAGCCTACAAAGCGACCTTCGAAGTGACTGTCATCACCGACAAAGACTTGACCGTGCTATCGAACCGCAACGTCGTCTCTGACACGCCCGGTCCGGACGCGGGCAAGCACACCGTAACCTTCGCCACCACGGCCAAGATGTCATCGTATCTGCTTGCTATCGCAGTCGGAGATTTTGAATACATCGAAGGCTCGGCCGACGGCATTCCGATTCGCGTCTATACCTTTCCCGGCAAGAAAGATCTCACTCACTTTGCGCTGGAAGCTGCCGAGCACTCCATCACTTATTACGACAAATATTTTGGCGTGAAATATCCGTTCGGAAAACTCGACATGGTCGGCCTGCCCGACTTCGCCGCTGGCGCCATGGAGAATGCCGGTCTCATCACTTACCGCGAGGTCGCGCTGCTGGCCGATCCTAAGACAGCCTCGATCGATCAATTGAAAATGGTCGGAGTCGACGTCGCCCACGAAATTGCTCATCAGTGGTTCGGCGATCTGGTCACCATGCAATGGTGGGACGACATCTGGTTGAACGAAGGTTTCGCGACCTGGATGTCCAGCAAGCCGCTCGAAGAGTGGAAACCACAGTGGCGCATGGATCTCGACGACGCGCTCGAAACCACTCAAACCTTAAACACCGATTCGCTGTCGAACACGCGCCCCATTCATCAGGCGGCGGAGACTTCAGCGCAGATTCAAGAACTGTTTGACGGCATCGCTTACGGTAAAGCCGCGTCCGTACTGCGCATGTTGGAAGCTTACCTCGGGCCTGAAACATTCCGTACAGGGGTCGACAGTTACATCCGGCAACATGCTTACGGCAACGCGACTGCGGGAGACTTTTGGAGCGCACTCACGGTCGCATCCCATAAACCTGTCGATCAGATCATGCCGACGTTTGTGAATCAGGCGGGCGCACCCCTCGTGTCGATGGAGACGCAATGCACATCGGGCGCGACGACTGTGAAGCTGTCGCAGCAAAGATATTTCTACGACCGCGACAAATTCAACGTCGGCACCGATGAGCTGTGGCAGATTCCGGTTTGCATGAAAGTAGGCTCCGCCGAAGGCAAGACGGAAAACAAGTGCGAACTGATGACCGCGAAGCAATCCGAAGTTAAATTCGCCGGATGTGCGACGTGGGGATTCGCCAACGGTGGTGCCACAGGATACTACCGATCAGGATATTCGTCCGAAGGCATCACGGGCTTGGCTGGAAAGATGCAGAGTGAGCTCACTCCTGCCGAACGGATTCGTTTGCTGAGCGATGAGTGGGCGATGGTGCGTGTCGGCCGTCAATCTGCCGGCGACTATCTCGCGCTGGCTAGCGGACTGCAATCCGAAACCAGCGGCGCCGTTATGCAGGAAGCCATCGGACAGATTCGCGGTATCGGAGACTATCTGGTCAGCGATTCCGATCGACCCGCGTTTGAACAGTGGGTACGCACTACGTTCACTCCGCTAGCCCGGCAACTGGGCTGGCAACCTGCGCCCGGCGAGAGCGAAGACCGCAAGGCTTTGCGCGATCAGGTCATCACCGGGCTGGGTTATAGCGGACACGATCCGCAAGTGCTGGCCGAAGCCGCTAAGCTGACACAGGATATGCTGAACGGCAAAACGCTCGACCCCAGCATTCGCGAAACTGCGTTCATCCTTACCGTGATGAATGGCGACGAGGCGCTCTACACCCAGATTCTCGACCATATAAAGGATGCTAAGACGCCCGAGGACTTTTATCTTTATGCGCACGCGCTTTCGCAATTCCGCGATCCCAAACTGCTGGAGCAGACCTTGCAGGCAACGATCACTCCACGCGTGCGGAGTCAGGATGCTCCGTTCGCCATGGCGGCCGTGATTCGCAATCCTGCAGGACGAGAGATCGGGTGGGATTTCGTGCAGGCTAACTGGGGGCAGATCGACAAAATGACCAGCGGATTCAATGCCGGCGCGATCATCTCGGCCACCGGTTCGTTCTGCGACGCCACGTCGCGCGATCAAGTAAAGAGTTTCTTCGCCGAGCATCCCGTGCCTTACGCCGCGCGCGCCCTCAAGCAGGCGCTGGAGCGCATCGACGAGTGCATCGACTTGCGTTCGCAGCAGTCGGCGCAACTGGCATCATGGCTGGGACAGCATCAGGGAACCCGTCAGGGTACCCACTAGAGGCGCTTGCGGAGCTTACGACCGGCGATGGATTTGCGAGCCATCGCCGTAGTTGTTTTCGCGTACGTTGAGGCAGTCGATCACGTGTTGCTATAATCAGAAACGTTGGTTTGCTCCAGCCCGATCCGCCGCGCGTAAGCAGGCATTCAACAATCGGCGATCAAGTCACGACCGGGATCTTCCACCCTTGGAAGCCACTAGCCGGCTGTGGACCGTTCCAAAAGTGGCCAGGTAGCTCAGGCGGTAGAGCGCAGCCCTGAAAAGGCTGGCGTCGGGGGTTCAACTCCCTCCCTGGCCACCACTTATCAAGAAGCCTAGCGCGAAGTGTATTCTTTTGGCCTTCCGAATTGAACCGCCTTGCGAACATCGGAGGATGTGGGCTCTGGTATAACCCACCTAGTGCGCTATTCCTTCACCGATACCCGCCCCCAAGGAGAACCGACAGCAATGCGTATCGCTCTTAAGTCCGCACTCGCCTCTTTACCTCTACCTGCGACCTCATCATGGCCGGAGGGCGTTTGGGACAAAACCGTGTTCGAGCATGGCACCATGTCCGTGCTCGTGTTTACCCCTCGCGGTCGCGATTACCAGACCCGTCACAATCAAGATGAGCTTTACATCGTAATGAGGGGATCTGGAACGCTCATGATTGAGGAGACACCCTACCCTTTCGCGGAGGGAGACGTACTCTTCGTTCCCGCCGGAAAGCAGCACCGCTTCGTGGAGTTCTCTCAAGACTTGATCACCTGGGCAATCTTCTGGGGTCCCCAAGGCGGCGAAAAGGATGACCAGCGAAACCTACTTTGAGGCGGTATCGTTCTGCTTTTCGGCGAGGCACACGTTGATCGCGTCGACGGCCTGGACCAGCAAGGCTTGCGTAGCGGCATCGAGTGACTCGGCTACGTCCGACACATTTTTTCGGCCAGCGACAGGCTGCTCTTGGGAAAATTCCCTCTGACAAACGATTCGACTTTGCTTGTGATCATATACTTCGACGCCGAGTGAGGCGCGGGTGTGCAGAGCTGGTTCATCGATTTCGGAGAATTCGTAGAGCTTCCCTCGCACTACGTAATCACTCGCGACGGAATTTCCCGGTTGCGACACCCATCGATACTTCCCCGATGCCGCCAGCAGACGAATCAGTCCGTCGCGCATCGCGGCCGCTGGCGGTTCGGACCAGCGATCATTTTCGTACGCGCCAGCTCCGGTTTTCCCGGAACGATAGAGAATCCGCCCGTCTTGCAGGGCGGCCGCCATTTCAATCCGGCCCACGGCGATCGACACGCCGTTCGGATTGGAAACCGACGGCGGCGCTGCAGGAAGGTTAAGGGAGTAGTAGCGGACGCGGCTTTTTGTCGCGCATCCCGGCGCACAACATAGAAGCGCCAGTAGCGCGGCTACAAGTATCCTGAGCCCGCTGGGCATCTCGTAATTCGTCATTTCTGAATTCCTCCGGGCCTGCGGTCTTGAGTCTTGACGCCGCGGATCAAGCTCGCTGGGTTCGCTTTCAATTCATCGGTGAGATCCCGCAAATTCTCGGTGGACAGCCGGAGGTTTTCCAATACGTCGTCAATGTTGTCACCGTTCTGTTCTACAGTGCTGTTGAGGTGGTCGAGCAACGCGGTCGCCTTCAATAATGAACTGCGGAGTTCGATCACCGACGCGCGCACATCCGCACGATTATCTCCAAGTGTCCCATCGAGATTCTTGAGGGCGACATCCGCATCGTTGGCGGTTCGCTTGAAATCGTCGACCAGCGGCACAATCTTCGCGCTCGCTTGATCGACATTGCTAAGGCTACGTGACACTTTTGGTTGCGCGTCGGCGAGCATGCCGTCGACGTGTTGCAGAGAATTTGTGATATGGGAGCGATTGCGATCGTTGAGCAAGTCATTGGCACGGGCGACCGTAATCTCAAGTCCTGATAAATTCTGATTCAGTTTTTGGATTGCCTGCTTTAGATCGGGCAGGATGTCTTGCACCGCATCGCCGATCTGTGCGAATCCAAAGGATTCAACCGAGTTCAGAACCGCATCCGGC
>Ga0182012_10007541_pt1 | contig 10852 bp, 9 predicted proteins | sample 612S2SmetaG_FD_120486 | JGI IMG/M metagenome (GOLD analysis project Ga0182012, IMG submission 120486) | Permafrost microbial communities from Stordalen Mire, Sweden - 612S2S metaG | ecosystem: Environmental > Terrestrial > Soil > Wetlands > Permafrost | place: Sweden: Stordalen | collected...
GAGTCGCTCGGTAGCCTGAAAGTGACCAACGCCGGGCAACACAATTCGCTCCGCATTTCCGACAAGCGTCAGATCGCCATCGGTGACTTCAGGCTCAGAGCCGAGATGGCGGAGCGCCTTCAACACCGACGTTAAATTTCCCGCCTTGTAGTCGATTACAGTCACGCGCATTACAGCAATCCTTTTGTCGATGGCAGCATTCCTGCGAGCTGTTTGTCGCGCGAGCATGCAGCGCGCAGTGCCCGCGCAAAGGCCTTAAAGATCGCCTCGATTTTGTGGTGGTTCGATCGGCCATACATAGTCTTGACATGGACATTGGCGCGCGCCCCTCGTGCGAAGCCTTCAAAAAAGTCCGTCACCAACTCGGTTTGCAGATCGCCGACCAGGCGAGTGCGGACTTTGGTTTCGACAGCGAATGCGGCGCGGCCACTCAAATCCACAGCTGCGATAGCGAGCGTCTCATCCATCGGCATGAGGAAATATCCAGCGCGGAAAATGCCGCGCTTGTCGCCAAGAGCGCGATCGAAAGCCTCACCCAAAGCAATGCCCACATCTTCAACCGTGTGGTGCTGATCCACGTCGAGGTCGCCATCGCACTCGAGTTCCAGATCGAATGCGCCATGACGGGTGAACAGCTCCAGCATGTGGTCGAAGAAGCGAATGCCAGTCGCTACTTTGTACTGGCCGCGGCCTTCTATGGTGAGTCGAAGAGCGATGCGCGTCTCCGCAGTGTTCCGCTCGACGATCGACATGCGCGCTTTCGAATTGACTGTTTTCGTGGTCGTCATTTGGGCTCTTCTCCAAGTTTCAGTTTTGCAACGGCATTGTTCAGCGCCGCGATAGCCAGCTGCATCTGCTCGCGGGTTCCGATGGTGATGCGGACCCGGCCATCACAACCGGGATCGCTCGATCGATCGCGGACCAGGACGCCGGCGGCGCGCATCAGGTGCACAAACTCCGCATGGCGAGAGCCGATGTCGACCAAAATGAAATTGGCGCGGCTCGGCCAGCGGCGGAGTTTGACAAAATCGAGAGCGGCCTCGAACTCGGTGCGCGCTGCAAGAACCTCGGTCACGTACCAGTCAAGATACGCTGCGTCTTCGAGCGCGGGTGGAAGGCAAGCTAGGGCGAGCGAGTTGACGCTATACGGCGAGAGCACGCGGCGAATCCAACGCATCGATTCAACAGGGCCGGCAAGCAGGCCAAGGCGAAGACCAGCGAGTCCATAGGCTTTGGAGAATGTGCGAGCGACGATTAGATTGGGAAGAACGTCAACCAGATCGATCACCGTTTCACCGTGAAAATGAAAGTATGCTTCGTCGACCAGCACTACAGCGTGGGGCGCGCGTTGTGCAATTTCAAGAAGCTGTGCATGCAGGGCAGTTGAACCCGAAGGGCTGTTGGGATTGGCGATGGCGATGATCTTCGTCTTCGCTGTGATCGCGGCGAGCAGGCGTTGAAATGGAAATTTCAAATCGTCATAAGCCTGGACCGCAACAACATGCGCGTCTGTTGCGGAAGCATAGACCTCATACATGGTGTATGTGGGCACGGGGAGCAGTAACTCGTCACCGGGCTCGAGGAAAGCTTCGAAGAGGACGTGAATGGCTTCATCCACACCGTTGGTGAGTGCAACTTGCTCGGCGGTGAGATGGAGATACTCTGCAACGATTGCTTCAACCGGCTCGCGCTCGGGATAGCGCGTCAGAGCGCCCGCAGAAATGCTGCCGAGCACTTCGCGGACCTTGGGTGAACAGGCGAATGTGTTCTCGTTGAAATCCAGGCGCAGCAGATCGCGACAGCCGAGTGGAGGGTGATACTCCTTCATGGCCTGGACGCGCCTGCGCGGCGTTGGGCTGATGGAGATTGCTCCTCCCATGGTTGGGTGCGTCATTGAGGCCTTCCTTTCTTTAACCGCGCGCGAATTGCTTCCGCGTGGCCTGCGAGCCCTTCCGCTTCGGCCAGGAGTATTGCCGTGGGCCCGAGCGTGCGCATAGCTTCAGCGGAGTATTGCTGCACCGTGATGAGCTTGACGAAGTCGTTGACGCTCAAGCCGCCTCGGACGCGTGCCATTCCGCCAGTCGGTAGCGTGTGATTGGGCCCTGAGATATAGTCGCCCATTGGCTGTGCGGACCAGCGTCCGATGAAGACCGAGCCGGCGTTCTGAACCCAATCGAGATCAATGGGGCCATCGACAGTGAGATGCTCGGGGGAGAGGCGATTGGTGATGCTGTGTGATTCATCGACGTTGGCAGCGATAATGGCAACACCGTTGCGGGTGAGAGACTCGCGTGCGATGGGGTTGTTGCGGCTGCGCTGTTTTGTTTCCGCAACTACCTCTTTGGCGAGGTCTGCGCGCGTGGTGATGAAAACGGCGAGGGCTTCCGGGTCGTGTTCCGCTTGCGCAACAAGATCGGAAGCAATGTCGGCTGCGCGGCCGCGTTCGCTGGTAACGACGATTTCTGTGGGACCGGCGAGCATGTCGATCGCGCAGTCGAATGCAACCAGGCGCTTGGCGGCGGTCACGTAGAGATTGCCGGGACCGACAATCTTGTCGACGCGTGGAATGGTCGCGGTTCCATAGGCCAGTGCGGCTACGGCGTGCGCTCCGCCCAGACGATAGAACTCCGTAATGCCAAGCATCTGGGCCGCAGCAAGGGTTTCTGGCGCCGGCTTGGGCGAGACGACAACAATGCGCTCAACGCCTGCCACCTGCGCTGGAATGGCGGTCATCAGTAGTGTAGAAGGCAGCGGATGGCGGCCACTTGGAACGTAGCAGCCAACCGAACTAAGCGGGCGCACAAGCTGGCCTCTAGTCAGTCCAGCGATGGGCGATTCGCTCCATGAAGCTGGAAGCTGATTGACAGCAAATGCTCGAATCTGATCGGCCGCCGTTGATAAGGCATCGCGCAACGGCGAACTGATCGCCTCCCACGCTGCGGCCATTTCTTCCGGCGTGATACGCAGGTTCACGGTGTCTTTGAGTCCGTCGAATTTGGCCGCGTACTTGAAAAGAGCGCGGTCGCCCTTCGTGCGTACATTGGTTACGATGCGGCGTACCGTAGGGAGCACCGTGTCAAGCGCATCGCCTCCACGTCGTTCGAGTGACGACAGAAATGTTTCTGTCTGCTGCGCGCCCCGTCCTCTGGTTCGGATGATTTTCATGGTGGACTCCGCGCTAGAGAACGACTTTGTTGAGCGGGTATTCGACGATGCCTGTTGCCTTGGCGGCTTTCAAACGCGGGATGACATCGCGGGCCACTCGCTCTTCGACGATCGTGTTCACCGCAACCCACTCCGGATCGCTGAGCTGGGAGATGGTAGGCGAATTCAACGCGGGCAGTACAGCAAGAACAGTTTCGAGATTTTTGCGCTTCACGTTGAGCATCAGGCCCACCTGCGATTGGGCATCGATTGCGCCGCGAAGCATGAGAGCGATCTGGTCCAGCTTTTTGCGTTTCCACGGGTCGGCGAGCGTGGCCTTGCCGGCGATCAAATGCGTCTCGCTCTCCATCACCGTATCGATAATCTTCAGGTGATTCGCCTTCAGGGAGCTGCCGGTTTCAGTCACTTCAACAATGGCGTCAGCGAGCATGGGCGGCTTCACTTCCGTTGCACCCCAGCTAAACTCGACCTTGACGTTGACGCCCTTTGCAGCGAAGTAGCGCTTGCTAACTTCGACTAATTCGGTGGCCACGATTTTTCCCTCGAGGTCTTCGGCCTTCTCAAAACCGCTGCCTTCAGGCACAGCAAGCACCCAGCGAACTTTGCGGCGGCTCTGCTTGGCATACGTGAGGGTCGTGATGCTGGTGACGTCGAGCCCGCTCTCGACAACCCAGTCAATGCCGGTCAGCCCGGCGTCGAGAACGCCATGATCGACGTAGCGCGCCATCTCCTGCGCGCGGATCAGCATGCACTCGATTTCGGGGTCGTCGATGGAGGGAAAGTAGGATCGGCCATCGGCATAAATGTTCCAGCCGGCGCGCTTGAAGAGAGCGATGGTGGCATCCTGAAGGCTGCCTTTGGGGATGCCGAGTCTGAGCTTGTTAGGCACGAGATTCCTCTTTCTGGCCATTGATTTCTGTGTTGGAAGGAAGCGCGATGGGGCGCGTAAAGCAACTGACCGTACCCTCGTGACACACCAGGCCGTCCCCTTCAACTTGCACACGAAACAACAGCGTGTCATTGTCGCAGTCTGTCGACGCGGAAACAACCCGCAGGCGATTGCCGCTGGTTTCGCCCTTCATCCACAACGTCTGACGCGTACGGCTCCAGAAGGTGACGAAGCCGGATTCCAGCGTTTTGGCGTAGCTGACGGTGTTGAGAAAGCCCAGCATCAGCACCTCGCCGGTGGCCGCATCCTGTACGATTCCAGGCACCAGGCCGTCCATTTTTTCAAAGTCAATTAAAGGTGTGTCGTTGCTCATTTCATCCTGATTCCGATTGGGATTTTGTTCGCGCAGCAAAAAGCCCGCCAGCGTTGGTCGCCGGCGGGCTTGTGTGTCTTTCGATCTCTCTGGCCGTTTAGATCAGGCCATGGCAGTCCGCCGGCATGGATGTCCCATGATGGTGGTGATGACCGTGATTGTGGCGGCCCTGCATCTGATTGAAACGTTACGGGAAGACCGGGGGCGGTGTCAAATCCTCATCGTGCCGCTCAAGCGCCGGCCAGTATCCCATGAACTATCTCGGCATTTTCGCGGACTTCGTCTTTGCTTCTCGGGAACATGCCGACATAGACGCCGTCGTGCGGCTTGATGCTGGCATACGCTGTGCGAAATGCCTGCGCAATGCCGTCGTCGCCAATCCGGCCGGCAGCCAGAATCTTGAATGCGAAGCAAGTCTTTGCGGTTTGCCGCATGACCTTGTACATCCGTTCCGGGTCGCTCTGGATGTAGACCTCGCCAGGCATTTCAGGCAACTGGCCGTTCAAGAGCTGCCTCCATTCGGCGGCGCTTCGCGTCCGGTTGTAAACGCATCCGGCATAAAAATCGATGTCCCATCCCTGCTCTTCGACCAGCTCAATCACCTCAGGCTTGTGGGTACCCACGCCCACCAGCACTCCCAGGTCCCGAGCCCGTTTGCACCATTCCCTCTCGTTTTCCATGGTGCGATTACGGAATGCGGTATCAATCTCCTCGCCCCGCCGTTGCAGCGCCAGCGGCCTCAGATTCTTGACCAGCGCGGCAGGATTGTCGTGCGCCGTGACCTGAATGATCAGGTGCATCTTGCCGCCTTCGGACTGAAAGCGGGCAAGATCCTCGGAAGAGCGCTCCACGTTCACCCAGTTGAACGCGTTGATTCCGAAGGCGTTCGCCCGGTGCATTACCTCGCAAACTCGATCCTGCGTGTACCACTCTCGCATTGCGCCGCTGAAGTTGTTGTTGTAATGGCAAAAGCCATAGAGGGGGTTGACACCGAGAACCAGGCGGCCGATCTCGACGTTGCCGAACTTCATTCTCGGAACCTGAATCTCCGCGGATGGGGATGGAGTGTCTTGCGCCCTTGCCGCCACTCCAGGCTCCGCCGCAAGCATGGTTGCCGCGCCTCCCATCGCGCCCATTGCGAGCGCTGCTGTGGACTGTAAGAATTCCCGACGAGTATTCGACATAATGATGCCTTCCCTGTTCGGACGCTGCTACCGCCGTTGCATAAGGATTCAAAAACCGTTGATTTTAGCACTCGGTCGAGACGAGGCAATGTGATCGGAGACACGGCGAACCGGGCCTTGGGTGGCCGCAGAATGGGGTCGTGCAAGCGATAGATCTATGGACGGCTTTGGTAGCCGCGGTTCTCTGCGTTTCACTTTGCGCGGTGGCGCAGGGCCAGTACCAGGACCGTGATCGCTCCGGAGTCGCAAAGACGTCTGCATCGGCCCCACCGTCCGAGATGCGCGTGGACATCAACCACGCAACCGTCGCGGAACTGGAGAAGGTTCCAGGACTTACGCACAGCTGGGCAGGGCGCATTGTGCGATTCAGGCCCTACCGCACCAAGCAGGACCTGATGGAAAAGGGCGTGGTGAACAGCGAAGTGTACGATCGCATCAAGGACTTTGTTATCGCTCACCACGAACAGCAGTGATGGTCGCTTTAAGCGGCAACTGGTTCCGCGACTCGCTTGTCCCGCCTCAGCAACCGGCTCAAAATCACATAGAGCACCGGGATAAAGAATAGGTTGAGCACGGTGGAAAGCAGCATGCCGCCCACAATGGTTGTTCCCACTGACCGCCGTCCCAGTGCGCCTGCGCCGGTAGCAAAGACCAGCGGGAGAACGCCGAGGATGAAGGCGAATGAGGTCATGAGAATGGGTCGCAAACGCAGCTCGGCAGCCTCGATCGCGGCTTCGGCAATCGAGCGGCCCTTCTTGCGTAACTGCTCGGCGAACTCGACGATGAGGATGGAGTTCTTGGCCGAAAGACCGATGAGCATGACCAGGCCGATCTGGCAGTAAACATCGTTCTCCATGCCCCGCAGAGCGACCAGGCCGAGCGCGCCGAGCACCGCCATCGGCACGGCCAGCAGAATGATGAATGGCAGCGCGAAGCTCTCGTACTGTGCGGAGAGCGTGAGGTAGATTACGAGAATTCCCAGGCCGAAGATGGTGAGCGCCTTGCCGCTGGACTCGATTTCATCGAGGGTCAGCCCCGTCCACTCGAAGCGCATCCCTGGCATCTTGGTCTTGTTGAACAGGTCCTCCATCGCAGCCAGGCCTTGGCTGGAGCTCAGGCCAGGCGCGGGGTTGCCGTCGATTTCGACCGCGCGGAAGAGGTTATAGTGGCTGATCACCGGCGGGCCCGCGCTCTGGGCAACGGTTACAAGGTTGTCGAGCGGCACCATCTGGCCGGAGTCGGAGCGGACATAATAGCTGTGCAGATCGCGCGCCGACATGCGGAAGGGCTGGTCGGCCTGGACGAAAACACGATATGTGCGGTTGTTGTAGTCGAAGTCGTTGATGTACTCCGATCCCATGAAGACTCCGAGGGTGTTGGTGATCTGGGAAAGCGGAATGTTCATGGCCTTGGCCTTTTCGCGATCGATGGTGACAAGGACCTGCGGATCGTTGGCCGAGAAGCTGGTGTAGAGGCCGGAGAGGTCCTTGCCCGCATTGCCGTTGGCCATCATCTGGTGCGCCACGCGGTCCAGATCGGACAAGGTGTTGGAGCCGGAGTCCTGCAGCATGAATGCGAAACCGCCGAAGCTTCCCACGCCTTGAACCGCGGGCGGCTGCACCATCATCACCAGCCCGCCACTCGGAGCGAACATCAGCATCTGCAGCTTGGGTGCGAGGTCGGCAACGATGTCTGCCGCGGAGTGCCCCTTGGCTCGCCGCTGATCGGCAGGGAGCGTGCTGACAAACATCATGCCGGCGTTGGACGATCCACCGGCGAATGAAAAGCCCATGATGGAGAAGGCTCCGGCAATGTCGTGATTCGTGGCGATGATGGCCTGCGCACGCTCAGACAGAGCAGTCGTATAGGCCAGCGAGGAGCCCGGCGGCGCCTGCACAATCACCATCAGGAATTCCTGGTCCTCCTGCGGAATGAAGCCGGTGGGTACATGCTGGTACATCCATACCGTAGCGCCCAGGCCGGCGAAGAACAGCAGCAACAGCACATAGCGCATTTGCAGCGCGACGTGAATCGACTTGGCGTAGGTGCGTCCCAGCCAGCTGATCCCCGCGTCGGCGCCGTGGATAAACCCGGCAAACGCGCGCGAAACGGGGCGAATGTGAAGGAAGTCGAGCTGCTTGGGGCGGTCTTCTTCGCCGCGCAGGAACAAGGCCGACAACGCCGGCGAAAGTGTGAGTGCGTTGAAAGCGGAGATGGCGATGGCAAAAGCGATCGTCAGCGAAAACTGGCGGTAGAGAATGCCGGTGGTTCCAGGGAAAAACGAGACCGGCACGAAGACAGCAATCAGCACCAGGGATGTGGCAATGACGGCGCTGGTGACCTCGCCCATGGCCCTGGAGGTTGCTTCGTGCGGGTCGGAATGCTCCATGGCAATGTGCCGCTGCACGTTTTCGATCACCACGATGGCGTCGTCCACCACAAGGCCCGTGGCCAAAGTGATTCCAAAGAGCGTGAGCGAGTTGATAGAGAAGCCGAAAACCTTGACGAAAGCGAAGGTTCCGATGAGAGAAACCGGAATCGTGACCGCTGGAATGATGGTGGCGCGCCAATCGAGCAGGAACAGGAAGATGACGGCGATAACGATAATGATGGCTTCAGCAAGGGTGACGATGACCTCGCGGATCGAGTCTCCGACCACCGTTGTGGAGTCGAATGCGACGGCGTACTTCAGTCCCGGCGGAAAAGATTTCTGGAGTTCCTGCAGGGCAGCCTTGACGCGGGTGTCCACATCGAGCGCATTGGCGTTGGACAACTGCATGACGCCGATGCCGTTGGCGGAGTGGCCGAGGTACTCAAGGCCTGTGCTGTAGTCCTCGGCGCCGACCTCCGAATGGCCGACGTCCTTCAGCAACACCAGCCCGTTGGCGGAGTTCTTGACAATGATGTTGTCGAATTCTGCTGGACTGCTCAGGCGGCCCACAACCCGCACCGGAATCTGAAAGGACTGCTTCAGGTCAGCGGGCTGCTGGCCGAGCTGACCGGCGGGAATCTCGACGTTCTGCTCCACCAAGGCATTAATCACGTCGGAGGCGGTGAGCGCGCGGGATGCCAGACGCACGGGGTCGAGCCAAATTCGCATGGCGTACTTGCGCTCGCCGAAAATCATTACATCGCCCACGCCGGGCACGCGCTTGATGGCGTCCTTGACGTAGACGTCCAGGTAGTTGGAGAGGAACTCGGGCGAGTAACGGCCGTCCTCCGTGTAGAAGCCGGCGCCGAGTACAAAGTTGAAGTTAGCCTTGGTGATGGTAATACCGCTGGCATTCACGGCCGAAGGCAGACGTCCCTGCACGCTGGCCACGCGGTTCTGCACGTCGACAGCAGCGATGTCCAGATTGTAGCCGGTCGTAAAAGTAGTGGTGATGGAACTCGTGCCGCTATTCGTGCTGGAAGAACTGATGTAGCGCATGCCCTCGACGCCGTTGATGGCCTCTTCCAGAGGGATGGTGACGGCCTTCTCCACCGTGTCCGCATTGGCGCCCACGTAATTGGTGGTCACCATCACCTGTGGAGGCGTCAGCGTCGGGTACATCGCGACGGGAAGAAGCGGGAGGCAGATGGCTCCGGACAAAATGATCAGCAGCGCACAAACCGTGGCAAAGACAGGCCGATGGATGAAGAAGTCGACGAACAAGGTATGCCTTCCTTTTTTGCTTCGAACGGGCGAGTAACCATCAGCGCCCTTAAACGGCCACGGCACACTGCCGCAGGCGCGTGGCCGGATTGCGTCTAGGCGCCCAGCAGCATAACCGGCATGCCGTTCACCAGGAACTGCGTGCTGGACACGATCACCTTGTCGCCAGGTTTCAGGCCAGAAGAGATGGCGTAGCTGTTGCCGACCGTATCGCCGAGCGTGACCGAAGTCTGCTGAGCCGACCAATGGCCATCCTGCTGGTGTGCGACAAATACGAAGCTCTGCCCGCCCTGGCGGGTCACGGCCAGAACCGGAACGACCGCCATGGGCGTAGTGCTCCAGATAACCTGCGCCTTCACCATCTGTGCGTTGCGCAGAATATCGGGCGTAGCGTGAACCGGAGCCTTCACCAGGATGCCCTGCAGCATGCTGTCCACCTGCGGCGAGAGAAAATCGATCTTCGACTTCTCCAGCAGCTTGCCGCTTGTGTCCAGCAGATCCACATCGAGGCCCAGGCGAACCTGGCTGGAGCGCTCTGTTGGAATGTAGATGTAGGCTTCCAGATCCTTGCCCTCATCCACCGTTGTCAACATAGTGGTCGATGAAACGTAATCGCCCACATGCACCGGAATGTCGCCCACGACACCGTCAAACGGAGCGCGGATGCTGTAGTAAGCCAGCTGCTCTTCCTGGGTCTTGCGCAGCGCGACCGCCGACTCGTAGTCCGCCTTGGTATTGTCGAATGCCTGCTGTGCCTGCTCAAAAACATCGCGGCTGGTGATCCCGGCCTCAAACAGCTTGCGCTGGCGCTCAATCTCCACAGTGTTGTAGTCGTAGAGAGCCTTCTTCTGCCGTTCGGTAGCGAGCGTTGAATCGACGGAAGCCTGCTGGTGGAGCGGATCGATGCTCATCATCGGCTGGCCCGACTTCACGTGATCGCCGGAGCGCACGCGAATCTCCGTCAGCCGGCCATCCACCTGGGGCTGCAGCGTAGCCGAGCGCCGCGACTTGATGGTGGCCACATACTCACTGCTCTGCGGTACAGGCGCCAGGGTGACGGTCGCCGTCTGCACAGGCATGCCCTGCATTCCGGCCCCGGCCGGTGGCGCAGCCGCCTTCTTTTGGCAGCCAGCAATTGCCATACCGACGATAACAAGACAAATAAGTCCAGAATTGCGTCTCAACGTGCTGTTCCTCACTGAATCTTTCCTTTGTGCCCGCAGTTTTTATGTCGAGTCGCCGGTCTGAGCCGGCATGAACATCAATACGATCCCAAGTGGAGGGCCGTTCCGTTAACGGCATCCTAGGCTCTTGCCTGTAACCCTGCCCAAAGCCCACCATGGCCGCAGAACAGTGTCAATTGAAGAGGGCCTCTTCTATTGTGACGCTTGGAGGCGGTCCCGCGACGCAAAATTCTCACCGCCAGACCGAGCCCGGACCAACGGCGGATTAATCTTCCGGCGACGGGTCAGGCAGGGGTCCGCGCAGGCCGCTTAGTCTTTTCCAATTGAAAGATGAGCCTGAAGGGAGCGAAGGGTAGGCGAAGCGGGTTTTGTCCTTTCGGGTTTTGAATTCAACTCAGCTTA
>Ga0182012_10007542_pt1 | contig 10852 bp, 10 predicted proteins | sample 612S2SmetaG_FD_120486 | JGI IMG/M metagenome (GOLD analysis project Ga0182012, IMG submission 120486) | Permafrost microbial communities from Stordalen Mire, Sweden - 612S2S metaG | ecosystem: Environmental > Terrestrial > Soil > Wetlands > Permafrost | place: Sweden: Stordalen | collected...
AACCCGCGCGTGCAAATCGCAGCGCAAATCGACGGCGGCGGCCACGAGCGCGGCATGCGTTCAGGCACGCTCAATGTCCCCGGCATTGTTGGACTCGGCAAAGCCTGCGAGATTGCGCGCGAAGAGATGGATTCAGAAGCGGCATACCTGCGCGGGCTGCGCGACCGGTTGAGGGCCAAGCTCGAGTCGGAACTGGACTACGTTCAGGTGAACGGATCGTGGGAGCACCGGCTGCCCGGCAACCTGAACATGAGCTTTGTGTATGTTGAGGGCGAGAGCCTGCTGATGGGCATTAACGACGTGGCCGTTTCAAGCGGCTCGGCGTGCACCTCAGCCACACTCGAACCCAGCTATGTGCTGAAGGCATTGGGGCTGGGTGACGATGTGGCTCATAGCAGCATTCGATTTGGGCTGGGGCGTTTCAATACCCAGGCGGAAGTGGATTACGTAGCGGCAAAGGTGATTGATATTGTGAAGAAGCTGCGCGAGCTTTCGCCGCTGTACGAGATGGTGAAAGAGGGCATCGACCTGACCAAGATTCAGTGGGCGGCGCACTAAAAGCAGTTGCGGCAGTACCGGAGACTCCGATGTTTGAGAGCGTCGAAAGTAAGTGGCGAGAAGACGGGCAACGACGCAAGAAGTCGACCGTCACTCGTGCATGGATTGGCGTAACGCTTGCCTGGATTGTGTGCTTGATCATGTTATTGGAAAAGCATTGGCGCTAGGAGCGGGCTTTGTAACAAGGCACGATTTGTAGCCTGCCCTGAGCGAAGCCGAAGGGTGCCGTAAGAGGTTCAATTTGCAAAGGGGGCTTTAGCCCCTACAACACTAAGCGGTCTTGGAACGGAATTCATTGCGAAGCATCGAACAAATGTACAGCAAGAAAACTGATCACTGACCACTGATCACTAATCACAGTTTTTACGCGGCTTCCCCCGCGAGAGAAGGACGGAACCAATGGCATACAGCGACAGGGTAATTGACCACTACAACAATCCGCGCAACGTGGGCACGCTCGACAAGAGTTCGACCGAAGTGGGCACGGGCCTGGTGGGCGCGCCGGAATGCGGCGACGTGATGCGCCTGCAGATCCGCGTGAACCCCGAGACGCAGGTGATTGAGGAAGCCAAGTTCAAGACGTTTGGCTGCGGTTCGGCGATTGCGAGCTCCTCGCTGGCCACCGAATGGATCAAGGGCCGCACGGTGAACGATGCGCTTGAGATCAAGAACACCGACATCGTGAAGGAGCTTTCGCTCCCTCCGGTCAAGATTCACTGCTCGGTGCTGGCTGAAGACGCCATCCGTGCAGCCATCGGCGACTGGAAGAAAAAGAACGGCGTAGCTGAGACCGCTGAAGCGACCGCGGCCCAGGCCGCTCAGTAAGCATGAAATTGGGGCGCGCGAATATTGGGTGCCCATGGTCCCTCGCATTTGGGGATCTGGGAAAGCACGAAGTGTCAGCGCGCCGTAGGTGCAACGGAAGTTAGCCCCGCGCTTTAGCGTGGGGCGGCAGCCGATTGATGATTTAGCCCCGTAGGGGCGATGCAGTTCTGGAAGGGGTACGACTTTAGTCGTGCCAAACATGGGCGCTCAAAAAAGGCCGGGGCTTTAGCCCCCGCTCGCGCCCGAACGAAAGAACCAACATGGCAAACTTCGTAACTATCGGATCGAACACGGAACAACAGGCGCCGCCGCCGCCGTCGTCCGCGCCTAAGGCGCCGGCGCAGGGCTTGCAGGTGACCGACCGCGCGGTCAAGCGCATTCGCGCGGCCATGGCGAAAGAAGGTATTTCGCCAACCGAAGGCGGACTGCGCCTGGGCGTGATGGGCGGCGGATGCTCGGGGCTCTCGTACTCCATCAAGTTCGACACGCAGCCGCGCGAGCGCGACCGCGTCTACGAGTTCGACGGAGTTCGCGTCTTCGTCGATCCCAAGTCGTTCCTCTATCTGCACGGCATGACGCTGGACTACGAGGAGAGCCTGATGCGGCAGGGGTTTAACTTCATCAATCCGAACTCTTCGCGCTCCTGCGGCTGCGGAACGTCGTTTTCGTCGTAGGCACCTTTTTAGTCGCAGGGTTTGGATCATGATGAAAGTTCTCGATTCCGCAATTCCCATTGCATGCTGGTCTTGTTCCGTGGGTCACAACGAGTCCACGCTCTTTTGCCCGCACTGCAGCAAAATACAGCCTCCGCCCAGCGGCGATTACTTCACCGTCTTCAGTCTCGAGCCAAAGCTGAATATCGATTTGGCCGCGCTGGAGCAGGAGTTTCATCGCCTCAGCCGCAGGCTGCATCCTGATCGCTTTGCGCGCGCCGGTGAGCAGGAGCGCGAATGGAGCCTGGCCGACACCGCGCTACTGAACGATGCCTATCGCACGCTGAAAGAGCCGCTGCGGCGCACCGAGTATCTATTAAAACGGAGCGGCGCGGAGATTGGCGAAGAGCATAGCGGAAAAGATCGTCGAGATCCATCGCGGGCGCCGGCCGACCTGCTTGAAGAAGTTTTCGATTTGAATATGCAACTTGAAGAGATGCGCATGGCTCGTGCTGCAGGCGAGACTGATGCTGAACTTGAAAAAAGCCTGGCCGAGGCGAAGAAGAAGTTTGACGGCCTGCTTGAGGATGTGGATCGCGATTTGCGCGCGCAGTGGAATGCGTGGGACGAGGGTGGCGAGGCGGAGCGAAAGGCTGCGCAAAACACAATGGTCGCGCTGCTCGATCGGCGCCGCTATTTGAGTAACCTGGTCCGCGACGTGACGGAAACACTTGGAGCCTGAACAAGAATTATGGCGGATGCAAAAGTAGTCGGGATCGACCTGGGGACAACGAACTCGCTGGTCGCATATATGCAGGGCGACAAGCCGGTGGTGATTCCCGGCGTGGACGGGGTGAATCTTGTTCCATCGGTCGTTGCGCTCGATCCAGTACAGGAAGGAAGCAACGGCCGGCCCACTGTGACCGTGGGCAACAGCGCGCGCAAGGCACTGATCGAGACGCCCGAGCGCGTCATCTATTCCGTGAAAAGGCTGATGGGGCGCGGGCTTGACGAGGTGCGGAGCGAACTCAAGCTCTTCCCGTTCCGTCTTGCCGACGATGTTGAGGCCGGCGAGGTGCCGCGCATTCAACTGGGTGAGTTGCGCTTTACGCCGCCTGAGATTTCGGCCTACGTGCTGCGGCAACTGAAGCGCAATGCCGAGCGATTTTTTGGCGCGCCAGTTTCGCAGGCCGTGATAACGGTGCCAGCGTATTTCAACGATGCGCAGCGTCAGGCGACCAAAGACGCGGGCCGCATGGCCGGCCTCGAAGTGCTGCGACTGGTGAATGAGCCGACCGCGGCTGCGCTGGCGTACGGGCTCGATCGCAGCAATGTTGGCACGATTGCCGTATACGATCTTGGCGGCGGAACGTTCGACATCTCCATTCTGAAGCTGAATGACGGAATCTTCGAGGTTCAATCGACCAACGGCGACACACACCTTGGCGGCGACGACATCGACAATCTGCTGCTGGCGATTGCGCTCGATGAGATTTACGCCGAACACGGAGTCGATTTGAGATCGCATCCGGGAGCAGTGCAGGCGCTGCGCAAGAACGCGATCGACGCGAAGATCAGGCTTTCGTCTGAATCGTCGGCAAGCTTCGACATTGAATTGCCGAACGGCGACCGCTATCAGCGCGAGATTCCGCGCGAAGTGTTTGAGATGCTGATTGAGCCCGTGCTTGCGCGGACGGCGGCGCCATGCAAGCAGGCGATGACCGACGCGCACATTACGCCGGAGCAGATTGACGAAGTGGTGCTGGTGGGCGGCTCGACGCGGATTCCCGCTGTGCGCAAGCTGGTTGACGAGCTTTTCAAATTGAGCGCGCGAGGGAAGAAGGCGCACACTGAGCTGAATCCCGATGAAGTGGTTGCGCTGGGTGCGGCTGTGCAGGCAGACATTCTCGGCGGCGCTTCAAAGTCGACCGAAGAGTTGCTGCTGCTAGACGTGACACCGTTGTCGCTGGGCATTGAAGCGCTGGGCGGAGTAGTGGCGAAGATTATTCAGCGCAACTCGACGATACCGGCATCGGCGACGGAGCATTTCACTACCGGTGTTGACGGCCAGACCAATGTGGCGATTCACGTAGTGCAGGGCGAGCGGGAACTCGCTGCGGACTGCCGCTCTCTGGCGCGATTCGATCTGAAAGGCATTCCGCCAATGATGGCCGGGTTGCCGCGCATCGAAGTCAAGTTTCTGATTGATGCCGATGGAATTCTGCAGGTGTCGGCGCGCGAGCAGCGCAGCGGCAAGCAGGCCGAAATTGAAGTGAAGCCGACGTATGGATTAACAGACGAGCAGGTCGAGGGAATGATTCTCGACTCGTTCGATCACGCCGAAGAGGACTTTGCCAAACGGCTGCTGATTGAGGCGAGGGTTGAAGCGGAGTCTGATCTGGCCAAGGTCGACCAGGCAAAAACAAATCCCGCGTGGCAGCGTTTGGCCGGCGAAGAGCAGGCTGCGATTGGAGCCGCTGAAGACAAGCTGATCCAGGCGAAAGCGGGCGACGATGCGGCAGCGATTCGCGATGCGCGCGTAGCGCTCGACCAGGCAACGCGGCGTTTGGCCGAATTGATGATGGACGCGGCAGTGACGGATGCGATTCGCGGCAAAACGATGAACGAGGCGGGCGAGGTATTGAGCGACAATATCAGCGCGCCGCATCCGATGGCGGCAGCGGAGTTCAAATGAGAGCGGCGTTAGTGAGCGAAGATTGGGAAAGTGGCAGCTATGAGTGAAGCAGCAAACAAAAACATTCCGCCGGAGAAGCTGGTGCGGGTGACATTTATGCCCGAAGGCCGCACCGTTGAGTTTGAGTACGGCACCATGCCCTACGACCATCACGGCAAGCCGATGAGCTTTCTCGATGTCGCGGAGAACTTTGGCATCTTTCTCGACCATGCGTGCGGCGGCGTGTGCGCCTGCACCACCTGCCACTTGTGGATCAAGGATCAGACGGGCATCAGCGAGGCGGACGACGACGAGATTGACCGCATGGACATGGCCGCCGATCAGCAGTTGTATTCGCGACTGGGCTGCCAGGCGGTGATTACGGGACCTGGCAACTACCTGGTCGAGATTCCCAAGTGGAATCGGAATTACACTTCAGAAGGCAAGCCGCTGGCGCTAGCGGAAGGGAAATAGTTCTGAGTTTATGCGTATCCCACCCTAGCCGGAAGAACAAAGACCCGGCGAGGGTGGGGCACCCAGATTTCATTGAATGAAGAGGGAAAATGCCGCGCGAGATTCATTGGACCGACGCCGAGGAGATCGGCATTCAGCTGCAGGAAAAGTTTCCCGACATCGATCCGCTCACCGTGCGGTTTACCGATCTGCATCGCTACGTAACCGAGCTAGAAGGCTTCGACGACGACCCGACCAAGTCGAATGAGCCGCGGCTCGAGGCCATCCAGATGGCGTGGCACGAAGAGTTCGTGGACGCGCAGGGATAGTAGCCGCCGCTATCGCATTCCGGCAAATTACTCCCAGTCGCGCCGGAACTCTTTCCAGCCGAACGCATTTTCAAAGTGCGTAATCTCTGGCTTCTCGCCCGGCAGCAAATAAACGCTGATCACATCGAATCGCACCTGCGGCAACTCCGGCGGTGAGCCGCTGGCCTGCGGCAGTTGTTGCATGTAGCGCCGCGCCAGCCGGCGAAGAATCGAGCGTTTGTGGCTGTCGACTGCGACCTCGGCGGGCGTCATGTCATGCGCAGTGCGCGTCTTCACTTCAATGATGCAAAGCAGCGTGTCTTTCCACGCAACAATGTCGATGTCGCCGGGCAGATTCCCTGCCGACCAGCGCGTCGCCACTACCAGGTAGCCCTTGCGCAGCAAATGGAAGTAGGCTTCCTTCTCGCCTTCAAAACCGGTGATGAGATGCGGCGGAAGCACAGGCTCGCGGCCGCCGAGGCGCGAAACGCGATCGAGCCCGTCGATCGCCAGGCGGAGTGCGCCCACGCGCAGGTCTCTGAAGGGTTGCATGGCAAACCATTCTCAACCCTTTGGGTTGCGGGAAGCAAACAGCACGAGTCAAACGACCCTAATCACATGAGCTGCCGAGTGCCTGTTGCGCGTGTCCTGATTTGAAACCACAGATTCGCATTTGGGAATGAGACAGAAATCTATCGATTCATCCCGCGTCGTCCTGCGCACATTTGCCCGAAACTCGGTGTAGGTGCCATAGGAGAAACCGAAAATGTCACATGGATTGCTGGGAGGTTTGTTTTCACGGCAGCAGGAACGCGCAACGGCAGCGGTGATGGAGTTTGAAGAGACTGTCGATGCTCAAGCCGCGCAAGATCGCACCTTTGAGTATGCGCTCGATGCGCTGCCCGCCAACGCGATGTTCTGCGATCGGGAACTGATTCTTCGCTTCCTCAATCGATCGTCGCGCAAGACCCTCAAGACGCTGCAGCAGTACCTGCCGTTCGCGGTAGACGAGCTCGTGGGCAAGTCGATTCATGTCTTTCACAAGTCGCAGGACAGAATCGACAGCGTCCTGGGAAACACAAAACACGGAGGCAAACATCAACTGCCGCATAACGCGACCATCGAACTCGGGCCCGTCAAGCTCGACCTCCAGGTGGAGGCAATGACCGACGAGGCCGGCGAGCACATTGGCGCCGTTGTGATCTGGGGCGTCAGCACCCAGCAGACAATCGAAGCGCTGCGCCACGCGCAAGAGGCGCAGCGGACCGACATCGAGCACCTGAATGGGAACTTGCAGATGGTGGCGACCGCAACGCATGAGATCGAGTCGAGTATTGGTGAGATTGCGCGGAATGCCGAGAATGTGGCCCAGGCCGCGGAAAAGTCGCGCACAGCGACAGACGAGAGCAAAAAGTCGATCCTGAGCCTGAAAGAGTCGAGCAGCGGAGTGGCGAAGGTTGCGGAGTTGATTGCCTCGATCGCCACGCAGACGAGCGTGCTGGCGCTGAACGCGAATATTGAAGCCGCGCGCGCCGGCGTGCACGGTAAAGGCTTCAGCGTGGTAGCCAGCGAAGTAAGAAAGCTGGCCGAGCAAACTGCCGAGGCGACCGCGGAGATCCAGTCCAAGGTGTCGGCAATCGGTTCTGACATTACAACGGCGGTTGCAGCCATCGACCGCATTGCGAGCCATACTGAGGAGCTTTCAGGAGTGTCGCACCAGATGGCGGCTGCTGCTGAAGAGCAGCACCTGGCCACGCAGGAGATGGCGCAGAATCTTGAGCGCGCGGCTCACCGGACCAGCGAGATAGCGAACATGCGGCTGACGGACTAGTTAGGTTTCACCAACAAAAAGGCCGGCAGATGCGATGCCGGCCTCTTATGTTGTCCGGATTGGTCTGGTTTCAGGCGGTTGCCACCGCGGCTGTTGCGTGCTCATGCTCTTTCTCAACGACGGTGAGCGATTCCTCAAGGATGTCGAGTGCGACCGTGGCTGCTTCTTCGCTCACGATCAGCGGCGGAGCCAGCCGCAGCGAGGTTTCGCCACAGCCCAGAATCATGAGACCGCGCTCGAAGGCCAGCGTCTCAACGCGATTGCGCTCGGCCACGGCAGGTTCGCGAGTGGCCTTGTCTTTTACCAGCTCGATGCCGATCATCAGGCCGCGGCCGCGCACGTCGCCAACCATCGGGTGCGTCTTGACCCAGCCGCGCAGACGCTCGAGCATGAATTCGCCCACGCGCGCGGCGTTGGCAATGGCTTCGCGCTCAAGAATGTCCATCGTAGCCAGGGCCGCGGCAATCGAAACGGGATTGCCGCCGAACGTGGAGGCATGCGAGCCCGGGACCCAGTCCATGATTTCGGCGCGCGTCATGCACACGCCGAGCGGCATGCCGCTGGCAATTCCCTTGGCCATGCAAACCATGTCAGGCTCTACGCCGGAGTGCTCGATGGCCCACCATTTGCCGGTTCTTCCGCACCCCGACTGAACCTCGTCCACGACCAGTAAAATACCGTGCCGGTCGCAGATGCCGCGCAGCTCGCGAAGAAAGTTGTCGGGGGCAACAACGTAGCCGCCCTCGCCCTGGATGGGCTCGATAAAGATGGCCGCCACTTCCTCAGGAGGAAGAATCGTTTTAAAAAGCTTCTCTTCGATGTAGCGCGCGCAGCCCATGCTGAACGCCTCTTGCTCCTCAGGCCCGCCGGTGCATCCGCGGTAAGTGTAGGGATAGCGCACGTGGGTCACGCCGGGAACCAGCGGCGAAAAGCGGCGCTTCTGCTGCGGCTTTGAGGCGGTGAGCGAAAGCGCGCCCATGGTGCGCCCGTGGAACGCGCCAAGAAACGCAATTACCTGTTGCCGCCCGGTGTGATAGCGGGCCAGCTTGAGCGCGCACTCAATGGCCTCGGCGCCGGAGTTGCCGTAGAAAAAGCGATGCGGGCCGGGCATGGGCGCCACGGCCGAGAGCCGTTCGGCAAGATCGGTCAGGTGCTCGTTGTAAAAATCTGTGCCCGAAATGTGGATGAGCTCAGCCGCCTGTTTCTGAATTGCGGCAACCACTTCAGGATGGCAGTGGCCGGTAGAAACCACGGCGATTCCGGCGGCGAAATCGAGAAACTCGTTGCCGTCGACGTCTTCAACGCGCAGGCCGCGTCCGCGTTTGGCGACCAGCGGGTACGATCGCGTATAGCTGGGCGAGATCAGCCGGTTGTCGGCCGCAACGGCGGCCCTGGCCTTGGGGCCGGGCAGAGGACATACCAGTTTGGGTCCGAATTTCTGGTGCAACTCCTGCTTGTTCATAGAGCCTTCTCCTCGGCGTCGATCGGTAATATCGACCAGTTGTGCGGGCAATGCCGTGTCGTGCGATTCCGCGCGGATGGAGCGTTGCCGCTGATCCCTCACATCGGGATCGTCGATTTGCGTTGATTCCGGTCGGGGGTTGCTTTGACCCCCGGTCAGGGTCAACAAGCGTGCGAGGGTCTCCGGCGGATTTGTTGCTTAGTCGCCGCCGAAGAGGCTAGGTCGTGTGCGGGTCGGCAGCACGCGAAGATGACGGCGCGGGCAGATGATGCGCGCACGGGCCCGCGACCAGCGTTTTGTGGCTGGAATCAATCGCGATCCGCTGCTGTGACATGCCTGCATCTGAGATCTTCCGCTGAGCTGAGGATAGCACGCGCGAAAGTGTCCGGGCCAGCCGGTGAGCGAGCCTGGCGCGTCCCAGGGCAATCGGGCTTGGGCGTAGCGCCGGTCTTCTGACCGGGGTCCCCGGCGAATGAACTGTGTTATGTGTATTGGTTTACATTACGCTGGCGCCATAATGTAGTACGTACTTTAAAGAATTTAATACTTGCTGTTGAGCACGTACTAATATGAGGCGCCTAAAAATAATTGTGTTCACATTATCAAAAACCATGGTACCGTAGTTATGGCATCTTGAAAGGAGCCCTAACATGAACGAAACCGCGGAAGTCCAGATCACCAGCAAAGTACATATCATTGAATTGGATAGCTTTCCAGAGGCGCTGACCAAGGCCACAGAGGAAGCGGGCAACACGGGTGGTCAAGCTTACCCGGTTGTAATGTTTCGTCAAGGCGATCGCACCAGTTTCAGCGGCGCCCTGCCGATGAAACGGGTGGAATCCTTCCTGGATCTGACCAAATCGTCCCGAAAAGGGGACTCGATGGAAATGATCAAGTCGGCAGCCAACCGCCCTATCATTCCCGAGCACAGCACGGCGATCGCGAACTACATCAAGGAAAACCCGAGAGATTACATCATTCCGGGTCTAACAATCAACGTGCAGGCAACTATTAACGTATACACGGCAAAGGGAAGCTCCACCGTGAAGTCCGCCTACATGGTCGTGCCGGACACCGCCCCTGCTGCCCCTACCGACGGTCAGCACCGGGCTCACGGAATTGCCAAGGCTCTTGAGCAGATGGACCCAGAGGCCCGGGTGCGATTCGCTCAAGACGCGGTCGCATTCATGCTGACCTGCGAGACCAACATCGAGAAGGCCCACCAGGACTTCGCCGACTGTAGCAAAACGAAACAGCTGCCGCCCGCGATGCTCACGGTCTACGATCTCCGGAACCGCGCAAACGGCCTGGTAATCAAGCTGGCGGATGTCTGCCCGGTCTTCAAGGACAAGGTTGATTCCACAAGCAAAACAATCGGAAGCAACTCAGCCGCGATCTTCACAACTAACCAAGTCCGGCAAATGGTAAAGGCGCTTCTCACGGGAGATTTCGCGCTTGCGGACGCCGCATTTGCAGACGTGGCCAAGAAACTTCTGCCAACGACAGAGCTGTACCAGCAGACGCTCGATCAGTTCGAGGAGTTCATCAATTACCTGACCGAACATCTGGACGTGTGGAAAGAGGTCTCGGCGGTGCCGCCTGGCCTTCAGCACGCCAAACTGAAGCAGATTCGCGGACGGGGGTACGTGTGCCTTACGGCCTCCGGCCTCAACATCATCGGCCGCATTGGGCATGAGTTGATAGTGAACCACCAGTCCGACTGGAAAGAATACGCGAAGCGGCTGGGGAAACTTGACTGGCTCAAAAGCAACCCGCTCTGGGCGGACATCGTGCAGCCGAAGAAGGACCGTGAGGGAAACGTAGTGACCGAGGAATTCACTGTGGACGGGCATACGGAGAGACGACCGGTGATGCAGCTCGTAACCAACCGAGCTCCGCTGAACCGGGCCATCTTGAAGGCCTCGGCAGCAATCGGGCTAGGCCAACTCACCCTCGGCGGGCACCCGGAGGAAAACGCCGAGGCGACCGAGGTTCTTTCCAACAGCTAGATGATCTGATTCCTCATTGGCAATGCGCCCGGGAGCCCCCCCGGGCGCTCAGCTTACGCATCCACGGGGCATTGACTAT
>Ga0182012_10007543_pt1 | contig 10851 bp, 8 predicted proteins | sample 612S2SmetaG_FD_120486 | JGI IMG/M metagenome (GOLD analysis project Ga0182012, IMG submission 120486) | Permafrost microbial communities from Stordalen Mire, Sweden - 612S2S metaG | ecosystem: Environmental > Terrestrial > Soil > Wetlands > Permafrost | place: Sweden: Stordalen | collected...
GGCCGCAATATCCTGACTTTCTCGACGGACGCAGTGACCGGCTTCGTCCCGACCTGGTGGTGGAGCAGCGCAGTCTTTACACGGCCGCGCCCGACTCCCCGCAGTGGCAGGAGGCTGCGGATCGTTGGCAGTTGAACGTGCTGCTGGTGGCCGTCTCCGGCTTCCGCAGCTTGCAGAAGATGAACCCGGCGGCATTTTGCGCCAGCGACGGTTGGCGCGCTGTCTACATGGACGACGCGGGGATGGTCTTCTTACGCAACACTCCGCAGAACAAGCCGTGGATTGATCGACTGGCTATCAATTGTGCGATGCAGCCGATTCTGCCTCCGCCCGATGCCGGACGCACGCGGCTCTACGACTTTTATCTCAGCAGCGGCGCACTGTACTTCGACCTGAATCGGACGGCAGAGGCGGATGCCGCTCTACAAAAGGCGCAACAACTCTTCCCCTCCGATCCCAACATCCACCTGTTGCTGGCCGGCGTAGAGCAGCGTCGGGGAAGGTTGCCACAGGCCGAGCAGGAATACCTGGCGGCGCTGGCGCTGAACGAGAACAGTGGAGCACGCAGCGCGCTGGCGGGGCTTTACGCCGGCGAAGGCCGACTGCCGGAGGCCACGGCCGCACTGGAAAAGGCCGCCGCTATGTCTCCGCAGCCGACGGATCTCTACTTGCAACTGGCTGAGATCGAACTGGCGCAGAGATTGCCCGCCCAAGCCTTGGCATCCTATGCCCGGGCCGAGAATGCCAGCCCATTCCGCAACGGCGGTGAGTCGCTGGCCCCTGGGCTATATGCGCAGATAGCCGAAGGGCGCGCCGAAGCCTGCCGCCAGATGGGGGAGACCAATGAGGCCATCTTGTATCAACTGCGGTCGGCACAACTGACGCCCGGCAATGCACGGCGATGGAATCGACTGGCGGAGATGTATGAGGCCGCAGGACAATCCACACTCGGCGGTCAGGCTCGCCAGAGAGCCGCGCAGGCGCAATCGGGCACGCACTGAGGCGCGAAACACATCAAAGAGAATCGGTTTTGCATTGCAACAGGGATGCGCCCGTCTTGTTTCTGCGCGTCTTACTTCGACGATTCCTGCACCGTCTCCTTCGCCTTGAAGGAGAAGTGCTTGTGGCCGAAGAAGCTGACCAGTACGGTGACGAAGGTTAGGATGGCTCCCGCGACGTAGGGAGCCTGGCGCTCCAGATGCGTGTAGTGGCGCAGTCCATAGACCATCACCGGTAGCACGGCCAATCCGAAGAGGATGTTGCCTCCGTAGACGCCCACGCAGCGAATCCACTCACGCAGATAGTTGCCCTTGGTTTTGAAGACGAACCACTTGTAGCCAAGAAACGAGACGCTGATGTTGATGAGGCTCGATAGCACCGAAGCCAGCATGTAGCTCTGCGGCACAACTTTGTCCAGGATGGCCGTGAAAAAAGCGAAGGTGGCGTAGGCGAAGGCGGTGTTCCAGACCCCGACCACGAGATAACGCGCAAACTGCCCCGGCGGAATGTGCCGCGTGAGTCCGCTCCAGCGCGAAGAAGCCGCGGGTTGCGGACTGGAAGCAGCTTGCGGGTTGCCCACGGGTTGCGGATTATTTTCGTCAGCGGTCATGTCAGGCGCGCCGTGAGGAACAGGGGCGCAGAGTGATTTTATCAGGCGGAGAGGCAGCAACCATCTGGCTGACTCTCCGGCTGCAGCACCCACGCTTTACAGCCGCTTACGCAGAAAGATGGTTGCCTGGGGATTGTCGTTGTATCGCGCGCAGTGCTCGTATCCGGTGGAGAGATAAAAATGGATGGCGGGCGTCAGGTCGTCCTTGGTGTCCAGGTAAAGCCACTGGCTCCCCTGCCGGCGGGCGTGCTCTTCGGCGGCCTTCATCAGGGCGTGGGCCACTCCCAGCCCGCGCTGCGCCGGGCGCACATACAGGCGCTTGACCTCGTCGGCCTCGGCAATCTCCGGCAGCGGGCGCAGCATGACGCAGCCAACGGGGTCGCCAACGCGGACGCTGGCGATCCAGATGGAGGACGCCTCATCCGCCAGGTAGTGCTCCAGGGCGGCGCGGTCATCGCGCACCACCACGCCGATGGCCTCGTAGTACTCCTCGATGAGGGCAAATGCCGCATCGGCCGCAAGGCGATCCTCGGGGGTGACGCGACGGACGGCGATGGGCGTGGAATCCGGCAATGGCTTTCTCCGCGACGAACGGCTGCATCAGACGCAGTCGCGAGCCGACGGTGCCGCGAACAAAATCCGCATACGGCAGAACCTGGCGCTCGCTTCCATTAGAATAACTCCAATGACAACTGCAAACTGGAAGCTGGGAACGGTGCGCGCCGGCGAGGACGTTGAGGTCCGCTATGCGCCGAGCTATGCACGGCAGGTGACGGGCGGCGTGGAGCGGCTGGTGATTGCCCCCGGGCGCGACTCGGTGGCGCTGCTGAAGGATCTATTGGAGTTGCTGCCGGAGCCCTTGTGGGTGCTGTACGTGCTGGTGACGCCGCGCGGAGAGTCTCCGGCCGGGCGCTATCAGTCGGCCGCCAAACATACGCGCGCCGAGGTTCTGGAGTTGCTGGAGCGCTTTGGCGCTTACCTGGAGCACGACGGACGCCATAACCTCTGGCTGGCTGCTCCGCCCGCAGGGCAACTGATTCTGGATCGCCACGAGGTGATCTACGCCTACGGCCCGGTGGCTGAGATCGCTGCGCAGTTGAAGGAAAATGGCTTTCAGGAAGAGGAAGCCATCCGCGTTCCGGTGCCACATTCGCACCACTTCCATGCCGAGCTGGACGCCGATGAAGCCGCCATCCTCAACCACTGGGAGTGGCTGCACGGCGAACTGCAGGAGACGGACGACCTGTAGAAAGACCTGTAGAAAGACGCTCGCCGCGAAATTCAAAAACCCCCTGCCGCGTAGCGTGGGGCTTTTTGTTTTTTCGTGAAAGCTGTCAACCTAGCGGCGCACCGCGCGGTGCAGTTGCTCGACGATGTAATCAATCATTTCCGGCGTCAGGCCCGGGTAAACGCCAATCCAGAAGACATTGTTCATCACGTAGTCGGTATTGGGCAGCTCGCCGATGGTGCGAACCTTCGCGTCCAGGTAGGCGGGCTGGCGCAGCAGGTTGCCGCCAAATAACAGCCGCGTGCCGATCTTCGCATCGTTCAGGTGGGCGATGACCGTCTCACGCGCCTGGCCGCTCTCCGGGCGCACGGCCAGAGGGAAGCCGAACCAACTGGGCTCGCTGTTGGGGGTGGCCACCGGCAAGGCGTACACGTCCTGCACATCCTGTAATCCGGCGTGCAGCCGCGCAAAGTTGGCCTTGCGCGCCGTGATGAAGCCGGGCAGCTTCTTCAGCTGGCTGACGCCGACGGCGGCCTGCATGTCGCTGAGCTTCAGGTTGTAGCCAATGTGCGAGTAGATGTACTTGTGATCGTAGCCACAGGGCAGCTTGCCCAGTTGCCACTCGAAGCGCTTGCCGCAGGTGTTGTCCTTGCCGGGAGCGCACCAGCAGTCGCGGCCCCAGTCGCGGAAAGATTCGATCAACTTGGTGAGGCTCGGCCGGCTGGTCATCACCGCGCCCCCTTCGCCCATGGTGATGTGGTGCGCCGGATAGAAACTGGCGGTGCTGATGTCTCCGAAGCTGCCCACCTGACGGCCGTCGTAAAGCGATCCGACGGCGTCGCAGCAGTCTTCCACCAGCCACAGATTGTGCTGCTTGCAGAAGGCGGTGACCGCGGCCAAGTCAAAGGGATTGCCCAGGGTATGGGCGATCATCACGGCCTTGCTGCGCGGGCTCAGCGCGGACTCCAACTGCGAGCAATCCACGTCGTAGGTGCCCAGCTTCACGTCCACAAAGACCGGCACCAGGTTGTTTTGCAAAATCGGATTGATCGTGGTGGGAAAGCCCGCCGCCACGGTGATGACCTCATCGCCCGGACGCAGTGCACGCTCGCCCAACGTCTGCGAGGTGAGCGCCGAGAGCGCCACCAGGTTGGCCGAGCTGCCGGAGTTCACCAGCCGCGCGTCGCGCACGCCCATCAGGCGGGCAAATTTCTGCTCAAACTCTTCGGCAAAGCGGCCGGTGGTCAGCCAGAAGTCAAGCGAGGCATCCACGGCGTGCTGCACGTCTTCGGCGTCAAAGACCTTGCCGCTGACCGGCACGCCGCTCTCTCCGGCGACGAAGGTGCGGCGCGGAAAGGCCTCGGCCGTGTACTCTTCGACGAGCTGGCGGATCTGCTGGCGCAACTGGTCGGCGCGGGTTTGCTGGGACTTCTCTTCCATGATGACGATGACTCCGATGCAAAATCTGTTGGCCGCGCGCGGCGAAAATACCTTGTGAAACTTATCAGCTAAATTTCCAGGGGCGGCGCGGATTGATAAGCCGCAATCTGCCCGAGGGTGAACTCGCGCATGGCATCCGCCGAATGCACTTGATCGTAATGGCGATACCACTCGGTGGTGCGGGCCAGGGCGTCATCCAACCGCCAGCGCGGACGCCATCCAAGCTGCGCGCGCGCCTTACTGCTATCCAGCCGCAGCAGGTGCGCCTCGTGCGGCGCATTGGCCTCGGACTGATCCTGCCACCGGGCTCCGTCGCCCCACAGCCGCGCCATTTCATCCACAAGGTGACGAACCGGCTGCGCGTCGGCCTCGCTGGGACCAAAATTCCATCCACCCTCGTACTTGGCATCTTCGCGATAAAGACGCTCAGCCAGCAGAAGGTATCCGCTGAGCGGTTCCAGTACGTGCTGCCACGGGCGCACCGCATGCGGATTGCGCACGCCAACGGACTCGTGGCGGGTAAACGCCCGAATAATGTCTGGCACAATGCGATCGGGCGCCCAGTCGCCTCCACCTATGACGTTACCCGCGCGGGCGCTGGCCACATTCGTGCGCGGCGCGGGGCCATGAAAGAAGCTGCGACGATAAGCGGCGGTCACCAGCTCGGCGCAGCCTTTGCTGCTGCTGTATGGATCGTGGCCGCCCATGGACTCGTCTTCGCGATAGGGCTCGGGACGTTCGCGATTCTCGTAGCACTTGTCGCTGGTCACGCTGACGACGGCGCGGACCGATGGCGTGCGGCGCACGGCGTCGAGCACATGCGCCGTGCCCATCACGTTGACCGCGTATGTCTCCAATGGCTGCTCATAACTGAGCCGCACCAGCGGCTGCGCCGCCATGTGGATGACCACCTCGGGCTGGAACCTGCGCATGGCCGCTTCCAGCGCGGCAAGATCACGCACGTCACCAAGGAAGGATTCCATCTGGCCCTGCAACCCGACGGCGTGAAACATGCTGGGGTGGGTGGCCGGCTTGAGCGCGTAGCCATAAACCTCCGCGCCCAGGCTCACGAGCCAGAGCGAGAGCCAGCTCCCCTTGAAGCCGGTGTGGCCGGTTACAAAGACCCTTCGGGATTTCCAGAAGCTTACTTCCATACATGCCAGGCGGCATTGCCCGCCGTCCAAAGCTGCTCAAGCTGATTTTTGTCGCGAAGAGTATCCATGGGCTGCCAGAAGCCGCGATGGCGCCATGCGTTCAGTTGCCCCTCGGTGGCCAGGCGCCGCAAGGGCTCCTGCTCAAAGGCCGTAGAGTCTCCGGCAATGTAGCTGCCCACCTTGGGCGAGAGCACGAAGAAGCCGGCGTTGATCCACTGTCCGTCGCCGGCGGGTTTCTCCTGGAAACCGGTGACGCTTTCGCCATTCATTTCCAGCGAGCCGAAGCGTCCGCTCGGCTGCGTCGCGGTGACCGTGGCAAGCAGTCCGTGCTTCTTGTGGAAGTCAATCGTGGCGGTGATGTCCACGTCGCTGACGCCGTCGCCGTAGGTCATGCAAAAGCACTCTTCATCCTGCACGTAGGGCAGCACTCGCTTCAGGCGTCCGCCGGTCTGGGTGTTCTGTCCGGTGTCAATCAGCGTGACGCGCCAGGGCTCGGCCGAATGGTGATGCACCTCCATCCGGTTGTTGGCCAGGTCGAAGGTGACATCAGAGGAGTGCAGAAAATAGTTGGCGAAATATTCCTTGATGAAGTAGCCCTTGTAGCCGAGGCAGATGACGAAGTCGTTTACGCCGTGGGCGGAATAGATCTTCATGATGTGCCAGAGGATGGGCCGGCCGCCGATTTCCACCATCGGCTTGGGGCGCTCCGTGGTCTCTTCACTCAGGCGGCTGCCAAAGCCGCCGGCCAGGATGACTGCCTTCATAGAAAAGGTCCTCAATGTGCCGCCGCGGGGCGCCTGCAGTGAATACTGCAATTCGCTCCCGGGGCGCGAAACATGCCTAGAACAAAGCTCTTTAGCGAGTATAGACCAGCGTTAATAGGGGAACAATACACCCGTGGCCGGGCTAGTCGTGCGTGCAGCCGAAGAACTCCTCCACCTTGCGGATGTCCGTTGTTCGCGTGTAGGGCGGCAGGCTTTGCACAAAGATGCGGCCATACTGTTTTTTGAGGATGCGGTTGTCGAGCAGCACCAGCAGGCCTCGGTCGTTGAGTGAACGGATCAGCCGCCCGAAGCCCTGCTTCAGGGTAATCACCGCCGCCGGCACGGAGTAATCCACAAAGCTGTTGCCGCCGGCCTCGTCAATGGCGCGGCCGCGCGCCTGCACAATCGGATCGCTGGGGACGGCGAAGGGAATCTTGTCAATGATGACGCAACTGAGTTGCTCGCCCTGCACATCCACGCCCTGCCAGAAGGATGACGTGGCAAAGAGCACGGCGTTCGGCGTGGAGCGGAACTGCTCGATGAGCGCCGTCTTGGGCGCCGAGCCTTGCAGCAGCATCGGATAATCCAACTGGCCGAGCAGCGCGTCGTGCACCTGCTGCATCTGCGCAAGGCTGGTAAACAGGCAAAACGCGCGGCCGCGGGTAATCTCCAGCAGTTGGCGGATGCGCATCGTGGCCTGCGCCGTAAACCCCGCATCGCGCGGATCGGGCATGTTGGGCGGCACAAAGAACAAGGCCTGTGATTCGTAGTCGAAGTGCGAGGGAACGATCAGCTCGCGCGCGTTCTCCAGGCCAAGCCGGCCCTTGATGTAGTCAAAGCCACCGGCGACGGCCAGCGTGGCCGAGGTCAGCACGATGGAATCAAAGCGATCAAACAGGCTGCGGCGCAGGATGGCCGAGACGTCAATCGGCGTGGCCTGCAAAAATACGTTCTCCACCTTGCCGCCGCGGCCACGGCCTCCGCGACGCTCAATCCAATACACGGTGTTGCGGTCGCGGCTCTCCATCAAAAAGCAGAGCTGTGCGTGCAACTCGTCCGTGCGCCGGATGAGGTTATGCACCTCGTCCGGCTTGTTGGGGATGGCCTGCATCTCCGAGTGCAGCTGGCGCAGCACGTTTTTCAAGCCAACGAACTCGCCACCGTTCTCCTCCAGAAAATCCTCGCGATTGTCGAAGGCGAAGCGGCCGTCGCCCGCCGGCAGTAGTGAGAAGAAGAACTGCGCGCGCTCGCGTATGCGGCCGGAGAGCTGCAGAAGATCGGTGGAGATCATCTTCTTTTCGCGCAGAGTGATCTCCAGGTCGCGCAGCAGATCTTCCACCTTCAGGTTGCTGACCGTGATGCCGAAGTAGCTGCTCGCCACGTCTTCCAGTTCATGTGCCTCGTCAAAAATGACGCACGCCGCCGAGGGCAGGACGCCCGCGTCGGGAGCCTTTTCGGCCGACAGCTTGACCGAAAGATCGGCGAAGAAGAGATGGTGATTGACGATGATGATGTCGCTCTCGGCGGCCTTGCGGCGCATCTCCGTGATGAAGCAGCGCTCGAACTCCGCGCATTTGCTGCCCACGCAATGTTCGGCGCTGGCGTTCAGCTTGCCCCATAGCGGGCTGGTCTCCGGCAGCATGCTGAGCTCGGCGCGGTCACCGGTCTTCGTCTCTTTCTCCCAGTCAAGCAGCGTACGGAACTCGTTGATCTCCTCCAGGCCATTGAGGACGGGCTGGCCGGTGAGGTCGTAGAGCTTTTTGCGGCACAGGTAATTCTGGCGCCCCTTCATGTAGCAGACCTTCAGGCGCGGAGAGCCCGTAGTGGATTCACCGAAAAGCGCTTCTTCCAGGAACGGCACGTCTTTGAAGAAGAGCTGCTCCTGCAGATTCTTGGTGCCGGTGCTGACGATGACCCTTTGGCCGCTCTTGATGATGGGCAGCAGGTAGGCCAGGGTTTTGCCCGTTCCGGTGCCGGCTTCCACGATGAGGTGACGCTTTTCGTTGAGCGCGTCCTCGACGGCGGTGGCCATGGCGAGCTGTCCACGGCGAAATTCGTAGGCCGGATGGCGCTGGCTGAGCACTCCGCCGGGGCCGAAGAACTGGTGGAGGGTCAACCGGGACAATTCCCGCGGCGGATGGACGGAGGGCGGCGTTGTGGACTCGGATTGGGTGGGCTCGGGCACTGACCACTATAATAGACGGTGGCGGCGGGATCATCCTGCCGCCATGGCGCGCGAGCGCAGAGATTGGAAGCACCCCATGAGCGCACTGCACAACGCGGAAGAGCCCGGCCTGTTGGCCATTGTCGGCCGCCCCAACGTCGGCAAATCCACCCTCTTCAACAAATTGGTGGGCCGCCGCCGCGCCATCGTCGGCGACGAGCCTGGCATTACCCGCGACCGCCTGTACGGCCTGGTGCGCTGGAACGGCCGTGAGTTCCGTGTGGTGGACACCGGCGGCATTGTCCCCGAAGACAAGGACCTGATCCCCTCGGAGATCTTTCGCCAGGCGCGCGTCGCGCTCGAAGAAGCTTCGGCCATTGTGATGGTGACCGACGTCCGCACCGAACTGACCGGGCCGGATATGGAGCTGGCGCGGCTGCTGCAAAAGCTCGGCAAGCCCCTGTTGCTGGTCGTCAACAAGGTGGACGACCCGAAGCTGGAAGCCGAGGCGCAGAACTTCCGCCGTCTGGGCATCCAGAACCTGTGGCCGCTCTCCGCCGAGCACTCCACCGGCGTGGCCGAGCTGATCGAGGAGCTGCTGAAGATCATCCCCACCGTGGCGGAGACCGAGGACGAGCGCCGACTGAATAATTTTGCCCGCCGAGCCCTGCCGCACGTCGAGCTGAACGACGAGACGGGCGAGCTGTTTGAAGTTGCGGACGAGCCCAACGCTGAGAGCGAAGAGGACTTCGAGGCCGCCGGCTACGAGGTGGAAGATCTGCCCACTGAGGACGAAGCCGGACTGGAAGACCGCCTGCTGGAATCCATGCCAGGCGAGATCAAGATCGCCATCATCGGCCGCCCCAACGTCGGCAAAAGCACGTTGCTCAACAACCTGACAGGCACTGATCGCGCCATCGTCAGCTCCATTGCCGGCACCACGCGCGACGCGATTGACGAGGTGGTGGAGCACCAGGGCAAGCGCTACCGCTTTATTGACACGGCCGGTATCCGCCGCAAGGGCAAGACGCACCTGATGGCCGAAAAGATGAGCGTCGTGATGGCCCGCAAGCATCTGGAAGAGGCCGACGTGGCGTTGATGGTGATTGACGCCATCGAGGGCGTCAGCGCCCTGGACGCCAACATCGCCGGCTACGCGCATGAGAGCGGCCGCTCCGTGGTGATCGTGGTCAACAAGTGGGATTTGGTGACCACCAGCCGTGGAGACATGGACAAGCCGGCGGCCGACAGCCGCGTGTACGAGGAGCAGTTGCGCCACGTGATGAAGTTCCTGGACTACGCGCCGGTCATCTTCATCAGCGCCATGAACGGCAAGAACGTGAAGCGCGTCTTTGAGACCGTGGAGCGCGTGGCCAAAGAACGCTGGCGCCGCATCACCACCGGCGAGATGAACCGCTTTGTCCGCACCGTGGACTTCGAGCGCGCCACGGTTCCGGCACGCAGCAAGGTGAAGATTTACTACATGACGCAGGCCGCCGTGGCGCCGCCCACGTTCATCATCTTTACCGATAAGGACGTGAAGCTGCACTTCAGCTATCAGCGCTTTTTGGAGAACCAGATCCGCGAGGCCTTCGGCTTTGAAGGCTCACCCATCTGGATCAAAAACGTAGCCCGCAAACGCAAGCTGTATGTGCCGAAAAAGAAGGAAGAAAAATAGAAGGTTTCGAAGTTAGCAAATACCTGCTGGCCTCGCCCATGCGGCGCAATGGCCATCTGCCTTGCACGCGCGCTCAGCGGAACTGCGCCAGCGGCTGTGCGGTGGCCTGTCCGCTCAGCGAGCGGCGCAACGCATTGAGCAGGAAGTAGCGCCGCTCCTGACTTAACATGGCGCCCAGTTCGGCGCGGGTACTTCCCTCCAGCACGACCGTCATACCCTGCCGATTTGAACCGAAGCGAGCGCCCGTGGCTAACCCCTCGTGCACGGTGCTGAACTCCGAGGCGAGATACCTGCGCCGCCATCCCAAGGTCCCCACGCCAGTGAAGATCGTCAACTGATCCCCGCGCTGTGTCACCTCCACCTTGCCGGCCACGGTCATCAGCGCATAGGAGCCGAAAAGAAGGGTGCCGATGAGGAAGGGAATTCCGAAGAGCGACGAGAAGAGATTGAAGTGGCCACTGCGTAACTGCGTGCCGTAAATGCCGCCCAGCGAAAAGCCCGACCATACGCACATGAACGGGACGATGAAAAATGCCGCCGCCGAGCGCGTGGTGGCTCCCACCCGGAAGCCATCCGCCAGCACCTCGTACCAGGCCCCGCTGGGTGGCATGCTCAGATCGCCCGCTGGAGCGCCGCTGACGATCCCCGAGAACGCGTAGGTCCTTCCACAGTGGCGGCAGAGTGCGATGTCCGTTGAGACGTTCACGTCCTCCATCGCAATTGCAGTGCGACAATTTGGACAGGTTGCTTGCATGCGCGAAAGAATCGCACACGGGTTCAGGAGCGTCAAGCTCGCGCCTATCCCCCGGGCCCC
>Ga0182012_10007545_pt1 | contig 10848 bp, 9 predicted proteins | sample 612S2SmetaG_FD_120486 | JGI IMG/M metagenome (GOLD analysis project Ga0182012, IMG submission 120486) | Permafrost microbial communities from Stordalen Mire, Sweden - 612S2S metaG | ecosystem: Environmental > Terrestrial > Soil > Wetlands > Permafrost | place: Sweden: Stordalen | collected...
ACCGTCCCCGGCAGATCTACACCGGGCCCACTCTGCGCCCGTACGTTTCCATTGCCGAGCGGAAGTGATTTTCCCCGCCGCCGGCCCGGCCGGCCGGTGTCAGCCCGGCAGCCGGCCGTGCAGCCAGACCAGGCCGCGCTGCCATAGTTCGGCCGCCAGAAAGGTCAGCGCCAGCCCGGCCACCGGCGCAAAATCCACCTTGCCCGCCCGCAGCGGAATCTTCCGCAGCGGCGCCAGCAGGGTGCGGCCGGTCGCATTCACATAATTCCAAAACGGTTGTTTGCCGAAATAAATGTGGGTGTTCAGCAGGTGTAGAATCAGCAGGCCGCCGATCACATATTTCCAGACCAGGTAACCGCCCAGGCCCACGATGAGGGCGGATTCCAAGTGTTGGAGCCCGGTGACCGGCGGCGCCTGGGTGGCAACTTGGTTGGCCGCCGCCACATTCCGCAACAACCAGGCGGCCGGCCACCAAAGCAGGGTGGTCCCCAACAGGGGCAGCAACCCCTTCAACCAGCGGGGCCAGCGGTCCACCGCCCCCAGTTGCACCCGCACCAGACGGTGAATCGGATCCGGTCCCGCCAAAATGGAAAGGAACAGCAGCCAGAGATAAACCACCCCCAGCGCCAGGCCGAAGCTCAGGAAGGAGTACAGCATGACCCCGGTGATCAGGTCGCGGTAGCCGCCATGAATGGGGATCAGCACCGAGGTCGCCCCCGCTTCCAACCGGCCCGTCCAGTGCGCGGAGGGTCCTATCAGCCAGTAAGCCACGGCCCGGGCCACCAGCAGTCCGCCGATGGCGGCCAGCAGATGCCATCGGCGCCAGCGCGTGGGCTCCGCCGGTCGCAAGGTGCCGATCAGTGTGGCCGGCGTGCGCTTGCTCAAAGGGTCGTATTGCACTGAGCGCCAGCTCAACCACATCAGCAGCCCCGCCAGATTCAGTATGAAGTCAATCAGTCCCATCAAAAAAGGGGGGACCGCGGGGCGGCCCCCCGGAGGATCCTCATTCAAAATTCGCCGCCCTGCCGCCTACATCATTTTCAGGAGCGTGTCCGCCATTTCACTGGGCGTGGCGGCCACGCCGATGCCGGCGGCCTTGAACGCCGCGATTTTCGCCTCCGCCGTCCCTTTGCCGCCGCTCACAATCGCCCCGGCGTGTCCCATCCGGCGTCCCGGCGGGGCCGTCGCCCCGGCAATAAAGCCCGCCACCGGCTTCCGGCAGTTCGCCTGGATCCACTCCGCCGCCTCCTCCTCCGCCGAACCGCCAATTTCACCGATCATGATGATCCCGTGGGTGTCCGGATCTTCATTGAACAACCGGATCACGTCCAGGTGCGACGTGCCGTTGACCGGGTCGCCGCCGATGCCCACGCAGGTGGACTGGCCGACGCCCCGGGAGGTCAGTTGCCAGACCGCCTCGTAGGTCAGCGTGCCGCTCCGCGACACCACCCCGATGTGCCCTTTCTTGTGAATGTAGCCCGGCGCGATGCCAATCCGGCAGCCCCCGTGCGAATCCTTGCCCTCGCCGGGCGTGACCACGCCGGGACAATTCGGCCCGATGAGCCGCGTCCGCACGCTGCCCTGCAGCGCCCGCTTCACCTTCACCATGTCCCGCACCGGAATGCCTTCCGTGATGGCCACCACCAGTTCCAGGCCCGCGTCCGCCCCCTCCAGGATGGCGTCCGCCGCGAAGGGCGGGGGCACGAAGACCGCCGACGCCGTCGCCCCCGTCTGCTTCACCGCTTCCGCCACGGTGTCAAAGATGGGAACCTTCACGCCGCCGTGCTCAAAAAACTGGCCGCCCTTGCCCGGCGTGACGCCCGCGACAATCTGCGTGCCGTAATCCATGGAGAGTTGCGCGTGCTTCGCGCCAAAGCTGCCGGTGATGCCTTGGACGAGAACCTTGGTGTTGGGTTTGACGAGGATGGACATGGTAAATCTAGCTTTGTTGTTTCAATATTTCTTTCAAGTACTTCACGGTGATTTTGTCGTGGTCACGATTCATGGCTTCTTTGGCGCGAATCAACGCTTGGATGTCAATGATACAGCATTTGCCGTAAGGCAGTTCCACTTCCACACTGTTTTTTAGCACGACCTCAAAGCTGCCGATACCCAACACCTCGCCGAGACAATCAACCACGCCCAAATCGGTTTTCAAATATAAATTCTTCAAACCCGTGCACTGTTCCGGCGTTAACTGCAGCGGCAAATCCGGCCGCGAGCGATGCACGGGGTGCAAATCCGCGAACGCCGTTTGAAGGCGCATCAAATTTGCCTCGCTGAACCGGCAGCAAATGTCCACGTCCCGCGTGACCAAGGTCACCCCATGTGCCACCGCCGCAAATCCGCCCACCAACACAAACTCAACCTGGGCTGCGATTAACCGCCGGGTCAGTTCACTCAGATTTTGCATGGCGCTTCAACATCGCTGTCCTCAGCGATTCCGCATAATTTAATGCGTCATCATTGGCCTGCATCCGTTCCCAAGGTGTGCTGGCCAGACTGCTTTTCAGCAATAATATATCAACGTCCCCATCCGAAGCCACACCATGCTGCGGAGCCGGTGGGATGCGCGACGAAAGCGGGGTGCGCCCGCCTGCCCGCCGTGGCTTCAGCGAAGGAGGGTCCTCGGGCGCGGCAACGTGCGAGCGACGATCACCCTTGAAAAATGGGGAGCCATCAGGGCCTGCGGAGCTTGCCGCCGCCGAGGACGATGTTGCTCCAATGTCGCCTATCCCACCGTCCTGGCAGTAAGCCGGCGAAGCTTCCCGCCATGACATCGGCTTTTGGTCGTGTTTAACTTTCATGGTGTTCTCCCCCTTTCTGGAGTTCGCGAATCAGATCCAGCGCCCGTTGATGGGCCTCCAGTCGCTCTTCCGGGGTTTGCTTCAACGCATCTGCGACCAGCGACATGTCAAACCCGTATTCACAGGCCTCCCGCCCTGCCGGTGTGGCCTCCGGCGGCATGACCTGCTTGCCGTTCATTTGCGCCAATGTTTCCTCGTCAATCATGGTCCAATCATTTCGCCTTCCGCTTGTGGATGCACAGGCAGTTGCCGTCCGGGTCATAAATCATCGCCATCTGGCAGACCGGCGTGGGCGTGGGCTCGATGCGGAACTTCACCTCGTTCGCCCGCAATTGGGCGATGGCCGCGTCAAAATCCTCCACCTCCAGCGCCACGCTGCAACCGTCCGGACCGGGCTTGAACGCCGGCGCGGAACCCAGCGCCAGCGCATGCGGGCCAAATTCGTACTCCACCCATTGGCCGTGTTCCGAATCGTGGACGGTGGTGGGCTTCAGCCCCAGCACCCCCTCATAAAACTTGCGCGCCCGCGCCATGTCGGTGACGGCGTGGCAACTGAACGCAATTTCGGTGACTTTGAGCATAAATCAATTCAAAGAATTTTCTTCAACGGCGTCAACCGTGACTGCCATTCCTCCGGATTGCGGGAGCAATGGAAAACGGAATGAACGACCACCAAGTTTTGGTCGAATTCAAAAAAAACCGCGTAAGGATATTTCCCCATGAGTGCGCGGCGAAAACCACCCGGAATCGGCTGATACGTTTCCGGCCACCGTGCGATGGCCGCGTAAGCGGTTTCGAGATCATGCAGAAAACGAAATCCGAGACCGGGTTCTTTTTCTTCATGCCAACCAAAGGCGTCATCGGTTTCCTTTATGGCTTCAGGTTGGACGGCGATGCTTCGCATGACGTTTTAAAATCTGGGCCTTGGCTTGCGGCCAGGGAATTGCGCGTTCTGGATTCGCCTGGTAAAGGCGGCGGCGGCGCTCCAGTTCCTGGATTTGCCAGGCCGGAACGGGCAATTCCTCTGGCGTGGAGGCCACCCGCTCCCACAACTCTTCAACCAGATTTACGCGCTCGGCCACCGTGAGCGAACGGAACTCTTTTTCAATCGTCGTCCTCATGCGGTCAAATTACCATCTGCTGGCTGCCGTGACAAATTTTTGCGTGCGCCCCTGTCGGTGACGGCGTGGCAACTGAACGCGATTTCGGTGACTTTGAGCATAAACCTCACCCCACCGCTTTCACGACTTTTTGGGCCGCGTCCGCCATCGAATCCCCCGTGATGATCGCCACGCCGGATTCCGCCAAAGTCTGCTTGCCGGCCACCACGTTGTTGCCCTCCAGTCGCACCACCAGCGGGAGTTTCAAGCCCGTTTCCTTCACGGCCGCCACAATGCCCGTCGCGATCACGTTGCAATCCATGATGCCGCCAAAGATGTTTACCAAGATCCCTTTCACATGCGGGTCGCTCAAGATGATCTTGAATGCCGCCGCCACCTGCTCCTTGCTCGCGCCGCCGCCCACATCCAGAAAGTTGGCCGGGCTGCCGCCGAAATGCTGGATGATATCCATCGTCGCCATGGCCAGGCCCGCCCCGTTCACCAGGCACGCGATGCTGCCGTCCAGCTTAATATAATTCAGGTTGAACTTGCTGGCCTCCGTTTCCAGCGGCGCCTCCTCGTTCAAATCCCGCATCTCCAGGATGTCCTTGTGCCGGTACAGCGCGTTGTCGTCCAGCGAAATCTTGGCGTCCAGCGCCACGACCGTTTCCTTGCCGTCGGCCAGCTCCACCACCGCCAGGGGATTCAGCTCCACCATGGACGCGTCGGTTTCCCACCAGGTGGTGTAGACCCCCGTGACCAGCTTCGCCCCGGCGTTGAACAGGTCGCCCTTCAGCCCCAGCGCCGCGGCAATCTTCCGCGCCTGATACGGCATGATCCCCACGGCCGGGTCAATGTGCTCCTTGAAGATCTTTTCGGGGAATTTTTCCGCCACCTCCTCAATGTCCATGCCCCCTTCCGTGCTGGCCATGATCAGCGGCCGGGAATTCCCCCGGTCCAGCAGCACCGCCAGATAAAATTCCTTCTTGATCTTCGCGCCCGCCGCCAGCAACAGCGTCTGCACCCGCCGCCCGTCCGGCCCGGTCTGCTTGGTGACCAGCACCTCCCCCAGCATCTTCTCCGCGAAGCCCACCGCCTCGTCCACCGACGCCGCCACCTTCACCCCGCCCTTAAACCCGCTTTTGAAGGTGCCTTTGCCCCGGCCGCCGGCGTGAATTTGCGATTTCACCACCACCCGCGCGCTCCCGCTGGCGGTGATCTTCTCCGCCGCCGGGCGCACTTCCGCCAGCGATTTGGCGGGGATTTCCAGCGGCACCGCCACGCCATATTTGGCGAGCAGTTGTTTGGCCTGATATTCGTGAATATTCATTGCTATGATTCCTGCCCCATTAAAGCCAATTATTGCCAAAAATCAAACTTTTATCCGAATTCCTTTTAAGAAACCGGGGCGGACGCCCTCGTCCGCCGCCGCGAGCGCACCCGCGCGGGCAGGCACCCGCGTTTCTTCCTCTGTCAGCACCCCAACGGCGTCCCCGCTTTGCTGAAATTCCCCCTCCCCCGCCTGTTCTCCCCGCCGGAGAAAGATATGACACACGTCATACAGACAATCGCTTAGGCCGGTGGGATTATGGTGGCTCATCAATCCAATAACTAACAAGCTAGTGACAGTTGAGTGACGGCGTTGCGGTCGGCTGTGGCAGAGGAAACCATTGCCGGCTAGGAATGCCTTCATATGACACAAATCATACAGACGTTCGGGGTGGTCGGTGGCATTATAGCGACCATATCACATTGAAAACAGCGAACCACGCAACCTGATCCATCAATTATTTTTGAATTCAACCTGGTGCCAATATTGCTTAAACCCTTAGTAAATCCTAGCCAAAGAACCCGTGAAATGAACCCAATCATTATGAACCGAAACCATACAACCTCCATTCCCTCAACCCGAAACTCACCAGGGCGGCGGAAAGCTTGGTCGCAGCGTCTGTCTGCCGCCGCTCTGACGCTCGGCCTCTCGCTGCTGGGTACGGTCACCCAAGCCCAAACCGTCAACATGACGTCCACCCTGACGTCTCCCACCCCGGGGTATTATGATCAGTCTTACCTGCCCGGCGCCGTGATTGAGGGGACTAACACGATTGATTCGCCTTTCACCACTTCCGGCGCTAACGACGCCGACACCTACATTTCCAACGCGGACCGTTCCAGCAAGGCCCAGTCGTTCACCACCGGCTCCAATCCGTTGGGTTACACGCTCAAATCATTCACGTTTCAACAGGCGTATGGCGGGCCGTCCGGCACTTGGTTGGGCAACGGCACCTTCTTTCTCCTCAACAACGGCGACGCCATTCAGGTTCGTTTTGGATCGCTGCCCGGCGGGCTGGTTGGCCCCTACACTTACAGCTCGCTTCTGGTGGCCAACGGCACCTATAACGGCCCGACGTACAACACCGGCTCAACGACTTCCGCCTTGGGCGTCTTTTTCAACCTTGATTTTTCTGGCACGACCCTGCCTACGCTCGCGCCCAATACCACTTACTTCGTCGAGCTTTGGCTCGCGACGTCGGGTGATCATTTCGAGCTGAACAACACCAGCACCAACCCCGGCTCGGCGACCATCCCGACCGTTTACGCGAATGGCGCGGCCATGTCGGGCGCCACCACGGACGCTCTTGATGGCACTGGGACCTTCAACAGCCCTGTCGCTGGTGGTGAATTTGCGTTTGATGCCAACTTGGTGGCGATTGGGGCGCCCACGGTGGTCGCCTCGGCCAGTCCTTCTTCCGCCACCAACGGACAATCGGTCAACATCTCCGCCACGGTCACTAAGGGCGTCGGGAACGTCACCGGCGTAACGGTGGATTTGACCCCCCTCGGCGGCTCGGTGGTCAGCTTGGTGCTTTCCAACGGCAACGTTTACACCAATTCTTTCGTCGTCCCCGATGCCGCGACCGTGGGCACCACCAACCTGCTGGTGACCGTAACCCAGGATACGCAGCCCCCCGTGGGCCAGGCCAACTTGGCCTTCACGGTTTACACGGGATCCGCTCCGACGGAAACCACGCTCATTTCGCCGACCGGATACAGCTATTCCGAGCAGGGGTTGGCGTTCACCTACACCGCGTACTACACTGGGACCCCGCCCTTGGCTTATCAATGGCAGTTTAGTGCCGATGGCTCCACTTTTAACAACATTAGCAGCTCGGCCAATCACACTGCGACCAACGCGACGCTGGTGCTGAACAACCTTAGCGTGAGCCAGAACAGCGGGTATTACCAGGTGGTGGTCGCCAATTTTCTGGGTACCAACACTTCTGAAGAGGTCAGTTTGACCGTGTCGAGTTCCACCCCCAACTACCGTTGGGGCGCTCCCGTCTCCATGGGTCAACTCAACGCCGACCAGGTGCTGACCAACTTCCCCGGCACTTTGATCGCTGGCGCGATGGTGGCTCAAAACGGTGGCAGCCCCATCACCGTCGCCGATGGCGGCAGCGACCAGCCCATCGTGTTCGCGGCGTCCGGTGCTTGGGCCAAGCTCGCCGGCGGCAATGGCTACACCGCCACCGCCATCACCAACGCGGCGACCATCAACAATACCAGCTTCGCCACCGTCTTGGGTGACAAGTATTATGACAGCGCCGGCTCCGCCTCCTCCAGCCCCAGCAACCATACGATCACGCTGAGCGGCCTCGTTGTGGGGAAGCAATACTCCGTGCAACTGTTTGCGTTGGATGACGGCACCTACACCCCGGCCGACAGCACCCGCGCCGCCAACTTCCAGGATCCGAATGATATCAGCGATATCTCGCCCACGTTCACCATGGATGCCAACGCTTACGTGGTCGGGACGTTTACGGCTTCCAGCGCCGTGCAGTCAATTCAGCAGAACTTGACCATCGGCTACGGCAATATCAATGGTTTGGTGCTGCGGGCCGTGGGCTGGACCCCGCCGCCTTACTTCACCACCGAGCCGCTTGCGTTTGTGGCCAATTACGGCGGCGCCAGCGTGAGCCTCACCGGCGTGGCTGCGGGGGATGCCACGATCGCCAATACCAACATCACCTACCAATGGCAGGCCGGCCCGGTTGGCGGGCCGTACACGAATCTCGTGGCGGGCGCCAAGTACGTCGGCGTGACGACCACCAACTTGGTGATCAACAGCTTGAACGCCAATGACGGGGTCCCCGTCTATGTGCTGGCCGCGTCCAACGGGGGCGGCACCCAGGTGAGCACTCCGACGACCGTCAACGTCATCATCTTGCCGGCCGCGACGCCCGGCAGCTACGAGGCCTACGCGTTGTCCAACAGTCCGGCGGGCTTCTGGCCCTTGAATGAACAGGGCGATCCTACCACCGGCACCATGCTGGCCTTGGATTACAGCGGCAACGAATTCAACGGGACGTTTGGGGTCGGTTCTTTGACTTGGACCAACGGCATTTTCTCGCCTCAGCCTCCGGTGTTCGCCGGCTTTGCCACCAACCAGGGCGCGCTGCAGCTCCCGGCGGGCGTCACCAATGCCGTGGTCACGCTTCCGACGATGAATCTTCAGCAAAACATCACCAATCGCACCATTTGCATGTGGATCTATCCCAACTCCCAGCCGCCGAATGCGGCCGGCCTGTTGTTGAACCGCGGCGGCTCGGACGCCACGTCTGGATTAAGTTTTACCGACAACGGACCCGGCAATGATGCCAACGGCAATCCTTCCACCGCGCTGGGCTACCATTGGAACGGTGACAACGTCAACGCCTATGCGTGGAATACGGCGCTTTACCCGCCGGTCGGTGCTTGGTCGTTTGTCACGTTGGTGGTCACCGTCAGTAATGCGATCATCTATCTGGATTACCAGGACAACCATGGGGTCTATCACCTGTCCTCGGCCACGAACAATGTTACGGCGGGCACGGGCGGTTGGTTTAGCGGCGGCACGACTTATATTGGTAACGACCCCACTTACACCACCCGCGTGTTCCCCGGCAGCATCTCCGGCGTGGGCCTCTATGCCAGCGCCCTCAGCGCCGCCCAGGTGACGCAAATGTACGAGGCGGGCCTCGGCGTCAAGGGCTTGGCCCCGCAGATCACCAGTGAGCCGCAGCCCATTGACACCTTCTTGGGCTCGTCACCCGTCACGGCGGGCCTCACGGTCAACGGGACCGCTCCCTTTGCGTTCCAATGGCGGTTCAATGGTGTCAATTTGACCAACAACGTCGGCTACTCCGGCGTCACCAACAGCACCTTGACCATCAGCAATGTGTCGCCGGCCAACGTCGGCAACTACAGTGTGGTGATTACGAACTTGTTCGGCAGCGCCACCAGCAGCAATGCGGCCCTGACCATTCTGCCGCCGGCCTTGGTGGGCCAATGGCTCAACGGCGCCAGCACCAACCTGAACGATGAGTCGGGCTATCAACCGGCGGGCACGCACGACTTGTTCGCGGTCGGCGGCGGCAACTTTACGTTCGTCAACGATGTGCCGCCCAACCAGCCGTCCACCAATGTCTCGCTGTATTTCAACACCGGGGACACGGCCCTCGTCGTCAGCAACTCGTCCCTCTTGGACGGTGCCACCTACACCAACACGTTTGACGCCCCCCTCCAGGCCAACATGACCGTCCTCTTCTGGGCCAAGGGCTTCCCGACGGCTCCTTGGTATTATTGGTTGTCCAAGAATGGTGACAGCGGCAACCCCAACAATGGCTGGACCCTCCGCGATTATGGCGCGAGCACCAACTACTCCTGCTTCACCCTGCGGGAAACCGGCTCGCCGGGCAAGGCCACCTTGGGCACGAGCGGCGACGACATGGCCGCCACCATCCCCAGCAACGATGGCCAATGGCACCAATATGCCGGCACGTTCAACTCCATCACGGGTGTCCGCAACCTGTATGTGGACGGGATTTTGGTCGCCCAGCAGACCAACAACATCTCCTTTAATCCGGCCACGTTTAATCACCTCGTCATTGGCGGTATCGACACCAACAACGAGGTCGCCAACGCTTCCCCCAACTATATCAGGTTCCTCACCGGTGAGATCTACAACGTGCAAGTTTACAACTACGCGCTGACTCAGCCGACGATTCTTGCCATGGTGGGCCCGCTCACGCCGTCCATCGAAGGGATGCCGACTGCCGTCACCGCTTATGCGAACACGCAGGTGCAGCTAAAACCGGCGGGTGTCCTGGGCACCACGCCCTTTGCGTATCAGTGGCAGCTTAACGGCACGAATATTTCGGACGGCGCGGTTTTCACCGGTTCCGTTTCGAACGTCCTCACCATCAATGTGTCGGCGGACGTGGCGGGTGTGTATGACCTGGTGGTCACCAACCTGTACGGCAGCACGACCAGCGCCGGTTTGACCTTGACGGTTCTGCCGGAGAGCCTCCTCGGTCAGTGGTTCACCAACGCCACCTTGGCCGATGTGTCCGGCTTCTCGCCCGCCGGCACCCACGACGGTTACCCCGTCGGTAACACCCAATATGTGTTCACGAATGATGTGCCGCCCTTCCGGACCGGTCAGGCGCTTTTCTTGACCGCCGGTAATACGGGCATCACCATCACCAACTCGTCCTCCTTGGACAATGCCTACGTCAACACGTTCGACAACCAGATGGCCAGCGCTTTCTCCATCGCGTTCTGGGCCAAGGGTTTCCCGAGCGGCTGGAATTACATGATTTCCAAGAATGGGGATACCGGCTCGCCCAACACGGGTTGGACCATGCGCCGGCAGGGCGCTATGGGTGGAAATAATCCTAGCTGGACCATGCGCAGCCCCGGGGGCACCCTCGTCTTGGGGGCGGACTCCTACGGGAGCACGGATGACATGGGCACTTCCACCATGAATCTGGCCGACGGCAGTTGGCACCATTATGTCGGCACGTATGCCCAAGGGGGTAGTCGCTGCCTGTATGTGGATGGTACGCTGGTCGCCCAAGAGAACGGCGAAGGGACCTACAACTCGGCCTCGCTCGAACACCTCG
>Ga0182012_10007546_pt1 | contig 10846 bp, 10 predicted proteins | sample 612S2SmetaG_FD_120486 | JGI IMG/M metagenome (GOLD analysis project Ga0182012, IMG submission 120486) | Permafrost microbial communities from Stordalen Mire, Sweden - 612S2S metaG | ecosystem: Environmental > Terrestrial > Soil > Wetlands > Permafrost | place: Sweden: Stordalen | collected...
ATGTGGGGCGGCATCTTCGGCATGCAGGAAGTATCCGAGGACCAGTGGGGCGGCCTGCCCATTACCCTCATCCTCGCCACCTTCGGCCTCGCCTTCGCCTTCCCGCTCGCCGTCCTGGTCGCGCTCGGCCGCCGCTCCACCAAGCTGCCGGCAGTGAAGATGCTGTGCGTCGTCTACGTGGAACTGATCCGAGGCGTCCCGCTGATCGCCCTGCTGTTCATGGCCAGCGTGATGTTCCCGTTGTTCATGCCCGCCGGCGTCAACATCGACAAACTGCTGCGCGCCCAGGTCGCCATCATCCTGTTCGCCGGCGCCTACCTGGCCGAGGTCGTCCGCGGCGGCCTGCAAGCCCTGCCCAAAGGCCAGGCCGAGGCCGCCGACGCGCTGGGCCTCAGCTACTGGAAAAAAACCACCTTCATCGTCCTGCCCCAGGCCTTGCGCCTGGTCATCCCGCCTTTGGTCAACACTTTTATCGGATTCTTCAAGGACACCAGCCTGGTGCTGATCATCGGCCTGTTCGACCTGCTGACCATGGGCAAGGTCGCCCTCAGCGACCCGCCCTGGCAGAGCTTCTCGACCGAGGTCTATATCGGCCTCGCCGCCATCTACATCGCCTTCTGCTACGCCATGTCGCGCTACAGCCGCGGCCTGGAACGCGACCTCAGCCGCGCCCGCGGCCGCTGACGGAGACCCATCATGAGCCAGGCCATGCAAATGCAGAACGGAGCCCTCTCCGGCCCACCCGCGATCACCCTGGACAAAGTGAACAAGTGGTACGGCGCCATGCACGTGCTGCGCGACGTCTCGCTGAACGTCGCGCAGAAAGAACGAGTCGTCGTCTGCGGCCCGTCCGGTTCCGGCAAGTCCACCATGATCCGCTGCATCAACCGCCTGGAAACCCACCAGGAGGGCCGCATCATCGTCGACGGCACCGAACTGACCGACGATCTGCGCGCCCTCGACACCATCCGCCGCGAGGTCGGCATGGTGTTCCAGTCCTTCAACCTGTTCCCGCATCTTACGATCCTGGAAAACTGCACGCTCGCCCCGATCTGGGTCCGCAAGATGCCGAAAGCCGAGGCCGAAGACCTTGCCATGAGCTACCTGCAACGAGTCAAAATCCCGGAGCAGGCCAAGAAATATCCCGGCCAGCTTTCCGGCGGCCAGCAGCAGCGCGTCGCCATCGCCCGCGCGCTCTGCATGAAACCGAAAATCATGCTGTTCGACGAACCCACCAGCGCCCTCGACCCAGAAATGATCAAGGAAGTGCTGGACACCATGATCGGTCTCGCCGACACCGGCATGACGATGGTCTGTGTCACTCACGAAATGGGTTTCGCCAGACAGGTCGCCCACCGCGTCGTCTTCATGGACCGCGGCGAAATTGTCGAAAGCGGCCCGCCCACCCAGTTGTTCGAAGACCCCCAGACCGACCGGCTGAAATTGTTTCTCAGTCAGATTCTACGGGGGCATTAGCCTTTTCTGGCATGCGCAACGAGGCATCGCACATCCTGCCAGACCGCCGGGTCGGCCTCGGACCGCATTGACTTCTCAAAATCCCGAACAGTCAGCCTCGAAATCAGATCGACAACCGCTCGCTCATCCATTTCGAAATCGTCAGCTCCATCCGCAGCCCTCATGGTCCGGTTCAACAGCGCTTCATCGCGGAACGCAGCCTTGACGGTCCCGAGCGGATAATGCGGCCGTCGCCCTCGGTTGAATCCCCCATATTGGGGGTTACGCGACCGCTGTCCACAAGCCCGTCACCCGCTCCACCCATAACCCCCCCAAACCACCCAACCAAATTGTAATCCCATCGTCACCACCCCGTCATCCGGCTTACCCGAACCGAACCCATAACGTTCCCCCGCTTACACAAGAACAGGGACCACGGGGAACAATGCACCGACTGAGAAACTATCTGCTGTCAACAGCACTCGCCATCGCCGCGCTGCCATGCGCCGTTCAGCCGGCCGCCGCCCAACCGGCCGTCGCCTCCAACTACCAGCACGTGCTGCTGATCAGCGTGGACGGCATGCACGCCATCGATCTCGCCAACTGGATCCAGAACCACCCGAACAGCAACTTCGCCAAACTCGCCGCCACCGGCATCATCTACCCCAACGCCTTCACCACCGCGCCGTCGGACAGCTATCCCGGCATGATCGCCCAGGCCACCGGCGCGACGCCAAAGACCGCCGGCCTGTTCTACGATGACAGTTACGACCGCGACGAATACCCGTCCAAGGCGTTCTACCTCAGCCAGGGCCTCGATGACCCCGGCTGCACCGGCAAACCCGGCACCGAAATCACCAATTTCGAGGAACTCGATTACAGCTACAACTTCACCACCGGCCTCGTCGCAGACATCACCGGCGGCGGTCAGCTCGGCCAGGTACTGACCCAGCTCGACCCCGAGAACATGCAGCGCCGCCTGGTCGATGGTGTGTGCCAGCCGGTCTATCCGCATCAGTATCTCCGCACCAACACCATCTTCGAAGTCATTAAGGAAGGCGGCCGCCGCACCGCCTGGTCCGACAAGCACCCGGCGTACGAAGTGCTCAGCGGACCATCCGGCAAGGGCATCGACGATCTGTTCGCGCCAGAAATCAATTCGCAGATGTTCCTGCAAGGCGCGCCCGCCGGCGTCGACAACACCACCAGCTATGCCGCCGTCCGAGCCTATGATTCGCTGAAAGTCACCGCGGTCCTCAACTGGATCGACGGCTACAACAGCACCAAAACCGCCAAGCCCGGCACGCCGGCGATCTTCGGCATGAACTTCCAGGCGGTCAGTGTCGGACAGAAACTCGCCAAGGCCGGCTATGGCGACGCCGCCGATCTCACCGGCGGCTACCTCGACAGCAACGCCACCCCCGGCAATGCCCTCACCCTGCAGTTCCAGTTCGTCGACGACTCGCTCGGACAGTTCATCCAGGCACTCGCCGCCAAAAAACTCGAAAAATCGACCCTGATCATCGTCAGCGCCAAACACGGCCAGTCGCCGATCGATGTCAGGGACCGCGTGACCCAGTCGGATGCGCCATTCCAGCAGACCCCCGGCTACGGCACCCACGGCTTCGAGATCTGCGACGACGAGGGTCTGATCTGGCTCGAACCCGACCTGCACAAGGCCAACTACGCCGCCGCCGAGGCCTACCTGCTGCAGAACGCCGGCGTGCTGCATATCCAGGAACTGCTCGATCGCGACTCGCTGACGCCGCTCTACGGCGACCCGTTCAAGAACACCCGCGTGCCTGATTTCATCGCCGTAACCGACCATGGCGTCATCTGCACCGGCGGCAGCAAACTGGCCGAACATGGCGGCTTCTCCGACGATGACCGCAACGTCGCCCTGCTCGTCTCAGCGCCCAGGATCACCCCGCGGATCAACGAAACGCTCACCTACACCACCCAGATCGCGCCGACGATCCTCTATGCCCTCGGCTTCGATCCGAAACGCCTCGAAGGCGTACAGAAAGAGGGCACCCAGGTTCTCAGCAAGTAACACCCCACCCGGCCGGCTCCCGACAAAGGGGCCGGCCGATCGCTGGTCACGCCACCAAAACCACGCGGACAAAGAAATTATTCTTGCATTCTGAGGACGACATACCTATAGACAAACCAGGAACAGTCACTCAAGGCAGCCCGCCATGTCCGCAACCCTCGATCCGGCCATCCTCGAGACAATCCTCGCCAACCTCGCTTTGCTCTTCCTCACCGCCGCCGGCGACCCGGAAAAAGCCAGGCACGCCGCCATCCAGGCCCTCGCCGCCCACGATGTGCAGACCGAGGACGAACTCCGCCTCGCCGCCGAAATCATCAGCTTCGGCTTCCACGCGCTGGAAGCCCTCGGCCAGGCCGGCGCGCCCGATTTATCCCTCAGCCGCGTCCTTCGCCTGCGCGGCAGCGCTGTCAGCCTCAGCCGTGAAGCCCACAAGAGCCGGCGCCGGCTCGACCAGCTTCGCCGCGCCCGCCTGGCCCCGCCGCCACAAGCCGAACCGGCCGCCGCTCTCCCGTCGCAGCCCCAGCCTCAGCCCCAGACGCAACCCAGCAAAGCGGCCGAACCGCTGGCCCAGCAGGTCATCGGCAAGAATGGCGGCATGACATGGACCCAGTCCTACCAGAAACGCATCCTGGCCAAGCGCATGGCGGAAAAGGCGAAGAAGGTCCAGGCGCAGCAGCTCGCCCAGATGAATGGCGTCGCGTCCCCAGCACCCACCCTCTGACCTTCCCCACGCGATCAATCCGCAGTCAGGCGGTCAACGACCGCGCCTAACCGCGCGCCTCGCCGATCGGCGGCAGATCGCCCGTGATCCCGGCCAGCACCTCGGCCACATGGCGCACATGCACGCGGTGCCCCTCCCGCTGCAGCCGCCCGGCGATGTTCAGCAGACACCCCAGGTCGCCGGCCAGCACCGTATCCGCCCCGCTCGTCACAATGTCCTTCGTCTTGTCCGACACCATCCGCACCGAGATCTCCGGGTATTTCACGCAGAACGTCCCCCCGAACCCACAGCAGATCTCCGGTTCGGTCATCTCCACCACCGTCGCCCCGGCCGCCTCCAGCAGTGCCCGCGGCTGCCCCTTGACCCCGAGCTCGCGCAGCCCCGAACAACTGTCGTGATACGTCACCACGCGGCCGAACGCGGCTCCTGTCGTCCGAACCCCCATCACATCGGTCAGGAAACTCACCAGCTCATAGGTGCGCGACGCCATTGCGTCCGCCACCGCCCGCAGATTGGGATCGTCGTCGAACAGATGCGGCAGGTGATGCTTCAGCATCCCCCCGCACGACCCCGACGGCACCACCACATAATCATACCCGCGGAACGCCTCGATGATCCCCACCGCCAGGTCCCGCGCCGTCCGCCGGTCGCCCGAATTATACGCTGGTTGACCGCAGCAGGTTTGTGCCCGCGGCACCTCTACCTGACAGCCCGCCTGCTCCAGCAACTTGATCGCCGCGAACCCGATCGAGGGCCGGTGCATATCGATCAGGCAGGTCACGAACAGACCCACCCGAGGCTTCGTCCCGCTCATCCGTTTCCCCAAATCCCGAGGCATGGCCGGTTAATCCCGGCCACCCACGCCGTCACGCGAAAAGCAGCAATATCAGCCGCTGCGCGCGGCGACCAGCCGCCAGGTCGGGTCCCTCTCCGACAGGTCACGCTCGAACGTCCAAAGATCGGTGATCTCGGTCACCGCATCGGTCCCCGTCAAGGGGCGGCCGTCCTTGTCCGTCGTGTAGCTGATCTGGTCCGACACGATCCGCACCGTGATCGAACCCACCCGCACCTTCAGCTCCGCCGATTCGATGCTCAGATGCTGCATCGACTTGATCTCAGAGATCTGCTTTTCGCCGGCATTTTCCCGCGCGCTGATCGCCTGCTCGAACGCCTTGTAGGTCTCGTCCGACAGCAGCGCCCGCAGCCCGACCCGGTCGCCGGCGGCAAACGCGCCGACGATCATCCGGAATGCCTGATCCGCGCCGGCCAGAAACCGCGCCGGATCGAACGACCCGTCCAGCAACCGCATCCGCGCCAGAGCGGCCCCGGTCGGCGAGGCGGCCTCCGGCACGGTCTGCGAAGCGGCCGGCTGCACCGGCTCCGCCTTGGCATCGATGATCGGGCCGGGCGCGGGACGCAGCGGCGCAATCGGTGGCGCCGGACGCTCAAACCCCTGCCGTTTGCCCAGAATGCTGCGCAGCCGCAGCACCAGAAATGCCGCGATCATCCCAAACAGCACCAGATCAATCGGAAATCCGCCGCTCGAACCCATGCTACACGCTCCTTGTCAACCACAGATAGGCGCACGCCCGACACATGACAAACGAAACCCGCCCGAAATCGCGCACTTGTCGTCCGGCAAGCCCCTCGGTAGAGCAAAATCCATGATTCTCCTTCGCCACGGCCAGAGCGAGTTCAATCTCCATTTTGGCGCCACCCGTCGCGATCCGGGCATCATCGACCCGAACCTGACCGAACTCGGACACGCTCAGGCCGAAGCCGCCGCCCAGGAGCTTTTGGGGCAGGGAATCCAGCGCATCATCGTTTCCCCCTACACCCGCACCCTGCAAACCGCCCGCCCCGTCGCCGCCGCCCTCGGCCTCCCGATCACCGTCGACCCGATCGTCCGCGAGCGCTACGCCTTCGCCTGCGATATCGGCACGCCCCGCGCAGCGCTGGAACAGAATTGGCCCGACCACGACTTCTCCCGCATCGAGCAGGTCTGGTGGCCGCACGAAGAAGAGCCCGAACCCGCCATCATCGACCGGGCCGCCCGCTTCCGCGCCGCCCTCGCCGAACGCCACGACTGGGCGAACACCCTGGTCATCAGCCATTGGGGCTTTATCCTGACCCTCACCGGCCAGAGCGTCGCCAACGGCCAGTGGCTCCGCTGCGACCCGACCGAACCGGCTCCCGAACGGCTGGTATGGCGCGCCTGACCTTCCACAACCTTGGTAATCCCAAACCTTGGTAATCCCAAACCTTGGTAATCCCAAACCTTGGTAATCCCAGTGGCAATCGCGGAACAACCATGCTACCCGGCGCGCCTCATCCACCGCCGAAGGCGGCACGGTATTTCAAACGGAGCGCATAATGTCCGAGACCTCCCCGCAGACGACCGGTCAGCCGGTCCCGCCCCTGACGGTCAATATTCAATATGTGAAAGACCTGTCGTTCGAGGTCCCGGGCGCGCCGCATATTTTCAGTCAGCTCAAGGCCCAGCCCCAGGTCAGCATCAACCTCGATGTCCAGGCCCGCCGCGTCACCGAAGGCACCAGCGTGTTCGAAGTCTCGATCATCATCCGCGCCGAGGCCCACGACGCCTCTACCCCGGCCAACGGGGCCGACACTCCGCGCCAGACCGTCTTCGTCGCCGAACTGACCTATGCCGGCGTCTTCACCCTGAGCGGCCTGCCCGACAACGCGATCGAGCCGGTCCTGCTGGTGGAATGCCCGCGCATCCTGTTCCCGTTCGCCCGCAACATCCTCTCCGACGTCACCCGCGACGGCGGCTTCCCGCCGGTGCTGCTGCAGCCGATCGACTTCGTGGCACTCTGGCAGTCCCGCCGCAACCAGGCCGGCGCCGGCGGATCGGCGGTGGCCTGAGCGTCACCGCCGCCCGAACTCCTGGTCCGGAATGTCCGCGGCTTCGGGCTGCGTGGCATCCGGCGCCACAACCAGCGGCGAGTCGCTCGGTACCCGGAGGCCACCCTCCAGCCGGCGCGCCCGCATCCCGGCCGCGAACACGCCGCAGGCTCTGCTCCACAATTCGCCGATCGCAAACTCGGCGTGATAGATCCCGTCCGGCAATCCATCCACCACCGTATTCCCGCCGGGCGCCAGGAACACCGCCAGCGCGACCGCATCCCGCTCATCCCGCAGCTTCACCACAACCGGCTGCACCGCTCGGTTTTCCACCTCCAGCGTGCCGCTGCCGGAACCCTGTCGCTCCAGCAGCTCCCCATCGGTCGGCGTCGGCCCGGCATTATAGCTGCAATAGGCCTGCCGGGCGGCCGCGGCATTGCCGGGCGCCAGATGGTCGGCACTGATAAAACCGTTGCCGTGCTCGTTCACCAGCACCTCCAGCATGCTGACCTGGCGAACCAGCCGGACCGCCTCGACCGAACTGAACGGCGGCAATTGTGCCAACGGAACCAGGACGTTGCGATCGGCATCCAGCCGCCACAGCACGGCCGGGCTGGCCGCCGGCACGACATAGAAGTTCGGCGTTCCGGCCAGCCGCACCGGGGTCGGGCCGTACAGGATCGCCTCATGCGCGCTGGGCGAGAGCGGGGCGACGGTCGCCGCATTCGGCCGTATGCCAGCATTTGGCAGCGGCGGCAGGGCCATCAGATGGACCACCACCTGATAGACGCACAGGCACAGGAACGCACCCAGCCCCACCCAGATCACGACCGGAATCTCGATCGGTCGCGGCGGCCGATTCGGGGGCGGCCGGTTTGGGGGTGGCCGGTTCGGGCTTTGGCGCGCCCCGGGCGCGGCCGGCCGGGGCGGGACCACTCCATCGGGTCTGACCATCCCCTCGCGGGCGGCGCGGTCATAGGCGGCGCGGCGGTCGGCATTCGACAAAACGTCGTAAGCCTGCTTCATCGCGACGAACGCGCCGGCGTTCCCGGTGTTCGGCACATCCGGGTGCAGGATCCGCGCCTTGGCCCGGAACGCCGAGACGATCGCCGTCCGGGATGCCGACGGCTCCAGGTCGAGGCGGTGGTAGTAGCCGTCGGGGTCAAGTCTTGATCGGGCTGGCAACATGGAGATTAGGTGTTCGGTCCGGCAACGAGCGTTTGACCATGCCGATCCGGGCACGGTGCGAATCGCCGGTTTGTATAACAGACCACGCCGATGCTCGCTGAGCAGTTTAGGGGGAACGCGTGTCGACGGAACAAAAAGGCGCCCTCCGCTGGGTGGCGCTGGTCGTGCTGCTGGCAGGCGGCTTCATGCCGCCGCTGGATTTTTTCATCGTCAACGTCGCCCTGTCCTCGATCCATGAGAATCTGGGCGCGACTCCAGCCGAACTGCAACTGGTGGTTTCCGGTTATGCCAGTGGCTATGGCGTGTTCCTGATCACCGGCGGCCGGCTGGGCGACCTGTTTGGCCGCAAGCGCTGCTTCATGGCCGGCATGGCCGGGTTCTCGCTGGCCAGCCTCGGATGCGGCATCGCCGGCTCTCCCACACATCTGGTGATCGCTCGGGTGGTGCAGGGCTCCGCGGCGGCGGTGCTGCTGCCGCAGGTCCTCGGCTCCATCAGAGCGCTGTTTCAGAATGAGCGGGAACTCGGCCGAGCGATGAGCGCCTACGGTATCATGATGGGCATGGCCGCGGCGATCGGCCAGTTCAGCGGCGGGGCGCTGATCCAGTGGAACCCGATGGACCTTGGGTGGCGGGCGATCTTCCTGCTGACCCTGCCGGTGTGTGCCGTCACCCTGCTGCTTTCCTGGAAAGTCGTGCCGGAGACCGGCGGCGGCAGCAACGTCCGGCTCGATCTGGGCGGCGCCGGGCTGATTTCCCTGACGCTAGCCTCGATCGTCGTGCCTCTGTCGGTGGGACGTGAACAAGGCTGGCCGATTTGGGTGTTCGCCAGCCTGGGCTGTGCCCCATTCCTGATTGGTGCGTTCTTTTGGTACGAAGGCAAACTGAGCCGAATCGGCGGCATGCCACTGGTCGATATGGCGCTGCTGCGGATTCCGACCTTTCGCCGAGGACTTCTGGTTGCAGCGCTGTTCTTCTTTACCACCAGCTTTTATTTGCTGTTCGGATTGTATCAGCAGGAGGGCCGCGGCATGGCGCCGCTGCAGGTCGGGCTGGCGATTGTCCCATACGGCGTTGGGTTGTTCGTCGGCCCGCTGATCAGTGCGCCGCTGATCAGGCTGCGCCCGAGGCTGCTGTCGATCGGCATGGGAATCCAGGTCAGCTTTTACACGCTGGTCGGGCTGCTGGTTGCGGACGGGATCGACGGTCCGCCGCTGTCTGCGGCGGTTTTCCTGGCCGGGCTGGGCCAGGGCGTGGCGTTTCCGCGGCTGTTCGCGACCGTGCTGGGGGATGTGCCGCCGACGCAGGGCGGGGTGGCGGCCGGCATCACCAACTCGGCGATGCAGATCGGCGCGGCGGTCAGCGTGGCGGCCGTCGGAAGCCTGTTTTTCGTCGTGCTCGGCCATGCAACGGGGGAGCGCGCCTACGCGCATGCCTTCTCGATCGCGCAATGGACCGCGACAGCCGGGTTGTTTCTTGCTATGCTGATTGCTCTGCCGCCGCGCCGGCGGACAGTCATCCTCCCGCGTTAACAATCAGCCGCGGCCCTTGCGGCATAAGCATGTGAATGAGTATGGAGCGTCGCATGAGATCACTTCACGCCGGCCCGCGCCTGATCGGCCCTGTCCTGGCCGGTAGCGCCCTGATTCTGCTGGGTGGCTGCAGCAGCGACAAGCTGGCCCGCACGTTCGGCCTGACCCGCGACGCGCCGGACGAATACACGGTGACGACCCGCGCGCCGCTGTCGATGCCACCGGACTATAACCTGCGTCCGCCCCGTCCGGGTGTGGCGCGGCCGCAGGAGCAGAGTGAGCGGCAGCAGGCGCAGGAAGCCCTGGTTCCGCAAACCGCGCTGGACGCACCGGGCGGCGGCGGCGCCAGTGCCGGCCAGGCGGCCCTGTTGCAGGAGACGGGTCCCGCGGTGTCGAACGACATCAGGCGTCAGGTTGACCAGGACGCCCGTTATGCCGCCGACGACGAGGGCTTCATCGACAAGGTGCTGTACTGGCGCAAGCCGGATACCCAGCACGTGCAGGTCGATGCGCAGAAGGAATCGCAGCGGCTGCGGGAAAACGCGGCGCTGGGCGAAGGCCCGGATGTGGGTGAGACGCCGATCATCCAGCAGAAGAAGCGCGGCTGGTTCAACGATCTGTTCTCCTGGCTGTAGGCTTTCGTCCGGGTGACCGCTGAGGTCCATTTCGTCCAGGGCGGCGAGGCGCCGGCGCTGGTCGGCTCCGGCTTGGGAACCCTTGCGTGTGACTGCGGCAATGTGCTGATCGAAGGGTTCCAGGCCTCACAGTTCCTGGCGCTGGGCATCCAGTGCGCACGTTGCGGGGCGGTGACGACGACCGAACCGCTGCCGGAGGGCAAGCTGCCGGCGCCCGGGCTGAGTGTGGCGGAGGTGTCGGCGGAGCCTCGGGTTCGGGCGATGAAGGTGCCGGATGGCGTGGCGGTCGTCGGGCGAACCGAGATGGACCGGCTGGGCACGCTGCTGCGGCCGAATACGCCGCCGGACACGACCTATCAGGTGTCACACGCGCTGCTGGATGAGGCGGTGGCGGCCTATG
>Ga0182012_10007547_pt1 | contig 10846 bp, 12 predicted proteins | sample 612S2SmetaG_FD_120486 | JGI IMG/M metagenome (GOLD analysis project Ga0182012, IMG submission 120486) | Permafrost microbial communities from Stordalen Mire, Sweden - 612S2S metaG | ecosystem: Environmental > Terrestrial > Soil > Wetlands > Permafrost | place: Sweden: Stordalen | collected...
ACCCGCACCAGGCTGCGACCGCCCGCCTGAATTTCCACGGTAATGCGCCCCGCGTGCGCATCCAGGGCGTTTTCCACCAGCTCCTTCACCACACTCGCAGGCCGTTCCACCACCTCGCCGGCGGCGATTTGGTTGGCGACCTGTTCCGAGAGGAGGCGAATCCGGTTCACGTTCCGCTCATGTTACAATCAGATGTCCCCGAGCACAACGGGAACCGGCGTGGACGGGCAGCCTAAGTCCCTCCGGCCGGCTCAGTTTGTCCAGAAAATCAATGAATTCTTCCATATCGGGTTGAATTGCGACCGGAATCCGCCTTGCCGATGCTTTTTTAAAAGAATCACCTAAAATATTACAAGTTTGTATTGACATTCCGTTTCAAAAACGTAACATTCTGAGTATTCGGGTAGCAGCACGTTTCTTCAGCGGGGTTCCCCACCCCCACCTCCTTGGCGTCTGCTGCCCGAATTTTTATATTTTAGATTCTCCAATAAAATTCCCAACCAAACCTTGACGTGGCGTTCAACTTTTTCTAGTGTGGTCGTCCCCCAGAGCGGGGGTGTAGCTCAATTGGTTAGAGCGCTGCCCTGTCACGGCAGAGGTTACGGGTTCGAGCCCCGCCACTCCCGCCATCTTTAACAGTTGAATTGAAGATTGCACCTTTCCCCGCCGGCATGATAATTAAGCCGGTACTTATTTAATGAACGAATGGAACATTCAGTCCCGCGCGCGCGCCTGCGAGGTGTGCGGCCAGCCTTTTGCCGACCAGCAGGTTTATCACACCGTCCTGTTTGACGAGGCGCCGCTCCTGCGCCGCTCGGACATTTGCGAGGCCTGCGCCAAACAGGTCAACGACCAGCGCAGCCGCGCCGGCTTCATCTCCCAATGGCTCGGCACCTATGAGGCCCCGCCCGCCCAGCTCGTCGAGGCCATCCAAAAGGACACCGCCGAGACCCTCCTGCGCAAACTCGTGGCCCTCAATGAGCCGCGCCACGCGCCCGCCGCCTTCATCCTCGCCGTGATGCTCGAACGCAAGCGCCTGCTCAAAGTGAAGGAACAATTCACCCGCGATGGCCAGCGCGTTTATATTTACGAGCATCCCAAAACCGGGGATGTCTTCGCCATCACCGATCCCGAATTGCACCTGGACCAACTCCAGCAAGTGCAGCATGACGTCGCGCATCTGCTCGAACATGGCCTGCCCGAGGCCGCCGTTCCTGTACCATCCCCGGTCCCGACTGACGAATCGGTGCCTGTTGCGGAACCCGCCCCGGAGGCCATCCCCGCATTACCCGCCGAACCGCCCGTCGCCCTCCGCGAAACCGCGCCGGCCGGGGCCCCCTGACGTGTCTGCCCTGGACCCATTGCAAACCCGGCTCGGCCGCTCTTTTCACGATGAGCGCCTGCTGCGGCTCGCCCTCACCCATCCCTCGCTGGCCCATGAAAGCGGTGAACCCACCCCGCACAACCAGCGCCTGGAATTTCTCGGCGACGCCGTGCTGCAACTGGTTCTGACCGAGAAACTCTACGCGCATTTCCCGGCCTTTGACGAAGGCCAGCTCTCCAAGAGTCGCGCCAAGCTGGTCAATGGTGAGACTCTCGCCGGGCTGGGCCGGACCCTCGGGCTGGGGCGGTATTTAATTCTCAGCCGGGGCGAGGAGGGCAATGGCGGCCGCGACCGCTCCTCCACCCTGGCCGATGCCTTCGAAGCCGTGCTCGGCGCCATTTTTCTGGATGCGGGCTGGGGCGCCGTCCGCGACTTTATCCTGCGCGAATTTGAGCCGGCGATCAGTGATCTGGAGTTGCTGCCCGGGATTGAGAATCCCAAGGGCGAATTGCAGGAATGGTTGCAGGCCAAGTCCGCCACCGCGCCCGAATATCTGGTCGTGGCGGTTTCGGGGCCGGACCATGACCGCGTCTTTGAATGCACCGTGCATCACGGCGGCATTGAACTCGCCCGCGGTGCCGGCCGGAGCAAAAAAGCCGCCGAAAGCGAGGCCGCCCTCGCCGCCTTGAAGAAATTAAGAGCGGCAGTGCCGGCTGAAATTAATCCAAAAACGTCAGCTTCACTCCCACTTTCGGCTTCGTAAAACTATCCAGAAATGTGGCCCCCACCACCGGTGCGACCGGTTTGGGGGCGGCGGATTCCGGACTCAGCGCCGAGCGCAACGCCCCCTCCACCAACTGCGCGCAGTGAATTTTCATCGGCGGCAATGGTCCCAGTTCCCCCGCCAGTTCCTCGCTCTTCAGCGCCAGCGCCTCGGCCGCCGTTTTGCCCCGAATCAACTCCGTGGCCAGGCTCGCCACCGCAATCGCCGTCTCGCAGCCAAACGACTGGAACGTCGCCCGGTCAATCACCTGCCGGCCGTTCTCCTCTTTAAATTTCACCCACATCCGCAGCATCTCGCCGCAATCCGCGTTGCCCACCGTCCCGATGGCATCCGCCCCCGCCAGTTCCCCCATGTTTTGTGGGTTGGCCAGCGCCGCTTGAATGCGTTGTTGCAGGTCTTCGTTCATAATGGCTTTGTGGCTATGCCGCCTTACCACTCTATCACCGAAGCGCCCCACGTCAAACCCGCCCCAAACACCACCAGCAAAATCAAATCCCCGCGTTGCACCCGGCCCGCCGCCACCGCCTCATCCAGCGCGATGGCCACCGACGCCGCGGAGGTGTTGCCGTATTTGTCCACGTTGATAAACACCTGCTCCTTGGTCGCGCCCAAACGGTCGCTCACCGCGTCAATGATCCGGCGGTTCGCCTGATGGGGAATCACACACTTGATTTGGGTGATGTCAATCGCGCACCGGCGCAGGGCCTCGTTGGCCGCGCTGCACATGGCCTGCACCGCGTTCTTAAATGTTTCCTTCCCGTCCATCCGCAGAAAATGCAGCTTGGCCGCCACCGTGTCCATCGTGGCCGGGCAGCGACTGCCGCCGGCCGGCATTGAGAGCAGTTCGGCTTTCTGGCCATCCGCTCCCATGACCGCGGTGAGCAGCCCGCGCGAGTTTTCCCGGTGCTGCAAAATCGCCGCCCCCGCGCCATCCCCAAAGAGCACGCAGGTGTTCCGATCCGTCCAGTCCACAATCGAGGAAATTTTCTCCGCGCCGATCACCAGCACCGTCTCGTACGTGCGCGACATGATGAATTGCATCCCGATCTCGAGTCCGTAGATGAAACCGGAGCACGCCGCCTCAATATCAAAGGCCGGAATGTTGCGCACCCCAAGCTTTCGCTGGACCAGGCATGCCGTGCTGGGGAAGGGCATGTCCGGCGTGATGGTGGCCACAATGATCAGTTGGATCTGGCTCGCGGTGACGCCCGCCATGGTCATCGCCCGCTCCGCCGCCTTCACCGCCAGGTCCGAGGTAAATTGATCGGCGGCGGCGATCCGGCGTTCCTTGATGCCCGTGCGCGACGTGATCCACTCGTCCGAGGTCTCCACTAGTTTCTCGAGGTCGGCGTTCGTCACCACCCGCTCGGGCACGTACGACCCCACCCCGGTGATGGAGCAGGTACGGCCGATAAATTGATGCTGGGCGCGGGGGTTGGTTAATTCAATACTCATTGCGGGGTGGGAATGGGGGCTTGCGCGGCCGCCAGCGCCACGTTGGCGCGGGCAATTTCACTGATGATGGTTTGGTTGACCTGGTGCTGCAGGGCCTCCAGCGCCACCCGAACGGCGCTGGCCACGGCTTTTTCCCGCGCCGAGGCATGGGCTTTGAAAACGGCGCCATTGAATCCCAGCAAGGGGGCGCCACCATAGACCTCCGGGTCCATCCGCCGGCGGATGGTGCGGAACGCTTCCTTGGCCAGGTAGGCGCCGATTTGCCGCTTGGTGTTCTTGGTCAGCTCGCGTTTGAGCATCGAAAACATGGCCAGAGCAAGACTTTCCGACGTCTTGAGCACAATGTTGCCCACAAACCCGTCGCACACCACCACGTCCACGTGGTCCTTGAAAAGATCATGCCCCTCCACATTGCCAATGAAATTCAGGTCGAGTTGTTTGCACAAGCGGAAGGCCTCCAGCGTGAGTTCGTTGCCTTTGGAATCCTCCGTGCCAATGCTCAGCACTCCCACGCGCGGCCGCGGGCGACCCAGCACTTCCCGGGAATAAACACTCCCCATCACCGCAAACTGGGCCAGATGGTAAGCCTTGCACTCAATGTTGGCCCCGGCATCCAGCAGCACAAATTCATTGCCCTGCCGCGGAATCACCGTGGCAATGCAGCCCCGGTCCACGCCCGTTACCCGTCCGACCTTGAAGGTCGCGGCGGCAAATATCCCGCCCGTGTTGCCCAGGGAAATCAAGGCGTCCGCCCGGCCGTCATGCACCAGTTCGGCGGCGCGGACAATCGAGCTGTCCCGCTTCTTCCGAATGGCCGTCACCGGCTTGTCCTCCATGGTGATCACCTCCGAGGCGTGGATCACCTTCATGCGGTGGTCACGAAAACCCCGCTCGGGCAATGCGGCATGAATGGCGGCCTGGTCCCCGACCAGGTAAAGCGCGGTTATTTTCCGGTTGTTTTCGAGGGCCATCCGGGCCCCCTCAATCACCACTCCACAACCATGGTCACCACCCATCACATCCACGGCGATTCGCATAGATGAAGGAAAGCGGAAGCAGTTCCGCCAGCCAATGCGGCCTTAGGCGCCGGCGGTGATCGTCAGAACCTGGCGGCCTTTGTAGAAGCCGCAGGCCGGACATACGCGGTGCGGCACATAGGGCTGCGCGCATTGGGGACAGGTGCTGATTTGCGGCAGTTTAAGCACGCTGTTATAAGCGCGGCGCATACGCTGCCGGCTCCGAGATGGTTTACGCTTTGGAACGCCCATAAATCAATAAATTCAGACTACAGTTTTAATTTGTTTAATTCCTCCCAGGCGGAGGCTGCCGTTTCAGGCTTTTCCCCGGCTGCCGGGGCCTGATTTTTATCCATTTTCTTTAAACCGGCACAGTCCGGTTTGCACAACGGATGTTGCGGAAATTCGAGTATCATATCTTCCCGCAGGAACGGAGTCAAGTCCACGTTATCGTTGTCAATGGTCACCGCCTCCTCCCCCGCCAGCGGCAAATGCAGCGTCAGGTCCGCCAGTTCCAGCGGCCGGGTGAACGCCTTCAAACACCGGACGCATTCGCAGTCCATTTCCGTCGCCAGCCGGCCCCGCACCAGCAGCGCGTCATCCACCATCGCCACTTCCAATTCATACTGCACCGGATGCGTGATGCGGAACATGTCATCCCGCAGCCCAAAATCCAGCTCGGCCACCGACAATTCCCCCTCCAACTGGAGGGTTGCTTCGGAGACCATCCGCAAATTGACAATCAAACTCATGGCAAGGCAGCGGTCAGACCGGTATTTCGCCGGCGAATTTTTCCTTCAGGGCCGTCTGGACATGGCCCGGCACAAACACCGTCACATCGCCGCCCAGCCGGGCGATTTCCTTCACAATCCGCGAACTCAGGAAGGTGTAGGTGTCCTTGGGCATCATGAAAATCGTTTCCACATTCTCATTCAGCTTGCGGTTCATCAAGGCCAGTTGAAATTCAAACTCAAAATCCGAAACGGCCCGCAACCCGCGCACGATGGACTGGGCCTTCTGCCGGACCACATAATTGACCAGCAGCCCGTCAAACGAATCCGCCTCCACATTGGGCAGGTGACCAATGGATTTCTTCACCAGCTCCAGCCGTTCCGCCAGGCTGAACAGGGGGTTCTTGCCGTCGTTTTTGGCCACCGCCACCACCACGCGGTCAAACAACTTCGCCGCCCGCTGCACCACGTCCAGATGGCCGTTGGTGAGCGGGTCGAAACTTCCAGGATAAATGGCCGTGCGCACAAGGGGTAATTTAGCAGGTTTGCGGGCGAATTGACGAGGAAGAAAATCAGCGGGCGGGCGGTGTCTGCCACGGCACCTCAAAAATTCGCACCGCCGTGCGAATCCCTTTTACCGTCACCGGTTCCAATTCCTTGCACGTGGCCGCCAGCGCCGGATCATCCCGCAGCAAATGCTGGTGGGTGACCTCGCTGATGATAATGCGCCCGCTGCCGGAAACCCCCTCCAGCCGGCTCGCCAGATTCACCTCGCGGCCAAACACCGTGTAACTAAAAATATGGTCCACTGACCCCATCAGCCCCACAATCACCGTGCCCGTGTTAATGCCCGTGCCCAGTTGCAACGCCCGCAACGGCGCCTTCGGCGGCAAACCCGCCGCCACCCGCTCCCGGTTTTCCGCCTCGCGCGTGACGTTTTCCGCGACCCGCTCGCGGTTTAATTCCTGGATCGCCCGCTGCGCCGCCACCGCCGCGCGGACACACCCGACCGCGTGCCGGCCTTTTTCGAGCGGCGCGCCCCAAAACGCCATGACGCAATCCCCAATGTATTTGTCCAGCGTGCCGCCATGCGCAATGACCGCCTCCGCCACCTTTGCCAGATACGTGTTCACCGTTTCCAGCGTCTCCCGCGCCGACTCGTCAAAGCACTGTTCCGCCGCCGCCGCGCCGAGCTGGTTCCGCCGCACATGCTCCATCACGTTTTCCTGCATCTCATCCGTCAGCGTCGTGAACCCGCGGACATCCGCAAAAAACACCGTCACCTCCCGCCGGTTGCCACCCATCGAAAAATGATCCGCTTCCAGCAATTCATTCACGACGTCCGGCGCGACAATCCGGGAGAACACCGACTTCACCCGCCGTTTCTCGCGCGCCTCCACCATGACCAGGTAAACGATAAGAAAACCATGCTCCACGATCATGCCGCCCACCACCGGAAAGAACAGCGGCAGCCAGTAACGGTGCCGGACATACGCCACCACCGTGAACACAACGTACACAATAATTAATCCCGCCACCGCCGCGCTCGCGTAGATAATGCGCCCGCGCAGTTGCCACGTAAGGAACGCCACCGCGAGCCCCATCAGGCAAATGATCCCGATCTCCGCCGGCAGCGGCGGGCGCTGGATGAAACGGCCCGTGATCACTGAATTGGCCACATTCCAGTACGTGCTCACCAGCAACGTGTCGTTTTCCAGCGGCGTGGCGCCCCGGTCCGTCAGATCATTCCCCTCGGCCGCGGAGCCGACCACGATTAATTTCCCCCGGAAATCATCGCGCAAACCATTCGTCTCCCCCAGCGCGCGGCGTTTGTGCTGCACCAGCAATTGCTCAATGGGCGCTTGCAAGACATGGGAATCACCCGAGGTCAGCCGCCAGTCCACATACAAATAACCGTCTGAATCCACCGGAATCACGCGTTCCAGGCCTCCGGGACCGGGCAGCGTGATGCGGCCATGCGGCAGGTCAACCACGGCCTTTTTCAGATCCAGTTTCAGCTCCTGGGCCGCCAGCAATATCCCCATGTGCCAGATGATTTCCTGGGTGAACGCCGGGGCTTTCGGGGGCGTGCCCGCCGGCAGCGAATCCCCTGCGAGATCCGCCAGTTGAAAATTGTTGGCCGCATCCACCGGCAGTTCCACCACATTCGTCGTGCCGTTTTGAGGCAGCCGGATTTTGCCCGGCAGAATTTCCGCCCGTTTCAAATCCAGGTCAATCTCCGGGTCCGCCGCGGCTTTGTAAATCAGCGGATGCCAGCGCCGCACCAGATGAAACGCCCGCACCCGGCGCAACGTGCCATCGGGATCCTTTTCCGTGGAGACATCGCCGACCGCGAGCGCGTTGGTCACAAACAAGTCCGGCGGCCAGATTTGCGGCGTGGCCGCAATCAGCACATTCGCCGCGTTGGAGGACTGCAACGCGAAGAAATCATCCGACTCCAGATACTGGTTGCCGGGCAGGGAAACCATCGGATGGTCCCCGCGCAATTCACCGAAGAGAACGTCAAACGCCACCGCCTTGGCGCCTTGCGCCGCCAGCTCCTCCACCAGTCTTCCATATACTAGTCGAGGCCAGTACAGCCCGTAATGGTAATTTAAATACGGATCGTTTTTGACCGCGTCGATGCTGGAATCTTCCATCGCCACGAACGCGAGGTTGGGCGCCACCGGTTCGGAGAAATCCATCGCCACCCGCGCGCGCCAGTCATAGGTCTGGCGTTCCAGCCGTTCCAGTCCGTCCCAACGGGGGAAAAAATGGGCCGGGACCAGTCGCACTGCGCACACCAGCGCCAGAATGGTGATCGCCAGCACGACCGGAGTGCGCTTGAGGGGTTGCAGCTTCACAACGGGTATTTAGAGAAAAACCCAGTGCAACGCAAGGCTGCACTGGGTTTGGCTTAAAGTTGAGCCCGGGGTATCAATGCCCGGATCACGCTTTATTGATGCGTCATGGAAGGCGGAATACCGTTGTCCACCGCCAGGATGGTAATGGTCGAAGTATTTAAGGTGGTAATAATGGACATCAAGGAAGTCAGTGATCCACTTTCAACCGCTGTCACCGCCCCCGTGGCAAGCGTGGTGATCTGGTTCATTATGTTTTGCAAATCAGCCGCGTTGCCCGCCTGAGCCACTTCCGCAGCCAGTTGGCTTTCCAAGGCCGAGGTTAAATTAAACGATTGACCCGGAGCAATCGTCACCGTGATGGGCGGCAGGGGCTGGCCATTCGGTCCCGTCACCGGATTGCCATTGGCATCCGTCACCGTGAAGGAAATCCAGACCGTACCGGAGACCACCTGGCAGGAACTGCCGCTGCCATCCGTGTCCAATTCAAACTGGGTGCCGCGCACCGCCGCCACGCCATTCGGGATTTTGACAAAATATTCCGAGGAGGGGCTGACCTTGCGCACACTGGCCAAAATCCGACCCTTTTTCAAATCCAGCACTGCATCGCTCACTTGCCGGGGATCCGCCGAGGAAACCAGCAATTTATCCACCCCCAAGGTGGTGTTCGGACGCAAACGAATCATGTTGTTTTCCTGGTAAGGAATCACGTTGCGGGAAGTTTGAATGTCCTTGCGAATGGCCAGCGTGGCCAGCCGGCGGTCGGACGGCGATTGGCCCACTAAAATATCCACGGTGGATTTTTCCCCCGTGCGAAGCAAAGTGCCCGGGTTGAGAAACTTGCCCACGACCACGGGCGTCCAAGTGGTGCCGCCGTCAAGAGAATAGTCGGCCGAACCGTGCAGCCGAACGACCGTGACCACGCCGGGCTTGTCATCATCGGCCTTAGCGGCCAAATTCAGCAGGACAACTCCCAGCACCACGGACAAAATAAGCTTTAAAATTCTCATAACGACCCTTTTATTTGTTGCTCTATACCACCTGAATATAAATCCCGTCATTTGAAAGTCAATACCTAAATCCAGCAAGTTCGCCCGCCCGTGGAATGGCCCGCCAACCACACTCTACCCCTGGCGCTGAGTCGCCATATTTGAGTGGGCAACTCACTTTTTTGAGTGGGCAACTCACTTTTGTCCGGATTGGAGGGGGAATGTACAATGGTTCAAGCTGTTTATTTGCAATAGCTAACCGCTTTTCATCTCGATGGACGAGGTCAAGCTCCTGGCCATGCGAGGATGCGGAGAGGGTGTAACCCGGGGGGCGGGTCATTTCGGCCCGAACCGTTTACGGGTTGGGTGGCGATGGCGGCAGCGCGCTGAACCGGGTGATCCGCGGCGACAGCACCACCCCCATCCAGATTGCCGGCAGGACGATGGTCCAAACGGGCCGCCAGGGGCTGACGGTGAGAAAGGGATTGCCGAAGTTGGGGGTCGGAGCGGCGGAAAGCTCCCGGAGTCCAAACAGGATTTCCAAAGCCAGCGGCGCGAACACGCCGATGCGCAGCGTCCAAGCCGGGATTTTTGTGTAAATCAATGCCAGCGTAAAATACAGGCTAAACATGTAACCCAGGGCGGGCGACCAGCCCGTGAATGGCACCACGGCTTCCCACAGTTTTCTGGGTCCGACCATGGGCAACGCGATGCCCAGCAGAGTGACGAGGATGGAAAAAACGGCATAAATCCTCAATTCCAGCGGCGCGGCGGAAAATCGTTGGCAGAGGTTTGGTTTCATGACGGCTGGCCAATGAGGTTGTGCCGTGGTCTTGCGGCTGTCAAAGACAATCTCTCCGACAGGCGTAGTTGCGGGCGGGGGCAATTCCGGCCCAAGTCCTCGCCAAAACTACTTGAGTCCGATTTCCACTTGCGCACAATGTCGGGGTGTTCAGACCCGCGGTTATTATTTTACTTTGCCTGGCCCTTGGCCTGGCGGGGTGCGCCACCACGCCCACGGAGGAACCTTCCACTCCAGCAGCGCCTGCCCCTGCCCCTGCCTCGACTCCCAAGCCCGTGGTGAAACTTCCAGCGCCAACGGTGGTCACCAACAAGCCCCTCGCCCTTCTCCAATACACCAACAGCCTCCATCCGGTGATCCAGAACAACGCGCCCCCGCCGGTGGTCTCGCGGCCGGTGCTCACGTGGACTTCCCTGAATCATTGGGCGACTGAGCACGACGTGGGATTACCGCACCGCCTGGGCGGCACGCCGGTGGTGTCTTATGCCCTGGGCGCGACCAGCGGGGTGCTGATCCTGGAAATCGGCGGCAAGGATGCCACGTGGAATGGCACGCTGATTCATCTGGGCTTTGCCCCGGAGATGATTGACGACCAGGTGTTCGTCCATGGGCTGGATTTGGAAAAGACGATCGCGCCGCTACTGCTGCCCCCCGCGAAAGCGCCGGAGCTGAACCGCGTGATCGTGATTGACCCGGGGCACGGCGGGCCGCAGGTGGGCACGGTGAGTGTGCTGGATGGCCGGACCGAGAAGGTGTTCACACTGGATTGGGCGCTGCGGCTGGCGCCGTTGCTGTCGGCCAAGGGCTGGCAGGTTTATCTGACGCGGACGAACGACGCGGATATTGAGGTGACCAACCGGGTGAACTTCGCGAACGCGCATCAT
>Ga0182012_10007548_pt1 | contig 10846 bp, 8 predicted proteins | sample 612S2SmetaG_FD_120486 | JGI IMG/M metagenome (GOLD analysis project Ga0182012, IMG submission 120486) | Permafrost microbial communities from Stordalen Mire, Sweden - 612S2S metaG | ecosystem: Environmental > Terrestrial > Soil > Wetlands > Permafrost | place: Sweden: Stordalen | collected...
ACGGAGCCACATTGTTCTTCGGCAAAGCGAGCACTTTCGGCTCGAAGACTTTCAAGGTTCCGGCATTTCCGCTCGAAGAAGTGGTCGACCCAACGGGCGCTGGCGACAGCTTTGCGGGCGGATTCTTCGGTTATCTCGCGTCGCAACCCGAACTGACGCCGGGTGCATTCCGCCGCGCCATGTTTTACGGCAGCGTGATGGGGTCGTTTGCCTGCGAGCGTTTCGGCACCGAGCGGCTGGAGCAGCTTACGCGCGCCGAGATCGACGAACGGTTCAACCTGTTCCGCGAGCTGACGCACCTTGACTGAAAGTGCAATGCGAAGGGCTTCGGCTGCGACAGGTTTGCTGTCGTGGCGTGAAGCCTTCGCCGTTCTTGCATCAGCCGCTGCCGCCTCGCTGATTGCAATCATCTGGAGCTGGCGCAACCATGCGTTGCTGAATTACGGCGACGCGGTGGCGCATCTGCACATTGCGCGGAACATCTTCGATTGCCGCTTTCACTCGATCGGCGAATTCGGATCGGTGTGGCTGCCGCTGCCGCACATTCTGATGCTGCCGTTTGTCGAGGTATACGCGTGGTGGGCCAACGGAATTGCGGGCCTGATTCCTTCTGCGCTGGCTTATCTCGCGGCCTGCATCGGCATCTACCGGATTGCCCGGCGATGGCTCGAGCCCGCGGCCGCGGCACTGGCGCTGGCGCTTTTCGCGCTCAATCCCAACCTGCTCTATCTGCAGACTACGGCGATGACCGAGCCGCTGTTTCTGTGCGAAATAATCTGGACCGTGGCGTGCCTGATGGAATGGCGCGGCGCGCTGGACGACGACCCGAACCGCGCTGCCCGAATCGAATGGCTGGTCCTGCTGACGCTCGTTGCAGCCGTTTTCACGCGCTACGACGGATGGATCATTGCGCTGATGGCGTGGGTCTGCATGGGAGTAACGCGACAGCGCAACGACCAGCTTGGCAAGCGCAGCTTTTGGATTGCGAGCGTGATTTTGGCGGCGGCGCCCGCAGCGTGGCTTATCTACAACGCAACGCAATTCGGCGACTGGCTCGATTTTGCGCGGGGCCCGTATTCGGCGCTGGCCATTGAGATGCGCACGGCTGCGCCGGGCTGGCCGCCGCATCCTGGCTGGCACAATCCATGGGTAGCGGAGTTGTTTTTCGTAAAAGTGGCAGAGATGGACGCGCTGACCGTATGGCGTCACGCTTTGCTCGGGCTGAGCGTCATCGGCACGGTGTTCGCCTGTCTGATTGCTCGCCGCCGCGCCTTTTTGTGGACGCTGCTCCTCTGGGTCCCAGTTCCCTTCTACGCATATTCGGTGGCCTATGGATCGGTGCCCATCTTCATTCCCGTGTGGTGGCCGCACTCGTACTACAACACGCGCTACGGCATGGAACTGTTGCCGGCGATTGCGCTTGGCCTCGGCTTTGTGGCGCAGTTCGCGATCGGCGCGGTGCGGGAGTTCAAGCCTGAGTGGCTGAAATGGGCTGTGTCGGCGCTCGCGGCGCTTGTTGTTCTCAATACGCTCGGCCTCATTCACAAGGGTCCGCTGGTGTATGTAGAGAGCACCAAGAATGTTGAGGCGCGGCGGCCATTCGACGAAAACATTCCGCCCGTGATGCGGCAACTGCTTTCGCGGCGGAAGGGCGCGCCGGTGCTCATGAACAGCTCGGTTTATCCCGAGCTGATTGCATTGAGCGGAATCCCGCTGGCGCAGACCATCAACGAGAGCGACCAGTACATTTACCGCAATGCGCTCGCCGCGCCGGCCGGAAGCGCCGCAATCGTGCTGGCCTTTGACGGCGACGAGATCGATCGCGCGGTGAAGGCGCATCCCGAGGGGCTGATCGCCGTGGCGCGATTCACAGCCAAAGGTCAGCCGGCGGGCACGATTTACGTCTCCGGTACCTGGCGCGCGGACGCCCAGGGTTAAGGGCTAAACAAGGCCTGCGAGCGGTGTTAGCATCGGTCAAGGAATGACCATGAATGCAAATTTGGCACAGATCGCACAACCCTACCAGTTCGACAGCCTGGCGCAGCTTGTAGTTGTAAACCATGCGGCAAACCGGCTGGTGCTGGCTTGCGTGCTGGGCGGCCTGGTGGGGCTTGAGCGCGAGTGGAATCGCAAGTCCGCTGGCGTGCGCACCAATTTGCTCATCTGCATGGGGGCGGCCTTTTTCACGCTGCTCTCTGCGGTGCTGGCCGGCGATGGGAGCCCGAATAAAGGCCAGGTGGCATCGAACATTGTGCAGGGCATCGGTTTTTTGGGCGCGGGGCTCATTCTGCACAGCAAGAGCCGCGTGAACGGGCTGACCAGCGCAGCAGCCGTGTGGGCAGTTGCATCGATCGGCATGGCTTGCGGTGCTGGACTGTACGGGGCGGCGGCCGTGGCAACGGCGCTCGTGATTGTGTCGCTTGAGCTGGTCGGCTTTCTTGAGCGGCGCGCAAACCTGAAGGCCTATTCACTGATGTACGAGGCGCGCGGCAGTGACGCTACGCTGATGCTGAGCTCGATTCTGGATGCGATGGACAAAGCAGGCCAGCGCCTGGCCGACGTAGGTCACGATGTGATCGGCAAACTTCAGCGCGTGAGCTTCACAGTCATTGCGAGCAACAGGCAACATCAGCGGCTGTGCGCCAAGCTCGAGGCCGAGCCCGCCATCGACAAGGTGCTCACCTTCCGCGATCCGGAGGAAGATTGAGAAAGACAGGGTTCAGAGATCAGGGGTCAGGGATCAGGATGCGCGAGCGCCTTGTGGAATTCGTTCAGGAGGCAGCTTGATTCCGTTTACCAAGGCGCACGCCTGCGGCAACGATTTTTTGATTGTGACCGAAGAGGCTGCGCGGAGTCACGATTGGGCGAGTCTTACGCAGCGGCTGTGCGCGCGGAATACAGGCGTGGGCGCTGACGGCATCGAGTTTTTTCGATGGACCGGACCGAAGTCAGGGCGCATCCGTCTGCATAATGCCGATGGATCGATTGCGGAGATCAGCGGCAACGGCACGCGCTGCGTGGCGGCGTGGATGGCGCAGGAACTGAAAGCGCAGCCCGGCGATGAATTCGAGATTGAGACCGACGCCGGCCTGCGCGTTTGCCGCATCGATGAGGTGCGCAGCAACTCAGGATTCGCGGTGGATGTAACGTCAGGGATGGGTGTGCCGGAATTTGAGGCGAAGACGGTGACGTTGGCCGATGGGTCGGAGATTGAGGGACTGCGGGTTTCAACCGGGAATCCACATTTTGTGATCGTGGCCGGCGACGCGGAGTTCTCAATTGCGGGCAAAAGCTGGGCTGCGATCGGCGCAGAGATTTGTGCGCATCCCGATTTTCCCAATCAAACCAACGTCGAGTTCATTCGCGTCCTAGGCCCGGATGAGATTGAAATTCGCATCTGGGAGCGCGGAGTGGGGCCGACTTCGTCGTCGGGAACTGGAACCTCGGCGACGGCGACGGCTGCAATCGCATTGGGCCTGGCAGGGTCGCCGCTCACGGTTGTAGCTCCCGGTGGAGCGCAGACCGTCAGATGGAGCGGACCTGGGACCGCGTTGTGTTTGACTGGACCAGCCGCGCTGATTGCGCTTGGCGAGGCGTATTGAAATGGGCGCGCTGCGAAAGCCGTTGCTGAAGCTTGTCCCGATTGCGCAAGGCGCGGGCGTCAGCGTAGTTGCGGCGGCAAGCTTTGCACGGCCCGAACGCATTGAGCGTGGATTGGCTGCGGTCACCGCGCTTGGCTTTGAGCCGAGACCTGCGCCGAACGCTCTCACTCGCGGACCACTTTACTTTGCGGGCACGCCCGAGCAGCGGCTCGCCGACCTGCACGCTGCGTTTGAAGACGAGTCGACCGGCATGGTGATGTGCCTGCGCGGCGGATATGGGTCGAATTATCTGCTGCAAGGTTTGGATATCGCAAAGATTGGCCGGCATCCAAAGCCGTTCTTCGCATACAGCGACCTGACCGGCATTCAGCTGCATCTGCTCGACGAGTTAGGCCTGCCTGCGTTCCACGGCCCGATGCTGGCTGCGGATTTCTATCTCGAAGACGGCGTGCATCTGGAAAGCTTTAACGCGGCGCTCGATGGCAGCGCCTACAGCGCGGGTGCAAATGAGGGTCTGCGCACGTTGAAGGCGGGCACTGCGCGCGGCGTGCTCTACGGCGGCTGCCTGAGTATTCTGGCGGCACTCATTGGCACGCCGTGGGAGCCGCAAACTGAGGGCACGCTGCTGTTCGTTGAAGATGTGGGAACCAAGCCATACCAGGTCGATCGCCTTTTGTGGCAGATGCGCAAAGCCGGCAAACTCGACGGCGTGACGGGAATCATTTTCGGCGAAATGCTCGATTGCGTTTCGCCGGGCGCGGAGCCGAAGCTGCTTGACGAAGCAATCCTGAACGCGCTCGATGGTTTCGAAGGGCCGATTGCGATTGGGTTGCGCAGCGGCCATGTGTCGCGGCAGAATGTGACGCTGACGCTTGGGGGGAATGCGGAGCTGATGGCGGGGACGGAAACGCGGCTTGAGATACAGGGACTGAGGGACTAGGGACGAACGGATGATTACGAACAGTCGATCGGCGGCCACGTGTTGACCAAGACGCCGCGGCACATTCATTTAAGCGGGATCTGCGGAACGGCGATGGCCTCGCTGGCCGGCCTCTTGCAGCTTGAGGGGCACCGCATCACCGGGTCGGACAAAGCGGCGTATCCGCCCATGAGCGATCTGCTGCGCGAACTTGGCATCCCAATCATGGAGCCATACGACGAGACGAATCTAACGCCCACGCCTGACCTTGTGGTCATCGGCAATGCGCTCTCGCGCGGCAACCCAGAGGTGGAGCGCGTGCTTGACGAGCGCATTCCCTTCACATCGATGGCGGCGCTGCTGCACGACGAGTTTCTCAAAGGGCGCGAGTCGCTGGTGGTGGCCGGCACGCACGGCAAAACCACGACCACAAGCATGCTGGCGTGGGTCTACCAGACGGCGTCGCGCTCGAAGCCCGAGCTTGAGCCATCGTTCCTGATTGGCGGCGTTGCGGAAAACTTTGCAACCAGCTTTCAACTAAAGCCCGCCAGGACTTTTATTGTTGAGGGCGATGAGTACGACACGGCCTTCTTCGACAAGGGGCCGAAGTTTCTGCACTACTTTCCCGATGCGCTTATTTTGACGCACGTGGAATTTGACCACGCTGACATTTACGCGGATCTTGACGCGGTGAAGACAGCATTCAAGCGGCTCGTGAACCTGGTTCCGCGGCGCGGATTGATTGTTGCCTACGACGCCAACGCAAACGTGACCGAGTGCGTGGAGCATGCATTGTGCCGCGTGGAGCGGTACGGATTCTCAGACAGCTCCGACTGGCAGATTCGCAATATGCGCTATGCAAATGGCGTCTCGCGCTGGGAGGTGTGGCATGTGGGCGCGCTGTGGGCCGAGCTTGAAATGCAATTGGCCGGCGAGCACAACGCGCTGAATGCCACGGCCGCCGCGGCGCTCGCTTTTGGATGCGGCATAACCAAGGATGAAATCGCCGAGGCGCTGAAGACGTTCAAGAGTGTGAAGCGCCGGCTTGAAGTACGCGCCGAGGTTGGCGGGGTTACGGTGATTGAGGATTTTGCCCACCACCCAACGGCGATTCGCGAAACGCTGCGGGCGCTTCGGGCGGTCTACCCTGGCGCGCGACTGTGGGCAGTTCTCGAGCCCCGTTCAAACACGCTGCGCCGCAAGGTGCTTGAAGCCGACCTGGTGGCGAGCCTGGCGCTCGCCGACCACGTGGTGCTGGCAGGCGTCTACCAGCAGCAGCGCATTCCCGATGCAGATCGGCTGCACCCTGAAGAGGTAGTGGACGCGCTTAACAATGCCGGCACGCCTGCTGAGCTGCTCGAAAATGCCGATGCAATTGTCGAGGGCATTGCGCCCCGGCTCGCCGCCGGCGACGTGGTCGCCATCCTTTCCAATGGCGGCTTCGACGGCATTTATGAGAAACTGCCGACGCGCCTCCATCAACTCTTTCCTGCCGCCTGATCGGCCTAACGTGCACGCATGATCGCCTCACTCACCATTCTCGCCACCTTCATCTTGCTTGGGATTCCTACGGCTGTTTTGTTGATTCCCTGGGCAGTGATCACGGGGAATGCAACGCCGCTCTACAACGTCGCAATCATGGTTCAGCGCGTGGCGTTCCGGTTGGCCCGAATACGCGTTGAGGTAAAGGGACTCGAGCTCATCCCGGCGCACACCGCTTGCATCTTCATGTCGAATCACGTTTCGAATCTCGATCCGCCGGCGCTCATTCCGCGCATTCCGGGACGCACGGCCGCGTTCATCAAGCGGTCGCTGATGAAGATTCCGGTGCTGGGTTTCGGATTCAAGCTGGGCCAGTTTATCCCCGTGGATCGCGACGGCAAAGTTGAGAGCGCGCAGGAGAGCATCGCCGTGGCGCGCAGCGTAATGGCGAATGGGCTGCACATCACCACGTTTGTCGAGGGCACGCGCTCGCGCGACGGGCGCATGCTGCCGTTCAAGAAAGGCCCGTTTTACCTGGCAAAGGAAACCGGTGCGCCGTGCATTCCCGTGTCGATTCACGGCACCGAAGGCATGATGGCCAAGGGCAGCATGAAGATCAAACCGGGCACCGCATACATTGAGTTTCACGCGCCACTCTACCCCGACAACTTTGAGACTCGTGAAGAGTTGATGGAGGCGGTGCGCGCCGCGATTGCGTCGGGATTGCCGGAGTGGATGAGAGAGGTAGGGAGCGAGGGAGCGAGGGAGTAAGGGAGCGAGAACCGTTCCTAGCTTTCAGCTAAGTCGCTGTTAAGCGGACCTACTGCTGCACGATCGCGTTATAGCCGTCGTTGAGCAGGCGGTTCTTCCAGTTGTCGGCCTCGGCGGCGGTGGCAAACGGGCCAATGCGCACATGGATCAGATTGTCGACCGGGTCGCGCATTTCGCTTACCGCGTATCCGCGTTTGCGCAGCGCGTTACTGAGCACGTCGGCATCTTCCTGGTTTGAGACTGCGGCAATCTGCACCATAAACGAGCCGGCGGGCTCAAGCGCGGGGCGCACAGCGCCGTTTGCCTGCGCCGCTGCGGGTGTTGCGGCGTTTCCCGCGGTAATTGCCGGGCGCGCCTGCGGCTGAGCACTGTTGCCGGCTGGTTGCCCTGCGGATTGCCCGGCATTTTGCCCGGCCGGAACGGCTTGAGGAGTTCCGTTTGGAGACGCACCGGCAGGCAGCGCCGCCCGCTGGGTTGCGCCCACCGCGGATTCGGTTGCGATGTCGGCAGCCGGTGGGGCAGGCGTTTGCGCGGCGGAGGGTTTGGCCACCGATCCGCTTGCCATCGGCTGAGGAGCGCTTGCGCCGGGCGCCGCAGCGGCTGCGTTCTGCGTGCCCCGATGGCCGAGGGCGTATCCCAGGCCGAAGCAAAGTCCGCACAGAAGCACCAGGCCGAAGAAGATAGCCAGCAGCGTGCCCGACCCCAGCGTGAGCTCAGTATCGCGCCGGGGCCTCACCGGCTCAACATCTTCTTCGTCAAAAACACCCCGCATAGTCCGCCCTTATCGTTATTGTTACAGATGCGCCGGCGAAAGCTGGATTTCTCATACCATGGGTTGGGTCTTGAATTGGAAAGGCGCCTGCGGGCCTGGAGGCCCGCAGGGACAACCGGTTTGGAGACCGGCGCTACCGATTGTCGCGATGCGCCGGCTACGGTTTGGGAGGTTCGGGCGGATTAGTGCCTGCCATCTTGTTCATCAGCGTCAGGAACTCCATGGGCAGCGGGAAGATGATGGTGGTGTTTTTCTCAACTCCGATTTCGGTCAGCGTCTGCAGATAGCGCAGTTGCAGGGTCATGGGCTGGGTGGCCATCAGCGCGGAGGCATCCACCAGCTTTTGTGCGGCGTTAAACTCGCCCTCGGCGTGGATGATCTTGGAGCGGCGTTCGCGTTCCGCCTCGGCCTGCTTGGCCATGGCACGCGTCATAGTCTCAGGCAGGTCAACCTGCTTGACTTCAACCGACGTCACCTTCACGCCGAACGGCTCGGTGCGCAAGTCGATGATGGATTGAATCCTGAGATTGAGCTGGTCGCGATGGCTGAGCAGGGTGTCCAGTTCCACTTCGCCCAGCACCGAGCGCAGTGTGGTTTGCGCAAACTGCGAGGTCTGGTAAACGTAGTTGGCCACCTTGACGGCTGCGTCGTTGGGGTTCACCACGTAGAGCGTGACCACGGCGTTCACCTTGATGGTGACGTTGTCCCGGGTGATCACGTCCTGCGCGGGAACCTCGAGCACCTCCTGGCGCAGGCTGATGCGGACCATCTGCTGCACCGGTCTGAAAACGAAGATGATGCCGGGCCCTTTCGGCTCGGGTCTCAGGCGGCCGAGGTTGAAGATAACCGCGCGCTCATACTCGCGCAGAATCTTGATGCAGTTGATCAGGTAGAGCAGCACAATGGCGCAAAAAATCAGTAACGGAATGGGTAGATCGCTGGCTGACATTGGGTTTCCTCACTCAGCAGGAATTGTACGCCCTGGGGTTAAATGAAACCTACGATAGGCCAACTGCAGGGTACCGATCTGGTTCTCGAGCGACGGGCTTCGTCTGCGCTCCCGAATGCCACCTTCCCAAGCTGAATGTCGCCGGTTCGATCCCGGTCTCCCGCTCCATTCCTTATCCCGACCCGGCAATCTTTGCAGAGAGCCGCTCATTCAAGCACTGGATGTCTCAGCGCCGATTTGCCGGGCCTCTGCCCCGCGGCCTCGTGCCCCACTATTTCAGCGGACCGAAAGCATCCAGTTCGCCGGGGATGGTGGTGGAGTTCTCCGCGCCTCCGGTATTGTTTCCCCGGGTACCGATATACACGCGGCCATTTGCGACTGTCGGCAGCGTGAACTTGACAGGGTAACCGGCGGTGTCGGCGGTCTTGTTGCTGCTGTTCCACAACTCGCTGGCCAGGTTGCCGGCCGGGTAGGCGTGCAACACAACCGGGCCGCACCCAGGCGACTGCGGCGTGCAGTAGTTGGTAATCTCGAGCGCCCATACAATGCCATTCGAATTATCGGGCATGGAGCTGACCACCGGCGAGCTCCCGGGGAAACCGAAGTACGTCGACGAGACGGAGCTGGGCGAAGCGTCTACCATCGCCGTTTGCGGATCAAGGGTATAGGCCTGCAACGAACTCCACGCGCCCGCCATGTACAAGGTGCCATTCCAGTACGCTACCGTGCCAAAGATCGACGCGCCCCAGTTCATGCGCTGCCAGGCATTCGCGTCGCCGAAGCCTCCCAGGTTGTCGCGGTCAAGGACGTACAGGTAACCGTCTTTCCCGCCTCCCGCAATCAGGTGCGTGGGGAGTGTTCCATTTGCCGGCAGATCAATCAACGTCGCACCGCCCGAACCCAGGTCGGCGTCGTCCAGGTCGTCCATCTGCTGGTCACTGGGAGTAAAGCTCTGGGTTATGTTCAGCGTCTCGTCCATCTTCAGTACCGAGTCGCCAAAATCGTTGTTCGGCGGCCCGGGGCTGTTGCCGTCGTAACCCGCATTGCCGGTGAGGTAGTAAATGTAGCCATCCGCGTCAACCGCCGGAGCGTCGCCATTCATCCAGATGCCGCCCCATTGCACGTTGGGCGAGATGTTCGACACGTATTTCTGCGCCAGCGTCGCCGCGTCGTAGCCCATCACCCAGCCGTAGTACGGCGGATCATCCTCATGCGACGACCAGGCAATGTAGACGGTCCCATCGGCAAGGGCCAGGCCAGGCCGCTGATTCTGTTGTCGTGGCACAAAAGTCGTCGTCGTGCCGCCATCTCCCGTGCCGGGAAAAGTGCCCGCAATCGTAGCCGGCCCCGAAAACTTCTCGTTGCCGCTGAATAAGTCGATCGCGTGCAGCCGCTGGTAGAAGTTCGTCCCCGTGGAGTCAACCGACTTGGAGACAACATACAGAGTTTCGGTAGAAGGGTCGATGACCGGAGTGCCCGTCACGCCCACTTCCGGCGCAATGTCGCCGGAGCCATCTCCCACCAGCGCGTTTGGGCCGTAGGAAGGAACGGGGGTCTCACCGGTCTGGGCGCCATGGGCCGAATCAATCAGGCTCGCCTGCCATAGCGGGGTGCAGGGACTGGAGTTGGTATCCGCATCAAAAGCGTAAAGGCTGTCATGCTGCGTGGCCACAAAGATAACGTTGTGCTTCGCCCCGCCGATGGCGAGTTGAGGCTCCCATAGCGGCTCGGCATAAATGGCCCCGTCAACCGTGCAGGAGAAGAGCTTGCCAAAACTGCCGCTGGTCACAAACGCGGGGGTGAGCGCGTATTCCTGCGTGTTTGCTCCATCGCGCGCCAGGTCGTAGTGCACGGTACTCAGGCCCGCAAGGTCAGTAACGCCCACGGTGGTACTGGCTGAGGTGGTGCCGTCGCCAGCGCTCACAGCATTCAGCGTGTAGACTCCTGGCGTGGAAGGCGACGTCCATGTGGCGGCCACACCGTTCAGGGTTGACGTTGGAGAGAACGTTCCGCAGGCGCTGCCGGAGCAGCCTGCTCCCGACGCGCTCCAGTTCACACCGGTTGGATCGTTGGTGGTCGAGACCACGTTCAATGCCTGGCCGGTGACCACCGCGCCATTCTGCGGCGAGACCGCAACACTCGCGTACACAGTCAGGTGCAGCGTTGCTGAAGCGCTTTGCGCGGAACTCGATGAGTCCATCGCCGTTACTGTGAGCGCAGTCGAGTTTGCCGCCGAAGCTGGCGTGCCGCTGATGGTTCCCGCACTCGTACTCAGCGACAGGCCGGTGGGCAGGTTGCCGCTGAGTGTCCACGTGTACGGAGCATTGCCTCCGCTGGCGCTGAGCGTTGCC
>Ga0182012_10007550_pt1 | contig 10844 bp, 6 predicted proteins | sample 612S2SmetaG_FD_120486 | JGI IMG/M metagenome (GOLD analysis project Ga0182012, IMG submission 120486) | Permafrost microbial communities from Stordalen Mire, Sweden - 612S2S metaG | ecosystem: Environmental > Terrestrial > Soil > Wetlands > Permafrost | place: Sweden: Stordalen | collected...
GGGCTCGCTGCGCTCGACCTTGACAGAACTCCTACCCCTGCCAAAGACGCCTAACAAGAGGGCGAAGCGGAAAAAGAAGTGGATTTTTTGAAAACGCGTTTACACAAAACACTTGACACTTCCCGATGAATAGTCACTAAACAGAAAAGCTGGCCTCCCTAAGAGGCCAGCTCCCTTTTATCTGTGCAAACTCCTAAGCAGACAAATTCTTCGTCACTCTGCAATCTGAAGACAAAAAACCTAACATCTCCCCCAGCACTGTCCCATTTGCTTTGTACCAAAGAAACGATCCATCCCTTCGCGTAGTCACCAATTCTTCATTCCGGAGCTTTTCAAGATGATGCGATAGAGTTGACCAAGGTATACCTAGCTCTTCCTGGATCTCTCCTACAGTCTTCTGTCCCTGCGGTGCGGCAATTAGCGTCTGCATTATTCGCAAACGCGGCTCAGCGCCCATTGCCGAAAAGCGATCAGCAAATGTCTTGGTTTTACCAGCGGCTGTTTTTCGAGTCATATTTCCACATTGTTAGAAATAGCAACACTACTCGACTGTAATACTTGGTGTCGCACGCAAACATTACGACAATATTACAATTCTGTCATGCTGTCTTGTGTGAGATTCGCAGCGTAACGCACGTTCCTCTTCCCAAATCGCTCACCACCTCCACTGTGCCGCCATGCAGCGTCATGATTCCTTTTACGATCGATAAGCCCAAACCGAATCCGCCGCCCTGTTGCGATCTCGCCTGATCAACGCGATAAAACCTATCGAACAATCTCGGAATAGATTCGGCGGGAATACCACATCCGTTATCTTTCACGCAAACCTCCAGGTTTCCATCGCTTTCCTTGGCGATCAAATCAATGCGTCCGCTGCTCGGTGTATGAGCCAAGGCATTACTCACCAAATTCCCAATCGCCCGCTGCATTAGCGAACGGTCTAGAGTCACCTTTAGCCCTGTTCGGGCATCGATAGCGAGTGTCACTCTTGCCTGTTCAGCAAGTCCCTCGTAATAATCCCTGATCGTGGCCATTAACTCGCCAACATCCACTAACTCACGCTTGATGTACGTACCTGGGTTCTCTGTTCTCGCCAGAAATAGTAAGCTACCTATCAGTTCCGAGAGACGCACAACTTCTTCCAGGTTCGATCCCAGTACTTCCCGATATTCTTCAGCCGAACGAGATTGGGCCAAAGCCACTTCCAACTCTCCTCGGATGTTGTTTACTGGCGTACGCAACTCATGCGCCAAATCCCCCGAAAATCGCGTCAGTCTCTCAAAGCTCTCTTCTAGCCGGTCTAACATTGCGTTAAAGGTACGTGCCAAGTCCTCCAATTCAATGGGGTAACCGTCACTCTGGATCCGCTCGCTCAGCGTACTCGATCCAATACGTTTGGCGGCCTCCGCAACATACTGAACGGGCCTGATGCCTCTTCTCGCAATCTGATATCCCACCACTGGACACAAAATGAAGGAAGCGGACAAGATCGCCCAAAGCCATTGTCGATAACTCGCCAGCACCTGCCGTTGCTTTGCTAAGCTGACCGCAATCTGGATCTTCCGGAATTGGTGGTTCGTCCTACCAACGGCTGCACCCACTTCTGTCGCTTCGTATACTACGCCGTCCTTGGCCGTAATCCTCCCATCTCGATTCGCAAATCCATCGAAGCTCTCACTTGGGAGGATGTCGCCCATACGCGGTGTCTCCAGCAGTGTTCTCCCGCTCTCATCATTCAGGCGGATATAGAATTGGTCGTACCGTCGTGCTGCCGATTCCAACTCGATTTCTTCCTTTAAGCCGTCCCAGTCGTTGGGTCGCTCTTGTAACAAAGCCGTCACAACGTTCACCTTGTCGGCCAAAAACAAAATCGAGTCTCGCTCCAAATTTGTCACTAGTGCCCAATACAACGTCCCAGTAGCCGCCAGTATTAGTAGTAGAGATGCGAGCGTATACCAAGCGGTAAGCCTGAATGCCAGAGACCACTTACTATTCGGCATTCAACACGTATCCAACGCCGCGCACTGTCTTAATCAGTTTGCGCGGAAACGGGTCATCCACTTTGCCTCGCAACCGCCTTACATTCACATCAACCACATTGGTGTCGCTATCGAAATTCATATCCCATACGGCCTCCGCAATCATCGTGCGCGATAGCACTTCGCCCGCGCGTCGCGCTAGCAGAGCCAGCAGTACAAATTCCTTAGCTGTCAAATCCACCCGTTGCCCCGCGCGCGTGGCCCGGTGCCGCGCCAGATCAATCTCTAAATCGGCCACCCTCAGCACCTCTTCATGTCTTATTGGAGAACGCTTTAGCAACGATCTGATTCGCGCCAGCAACTCCGAAAACGCAAACGGTTTCACCAGGTAATCGTCCGCTCCCATTTCGAATCCCTTCACCTTGTCAGCCAGCGCATCTTTCGCAGTCAACAATAAAATCGGAGTTTGAATGCCCTCTCGCCGTAGTGTCTCTAGCACCTCCCAACCACTCACTTTGGGGATCATCACATCCAAAACCATGAGATCGAACGACAACTCTCTCGCAAGATGGATTGCTTCCTCCCCGTTGCTCGCAACATCCACTACAAAGCCGGCCTCACGTAATCCTTTTTTCAGGAAGCCTGCCGTTTTCGTTTCATCTTCCACTACCAAAATCTTCAACCGCGCTCCTTGGAATCTGAATGAGTTTCGCAATTTCTAGATATTAGATATCTAGAAACATCGAAATGTAATCTCTGTGTAATAAGCCTTCGGCAAACTAAATCAACGACAGGTTTCGCAAGCCGGCTGAACACGAATGTCTAAGGGCTTTCGGTAACAGGCGGCAGTTTAAAGAGGGCCGAGTTTTCCTGGGTTTCACCATTCCTAGAATCCGGCCCAAATTTTAAAAAGCAACGACAGCTAATTTTATCCCTCTTATGAGATTTAGCCAATGAGAAAATTTCGTTTTTCCCCAATTCACGCCGCATTCGCATTAATCAGTATTTTTTCTGGAGCATCCCTGGCACAGATAAATAGCTCTTCCATCGCGGGATCGGTCACCGATCCAAATGGTGCCAAAGTGCCCAACGCGCAGGTGATTGCTACCCAAGCGACAACGGGCTTAACCCGCGCCACTGTTAGTAACTCGCAGGGGAATTACGTACTAGATGATCTCCCAGTTGGCCAATACGATGTCTCGTTCAAGAAAGACGGATTCAGCGATTTCATTGCAGATCAAGTTGTCCAAAACGTGGGCCAGAAGCGTACGCTCAACGTTCAGCTTTCACTCAAAACAGGTTCCCAAAGAGTTACCGTCAATGAAGCGATTGTTCAGCTCGATACCCAGAGCGCTAGCGTAGGAGCACCGGTCGAAGAGAAGCAAGTTGACGAGCTTCCCATCAACGGCCGCAACTGGGCCACGCTAACTGCCCTCGCTCCTGGCGCTATCGACAACGGTGCTGGTGATCAGCGAACCATTCGTTTTGCTGGCCACGGTCTGGACGACAATAATCTCACGTTGGATGGCGTCGACGCTACTGCGATTTTCAACCAGGAGCAGAGAGAGTACATGCGCCTCAATATTCCCCTCGATTCCATCAACCAGTTCCAAGTCCTCTCTCAGAATTTCGGCGCCGACGTTCAGAACGGCACCGCTGGTGGCCAAGTTGCCGTAGTTTCGCCATCCGGCACCAATACCATCCACGGAGATCTCTTTGATTATTTCCGCAATGACAAGATTGAGGCTCGCACGCCTTTCAATGGCTCTTCCCCGAATCCATTTCTACTGAATCAGTTCGGCGCGGCAATTGGCGGCCCCATCGTTCATAACAAAACATTCTTCTACGCAAACTATGAAGGCCTCCGCCAGCGTCTCGATGGCACACAAATTGGCTTGGTGCCCAGCCCCACATTCCTCCAACAAGCCGAGCTAAAATCTCCCATCCTCGCGTCGGTCTTAAGCGCGTATCCCCTCGGCACATCTCCCACCTCTAACGCCAATGTTTGGAACTATGTCGCGCCTGGCCGCCAGGTCGATAACGAAGACTCTGGCATGATCCGCGTAGACGAACACTTCTCCGAGAAAACCACCGGCTTCCTTCGTTTCAATTCAGACGAGGCCGTCGAACAAACTCCCACCGGCAATCTCGCAATCAAGACCGCTTACGATACAAAATTCAACAACGGCGTGGCTGAACTAACCCATGTGTTTACGCCTACTTTGGTGAACGACTTCAAATTTGGCCTCAATCAAACGATTTATCACCAGGCCAACGTCTCGCCCCTTCCCTTCACCGTCAGTGTCTCCGGATTCAGCTCTCTCGGCGGAGCTACCACCGCTGACGATCCGTCTAAAACTTTCGATCTCCTGGACGACCTGGCATGGTCGAAAGGAAAACATACTATCAAGTTCGGCGGGGAGATCCGCTGGATATTCCTCAACCAGGGCAGTGCTCAAAGCGGTACACTCACTTACACGTCGACCAATAATTTCCTGAACAACAACATGGGGTCGGCTTCTTATACTGCGTTCCTGCCACTGGTCAGACAACGCAAAATAAATTACTTCACATACATTCAGGACGAATGGAAAGTCACATCCAATCTAACCATCAACGCAGGCGTTCGCTACAACGTCTTCAACGCCCTACACGCCATCAACAATAACGATGTTCCATTTGATTTCGGCACTTGTGGCGGTTATTGTCCTCGCACTTATTCGTATTTCCACCCGCGCTACAACGACATCGACCCGCGCCTCGGTATCGCGTGGTCACACGGCAATACTGTTCTACGCGCCGGCGGCGGCCTCTATCACACCGACGGGCAAGTCGACGATCAGAACCTTCCGATCAACAACACTGTCGACCGTTACTCATTCAGCAATACCTCGTTCCCTGGTCTTTCGTACCCACTGACTCCCTTCCTGACCTACGCGGAAAACGGCGGCCTCGGGGTAGTCTCCCCTCGTGATCTCGATCGCAATCGCAAAGATGATTATGTTGCCTCTTGGACATTTTCCGTCCAGCAGAAACTGCCAGGCAACATCGTTGGCACGCTAACTTACCTCGGCAATAAAGCCACCGACGTACTCACCACCACTTACGTCAACTTAACCAATCCTGCCACCGGCGTCGTTCCCTATCCGGCCTTTGGCGTTGTTTCTTGGCGCGGCGATGTCGGCAATGCCACGTTTGAAGGCTTGCAATTCAATGCGCGGCGCGAATTTCAACATGGCTTCCTGTTGTCGCTCAACTATATGTGGTCGCACTCAATCAACGATGACAGCATTGGCGGCGGCGAATCTGATACTCCGCAAGACTCCTTCTGCCGTTCATGTGACAAGGCCAGCAGTGACAATGACGTCCGCCACGTCTTCAATCTATCTGCTGTCTATAGTCTGCCTTTTGGCTCCGGGAAAACCTATCTCAGCAGCCCCAGCATCGCCCGCTCCATCCTCGGAAACTGGGAATTGAGTTCTATCGCCACCGCCCAAACTGGCTTGCCGGTCAACATTACGGTCGATCGTTCGAACGGTGCTGTTCCCGGCGACTACAGTGTGAGTGGTGAGGAACGCCCCAACTATGTTTACGGTGTTTCTCTCACTCCTCCCAACGGCTCAACTCCGCTCGACTGGATTAACGCCGCCGCCTTCAGAGTCCCCGCCTCCCAGACCTTCGGAAACCTCGGACGGAATGCTTTTCGCGCTCCAGGAATAACTCAGATCGATCTCGGACTCTCCAAGTTTGTTACCATCACCGAACGCTTGAACATCCGCTTCCGGGCTGACCTCTTTAACGTTCTCAACCGGGCTCAATTCGGAGCTCCCAATGCCGATATCTCGCAGAGCAGCTTCGGCGCCATAACCAGCACCATCAGCAATTACGCCACGGGCCGTGGCACACCTCGCGAACTTCAGCTCTCCGCTAAGATCGTCTTCTAAGTCGCTTTAAACCGCCGTCGCAGCTAGCGCTTCTTCTTCCTTTTTCTTCACGGGAGCGCTAGCTCCATTGGCAGCCGACTTGAACTTTACCGACACCAATTTCGAAACTCCCGGTTCCTGCATCGTCACGCCGTAAAGTGATTGCGCCGCCTCCATCGTCCTCTTCGCGTGTGTAATCACAATGAACTGGGTCTGCTCTGACATCTCCTTCAACAGCCGGGTGAGCCGCTCAATGTTCGGTTCATCCAGCGGAGCGTCCACCTCGTCCAGAATGCAGAACGGGCTCGGAGTGTACTGGAAGATAGACATCAGTAGCGCCATCGCCGTCAGTGATTTCTCACCTCCCGAAAGCAACAGTACGCTCTGCAATTTCTTGCCGGGAGGCGACGCGACGATATCAATTCCCGATTCGGCCAGATTCTCTTCGTCAGTCAAGCGCATCTCGCCAATCCCGCCGCCAAACAGAGTCTTAAACATCTCCTTAAAATTGGCATTGATAGCGTGGAATGCCTCGCCAAACCGCTTCCGAGATTCACCGTCGATCTCCTGAATCGCCTTCTCTGTATCCCGAATCGAATCGAGCAAATCTTGCCGTTGAGTATTCAGGAACTCCTGCCGTTGCGAGGCTTCCTCGAATTCCTCTAGTGCGGTTGGGTTCACCGGACCCAGCGAATCAATCTTTCGCCGCACCTCACTGTACTTTGCGTCGATCTCTGCCAATTGTGTTTCGTCGGCAATGGTCTCGGCGCCTTCCACCAGTTGCTGTAAAGTTGTTTCGAGTTCCTTCTGGCAGGTCTCTTCCAAGTGCTTAAGATCCGATTCGCCGCGCGCCAAGGCCACCTGCAACTCGCCGCGCTTCTCTTGCACTTCCTGCGCGGCCGTTCGCAGCTTCTTCAACTCCTCTTCCGATGCTGCCAACCGCGCCCGCAACTCCGCTTCGCGTTCAGCTAACCGAGCCACGTTTACTTCAGTGGCCGCTAGCACAACCTTCAATTCGGCAAGTTTGATTCCCAGCTCTTCGTTGCTACGGATAAACTGCTCTTTCTCTGCCGACAACCGCTCCGCTTCCCGGAGGATATTTTCACGCCGATTCGTAAAATCTCGAACCTGCGTTTCCAACCGCGCGCGGCTCGCTGACACAGACCGTCTGCGCTCCTCTAAGCTCGCCAAATGAGCCCGCACAGCGGCGTGATCTTCCGCCGTCCGTGCCACCTCGCTCTGCAAAACACCCAGCAATTCGCGCGCGGCTTCCAAAGCGCTCTCTTCTGCCTCGCGAGCCTGCTCTGCCTGTTCCAAGGCAGCCCGGTCGCGCGTAATGTTTTCGTCCAGTTTCAACCGGTCGCGTGAAATTCGCTCCAGCTCGTTTCGTGCATGAGCCAACCGCGCCGCCACCCGCTGTGCTTCCTCGCTCAGTTTTCTCGTCTCGTGGTCAAACGCCAGCACGCCCTTCTCTTGGGTCTGCTGTTCCGAACGCAATGCCTCCAGGTGCTCGCTCAACTGTGCAATCTGCTGCTCTAAATCGACTACCGCTGCCTGCGCGGCCGCCATCTCTTCGTGTTTGGCCTGTTCCAGCGCACTCACTTCTCGCAACTCGCGCTTCAAGGCCAGCGGTCCCGCCGTCGATTCCTTCCCGCCACTCACCGCGCGCCCGTGGTAACTGCTGCCTTCGGGCGTCAAGAACCAGCAATGCGGAAATTGTGTTGCCAAACGGCGTGCCAAAGCGCGGTCTCCGGCGACATAACAATTTGCGATGCGCGGCAATAAGTGCTTCGGTAACTCAGTCAGTCCATTTGTAAATCGCAGCACCGACGTCAGCTTAGTAAGTGAATCCAGCCAATCTACCGGCTGCGGAGTTTCCGTCGTCCCGTCGAAGATATCTTCCGTATGCTCCGCCAGGAACGTCGCTCGTCCATTCAACTCGCCTCGAACCAGTTCTACGCCCTGCTCGGCATCCTGCCAGTTCCTAACGACAACAAACTCCAACTCCTCGTGCAGAAACTCTTCCGTCGCCTTTTCAAACTGCGGATCCACTTCCAGAAAATCCGCCAGCACGCCCACTGGCTTAAACTCGCCCGTCGCGCCTTTTTCCGACGCCGCAAATAGTTCCTTCACCGTCTCGGTCGTATAACTGCGATGCTGAATAACTTCACCAAGCGAATCTTTGCGCGCCTTAACCCGCGAGTACTCACTGCGTAGCCTGTCAAACGCATGCCGGCTCTCCTGTAACTGACTCCGCTTCCCCTGTAACTCAAGTTCTACTTCACGCCGCTGGCCGCTAACTGCCTGCAGTTGCTCCTGCGCCGCCGCTAGTCGTTCGGCTAACTCAGCGCGAATCTGTTGTAGCCGTTCCTGCTCGCCGCTAGAATGTCGTTCTTCCTCTTCCGCCCGTCCGGCATCCCTTGCCGCCGCTGCCAGTTGCGCCTCAACCTGGGTAATCCGGTTCTTCAATGTGGACGATTCGCCTAGCATCCGCAACACTCGCTGCCGAGCCGCTTCTAAACTCCGTTCTTGTTCAACGTGCCGGTTCTGAGCCTGTTGCCGCTCACTCGCCTTCGCATCAAGTTCGGCCCGCTTGTCCGAGTGCTCCGCTTCTAGCGTCTCCCACTCGGCATTGTGCTGTTCTAACTCGCGCGCCCGCTCCTGCTGCTGCACTTCAATCGTCTGCACTTCGCGCTCAAATGCGCCCAGCCGCTGATCAATCTGTTCAACCTGCTTCGCCTGATATTCCAGCTTCGCCCGCGCGCGCTCCGCTTCCACATTCAAATCAGCCAGCGTTTGCCGCGCCGCCGTCAGCTCTTGCTCATTCGCGTAAGTCGATTCCAAGACCGCCGTCTGCTCGCTTTCGCGCTCTTGTATGGTGGCCTGGGCGTTCTGTAATTCGTTACTCGCCAGGTTCAGCTCAATCGCTACCCGTGCCGTTTCCCGCTCCAACTGGCGGAACTTCGCTGCAAGTAGTTGGCGTAAGTGCCCCACAGCCTCTGCGCGCAATTCGCCGTATCTTTTCGTCTTGGCAGCCTGCCGCTTCAACGAATTCACCTGGCGCGTAACTTCCTCCAGAATGTCGAACACTCGCGATAGATTCTGCTTCGCGCTCTCCAGTTTTGCTTCCGCCAGCCGCTTGCGCGTCTTGAACTTAGTAATGCCGGCCGCTTCTTCAATTACCGCGCGCCGGTCTTGCGGCTTGTTACTAAGTATCTGGCCAATGCGGCCCTGCTCAATAATTGCGTAACTCTCCGGCCCCAGGCCCGTGCCCAAAAACAGATCCTGAATATCGCGCAAACGCGACGTCTTGCCGTTAATCAGATACTCGCTCTCGCCCGACCGGTAAAGCCGCCGGGTAATCGTAATTTCCCCCGTACGCTCTGCCGCCCGGTGTATTTCGCTCTTGTGGTCAACATGCCCGTTCGTCGCCACATGCTGGCCATTCACCACAATCTCCGGAGCCTCCGGAATCGTCACGCCCGCTGCTGCCACCGGCTCAGTTCCGTCCGCCGCTGGCAGCTCCGGCGCGCTCTCGTGCTTCGCCCGGTCCAGCAGATTCAACTTGCTCTCATCCGGCACCAGCGTCATCGTCACCGACGCCATGCCCAACGCCTTCTTATCGCGCGTCCCCGCGAAGATGACATCTTCCATCCGCGCACCGCGCAGACTCTTGGCCGACTGCTCACCCAGCACCCAGCTAATCGCGTCGCTTAGGTTCGACTTCCCGCAGCCATTCGGCCCTACAACGGCAGCAATCCCACTGCCGTTGAAACGCATCTCGGTTCTATCGTAAAAAGACTTGAACCCGTGAATCTCGACACGCTTTAGTTTCAGCAAACGGAGATACCATTCCTTCGTGAAATTCTCGGGGGTGCTTCCATACTACCTCGCTCTGATTCCGGTGTAAAGAACCAATACCACTTCCTTTTGTGCTTTCCGCTCAGCCACACCATATATATTGGGGTGCACTTCCGGTTAGCACCCAGAAATATCCCCTTGCTACCCTGATGTTGATGCCGTATGTCACCAGTCGCGGAGCGAATATCTATTGGAATGAACAAGGTAGCGGTCCGCCCGTGCTGCTCATCATGGGTCTCAGCTTCACCCACGACATGTGGTTTCGCATTCTGCCTTCCCTCACCACCCGCTATCGCACAATTTTCTTCGATAACCGCGGTGTGGGTCGCAGCGACGTGCCTCGTGGTCCTTATAGGATGCGCCTTCTGGCCCAAGATGCCGCCGCCGTCCTCGACGCTGCGGGCGTGTCGGCCGCTCATGTTATCGGCGCCTCCATGGGTGGAATGATCGCACAAGAATTAGCCCTACGCCATCCCCATCGCGTCCTAAGCCTCTTACTCGGGTGTACCAGCTACGGCGGAATCGTCGCCCGTTGGCCAGATTTTTCTCCCCCTCCGCGCAGTATTCCCCTGGGCGAGGAAGGCCGCAAATCTCGCGAAGCTGCATTGGTACCTCTGCTCTATTCTCCCTCCACGCCCGTTGAACTCATCGAAGAGGATCTCCGCATTCGCGCCCAATGCAACTGGACTTACCGTGGCTTCATCAGCCAGTTCAGCGGCATTCTCATTTGGAGTTCCTACCGCCGCCTCCCCCGCATCAAGGTCCCTACCCTCGTCGTCCACGGTGAGGAAGACCGCCTCGTCCCCCCCGAAAACGGCCGCACCGTCGCCAACCGCATCCCCGGCGCCCGCTTCGAACTCGTACCCAAAGCTGGCCACATCCTCGTCACCGACCAGCCCGCCACCTGCGTCGGCCTCATGCTGGATTTCCTCAAACAAACTTCGTCATCCCGGTGAGGAGGGGACACTCCCTCAACCCAAGAAAATTCACCGCCACAGAAAAAGGGGGGACACTCCGGGCCCCGGCCAACCCCTCCGCTCTAACGAAACCCGCAGGCGTGTCCCCTCTTTTTCTCCCCCCC
>Ga0182012_10007551_pt1 | contig 10843 bp, 8 predicted proteins | sample 612S2SmetaG_FD_120486 | JGI IMG/M metagenome (GOLD analysis project Ga0182012, IMG submission 120486) | Permafrost microbial communities from Stordalen Mire, Sweden - 612S2S metaG | ecosystem: Environmental > Terrestrial > Soil > Wetlands > Permafrost | place: Sweden: Stordalen | collected...
AAACTCGCCGGCACCGCGGCCTTATCGCCCGAGAATGCCGGCGCGAGCACGCGGACGCCCGCCGCGGTGAGCAGCGAGCGGCCACGACCGGCGATCAGAAACTCGACGAACCTCGCCGCGCCCTCGGGATCCGGCGCCTTGTTCAAGATGGTCAGCGCGTAGACGATCGCGCCGCTCTTACGCGTCACGCCGTCGACCGTGACCGAAACCGATTGATACGTCTTGTCCAGCGCCGGGTTGCCGAGGTTCGCGTAGACCGGCAACTCGACGGCCGGCAGACGCCGCACCGCACTCTCGGTCGAATAGAGAAACGCCGCATCGAGCTCGCCGCTCTCGAGGCGCACGAGCGTCGTCTCCTCGGGAAACACCTGGCTCGGATTGCGCGCGTTGCCCAACAGTTTTTCCGCGAGGTCGGGAATGCCGCTCTCGCGCTGCAAGAGTTGCGCCACGATCAACGTGCGATAGCCTTTGGGATCGAGTGCGGGATCGGTCCGGCCGATTTTCAATCCCGGCTGCAACAACACGTCGACCAGCTTCCGTTCGCCGCGCGCGGCCTGCACGAACGAGTGCGCGAACGGCGAGTTCGGCGAATACCCGATCACCATCCGCGTGGCCGCGAAGGTCGCATACCACGAGGCGAAGCCGCCTTGGCCCATCAAGCCTTGGATCAGCACCGGATCCGCCGAAATGAAGACGTCCGGATTGCTGAGGCCGCCCGAGATCAGTTTGGCCAACTCCACGCTGCCGCGCGGCTCGCCGTGCACGTCGAGTCCGATTGCGGCGGCCGCGGGAACGAGCGACCGCTCGAAGACCGTCACGAGCGAACCCGCATACAAGACCGAGACGGGAGCGCCCGCCGCTGCCGCGGGACGCGGAACGAGCCCGGCTACACCCAAGGCCCCGGCGGCAACGACAAACGAACGGCGGTCGATCATGGCGTTAGAGCAGTTCGGGGAGCGATGCCCAACGCCTCGAACAGCGCCGCCGGCGGCCCGGCGTCGTCGAGCACCGCCGCGGCGATGCCGGCAGCGAGCAGGCGCTCGAGCACGCGCTTCTCGCGCGCGGCGCTGGCAGCAACGTAGCGTTCGCGTTCGGCGCGACCGATGTAGAGCCGTTCGACGCGCCCGCTCTCCGCATCGCGCAAGCGCACGAAACCGCCGAGCGGCAAGCCGCGCCGCCACGGATCGCCCGCGACCAGCGCGATCGTATTGAAGCGCGCAACGCACGCCCGCAGGCGCACCCGGACCTCGTCGAAGTCGAAGAAATCGGAAACCACCAACACGTGCGCGTCGCGCGGCAAGGCCGCCAGCGCCACGTCGAGCGCCGCGCCGAGCGTTGCACCGGGCGGATCGCATTCTTCCGCACAATGGCGTGCCGCGTTGCGCCCGCGCGTGCGCGGAAAGGCGAGCCCGGCGGCGGTCGCACGCGCGCAGCGATCGGCATCGATGGCCGCGCCGTACCAGAATTCTGCCGCCGCGAGGGCGCGCGCAGCGTTGCTCTGCGTCCGCCCCACGAGCATCGATGCCGAACCGTCGAGCACGGCGGCCAGCGTGAGCGCGTGGTCTTCAAAGACGACGCGCGTCTGCAGACCGCCGGCGCGGGCGGTCGCGGCCCAATCGATGCGCCGTGGATCGTCGCCGTCGACGTATTCGCGCAGTTCGGCAAACTCGAAGCCGTCGGACCGGCGCTTCACCGGTGCGCCCGCGCCGCGCACGCCGGGGCGCCGTCGTCCGGCCAGCAGGGCCTCGCGCAGCCGGGCGTTGAGCGGCGTCATCCGCCGCCGACCCGGCGGATCGCGCGCACCGGGCGCGCCGCCGGTCCGCGCTTGGGCAAATACCGCAGCACGAGGATCGCCAGGTCGTCGCCGATGCGCGGGCTGCGCTTGCGCAAACGCTGCACCATGCCGTCGGCCATCTGTTGACCCGTGCCCTCGGCCTCGCCGAACCAGCCCGCAACTCCGGTCGCATCGAGTTGATTGCCGCGCGCGTCGCGCGACTCGGTCAGGCCGTCCGTGGTGATCAACAGTGCGTCGCCCGCGCCCAGACGCAATACCTTGGTCTCGTATTCCACGTCGTCGATGATGCCCACGATCGGGCCGGTCGGCGCGATGGGCAGGATCTCGCCGCCCAAACGCGCCCAGGCCGGCTCGTGACCGGCCGAGGCGTAACGCACTTCGCCGCTCTGCGTGTCGATCACGCCGAGGAACAGCACGACGAAGGTTTCGCGCATCTCGATGTTTCGCTCGAAGAGTTTGGCGAAGCGCGTCAGCGTGCGGCCGGGATCGCGCGACTCGCCGACCAGCGTGCGAATCGAGTACTTGATGAACGCCGTATCGACGGCCGCGTCGATTCCCTTGCCGCTCACGTCGGCGATCAAGAACGCGCCGAAACGCTCGTCGATGGCGTAGACGTCGAAGAGGTCGCCGCCCACATCGGAGCCGGCCGTCGCCGAGATCAGCACCGAGCCGAGACTGACGTTGGGCAGTTCCTTACGCCGGCTCAAAAACGCGCGCTGCAAGCGTTCGACGACCGAACGGCCCTCTTCGATGCGGCGCTGCAGCCGGGCTTGCACGAAGGTGAATAAGAACGCCGTCAGCGCCACGAGCGCGAAGAGCGCGTTGGAGTACTTGCGCACCTGTTCGTTTTGGTCGAGCGCGCGTTGGAACCGATCGGCCCCGGCCTGCTCGCGCGCTTTGAGCGCGGTCTCCAAATATTGGAAGTCGTTGCGGTCGGCCGGGAAAGCGAATTCGGGAGCGCGTTCGGCTTCGTTCTGGGCGAGACGGCTTATCGTCTTGAGATCTTCGTCGAGCAGTTTCTCCTGAAAGGCGAGATCCCGTTCGGCCACGTGATGCTCGTACTGTTCCACGAAGAGCAGTTCCGAATCGCGTTGCGCGTACACCACCGCCGATTGATAATCGAAGGTGTCCTTGATGTCGACGGCGCCGTAGTTCGCCAGGTACGCGGCCCACGTAAAGCCCGCAACGAGCACCAGCACGAACGCAAAGGTGACGAGCGTGCTGGTCCTGGTGAAGTTACGGCGGAGGGACTCCAACATGGCCCCTCAAGGCGCCAGGGTGAGCGTCGACGTGGTCGCCCGGGCTACGGCCGCATCGCCGAAAGGTAAGGGCACGAGCGTGCCCGCGAGCCACAACGGCGCGCCGTCGCGGTAGTGGTCCGAGCCCGGCGCACCCGACTCGCCCTGCGGGATCACGATGCCGCCCGCTTCCCAGTTGCCCACGTCCCACACGGCGCGGAAACTCTGCGTCACCGACGGCCCCTGCGCGTGGGGCGAGAACGGATCGCCGTGGCCGGGGAAGCGCACGCCGTTCCACATTTTGAGTCCGAAACTCGAGAGCGGATGTTCCGCGGTACGCGCACCGACCGTGTCCCACGTCGCGTCGGCGTACCCGTTCTTCTGCAGCGCGACGAGCGCGTCGCGCGTCGAATCGACCAAGAATGCATCGAAGTCGTCGCCGGGCACCCAGCCTTTGGGATGCTCGCGCAGCATGCGCGAGACGGCCACGAGCAGCAAACCCGTGTTCTGCGAGACGTAGCGCCGGCCCAAGTCGTGGTCCAGGTGATAGCGCGCGAGCCTATCGCCTGCCGCGCGACGCAAGGCCCAAGCGTACACGGCCGCGTGCGAATCCTCGACGAAACGTCCGTCGAAGTCGCGCAGCGCCGCGCCCACCTTGCTCAGTTGGGGATCGCTCGCCGCGCGCCGGCCGATCGCCGCACCCGCGGCGTGCGCGAGGTCGCGCTCGGCGGGGGAGGTGACGTCGGCTTGAATCGATCGAAACGCCGCAATGTCGTAATTCTTGTGTTCGCGCAGCGCGCCCGCGATGCGCGACGCGCGATACGGCGCTTCGAAGAACGCCGTCAGCCGGTACGGATAGCCCGCGCCGTACATGCGGTTGTTGGCCGTGAAGGCCAGCGCCGAACGCGAGGGCAGCACTTTGGGCATCACCGCGAACGGGACGTACTCGGCGTGGGGCGCGGGTTCGGTCGTGCCGTCGAGTGCGCCGAGCGCCCAGAGCGGATCGCGCCACACGTCACCGGCGAGGGCGTATCCGGCCGAGCCGCCGTCGTCGGCGAGCACGAAATTCTGCGGGGGCCCGGGATACCCGGCGAGCACCCGGATGCCCTCGCGCACGTCGTGCGCCCGGCCCAACGCGCCGTACGTCGCAAAGCCCGAGCGGCGATCGTCGACGCCGGTCCAGGCTGCGGCATAGCGTTCCGTGCCGCGCGTTTCGAAGACGAAGCCGTGCACGGTCGCGAGGTAATCGCGCACGACCGGCTTGCCGAAGCGCACGGCAAAGGTCTCGCTGCGGTGGCTCGCGTGCAGCCAACGCCCGTTGTTGAAATATTCGTCCGACGTCGCATCGCGGAAACGTTCGCGATAGATGCGCGTCGTCGCGACGGTGCCGTTGGTCACGCCCCAGGCGAGGTGCTCGTTGTGGCCCAAGATCACGCCGGGCACGCCGGCCAGCGTTGCGCCCGCGACGTGATAGCCCGGCGCCGACATCTCGACCAGATACCAGATGCCCGGAATGCGCAAGCCCAGGTGCGGGTCGTTGGCCAGCAGCGCGCGGTGCGTCGCCGTGAGTGCGGCGCCGGCCGTGAAGTCGTTGCTGCCGACCTCGCCGTGTTCGGGCGCGCCGATGCCGCCGAAGAGCGGCGGCGCGGCGGCATCCTTCACCGACAGCGCGGGCAGCGGTGCGACGGGTGCCGGCTTCGCGCCCCCCAGCGGCGAATCGTACGCGGGATCGGTGACCGGGAAGAATGCGTCGATCAGCGGCGCGCCGCCGCTGCGCCGCACGTCGGCGCGGGTCAACACTTCTTCCCACGGATCGGCTAAGGCGACCACCGTGGCAAAGGCCACGAGCAGCGCGTCGCGCGGACGCCACGGCTCGGGTTTGTACCCCAGTATGCGAAATTCCGGCGGCAACGGGCGCTCGTCCATCGCCTTCTGCACGCCTGCCGCAAACGCGTCGAGGTCGTCGCGCTCGCGCGGCGCGAGCGACTGCTCCTGTCGTGCGACCGCGGTCTCCACGTCGAACGCGCGCGAATGCTGATCGTAGTCGAGCGTCGACGATCCGAAAATCTCCGAGAGGCGGCCGCTGACCGCGCGCCGGTAGACGTCGAGCTGGAAAAGCCGGTCGGTGCCCTGCGCGTAGCCTTCGGCGAAATAGGCATCGCGTTCGCTCGCCGCACGAATGTGCGGAATGCCGCGCCCGTCGCGTGCGATCGTCACCGGCGCGTGCACGCCCGTACCGGTCAGGGTGCCCGTCTGCACCGCGGCCTGTGCGCCGACGATCGAGTTGATCCAGAGCACGAAGGCCGCGATGACGACGAGCAGCGCCGCGAACGCCAAAAGGGCCAGGATGCCCAAGCGCCGCGCGACGGTCACAGCAGTTTGTCGAACGTGTACTTCGGCACGTCCGCCGGGAAGTGATAATCCACGAAGTCGTACTCGAGCGCCTCGATGTTGACCGTCAGGCCGAAATGGAGATTGGCGCCACGCACTTGCTGCACGTACCACTGCGAGTTCAGCGGCACGTAGCTGATGGTCCAGCGCACCGCGTCGTACGGCTTGCCGTTGAAGAGACCGTCGATCGTCATCTGCTGCGTCTCGTAGTCTTTGACGCCGACCCACAGGTCGCGCAAGCGCAGCACGTTGGGATCGCGCAGCGGCGTCAGTTGCAGATGGTAGGCGTCGCCGTAGCGCAACGTTTCTTGGCCGAGCAGCCGCACGTCGTAATCGCGCGTGAAGGCTTGCACGGTGCCGATTTCGCGCAAGGGTTCTCCCGTAGGCTTGGCCTCGGGAACGTCGAGGGGATTGGGCGTGGCCTCACTGTTGACGTTGACGTCGGAGCGGTACTTGCTCAGCACGCCGAAATCCGAGGTCGGGTCGAGCGTGGGCAACTCGACGCGAATCGGCTCGGCATCAGCATTGGTATCGGCGATCTTGAAACCGAACAGGGTGACGGGGAATCCCTTGAGCCGCTTGGCTTCGTCGGCGGCGATGACGATGCGGTCGAGGTGCAACGCGTGATCCTTGGTGCGCACCGTCGCGTTCCACCAATTGTCGAAGACGTGCGCGCCGTGACGATAGCGCACGAGCGCGCCGTAGGTGATGTACGGCACGTCCTTGCGCGCCTGCCACCAGGCGCGGGCTTGCGCGAAGATGCGATCGGCCTCGGGATCGGGCGACGGTACCGGCGAGGGCGTGGGCGCCGGCCGCTTTGCGCCGAGCGCGAGGCCGCCGGCCGCGAGCGCCGAGGCCCGGATGAAGCTCCTGCGTCGCATCACGGCGTGGGCACGCTCGCGATGAGATCGGTCACGATCCGTTCGGGGTCCACGTGATCGGTCAGCAAGCGGTAATTGAAGGCCAGGCGATGGCGCAAGGCGTCGGGCGCGGCGGCACGCACGTCGTCGGGCAACGCGAAGTCGCGTCCGTCGAGCAAGGCGCGCGCGCGGGCCAGGGCTGCGATCGCGAGCGTCGCGCGCGGGCTCGCGCCGCGTTCCACGTAATCGTGCGGCGCGCGCGTGGCCGCGACGAGTGCGACCGCGTACTTCGCCAAGCGCGGCTCGAGGTGCACCGCATGCGCCTGATCGCGCCAAGCCAATACGTCGGCAACCGAAACCACGTTCTCCGGCAGCGCGGGTTGCGCGCCGCCGAAGCGCTGCAGGATGCGCTCTTCCTCGTCGGGTTTCGGATAGTCGACCAATACTTTGACCAAGAAACGATCCATCTGCGCGAGGGGCAGCGCGTAGGTACCTTCGGAATCGAGCGGATTCATCGTGGCCGTCACCACGAACGGTTCGGGCAACGGAAACGTTTGCGGGCCGATCGTAACCTGGCGTTCCTGCATGGCCTCGAGCAGTGCCGACTGGACCTTCGCGGGCGCGCGATTGATCTCGTCGGCGAGCAGCACGTTGGCGAAGACGGGGCCGAGCACGGTCGTGAACTCGCCGCTGCGCTGATCGAAGATGCGCGTGCCCACGATGTCGCTGGGCAAGAGGTCGGGCGTGAACTGCACGCGTTTGAAGCTGCCGCCCACGGCCGTCGCGAGCGCGCGACAGGCCAGCGTCTTGGCCAAGCCCGGCGGGCCTTCGAGCACGATGTGGCCGCCGGCGATCAGCGCCTGCACGAGGCTCTCGAGCACCGCTTCCTGACCGACGACCGTGTCGGCCAACGCGTCGAGCAGCACGCGCGGCGGGGTCACGACGCCGTTCACAGCACCGCCTCGGCGGGCGGTCCGGCCAAGCGGCGCAACGGCGGAATCGCGTCGGCGATCGCGCCCTGCAAGCGCGAGTCGTCAGCGAACGCGGCGATCTCCGTTGCGCGCAACGCCGCATCGAGATCGGCGTCGCCACGCGTGGCTTTGCGCGCGCGCAGATCTGCCAGAGTCTCTTCTTCCCGCGCGCCGATGGAGCGGCGCAACTCGCCGCGCACCGCGAGCGCGTTGGCCCGCGTCGGCTCGGCCGCGAGCGCATCGACCAGCGAGCGCAACGGCGGCACGACCGGAGCGGGCGGAGGCGGCGGCGCGGCCGCCACGGGAGGCGGCGGCGCGACCGGCTTTGGCCGGCGGCGCCAGCCCCAAAGCGCGGCACACCCGACGCCGGCCACCAAGAGCAACACCAAGAACGGACGGATCAAACCGTCAAAAAGCGCCTGCAAGAAATAATTCGGAACGGGCTCGCCTTCGACGTGCACGGTGACCGTGTTGCTGCTGAACTGCACCGCGCGGCCGGTGCGCGCGTCGATCGCTTCGAGCGTGGCACCCGCGATCGTGCGGTCGCCGGGCAACGTGGGCGTCAAGGTCATGGTCTCCACGCATTGCGAGCCGCGGTAGGCCGTGGTGCACTGGCGTTCGTCGCCGAGCGACTCGAAGCCGGAGAGATCGGGTAGCGTCACGTTGTCCAGTTCGAGCAGGTTTTCATCCACGCGCGTGACGATGCGCAAGCGCAGCGTCTCGCCGACGCGCAGCGAGAGCGGATCCGCGCTCATCGCGAACTGCCGCACGTGCAGACGGACCAGTTGTTGCGCCGCGGCCGGCGCTACGAACGGAGCGAAGAGATCCATTCGCCGAACAAAAAACGCGCGTCGAAGGGACCGGGCGACGCTTCGGGATGAAACTGCACGGCCGAAACCGGCAAACGCGTGTGACGAAAGCCTTCGTTCGTACCGTCGTTGAGATTGATCATCGTCGCTTCGACGTCGCCGGGCAACGAAGCGCCGTCGACGGCGTAGCCGTGATTGTGCGCGGTCACGATCACCGCGTCGGTGCGCAGGTCCTTGACGGGCTGGTTGCCGCCGCGATGGCCGTAGGGAAGCTTATACGTCTTCGCCCCGCAGGCCAGCGCCAGCAACTGGTGCCCGAGACAAACGCCGAACAACGGCACTTCGTCGAGCAAGCCGCGCAACATGTCCACGGTCGCGGTCAATTCGGCCGGGTCGCCGGGGCCGGGCGAGATCAACACGCCGTCGGGCGCGTGCGCCAGAATTTCCTCGCGATCGGCCGTATAGGGCAGCACGGTCAGCCGCGCGCCCAAGCCGACCAGATCGCGCACGATCGCCCGCTTCACGCCGCAATCGAGCACCACCACGTGCGGACCGCCGTTCTTCTCGCCGTGCGTCACCACGCGCCGCGCGGCGACGCCCGCGACGAGTCCCGCCGTCGAACTTTCGCGCGCGAAGGGCGCGAGCGCGGCCTCCATTTTGGCTAGCGCACTATCGCCCACGGCCAGGGCCGCGCGAATCGTGCCGTGCTCGCGCAAGGCGATCGTCAAGGCGCGCGTATCCACGCCGACCACGGTCGGCACGCGCTGCTCCTCGAGCCACGCGGGCAGGTCGCCCGTCGAGGCATGGTGCGACGCACGACGCGCGATCCGTTTGACCACGGCGCCGGCCACGCACGCGCCCGAGTGCTGGGCGGCGCTGCGCGAGATGCCGTAGTTGCCGATCATCGGATAGGTGAAGGCCAGGATCTGTCCCGCGTACGACGGGTCGGTCAGCGCTTCTTCGTAGCCGGTCATTCCGGTATAGAACACCGCTTCGCCGAGGGCCAGTGCGTCGAAGCCGATCCCTTCACCGTCGAAGCGCGTTCCGTCCGCCAGGAGCAGCGAAGCCGGTTTGGTCATTGCGCGTTGAATTGGGCCCGCAGCCGCACAGGCCTCCCGGAGCAGGCGTTCAGGCTCCGGCCGCCGTTTCGAGCAAGCGGCCTTCGTGCATGACGATGCGCCCGCCCACGATCGTGGCCACCGCCCGCCGCGGCAGCGTCGCGCCGTCGAACGGCGTGTTCTTGCCCTGCGAATGGAAGCGCGACGTGTCGACGGTCCAGGCGCGGTCGGCGAAGAGCGTGACGTCGGCGGGGCTGCCCGGTGCCAGCGTGCCGCCGGGCACGCCCAAAATGCGCGCCGGATTCGTGGAGAGCAGCGCGACGAAGCGCGCGAGCGGCAAGTCGGGTACGGCGGCCGCGTACGCGCCGATCGCGGTTTCGAGTCCGGAGAATCCGACCGGCGCGTCGTGGAGCAGCCGGTCTTTTTCTTCTCGTGTATGCGGGGCGTGATCGGTCGCGAACACGTCGATCGTGCCTTCCCGCACCGCCGCGCGCAAGGCCGCGGCGTCGTCGTCGCCGCGTAGCGGCGGGTTGACCTTGCCGTCGGCGCGGAAGCCCCGGACGTGCCCGTCGTCGAGCACCAGATGGTGCGCCGTCACCTCGCAGGTCGCCGCGATGCCCTGGGCGCGTGCGAAGAGCATCAGTTGCACGCTCATCGCGGTCGAGAGGTGCGCGATGTGAAACGGCTTGCCGGTCTCGCCCGCGATCAGCAGGTCGCGCGCGACGATGACGTCTTCGGCGAGGCCCGGCGATCCCGCCAGACCCAGGCGCAGCGACTGCTCGCCCTCGTGCATCACCGCATCGCCCTTGAGCGTCCCGTCTTCGCAGTGCGAGATGAAGACGCCGGGCACGTCGCGCGCGTAGAGTGCGGCCTGACGCAGCACGCGCGCGCTCTCGACGGTATTGCCGTCGTCGCTGAAGGCCACCGCGCCCGCGTCGTGCAGCCGCCAGAAGGGCGCCAACTCGACGCCCTTGCGCGCGCGGGTGATCGCCCCGATGGGGTAGACGCGGGCGGTGCCCGCGGCGCGCGCCAGCCGCAGCACCTCGGCGATCAGCGCGGGCGAATCGAGCGCGGGCTCCGTATTCGGCATGCAGGCCACCGCGGTGAACCCGCCCACCACCGCTGCGGCGCAGCCGCTGGCGATCGTTTCCTTGTGGTTGTGCCCGGGCTCGCGCAGATGCACGTGCATATCGATGAAGCCCGGCGCGACCACGGTGCCCGCGGCTTCGAGCACCTCGGCTCCGGCGGGCGCCGCAATGTGCTCGGCTACTTCGGCAACGAGGCCGTCGCGCAGCAGCACGTCGCGCAGCGCATCGAGCCCCAGCACCGGATCGACGACCCGGCCGCCGCGTATCAGTATGGCCCCCACAGCCCGGCGGCGTTCGCGGACTAGTGCGACGGGGCCTCGCTCCCCCGCTCCGCCGCGTAGGCCTCCTCGCAGACGGTTTTGAGCCGCAGGAGCAAGTCGCCGACGGTGGCCTGGGCGATGCGCTTGCCGAGCACTGCATCGAAGGCGGCTCCGGCCGGCCCGAGCGGCGGGCTGTAGGCCCCGTCGAGGTCGAGCCGGCAGAACCCGGCGCCTTCATCGGCAGCGCTGAGCGTGCCGGTGAAGGCCGGGAACGGACCGCCGCGCTCGGCTTCCCAGGCGATATCCGCAAAAGCGTAGCCCGGGTAGCCCTCCCGGCGGCGCAGCCCGATCCTGATGCCGTGCTCGACGACCA
>Ga0182012_10007552_pt1 | contig 10841 bp, 8 predicted proteins | sample 612S2SmetaG_FD_120486 | JGI IMG/M metagenome (GOLD analysis project Ga0182012, IMG submission 120486) | Permafrost microbial communities from Stordalen Mire, Sweden - 612S2S metaG | ecosystem: Environmental > Terrestrial > Soil > Wetlands > Permafrost | place: Sweden: Stordalen | collected...
CGGATCGGCCGTTCACCGCCGCGCAGGTGAACCTGCTCCACACCTTCGTAGATTTTCTGGCAATTCAAATCGTCAACGCCCGCCTGCTCGACGAACGCACGGCCGCGCGGGTGACGCGGCGCGAACTGCAGATTGCCGCCGACATCCAGCGCTCGCTGCTGCCAGCAAAAATTCCGGCGTGCCTGCCGTTTGAAATTTCGGCGGTGTGCCAGAGTGCATTGCAGGTCGGCGGCGATTTTTACGACCTTATTCCCGCCAGTGAAGGTGCACTACTGCTCGTCATCGCCGACGTGATGGGCAAGGGTGTGCCCGCCGCACTGTTCGCCGCCGTGCTGCGCAGCACGATCCGCTCGATGCCGCAACTGTTCGACCAGCCGGGCGAACTGCTGGCGGCGGCCAACCGCACCTTGTTTCCCGACCTGTCGCGGGTGGATATGTTTGTCACGGCGCAGATCGCCTATCTGGATCCGCACCGGCAAAAAATCATTTCCGCCAGTGCGGGGCATTGTCCGTTGCTAGTGTGGCAGCCGGGCACGACGGACGCGACGGCGCTCGGCGAATCGGGTTTCCCCCTAGGTATCGAACCGCTGACACGTTATACGCAGACAGAAACGGTGCTGCCGGCCAATGCGGCGGCGTTGCTTTATACCGACGGCCTCAGTGAAACGCGCAATGCCGCCGGCGAAATGCTGAGCGAAAAAAACCTGCTCCGGTTTCTTGCGCAGACCGCCGCCCAAACTGGCGAAGCCCAGGCCGGAAAAAATTTCCTGCTGGAGCGGCTCGCGGATTACAGCGGTCATGCGCCGCTGGCCGATGACCAGACGCTGATTTTAATCCGACATCGTTTATGAATTCGACGAACACCAAAAAAGTCCTGGTCGCCGACGACGAAATCTACATGGTGCGCCTGTTGGAAATGACTTTCAAAAAAGGCGGCTTTGAAGTGGTCAGTTGCCGCGACGGCCAGGCAGCACTCGCCACCGCCGTCACGGCGCAACCGCAGCTCATCGTGCTGGACGTAGTCATGCCCGGCCTGGATGGACTCGGCGCGCTGCGGCAGTTGAAGGGAAATCCGGTCACGAAAAATATTCCGGTCGTCGTGCTTTCCGCCAAAGGCCACGCGCTCACCCGCGTCGAGGCGGAACTGGCCGGCGCGGCGCTGTTCCTCACCAAGCCGTTCAGTCCGAACCAGCTTTTGGAAGAAGTTAAAAAAATCCTTGAGCCGCGAAACCCATGAGCCAACCCAACCCAGCCAGCCGGCAAACCTTCGTCGTCGGCCACCAACGGCCTGACACGGATTCTGCCGTGTCCGCAGTGGTTTACGCGGCGTTCCTTAATTCCATTTCACCCGCAGAAAAATTTGAAGGTGTCGTGCTTGGCGAACTTTCCAAGCAGACCAAATGGCTGTTCGCCGAGGCGAAGATTCCTTTGCCACGCGTCGTCAGCCATCTTCATGCCCGTGTCCGTGACGTGGCGCGGCGTGAAGTTTTTTCCGTCGGTCCCGATGCCGCGCTGGGCGAGGCGCTGGAACTTATCATGCGCCACCGCATCGGCGTCGTGCCGGTGGTGGACGCAAAAAAGAAACTGCTTGGCCTGTTGAGCGACCGGATGCCGATGGCCAATTATTTTTACCACGCCAACGCCGAGGATTTTCTCGGCGTGCTGTTTTCCGTCGCTGACCTCGAAAAATTTCTCAAGCTCACGCGCTGGCAAAAAACGCAAACAGAAGCGGACGGACACATCGTGCTCGACTTGAGCCGCGTCACGCCCGGCTCGCTCGCGCTCATCGGTGACCAACCGGAACTGCTCGCGCGCTGCCGCGACGCCGGCGCGACCATCGTGATCACCTGTGCTCCGGAAAAATCCGCCGCGTGGCAAAAAGCGATGCGCGAATGTCCCGGCCTCGGCGTGTTACATTATCGCGGTTCGCTGATGGCGCTCGCCACGCAACTGCCACTGGCGATTCCCGCCGCGCGGCTGATGCAGTCGGAAAATTTTCCCAAGCTCACACCCGACCAGACGATTCACGAAGTGCAGGCCGCGCTGCGGCAGGCGCAATTCGCGCTGCCGGTGATGAATCCCGATGGCACGCTCTTCGGCGTTTTGTCGCGCACCGAGGTCATCAATTTCCCGCGCGGCCGCGTCGTGCTGGTGGACCACTTCGAGCAGCATCAGGCACCCGAAGGCATCGCCGACGTGGACATCGTCGAAATCGTAGATCATCACCGCGTCGGCACGCTGGAAACTACGCTGCCGATTCGCGTGGACTGCCGGCCCGTCGGCAGCACCGCGACCATCATCGCTTGCAAATTTTCTGAACACGGTAAAAAACCATCGCCCGCGCAGGCGAAACTTTTGCTCGGCGCGATTGTCGCCGACACACTGCTGTTGACTTCGCCGACCACCACGGAGGTTGACCGCCAGCAAGCCGCCGTGCTCGCCCGCCGCGCGAAGGTGGATTTGAAAAAATTTGGCCGCGAGGTTTTGATTCGCAACGACGAGACACTCGAACGGCCGGCGGCGGAACTGGTGGAAAAAGATTTGAAGGAATTTTCCAACGGCGTTGCGAAATTCGCCGTCGCGCAAATCGAAACCGTGGATCGCACGCGGCTGGATGGCGCGCACCTGAAACATTTTGCCGCCGCCTTGCGTGAGCGGCGCGAGCGTGGCGGCTGGGATTTTGCGGCGCTGCTGATCACGGACATTTTTCGCGGCGACAGCGTGGTTTTATTCGACGCCAAAACCACCGCGCTGGCGCAGCAGCTCGGTGCCAGCGGCGAAGTCTGGGCCGGCTGCGTCTCGCGCAAGAAACAATTTCTGCCGGAGCTGCTCCGGCGGTTGAACCACGGGCATATCCGATGATCACGCCACCGACCGAAAACCCATTTCATTCGCTGCCACTCGATGAGCGGATCAAGATTTCATATCTCAATCTGGAGCGGATGCGGCGGCCCAACGGCGGTTACGTCGCCAGCCCCTACAACGCCGAGGACAACGCCGGCGACGCCTACAACGTGTATTGGATCCGCGACATCATGTATGCGACCTACGCGAACGAATATCTTGGCTGCTACGACAAGATGGTCGAGAGCTTCCGGCTGGTGCTGGAAATTTTCAAGAAACACCACATGAAGTTCGTGCAGGCGTCCATCATCAAACCGCACTTGCTGCACCAGCGCGGGCTGTTCATGCCGGCGCGCGTGCATCCGACCACGCTGGAAACCATTACCGACGAATGGGGGCATCACCAGATGGATGTGTTCGGGCTGTTCATGTATAAACTCGGCGACTTGGTGAAAAAGGGTTTCGGATTCCGTTTCACCACCGAGGATTATTATTTGATGGGCAACATCCGGAACTACATTTTCAACATGGGTTTCGAGGAGGATTTCGGAGTTTGGGAAGAAGGCCCGGAGGAACATTCCAGCAGCTTCGGCGCGGTGCTCGGCGGTTTGACGATGTGGTTTGATCAAGGCCATTACGATTACAAATATCGCGGTAAAATTCCCATCTCGCATCTCGTGCCGGTGAGCGAGCGCATGATTGCCGAGGGCTACGGCGCGCTGACGCGGCTGCTACCGCAGGAATCGCCCAACCGGCCTTACGACCTCGCGCAGTTGAGTCTCATCTGGCCTTACAACATTGTGGATTTCGAGACCAAAAAAACCCTGCTCGCCCAGATTGAGAAAAATCTCGTCGGCGCGCACGGCGTCACGCGTTATCCGGGCGACATTTACTGCGGCAAAGGATTGCATCCCGGCCAGGACGGTCCGGCGCAATGGCCACTGGGTCTCGCGTGGCTGGCGATCTGCTACGGCAAATTGGCCGAAGCCGGTGGAGAATTTGATTTGTCACGCAAGCGCGTCCATTTCAGTTGGGAGGAGCGGCAGCACTTTTTTGCCAAGGCGCTGGAATATTTCAGCCGGTTGGAAAAAAACATGACGCCCGACGGCGCGGTGCCCGAAATGTATGTCGGCGGCCAGCCCGGCCACAACACGCCGCTGGCCTGGGCGCAGAGTTTTCACATCGTCGCCGCGCAAGTTCTGCTAAACCTTGCACACAAGCACCCGGCCCATTTCAAAATTCCGGCCAACATCCGCCTCGGTCAACCCTGATAATTATGAAACCAATTTTGCCGCTGTTCATCATGATTGACGCGATGGGATGGGAAATCCTGCGCGACGATCCGTTCGGCAAAAAATTTGCGCCGAACCGCAAGAAGCTGGAATCCGTTTTCGGTTACAGCTCGACCTGCGTGCCTTCGATTCTTTCTGGTCACTGGCCAGATGAACATTACAACTGGTGTTATTTTGTTTACGATCCGAAAAATTCTCCGTTCCGTTCGCTCCGCTGGATGCGCTGGCTGCCGACAGCGGTGACGGGCCGCCGCATTTTTCGCCGCTGGCTGACGAAGTTCGTGAAGGTGCAACTCAAGTTTCGCGGCTACTTTGACCTCTACAATATTCCGTTCAAATTCATTCATCTCTTCGATTTCACCGAAAAGAAAAGTCCGCTCCAGCCGAAAGGCATGAATCGCGGGCCGAACATTTTTGATTTTCTCGTCGAAAATAAAATTCCCTATTTCGTCACCGACACCACGAAATCCGAGGAACAAAACCGCGACGACATCATCGCTGCCATCGAAGCCGAGCGCGTGGATTTTGTGTTTCAATACTGGGCCGGCCTCGATGGCTTGCTGCACATGGTCGGAAATAAATCGCCGGAAGTTCCGGCGAAACTTCGTGTATACGAAGACTGGATTGAAAAAGTTCTCGCCGCCGCGAAGAAACATTATTCCGAAGTCCACCTCTACATTTTCAGCGACCACGGTATGGCAAACTGCGACGAACTCGTGGATTTGAAGGCGAAGATTGACGCGCTGCCCGTGAAAATGGAAAAGGATTACGCCGTCGTCTATGACTCCACGATGGCGCGGTTCTGGTTTTTCAACGACAACGCGCGCAAACAAATTCACGAGTCCCTCGGCAAAGTTCCCGAAGGCCGCATCATGCCGGACGACGAATTGCAGCGTTACCGCGCGCTGTTTCCCGACCGCAAATTCGGCGAGACGATTTTTCTCATGCGCGAAGGCGTGCTCATCGTGCCGAGCCACATGGGCGAGCGGCCGATCCGCGCGATGCACGGCTATCATCCGACCGACCCGCAAAGCTACGCGACGCTCTGCACCAACCAGCCAGCGATTCCCGACGACGTGACGCACATTCCGCACATCTGCCGCATCATGGAAAAAACCGCGCTGCTCGCAAAGGAAAAGAATTCCGCCTAAAATAAAATGAATTCCGCCGCCAAAAAAATCATCCATGTCCCGCGCCGTTTCGTCGCGGAAGAATGGGGCGGCACGGAAACCGTCATCCTCGAAATCTCGCGACAGCAGCAGCGCGCTGGCTGGTCGCCGGAGATTTTCACCTCAATGGCGCTGGCGAAACAGCGCGACGAAACTATCGGCGGCATGCCGGTGAAACGCTTTCCGTATTGCTATCCGTTTTTCGGCTTGAGCGCTGCGGACAAGGCTGCGCTCGACAAGAAAGGTGGCAATCTGCTTTCACTTTCGTTGTTCAACGCGCTGCGCCGCGAGAAAAATGTCCGGCTCTTTCACGCACACGCGCTCAAGCGGGTCGGTGGCGAAGTCCGCACCGCCGCGCGCTGGCAGAAAAAACCGTTCGTCGTTTCGCTGCACGGCGGCGTGTTTGATGTGCCGACCGCTGAACTCGGCACGATGCTTAAGCCCATCGAAAATAAAACCGAATGGGGCAAGCCGTTCGGTGCGCTGTTCGGTTCGCGGCGTGTGCTCGACGACGCGGACTTCGTGATTTGCGTCGGCCAGAGCGAAATGGAAAAAGCGAAGAAGCAACTTTCGCACGAGCGCATCGCGTATTTGCCGAACGGCGTGGACTGCGCCAAATTTGCGACCGGTGACGGCGCGGCGTTTCGCGCGAAGCACGGAATTCCCTCTGGCGCATTTCTGGCGCTGAACATCAGCCGCATTGACGCGCAGAAAAACCAACTGCTGGCACTCGAAGCGTTCGCCAAACTTCGCGCGCAGCAGCCGAATTCATTTCTGATTTTGATTGGTCCGGAAACGCAGCCAGATTACGCGAAGAGACTGCGCGACTTCATCGCCGCCAACAATCTCGGCGACCATGTGAAAATTCTGCCGGGAATGCGCAATGACAATCCCGAATTGATTCAAGCCTTCCACGCCTGCGACGTTTTTGTGCTGCCTTCGATGCATGAACCGTTTGGCATCGTCGTGTTGGAGGCATGGAGTTCCAGCAAGCCGGTCATCGCCAGCCGCGTCGGCGGTTTACAAGCTCTCGTGAGCGACGGCGACACTGGATTTTTTATTAATCCGAACGCGAGCGACGCCGCAGCAGATTTAGCCGCAAAGCTGAATCGCTTTGCCACCGAGCCGGAATTGAAAAATAAAATCGGCGCGAACGGTCTCCGCGAAGCAAAGTCGAAATATGATTGGACACAAATCGGCCAGCAGCTCGAAACCCTTTACCAACGCGCGGAGGAAAACTGCGCGAAACGCAAATGACCAACGAACAAGTCAAAAAAAATGTCGTCAACAGCACCATCTCCGGCTACGTGCGCATCGTCGCGCGCATGGTGCTGGGGTTGGTGACGTTCCGGCTGCTGTATCAGGGATTGAACGCCGAGCAGTTTGGTTTCTGGTCGCTGCTGTGGGCGATTTTTGGCTACGGCATTCTGATGGATTTTGGTTTTGGCTACGCCGCGCAAAAACGTGTCGCGGAACTTTCAGCCAAAAAAGACTGGGAGCAGCTCAGCCGCGTGTTGAGTTCCATCGTCGGTTTTTATTGTCTGGCGGCGGCGGTGGCGGTCACGATTGGCATCGTTTGCTCCGGTCCGCTGGTTGATTTGTTCAAGGTCAGCGCGGCGAATCACGACAGTTTTCGCGTGGTGATGATTATTTTTCTGACCGGCATCGGACTGGCCTTTCCGCTCGGCGTTTTTCCGGAAATTCTCCAGGGACAACAACGACTAGTTCTGGCCAACAACCTTTCGCTGGCGACCACCGTGGCAAATTTTTTCTGCGTGGTGGTGGTTTTCAAATTCAAACTGGGCTTTGCCACGTTAGTGATTTTGGCACTCGCGTGTGTCGTCGTGCCTTATGTGATTGCAGCGTGGCTGGCGTTGCGTCATATGCCCGGCGTGCGGTTGAGTCCGGCGCTATTTTCCAAAGACGCACTGCTGCACACTGGCAAGTTCAGCATTTTTGCATATCTCAATATGCTCGGTAACGTGCTTCGCAACAAAGCCGACCAGCCCGTCATTAGTTCGATTCTTGGCGTTGCCGCTGTCACGCCTTACCAAGCCGGCAGCAAAATCGGCGACATGTTCGGCCAGCTCACCAAGCAGATTGCCGACGTGCTCTCGCCCACCGCCGCACATCTGCACGCGAAAGGCGACACCGCCGCGCTCCGCCAAATGCTCATCGGCGGCATGAGGTTCAGTATTTTGGGCGCGACGCCGCTTTACGTTTTGTGTTTTGCCTACATGGACGGGCTCATCCGCCTGCTCACCGGCGTGAAAAATCCTACCGCCGAAATGCTCTGGGTCGGCCAACTGCTTTTGTTCTGGTATTACTCGCTCGTGCTGACGCATTGGGTTTTCAAACGAATGTTTCTTATGGCTGGCCAAGAGCGACGCATGATGAAACAAGGCGTCGCCGAGGCGCTGTGCAATCTGGTGTTGAGCATCGGCCTCACGATGGCGATGCACAGCATGATCGGCGTCGCGCTCGGCTCGGTGATTCCGACGGTCTTCTTCGGCTGGTTCGTGCTTTGGGGCTGGGCCGCGAAAGAAGCGCAGCTTTCACGCTGGCAACTTTTCCGGCGCGTCGTGCTGCCGGCGTGGACCGGCTGTCTGCCGATGGTGGCGCTCGCCGCCGCGTTGCGACTGCAACCGTGGTGGGCCAGCGGCAGCAACACGATTTTGCTGCTGGGCGAAGGTGCATTGGTCGGTGCCGTTGGCATCGCTGGACTGTGGCGTTTCGGCCTGACCGCCGCTGACCGCGAAAAAATGACCAGCAAACTTGGCCGTAAATTCGGAGCAAAAGCGAAAGGTGTTTCGAAATGAGCCGCGCGCGAGTTCTTTATCTCGACGTGCCGTTCGAGAATGAATCCGGCGGTGACAAAAACCGCAGCCGCTTTTTGTTTCAATCGCTCCGTGAAAATTTCGAGGTGGATTTGCTATTGATCGGACACGAAGGCGCTTCGATTAAACCGGCGTGGACCAATTTCAAACCGGTTGCAACATTCGCGCCGCAGCCCGCGCCGTTTCCGCGCCCGGCTTCCACGCCGTCATTCACGCGAGCTGACCGCGAGAAATTCATTTCGCTCATTCGCGAAAAAAAATACGCCGCCGTTTTTTGCCGGTTCACCATCGGCTGGGAGCTTTGCAAAATTATCCAACGCGATTTTCCGCAAACTGCCGTCGTTGTGGATTTGGATATGGTTTCATCGCGGCTGGTTGCAATGTCGTGGGCGGCAAACCCGTCTTTCAGACGCCGCTGGTTTCTGTTTGAGAAATGGAAACTTCAACGGCTGGAGCGACAGCTTGTCCACTCGCTGTCACTGCTGCTCTTGAGCAATTCAGAAGAATTGACTGCCCTTTATAGACAACATCATTCGCACGGTTCAAAGAGTGAATTCGCGCTATTGCCGAACATCATGCCACGCGCCGCCGAGCCGACGGTCGAGCGCCAGCCAGTGATTTTATTTTTCGGCAGCCTGGATTCCTCCGCGAATGTGGACGGTTTTCAATTTCTCGTGGACGAAGTGCTGCCGCAAATTGAAGCGGACTTGAAGCGTCACAACGTCAAAATTCATATCGCCGGAAAAAATCCGCCCGCCACGTTCGCCGAACGCTTGCGCGCCATCGGCACGGATCGCGTGAAGCTCGTCGGCCCGGTGGATTCCATCGAAAGCGCCATCGCGGAATCGCTCTTTGTGCTGCTGCCGCTGCGCATCGCGTCCGGCACGCGCACGCGGATTTTGGAAGCGGCGGTGCAGCACCGCGCCGTCGTCACCACACCCATTGGCGCAGAAGGTTTGGATGTCGCGGATTCCACTTTGATCGGCAGCACCGCCGCCGAACTTGCCGCGCACGCGAAAAAATTATTGGCGAACCCAGCCGAAGCTGACGCGCTAGGCAAAAAGCTAGGCGCACGCTGTGTTTCGCTTTATGCACCGGATAAAGTGGCGGAGGATTTGGTGAACGCGGTGGAAAAATTTATTTCTCGCACGAAAGGAGCAAGCCGATGAGCGACCCGTTCGTCAGCATCATCATGCGCTCGTTCAACGAGGCGTGGGCGCTCAAAGGCACGTTACCCGCGCTCGCGTCGCAAGATTTTAAGAATTGGGAACTCATCGTAATTGATTCCGGTTCGACGGACGGTTCGCAGGAATTAATTCGCGCCGCCAAGCCCGCGCATTTCGTCCAGATCACGCCGAACGAATACAATCCCAGCCGCGTGATGAACCACGGTATGAAGCTGGCGAAATCTGAATTCGGAATTTTTATCAACGCCGATGCCACGCCGCAGGGAACGAACTGGCTGCGTCCACTCGTGAACGCGCTGCAAGATCCGAAAACGGCAGCGTGTTTTGGCCGGCAGATTCCGCGGCCCGATTGCCATGCCGTTTTTGCGAACGACTACGACCGTTGCTTCGGCCCAAATCGCGAGTCGGCGAATTGGGAACATTTTTTCAGCATGGTCAGCAGCGGCTTGCGCAAGGATGTCTGGAGCAAGCGCGGTTTTCGCGAGGATTTACAATACGCCGAAGATGATGAATACACGCGCTGGTGCAAGGCGCAGGGCTACGCCGTCGCGTATGTGCCGGAGTCGGTGGCGATGCACTCGCATAATTACACGCCGGAGCAGAGCTTCAAACGCGCGTTCGGCGACGCCCGCGCCATCGGCAAGGCGTGGAGCGGTTCGCCGGCGGAATTCAATTTTGCCAAAACCGTTTTGCTCGGCTGGGCGAGCGACTTGCGACACGATTTAAAATTTTGCGCCCGCGAAAAACGGCTGGGCGAACTCGCACACGCGGCACGCATCCGCTGGCAGCAGCGCAAAGGCAAGCTCGCCGGCTTCCGGCAAGGCTGGCAGGAGGCGCATCCGGCATGAGTGAGCGATTTACGATTGACGGCAGCGGCGCGCTGGAATCGCATCTGGCGGCGGTGTGTGAAAAAGTTTTGGCCGGTGTGAAATCGCTCGTCCCAGCGGCGAAGCTGGACAGTATTTTGCTCGGCGGCGGTTACGGTCGCGGCGAAGGCGGTGTTTTGAAAACGTCGGCGGGCGACCAGCCTTACAACGACTTGGAGTTTTACGTTTTCATTCGCGGCAACGCGATTCTCGCCGAAAGAAAATTCCGCCAGCCGCTGCACGAACTTGGCGAAAGATTGTCACCGGCAGCCGGACTCGAAGTGGAGTTCAAAGTTCTCACCCTCGAAAAATTGCGCCGCAGCGCGCCGTCCATGTTTTACTACGACCTCGTCGCTGGACATCGCTGGCAACTTGGCGACGATGCGCTGCTTGCCGGCTGCGAACACCATGGCGACGCAGCGAAAATTCCGCTGCACGAGGTGACGCGGTTGCTGATGAACCGCTGCTCCGGCCTGCTGTATTCTGCCGAGCGGCTGGCGCGGAAAAATTTTAGCGAAGCGGAAGCGGATTTTGTCGGGCGCAATCTGGCGAAGGCGCAGCTTGCATTTGGCGATGTGCTGCTGGCGGCGAATGGGCAATACCATTGGAGTTGTCGCGAGCGCCACGCGCGGCTGGCGAAATTGTC